>ERZ780157.937-NODE-937-length-33711-cov-8.022522_pt1 | contig 33711 bp, 21 predicted proteins | sample MGYA00511169_ERZ780157 | MGnify/ENA primary metagenome ERZ780157 (study PRJEB29588, sample SAMEA1965149) | human gut metagenome | biome: human gut; feature: human-associated habitat; material: faeces | place: Denmark | collected 2008/2010 ...
TTGACTTTTATTTTTTCAGACTACTCTACCTCCGCGCAACAATGTGCCCCGCCGTTGATGGTGCGTCAGATATCGTGCGGCGGGCCACACGGGGCCCGCCCTACGAAATGGTGCGATACTCCCTCTCCCACAGGCTCCCCGCTACGACCTTGCCGGGGAGAAGGGCCGCCAGCGCTTCCGCATTACGCCAGTCCTGCGGCGTTTCCACCTTATTGACGTACACCCAACCGCCGGCATAGCCCTCGGCGCGGAGCACCGCCGCTTCCAACTCAGGCGTGACCACATCGTCCTCCGCCGCGCCGCACAGGGCGGCGTAACGCTCCGGGCGGTGACAGATCTGTCGGATGGGGCGGCCAAAGCCGTCGGCTCCCACCACATAGATAGTCTGGCGGGTGTTGGGAGGGATCACCGGCTCGTGAGGGGCGTGAGCCTTCAGGGGCAGGCGCTTGGCGCCGTCGGCCTCCACCAGCACAAAGTCCGCCAGCTGCGCCAGCGTCTCAAAGGACAGCGCCGGGGCGGTCAGCTTGCCCTCCGCCGTTTCACCGGCCACGCACACCGCGCCATGGGCCGCCAGCGCGGCGGACACGGCGGCAGCGCCGCCGGACAGCAGCACGGGGTACTGCTCCGGCCTTTGGATATGGGTGGAGGTGGTGACCACCACCGTGCCGCGGCGGCGCAGCTCCTCCGCCAGCGTACACATAAGCGTGGTCTTACCGCCGCCGCCAATGAGAGCGGTGACGCCCCTTTCCACGCCCAGCAGGGCGGAAATGTCCATTATATGTCCTCCGGCACACGCACCCAACGGGTGGGCACGCCGCCCTCAAACGTCACCTGATAGCCGGTGCCCGCCTTGCGGTACCAGTCCACCCGCAAGCCGCCGAACCACGTCATCATGAACCCGGCGATGACGCCGCCGTGGACGACGCACACCGCGTCGGTGTCCTCCGCCAGTACCGTCTCCATGGACTTCCGGTTGCGCTGCATGGTCTGGGGCGCGCTTTCGCCGTTGGGGCAGGGGAGATGCTCGCTGTCGGTGATCCAGTGCTGGAAGGCGGGGTCGTCCTTCAGCTGGTCATAGCTGCGCATCTCGAAATCACCGAAGTCCATCTCCCGCAGCCCCGGCAGCGCCGTGTGGGGCACGTCGCCGTAGATGGCGCGGAGGGTCTGCTCCGTCCGCACCAGACCGCTGGTGAAATACCGGGGCGCGGTGGGGTACTGAGCGGCGTGGGCATGCAGCTCCGCCAGAGACTCCGGCAGCACTGGGATATCCGCCGCGCCGTAATACAGGTCGCGGAGACTGCCCTCGGTCTGGCCGTGGCGTATCAAGGTCAAGATCATTTCAATTCCTCCGTTAATCCGCATAATATCCGGGTCACATGGGCCGCCTCACGGGCCAGACGCTGCACCAGCGTGCCGTGTACCTCTCGCCACGCCCGCTCCGCGCCGTCCATGGGGACGATGCCGCCGCCCACCTCCCGGGTGATGACCACCGCGTTTTCAAAAAGAGGCAGGTACTGCTCCGCGTTATCGCAGCGGCGGGTCAGGGCCTCCAAGTGCCAGTAGCATTTCTTACCCGGCACCGGGTCGCCCGCCGCCAGATCGCATACGTCGGCCATGGTCAGGCCGTAATGCCGGAGCGCCCAGGTCAGCTTGCCCTGAAACGCGCCGCCGATCACCAATTCCATACTCGTCACCTCACCAAAGTCAATACCGCAAGGCCCCACAGCTCGCCCAGCGTCAGGGCGAAGCCCGACACGTCGCCGGACATGCCGCCCAGCTGCCGGTCAGCGTACCACACCGCCAGCCAATAGCCCACGGCCGCCGCCAAGGGGGCGAAGCTGCCCCACAGCGCCAGCGGCACGATGATCGCCGCCGCCATCACAAGGGCAGCAAAGACCACATAGGGGGTCTTTCGGCCGGTCATGGCGGCGTACTGGCTGGTGGTCATGGGCCGCAGCGTCAGCACCGCCAGCGCCGCGCAGGCACGACTGGCCGCCGGGACCACCAGCAGGGGCAGCAGAGGCAGCTCCTCCCGCGCCATGGCGAAGCTCCACTGGCTCAGCGCCAGCAGCACCATGGAGATCACGGCGAAGGCGCCGCAGTGGGAGTCCTTCAAAATTTCCTGCCGTCGGGGCAGGTCGCGGCGGCTCAGCACCGCGTCGCACACGTCCATGAAGCCGTCCAGATGGAGAAAGCCCGTGGTCAGCCACGGGGCGGCGGCGATCAGCAAGCCTGCCGCGCTCTGGGGCAAAAACCGCCCCACATACGCCGCCAGCAGCCACACACCGCCCACCACCAGCCCTACAAGGGGCAGGCAGCAGATCATTTTGCTGCGGGCCTTCTCGTTCCATAGCTTCAGCGGACAGGGGATGGCCAAAAACATGCCCCACGCCATGAAAAAGCCGTAGATCCAATCCTTCACAAGGGCCACGCTCCCTTCCACACACGGGGCAGGCCCGCCGCCATGTCGCACACCACGTCAAATTCCGCCGCCAGAGCGCGGCACACCTGGGCAAGGCCACGGACGTAGACCTCCGTCCAGTCTTGATAGTCCTCGCCGCCCCGCCACAGGTCGTCGCAGACGCAGACGAAGTGGGCGCTGTGACGGCTGACGGCCAGCAGCTCCGCCGTTACGGTTTCCGCCGCGTTGGCGTCAAATTCCGGGCCAAACATGGCCTCGGACAGGGCTGCCGTCACGCTGTCCAGCAGCACCGCGCCGCGTTTGTCGATGTCCGGCAGAGCGGCGGTCAGGCCGGTGCTGCACTCGATAGTCCGGAAACCCCAGCCCTCCCGGTCGGCAATGTGCCGCAGGACACGCTGGTGATCCTCGCTGTCACGGGGCGTCATGGTGGCCCAGTAGTAGAGGGGAGCGCCCGCCGCCAGATGGCGGCACAGGCGCTGGGCGGCGGTGCTTTTGCCGCTCTTGCTGCCGCCGATCAGTAAAATTCTCATACCTTTTCCACCGTAAAGCTGTCGCCGGAGCGGATGGGCTCCAGATAGTCGTCCTGAATGGCGGCCTCGGAGAAGGTGGCCATGTTCTTCATCACGCCGCAGGCACCCTCCAGCACCCGGAACAGCAGGGGACAGCCGCTGCCCTCCCCCAGACGCATGTCCAGCGCAAGGCAGGGCGTCAGGCCCAGCGCCTGGGCCGCCCTGGCGTAGCCCAGCTCGTAGGACTGGTGGGACAGGAACAGGTAATCCGCCGCGGCGGGGCACAGATGCACGGCGCACAGAGCGGCGACGACGGAGATGTAGCCGTCCACGGCGGCGGCGATCCCCTCGTGGGCGCAGCCCAGAAACGCGCCGGTCATGGCGGCGATGTCCAGTCCGCCCACCTTGTGGAGCACGTCCAGCACGTCGTTTTTGTCGGGACGGTGCAGCGCCAAAGCGCGGCGCAGCACCTGCTTCTTCCGGTCAAAGCCCTCGTCGGTGAGGCCGCCGCCCCGGCCGGTGACAGTCTCCACTGCCGCGTCCAGCAGCACCGAGAGCACGGCGGCGCTGGTGGTGGTGTTGCCGATGCCCATTTCGCCGATGCCCAGTACCGAAATACCGTCGGCTTTCGCCTGTGCGGCGGCCTCCATGCCCACCGCCAGCGCCTGAAGCGCTTCGGCACGGGTCATGGCGGGCTCCGCCGCCATGTTGGCGGTGCCATAGCGCACCTTGCGGTTCACCACGGCGGGACAGGGCACATCCACGGCGATGCCCACATCGTACACCGTCACGTCGTCGCCGAAGGTCTGGGCCAGTGCCGACATGCCGGTTTTGCGGCGGGTCATGTTCACCGCCTGCTGCACCGTGACGGACTGGGGCGCGCAGGACACGCCCTCGGCCACCACGCCGTTGTCGGCGGCAAACACCGCCACACGGCACTTTCTCACCTCCGGGCAGACCCGGCCGGTGACGCCCGCCATGCGGACAGCCATGTCCTCCAGCTTGCCCAGACTTCCCGGCGGCTTGGCCAACTCCGCCTGACGGCGGCGGGCGGCGGTCATGGCGGCCTCATCCGCCGGGCGGATGGCCGCGATATAGGCTTGCAGTTCCTGTTCTGTCATCGTGTGATCTCCCCCAGATAGCCCTGCGCCGCCAGCCAGTCAAGGGACGGGGCGCAGTTCATGTTTTCGATGGTATAGGTGGTGGCGGGACAGGCCGTCAGCAGGGCGTCCAGCGCCTGCTCCATGGGGATATTGCCCTCGCCCAACGGGTTGTGCAGATCCCATTCGCCGAAATTGTTGTGGATATGGACGTGCCGCAGCCATGGGGACAGCGGGGCAATCCAGTCCAGGGGCGGCGTCTTGCTGACGGTGGTGTTGGCGTGGCCCACATCAAGGCACACCCCCAGACGGGGATCGTTTACGCCCTCCATGATGGCCGCCAGCATATCCGGGCCGTCGTCCATGACGTTTTCCAGCGCGATGGTCATGTCCCGGGGCACCTCCGGCAGAAAGTCATGCCAGAAGCGCACCGACTGCTCCACAAACCACTCCGGAAAGTAGACGAAGGGCACATACCCGTCGTGGATAACGATGCGGCGGATCCCCAGCCGCCGGGCCATGGCGACGGTCTGGCGGTAGCGCTTCACCGCGATGTCCCGCACCAGCGGGTCGATGGCGCAGGGATGCAGCTCGGCAAAGGGCGCGTGGAGCCACAGGCGGGCAATATCCGCCGTTTCCGCTTCCGCAGCGGACACGGCGGCGCTGTCCTCCAGCGCTGCCGCCATGCAGAAGGCCGTGACCTCAAAGCCCAGAGCATAGCGGCGGGAGAGCTGGGCAGCGGCGCTGTCGATGCCAGACAGATGGAGTTTTTCGCGCAGATGGGCGCGGTTCATGGGCAACACCTCTTTTCTGACAGTATAGCATGGTCGGGGGAAAAAGGAAAGCGGTACGTTTTGGCGTACCGCTTTCCTGTGGTTATTCCCCGCCGGCGGCGTAGCCGCCGCCTACGTCCTCGCCCAGATCGCAGGTATAGACCCAGCAGATCACATCGCCGTCCTGCAAGGTGTAGCCGGAGCAGCCGTAGTTAGGGAATTCCCCGTTGACGCTGTACATCCAGCCGGACAGCTTGCCGCAGTCGAACTCGTAGAGATTGGCGATGCCCTCGATATAGGCGGTTTTATACAGGGGCGACCAGCTGGACTCCATGGAGATGCCGTTGTCCCGGCAGACCCGCTGGAGCAGGTCAAAGGCCGTCTCCCCCTCAGCGAAGGAGAGCTCCGTCTCCGGCAGGATCACGCCGTCATCGGGCACGAAGTCCGCCTTGGCGGCGTTGAGCTGGTCAAGATTGTCCAGAATGGTGGCGCAGGAGATGGAAACGGTGCAGCTGCCTGCCGTCTCTGTTTCGGCAGGGGAACCGCCGCAGGCGGTCAGCAGAGCAAGGCACAGCAGCCAGCACAGCAGCGCCGCGCTCCATGGGGTACGGTGTTTCATAGGTCGCCTCCGATGGAAGGGAGCGGCGGAGCCGCTCCCTCCGGTTGGGTTTTCAGGGGAGTTATTTTGGGGGAAATTACGCGTCCTGACGGCGCTTTCTGGCCAGCAGAGCCAGCGCGGCGGCGGACACCACCACGCCGCCCAGCCACAGGGTCAGGTGGCTGTTGTCGGCGGTGTTGCCGGACTTGACGTTCTTGCCGTCGGTCTTGCTGTCGGTCTTGCCGTCGGCGGAATCGCTGGTGGAGCCGTCGTTGGCGTTCTGCTTATCCCGCAGCTGCTGATAGCGCTTTTCGGCGGCCAGCAGGGTGTTGTAGTTGGTGACCTGCGCCTTCAGCTCGTCGTCCAGCGCGTCGTAAGCGGCGCGGGCGGCGGTGATCTTGGCCTTGCTGTCCTTGTCCAGCTTCACCTTTCCGATGGCGTCGATCTTGGCGATCACATCGTCCACGGCGGCCTTGTCGGCGGCTTCCTTCTTCAGCTGGGCCAGCTTGGCCTCGGCGTCGGTCAGGATATCCAGCTTGCTGACCAGCGCCTTCTGGGTGTCGGTCAGGGCGTCGTAAGCCTTGCGGGCAGCGTCGATCTTGGCCTTGCAGTCGTCGGTCAAGGTCACGTCGCCGATGGCGTCGATCAGGTTGTCAACCGCCTTGGCGGCGGCCTTGTCGGCGATCTCCTGTGCGCGAACGGCCAGATCGGCCAGCATCTGGGGATTGAAGGGGTTGTTGTTGGCTTTGATGGCGGTCTTCATCTCGTCAGCAGTCTTGGCGGTACCCAGACCGGTAACGCCGTACTTGGAGCTTTCCTTGCTGACGGTGCCGTCCAGATAGAAGCAGTTACCCACATAGTTGGCAGCGTTGTTGCTGGGGGTCAGGCCGCCCAGATAGGAGGCAGCGCCGCTGGTGCCGGTAACATCACCGATGCTGTAGCAGTTGGTCAGGGTCGCGCCATTCGTGTTGCTGAAGCCGGAGCCGCAGATACCACCCAGATAGCACTCGTTTTTGGAAGTGGTGGTGATATTGCCGCTGGCGTAGCAGTTGGTGATGATCGAGCCACCCGCGGTATAGCCCGCGATGCCGCCTGCGTGCTTATTGCTGGTGACGTTCACGGCGCTCCAGCACTGGGTAATGGATGCCTTGTCGTACATATAGCCCACGATGCCGCCCGCCTGCGCAATTCTAGTATTGTTGGTGCAGGTCACGCTGCCGGTGATGCCCAGCCCCGTGACGGAGGCGCCGCCCTGCAGATAACTGATCAGGCCCAGAGTATTGCTGGTGCTGTTGATGTACAGGTTGCGGATAACGTGACCCTGTCCATCGAAGGTACCGTAGAACTTCTTCAGCGGTGTCCAATCATAGCCCGCCAGCTCGATATCGGCGGTGAGCTTGGCGCTGCTTTTACCGTCCGTGGCGGCGAACCATGCCAGCTCCGCAGCGGTGCCGATCAGATACACGCCGTTGCCGTCCTTCTTGGGCTCGGTCTTGGTCTTGCCGTCCCAAGCGTTTTCACCGACCTTGGGCAGAACGGCGGTCTTGACAGTCAGGACGCCGTCCTTCACATTGGCGGCGTCAGCGCTGCCCAGAGAGAAGGAGCCGCGGGTGACAACATAGCCGTTCTTGGACAGGGTATAGGTATAAACGCCATAGCCCAGGGTGTAGGTGCCGTTTTCGTTGGGGGTGATGACGTTGCCCTTGCTGTCGGTCAGGGTGACGGTCACATCGCTGACAGCGCTGCCGTTCTCGTCGGTGATGTTCAGGTTCACGTCATAATTGACCTTGCGGGCCACGGTGATCACCGCGTCAGCATAGTGGTTCATGTAATAGTTGACGGTCACAGCGTTGAAGTTGGTGCCCACGCCGGTATCGGTCATGCTATACAGGAAAGCGAAGGGATTGGCGGCAGAGTACATGAAGCCGTAGGTGTAGCCGTTGGTCAGGGTGTACTGCGCGGTGGCCGCGCCATCGGCGAAGGTCACATCCTCTGGGATTGTGACGGTGACGGTGGCGTTGTCCATCTTCTGGTACTGGCCCAGCGTACCCTCGTACTTGGTCTCACCGGCGAAATAGGTAGGCTTGAAGTTGGTGGGGTTGAAGATGCCGGAGATCTTGTTGACGGCGCGGTACATGCCGTCAAAGCTCAGCTTTACCTGATCGCCGGGCATGATGGGCTCGCCGGGATTGGAGACATTCTCGCTGGTGATCGTGACCTTGGCCACGCGCACCAGACGGTAGCTGACGCCGGTGGAGTCGGTCATCTTGAGGATAACGGTGCCGCCCTTGCCGTTGCCGATGGTGTTGAAGCCAGCCAGAGGAACGGCGTAATTGCCGTCAGCGTCGGCGGAAACGGACTGGAAGCCGGAAACGGTGGTCTTCATGCTGTTGTCGGTGGCAGCCAGCGCGTATTCCACCTTCACGCTGCCGGTGGCGTTGACAGTGAAGTCCAACGCAGGGTTCGTCTCACTGGTTTCATAGAACCATGTGTCGTAGTTATAGTCCCAATCCTCGGAGCGGGTAGTGGTGACGCCGGAAGCCATGTTGTACTTCACCTTCGCGTCGGCGGTGCCGTGGGTCACGCCGGTACCGCCCACCACGATGACGCCCGCACGCTCAGGGCTGGTGGCGGGGAACAGGCCGCCGTGGCTGCCGTGATTGCTGGGGTTCACGTCCACGCTGTCATAGTAGACGGCGATGATGGAATCCTGCGTACCAGGGGTAACGTCCGCCCAGTTGGCGGTGGCGTTACCGCCGTTAACGGGGCTGATCGCAGCATCGCCGATCAGGGTGTTCCAGTGGAAGTCAGGCTCCACCATGATGTTGCCCGCGTCGGAGTTGATGAGCTGCCAGTGACGGTAGGCGCGGATACGGGTAGTGCCGGTAATGGCTTCGTAGCCGCTGGGGTCCAGATTGACCTGTAGGTCGGCCTCGTCACGGTTGATGGTCTGAGTACCCAGATTGCTGAAATCGTGAGAAACGCGATCCGTGGCGGCGCTCTCGGCAAAGGAGACGATCAGCTTGCCGCTCTCGCTCTGGCTGGCCAGCCAGCCCGCCTGGGTCACATGGGTATCGTCGCTGAGACGCCAGGTGTAGTTGCTGTTGCTCTTGGAAATGAAGTAGGTGGCGGTCTTGGTGTCGCCGTTCACCGTCCAGCGGTCGGCATAGGAGTCCTCTTCATTGCCGTTGGGAGCCACTTCCGTGGTGTTGAAGTTGTTCCACTGGAAGTACAGGCCGAAGGTGGCGTCAGTGGGAACGGTGACGGTCAGCTCTATGCGGGTGTTGATGGTCAGCACTTTTGCAGTAGCCGCTCTGTAGCTGGCAGTGAAGGTCTGGTTGATGTTCTGGGTGAAAATGTAGCCTTCGATATCGGGATAGGCGTAAGTGTTGTACAGGCAGGCGTTGCCGGCCGCGTACAGCATGGTGGGGTAGTACGTATAGTTATCTTTGATATAGGGGTCGCCCATGGCCGCGTCGCACTTCATGATGGGGCAGGTCACGCGGACATGGTACTCCTCAGCAGTGAAATAGGTGTTGTCGGCCTTTTTGCTGTTGGTATAGAAGGAGTTGCACTGGAGATAGATCTTGTTGCCGCCGCCTGCGCCGCCGTCCACGTTCTTGTCGGTGGGCAGGTTCAGTGTCATGCCGCCCAGCGCCTTGCCGTCAGTGGTAAAGGCACGGTAGGCATAGCGTCCGGCCGCCAGCTTGGCGTAGAACATCTGATATTTGGTGCTGTCCAGCTTGCCCATGGCGGGGTCATACTCCTCCTCGCCCTCAGGCAGGGTATCGGTGAAGTTGCTGTACAGGAACACATCCTTGAGCTCGTCGCCCAGCACCTCGTTGCCGTCGGCGTCCTTGGTGACGTTATACAGCTTGATGACGGGATAGCCGCCGGTGTAGTCCTTGCCCACGAAGAAGCTGAACTCCATGGTGGGGTTATCCTCCACGGTCAGGGTCAGCGTCCAGGTATCGGTGGAGAAGTTCTCGCCGTCGAAGGAGGCATAGAAGCGGTAGATATACGTGCCCGCCACAGTCTCGGTGAGCTGGATCAGGGTGCCGCCGAAGAGAGCCTTCTCGAACTTCTGCTTGGCGCCCCAGCTCTGGCCGTTGTCGGCGGAGCGCTCATAATAGTAGTTCTCGTAGGTGAGGCCCTCGCCGTCAAAGATCTTGCCCGCCTGCAGGTCGCTGAGCAGATAGGCGGTGCCGGTCTGGACGGTGGCGCTGGCGGTGGGGGAAACGCCGTCCTTCAGCTTGGGAACAGCCACAGCGGGGGGCGTGACCTCGCCCTCGGCGGGCACAGGCTCGGCGTTCGCGTCGCCGTTGGCGGGAGCAGGCGTCTCGCCGCCGCTCTTATCCGCGTTGGCGGGGGTGGTCTGGCCCTCGTCGGGGGTGACGGGGGCGGTGGGTTGGTCATTGCCGTCGGTTGTGACGACAGTGGGGGTAACTTCCTCCGCGAACGCCGCCACGGACAGGTTGCCCATCAGGGACAGCACCATGGTCAGCGCCAGCAGCAGAGAAAGCAGCCGTTTGCTTGTTTTCATGTGTTTTTGGTTCCTTTCTATGATTTTTCTCTATATAAAGCCTTTCGGCAGAAAGCACTCCGAGGAAAGCTCCCGCCGAAATCGTCATCGCCGACTTGGCAGCGTCCCGGTGCAGGCAGGAGCTTTTCCGGACGGCCCTGGGCGTATCTGACTGATCCCAAATTGGGTTTCACAGTGACCTGTTCGCGGGGATTTGCACCCCATTCCGCCTCCGGCGCAGTGCGCCGGGCGGGCCGTCCGGTATGCAGTTTTGGATGGCTGTCAGCTCACGCGGAGGCGAGCGGTGGCCGGGGCAAGGCGGGCGGCGGCGCTGCCCGCCTTGGGATCGACAGCCAGCAGGTAGTAGGTACCGGGCTGGTCGATGACGTACTGGAAAGCATCGCCGCTCCCGGCTGCCGGGATCTCCGTCAGCTGCGTCCATTGATCGTCGTAGAGGTAGACCGTCATGCCCGCGATAGACTGGAAGCTCTCGCTGCCACCGTCGGCCACGGATTTTGTTTCGTACTTCCGGGTGTTGAAGGTCAGCGTTTCCCCGGCCTTGACGGTGTATTCGTCCTTGTCAAAGCAGGTGAACGCGCCGCCGTCGCTCCAGAAGTTCCAGTCGCTGAACAGTGCCACGTCAATGGTATCGCCGTTGCTCAGCAGAATGTAGTCCGCCGTGGCGCCCCAACCTGGCCCCATCAGGGGATATACGTGGTTGCGGTAGTACATGAGGTTTTCATCGTGGCCCCAGAAGTTCGGCATGTACATGCTGGTGGCGGAGCCGCTGATGGTCAGCGCCGGGCCGGGCCAGCTGGCCGCCTGCTTTCCCAGAATGTCATATACCTCTCGGTATCTGTCGTTCTGGCCGTCGACCACCTTTTTCGTGCCGGAGGTTACTTCCTCCGGGGTATAGCCCTTGCAGTACACGCCCAGCAGATACAGATACAGGTGCAGAACGGTAGGCCGCTCCACCACCACATTGTCGATATAGCTGCCGCCGCCTTGGCCGTTTTCGGTGTGGTAACGGTAGAACTCCGCAAGCCCCTGACTCTCCAGATCGAAGTAGGGCACCTCCACCTCCAGATGGGCTATGGGGGTACCGTCGACACCGTAGATGGGTACGCCGTCGTTGGAAACGGTGACGTAGACGGTCACGCTGTCGGCATTCTCCTCGTCATAGTCGTACTGGCCGGGGTCTCCGGCGGCGCTCTTTGTAACGGTAACCGTCAGGTGATAGACTGCCTGCACCGCGCTGTCGGCGCCGCACACGGCGGTGATGGTCAGGAGATAGTCGCCTGTCTTGCTGTTGGTGAAGGACAGGTAATCGCCCTTATCGTCCGCGGCCAGCTTGGTGTGCTCGCTCAGTCCCTCGCCGGACAGCGTGTAGGTAACGCGGTCCGGGCAGGTGTCGAACACATCGCTCATGTACAGGGTATACATCCCGCCCTGCTCCACCTGCGCCGTTTCGGGCGCGGTGCTTTTTACGGTAATGGCGTGGCGGGGAACGGGCCACTGGCCCTCGGCCAGATAACCATACAGCGCCGCTGCGTCCGCGATATCCTGCTTGCCGTCGCCGTTGATGTCCAGCCGGGCGAGGGTGGCGGGGTCGGTGATGGTGTTCTTATCGCAGCAGTACTCATACAGGTATTGCAGGTCGTACACGTCCACCGCGCCGTCGCCGTTGATATCGCCCTTCACGGCGGCTCTGGCCGGGGCGGAGGACAGAGAGACGGTCACGCCCTTCAGGGCGGTACGGTCAACGGCTCCGGCGCTGGACGCGCTGCCCAGCAGTCTGGCCGTACCGCCGCCGCTGGCAGCCATCGTCTGAGGGACGGCTGCGGAGGTATCGCTCTCCGGCCAGCTGCCCCTGATCAGGAAGTCGTACAGCGCCGCCACGTCCGAGATGTTCGTCAGGCCGTCGCCGTTGACGTCCAGCCGGGCGAGGGTGGCCCTGTCGGTGATGGTGCTGTTGTCGCAGCAGTACTCATACAGGTATTGCAGGTCGTACACATCCACCGCGCCGTCGCCGTTGATATCGCCCCGGTCATAGGTCTTGCCGGTGACGGAGATGGGAATGTCGGTCTTGGCCGCCCGGATCACAGGCTCGCCGTCCGCGCCGCTCTGGTACATGACGGGCACGTAGGTCAGCTCAAAGTAGCCGTCGTCCGCTGCGGTGAGGGTATCGCTGTAGGTGAAATATTCCACCTTGACGCCGTTGATGGTGCGGCTGACCGGCAGAACGCGGCTCTCGCCGTTGGTGTAATAGACGGTCAGCTCCATGCCGGTGGGGTCGAAGGCCTCGCCCTCGTTGTAGCTCATTTTATCCGGCAGCTGCGTCACCTCCACCTTATCGACGGTGCTGGTCAGCGCCATCAGATAGGCGGAGTCGTTCTTGAAGAACACCGTGCCCTTGCTGTCGGCAATGGGAGAGCAGATGGCGTACTGCGCCTGATCGTTGGCGGGGGTGAACAGGGCGTAGGCCGTCTCCACCGTGCGGGTGCTGCCGCCCTCCTGATAGGTCTCGGTGGTGGTTTTGCCGGGAGCCGTTCCCGTATCCTCCAACAGCCGCAATGTGCCGGGGGTGAAGTTGTCGAAGAAGTAGACGCTGGGGTATTCATAGGCGGTGGTCAGCAATCCGGAGGTCTGGGGATAGCCCTTGGTGGGCACACTGTAGAGCACGCTCATGGAATCCAGATCCACCACGGTGATGTTGTGGCCGGTATACGCGCCGAACTGAGACGTACCGGACACGCCAATGTAGGCCCGGTCGTTATACAGCACCGGCGTGCAGGTGCTCATGGCCGGTGTTTTCTCGCTGCCGCTGCCGTTGCTGAGGGCGCAGATGCGCGTATCCGTGATCTTCCAGCCGTCCGCCGTCTGCGTCACGGCGGCGGAGTAGAGATACCCGCCCTTGGAGGTGAAGTAGAAGCGTCCGTCCCCGTCTCTGGCGATGGAGCTGCGCACGTCGCCCCGCAGGCCGTCCCAGCGATCCAGTTCTTCACCGGTGGAGGGATCAAGGCACAGCAGCGCGCCGGTGGCGCTGGAGGATCGATCCTGTCCGTCGTCGGCGCCCACCAGCAGATAGTCGTCGCAGACATACGCACCCGCCCAGTAGAAGCCGCCCATACGGGTATACGTCCAGCGGGCCAGCTTTTTCTCGCTGCCGCTGGTGGGATCCTCGTCGGTGGCGGACAGGCAGACGAAATTGGCGTTCTCCTGCTCCTGATTCCAGAAGCCGGTATACACATAGCCGTCATGGTAGGTCAGGGGACAGTTGGGCTGGCCGCCCAGCGCGTCCTGATAGATCCACAGGGAATCCAGCGTGGCGGCGTCAAAGGCCTGCACCGTGCCGCTGCTGAGGGCCACGAACAGCATGCCGCAGTCGGGGCCGTAGGTGGCGGAGGTGATGGCGAAGCTGGAGGTATCGCACATGGCGCCGGTGGCCACCACCGTACCGGTGACGGATTCCACCTTGTACAGCGTCCTGCCGCTGTAGACGATCAGGAACTCCACGCCGCCCTCCTCGATAAGAATGGGGCAGCCCAGCGCGGAGGTGCTGTAGCCGTCGCCCAGCTTATTGGCCCAGCTGAGCACGGCGGTATCGCTGGAGGTGGGGGTCTTGGCGTTCACCACGCCGTTGGCGTTGTCATTGCCCCGGAAGGAGGGCCAGCTGGAGGTGACGCCTGCGCCGTGGCTGGAGACGGGAGCCGCGGCCAGCGAAATGACGATCTCCTCCGCCTTGCCGGCGGCGATCTCCTGCGTGTCGCCCACATAGCCGGAGCAGGTGGCCACGCAGGTGTAGGTCAGGCCCTCCACCAGCGAGAACGTGCCGTCGTCATTGGGCCAGACGCGGGAACCGCTGCGCATTTCGTACACGGCGGCCAGCGCGCCGTCAATGGTTTGTTTGGTGTCCTTATCCTGAATAGTGACGGTGGTGTCAATAGGCGCGCCCTTTTTCAGCGTCAGGGTATAGGCGCGGGCCTGATGCCCCTCCGCGGTGCAGGCGGTCAGGGTAAAGACCTCCTGCTTTTTCGTCTCGTCCAGCGGCAGGGTGACGGTAACGGTCTCCGCCGTTTCCCCGGTCTCCGGATCCACCTTCGGCGCGTAGATCTGGCCGCCGTTTACCTGCACACTGTAGCCCGTGACGAAGGGTGTCACCGTCAGCACCGCCTCCTGGGCGGAGCCGAGGACGGTGGCCTGATAGTCATACTGCTTCCAGTAGAAGCCGTCGTAGTCGGCGACCTCGCCCTTGATCACCGGATAGTACACCGTCTCCATGCCGTCCACCGACAGCGACATGTCCGCCAGTGTCAGCACTCTGGCGAAATCCACCAGATAGTCCTGCTCAAAGGTGACCTTCTTCTCGCTGTCCTCCCGGGAGACGAGGAGGGTGAAGCGGAAGGCTTCCGGCCCCGTCTTTGCCAGACTGGACGCGAATGTGCCGGAGGTTATCCCGCTGGGCACGTTCGTATCCTTGCCATCGGTACGCGGCACGCGGATCTTGCAGCCCTTGTCCTGAACGGCGACAGCCCAGACGTATACGCTGTTGTTCCGGTCGTCCATCTGCGAAGCATAGACGTGGGTGCCGGCACGGAACTGTTCCGCGGGCAGATACACGCTGGAGGTGCCGACGGCGCTGGCCGCCAGCTTCAGGCTGGTCAGGTAGTCATCCGTCTCCGGCGTGACCGCCGTGATGGTCAGGGACGTGTCCCCCTCCTTGGGAGCGGCGAAAATGCCCTTGGCGTGGTAGTACTCGTTCTTTGTGGCGATGTAGGTATAGCTGCTGTCGCCGGGGGTCAGGGGATAGGTGCCGTCGGCGTCCACGCCGATCTCCGCACCGGCGGCGTTGAAGATGCGCACCGTCACGTCATCATCGTGCTTTACCGTCAGGGGGACGGCGGCCTTTCTGGTGACGGTGAGGGTATAGGTGGTGGTTCGTCCGCTCTCCGGCATGGTGACGGCGATGGTGGCTGTGGTGTCGCTGTCTTCCGCCAGCGGAAGGGTATACGTGCCGTCCCCGTCAAGCTGACCGCCGTTCACCATAACGGTATAGCTGCTGTTCCGGGCAGGCCGCAACACCACCGATTCCGTGGTGACCACGCAGGCGTATTCCGTGGTGGTGCCGGAGAAGTCCAGCTTCTGGTCAACGCCGCCCGCCATCACGCTGAGACCGTAGAGGGTGGGGGTGCGCTCCAGCGTCAGCTCCCACGCCTGATACATGGTATAGCCGTCCATATCGGTGCGGGCCTCCAGACGCAGGGCGCTGCCCTGTGTACCGGCGGTCAGCACGTCCGCCAGCGCCTGATGGGTGGATTCCCAGCTGCGGCTCTTGTCGACCTTCTTGCCGTTGACGTCGGTATACATGGCGCAGAGGGTAACCTTGCTGCCGTTCCACTGGTAGGTCTTGCTGTCCAGATCAGCGCCGGGCACACCGTACAGGTACAGCCCGCCGGTGGTACCCACCGCGTCGGGCACCAGCGCCACCGTACCGTTCTGCTCCATGGGGTAGCGGTTTTCCGCCGCGTCGCCGCCGTTGACTGACCGCAGCACCGGCTGAGCCATCCACGCCACGCCCTGAGGAACGCGCAGGGTCGTCAGCGTCTCGTCCGCCACGGTCACGCTGCCGTCCTCCGCCACCGTCATGACACCGGACGCGCCGTTCAGGCCGGAGGTCAGGGTGAAGGTATAGCTGCCCGCCGCCAGTGCGGGGTGTTCGTTGGTAAAGGTCTTTTCGTTTCCGTAGGGATCCGCCGCCGTGAAGGTGTAGTCCGTCAGCAGCTGGCCGGTAAGACCCAGAAACCGCACGTTCAGCGGCTTGGTCTCCGCGTTTTCGTACTGCGTATAGGCCTCCATCCGCTCCGTCAGCGCCGTGGACAGCGCCGTCAGCTCGTCGGCGGTCTTTTTCACCGTCAGCGCCTTGGCGGCGGCGTCATACTCCTGCCGGGCGAACTTCTGCATCTGGGGCTTTTCCGCCTCCTGCCACGCCAGCATGGCGCGGCCCAGCGCGCACAGCGCCGAGGCGGTCTCCTCGTTCAGCGTGTCATAGGCGGTCAGGAACAGGAACGCGCCCACGCTGTCGGCGCGCTGCTCCAGATCAAAGCTGCCCTTGTCGTCGCTGCGGGAATAGTTGGCCGACACGCCGTCGATGGCGGTGACGAAGCCGTTGACCGTTTCCAGCCCGTCGAAGGTGTGGGGCGTTTCCTCACGGTTCTGCAGCGCCAACAGCGCCTCGCGCACCGTCTGGCCCGGCTGATAGGGAACGCGCTCCGGCGCGATGAGCACCTCCACATTGGTGGCGGCAAACAGCAGGAAGCTGTTAGCGTCCGTCAGCTCCGTGTCGGCACTCTCCGCCGCAGGCTGGACTTCCGCCGGGGTGGTTTCCTCCGCGGCGGACGGCTCCTCCGCCGTCTGTTCCGTCAGGGTCTGCTCTGTGATCGCCGGGGACGGCTGGACGGCCCACGCGGTGGTGGGCAGCAGGCTCAGGGTCATGACCAGCGCCATGAAAAGCGATACGATCCGTTTTTTCACTCCGCTCTTCCTCCTTAATACATGCATAGGATCCATTTCTGATACAGCTTCTGCCAGGGCTTCAGCTTCCGGCGGAAGCACCGCAGCGTGTCGTCGGCAAAGTACCGCATCTGGCTGCGCTGGGTCTCGGTGATGGGGTGGGAACTGTAGCGGGCCTCGGCATTCAGCCAGACCAGCGCCGGGAAGTCCACCGGCTTTCCCGCCCAGTCCGACACGGCCTTGTCCTGCTGAAGCAGCGAGCCGTTTTCACGGGGCAGGCCGCCGTGCCACATCAGCTCCATGGCGTAGGCGAACAGGGCCCCGGTGGCGGCGGCGCGGTCAGCGCCGTCAAAGGCGGCGGCGCGGCGTTTGCACGTCCGGTGGCGGCGCAGCACCACAAACAGGATGGCCGCCAGCAGCGCCAGCGCCAGCAGGAGCAGCAGCCACCGGCCCACATGCAGCCGGGACAGGCTGCTGCGGAGGGTGGAGGAAAGCTCCTTCCAGATGGTGATGACCTGAGACTGATCGGCGGTCTGATCGGGTATTTCCACGGTGCTGTGGCGCACCGTACTGTTCTGATTTCCGCCGCCGTCCTGCGCCTGGGCGCCGGTCAGGTCGGCGTCGTTATCCGGCTGGAACCAGCGCCAGTCGGACTCCGCCATCACGTTCAGGTAGGGGGTGGCCGTTTCAAAGGGGATCCAGCCCACGCCGTCCTCGTAGTACTCCGCCCAGGCGTGGGCGTCGTCGGCGGTCAGGGTCAGGGTAGTCTCGCCGGTCTTGCCGGACACCATGTCAGGCGTGACGAGATAGCCCTCCACGTACCGGGCGGGGATGCCGTAGTACCGCAGCATCATCACCGCCGTCGTGGCGTACTGCACGGCGCTGCCCCGGCCGGTCTCCTGCAGGAAGCTGCTGACGGGGTCGGCGTCCTCCGGCAGCGCAACGGGGGACTCGTCATACTCCACCATTTCCGCGAGACAGGAGCGGATGCGGCTCTTGGCCTCGTAGGAGGTGATGGAGGCGGGCGCTTTGCCCAGAAAACCCGTCAGCGTTTTTTGGGTGTCCTCCGGAATGGTCAGGTAGTTGTCATAGACCAGCTGGCGATAGACGGTCTCCTGTGCCAGATAGTTCTTCAATTGGGGATCCTCCAGATGCTGGCTCAGCACGTCCAGCAGCTCATAGGCCCGGGCGGTCAGGTTGCCGGTGGAGGTGTAGGCGTAGTGCTTTTCCCCTTCCGGCAGGGTGTCCCGCAGCTGATAGGGGTCGCACACGCCGCTGTCCGACAGCTCGTAGGGCAGCAGAGCGAAGCGGCGGCACGCACCGGAGACGTCGAGCTGCACGTCAATCTGCGGCGTGTCCAGCTTCAGCAGCGCCGCCAGCTGGCTCAGCTGGGTCTGGGAGAAGAAATCGGCGCTTTGCAGCCAATATACGTCGTTGGCCTGGTGGGACAGCTCGCCCGCGTCCAGCGCCGTCCATCCGTCGCGGGTATAGCGCTGGCCGATGAAGCCCCGCAGATACAGGGACTCCGGCCGGGACAGGGTCACCTCCAGCATGGGAGTATCGGAAAAATCCACACCGGCGGAGAAATCGCCCTCCGGCATGGCCTGATCTTCGTTTTCATAGCGCAGGGCGTGAACCGCCTTGCGGACGGTCTCGTCGGCGGATGTCGTATTCCACGACGCGCCCAGCCCCGTGATGACCGTGACGCCCACGGTCAGCGCCGCCAGCAGCACCGCCAGCGCCGCCGTCCACAAGGACACGGCGGGGGAGCGGCGGCAGCTTCTCCGGCTGCCCAGACACAGCAGCGCCGCGCCCAGACACAGCAGCGCCAGCCACCACGCGCCGCCGGCGCTGCCGCTGACAGCGGCCAGCGCCACGCCTGCCGCCGCCAGCACTACGCTGACCACAGGCGCGTATACCGCCAGACTGCCCAGCAGCGCACCCAGCACGATACAGGCGGGGAGCGCCGCCCACAGGGTGGAGGTATCCTCGCAGGCCAGCGGCAGATGGATGCGGCCCGTCAGTGACTGGACATAGGCCAGCACGCCGTTGAAAAGGCCTGCGGCGCTGTCCCGCGCCTGGGGAAGCAGCAGGCACCACGCGGCGGCAGCCAGCGCCAGCAGCGCAGGAAGCCACTGCCGCCAGCCACGGCTCATGGCGCACCATACGGCCAATGCCAGCGCCGCCGCGCCTGCCGCCATGGCGGGCCACAGGGCGCTCCAGCCGAAAAGGGCGCACAGCGTGCCCAGCAGACCGCCGTAGATCGGCAGCGCCGCGAGACTCCGCTCCGCCACGGCCAGCGGCACAGATGCAGTTGTCTCCCGAACCGGCGTCAGGCGCAGGGCGGGGGTGGTTTCGTTCTTCAAAGGAAGTACCTCGTGATAAGTGGGATTCTATTGGTAATGGGTATATAACACGCATTTCCAAGGCTCCCCCTTGTTGCAAGGGGAGGCTTTTGGTTTTGCTTCCGTTTAATACAAATCGATCTCGTACAAAGCCGCTTCCGCGTCGGGGGAGAAGCAGTAGCCCCGGCCGGGGAAATCCTGCGGCAGTTCCGATGCGCAAAACAGCCCCACCAGCTCCGCCGGGTCGCAGACACGCTCCAGCGCGGGACACCCTCCGGCGGAGACGAACACCGTCTTGCCATTGGCCCGGCCATACTGGCGGAGATACAGCTCCGCCACGCTCTCCAGCGTGGAGGACGCCGGTGCGCTCAGCAGCTTGGGCAGCATATCGTACAGGGCGCTTTCGTCCTCCAGCTCATACAGGGCACAGTCCTGTCCGGCGGCGTCGTTCCACGCCACGCGGCACCGGACGCCCTGCCGCAGCAGCTCACGGGCCAGCGAGATCACCATTTCCGCCATGGCGCTGGCCTGTTGGGGCGCTTCGCTTTCGGCGCGGCGCTCCCACAGCAGCAGGACGCTGCGCTCCAGCGGCAGGCCGGGGTCGCGGACTACCAGCCGATCCAGCTTGCTGCTGAGCTTCCAGTGGATCTGCTTGGCGCTGTCGCCGGGGACATAGTCCCGCAGCTGGAAGGTATCGGCAAAGTCATAGCCGGGGCGCTCCTGGGAATAGCTGTCGCTGTCGTCGCTGACGCCGGTGCGCAGGGGCAGGTTCAGCCGCAGCTCCATCAGATCCGGCTCCACCGGGAACTCCCGGCGCTCCGCCGGGGGAGCGGAGAAGCCCGCCAGTCCCAGCAGGTCGCAGACACGGGTTTTTTCCACGCTGAGGCGGTACACGCCGCACAGGGGATCGTCCAGCGTGACGGCGCTCTCGCCGCCGCGCTTTGGCGGGGCGGACAGAGCCAGCGCCGCCGTGGCGGCCTGTCCGGTCAGCAGATTTTCCGTCCGCAGCCACACCCGGACACAGGGCAGCGGCAGCGCCGAAGCGTTCTCCACCCGCACCGTCAGGGGACAGGCGTGATGGGCCACGCCGGTTTGCGGCGCGTCCAGCGTCACGGTGACGCGGCGGCGGGCCAGCAGCGCCAGCACGATACCGCACAGGGCGATCACCACCAGCGCCGCGCCCACGGCCAATGCCGCGGCGGCCCCGGTCAGCACGTACCACAGCGCGGCACAGGCCAGACACGCCAGCCACACAAGCAAAGCCGTCATGGTCACTTCTCCTGCACCTGGGGCATTTTCACGGTCTTCACGATCTCCGCCGTCACGTCGGCGGCGGACAGGCGGTGCAGACGGGCCTTGGCGCTGAGCACCAGACGGTGGCAGCACACGTCGTCAAACACGGCGGCCACATCCTCCGGGATCACGTAGTCCCGGCCACGGACAAAGGCGCAGGATTTCGCCATCCGGCACAGGGCCAGTGCGCCGCGGGGGCTGACGCCCAGCTCGATAAACTCATTTTCACGGGTGGCCGTTACCAAGTCCACCACGTAGGCATACACGGGGTCGGAGATATGCACCTGACGGGCATCGTTCATCAGGGAGAGCAGCTGCTCCCGGCTCACCGCCGCCGTCAGCTTGTCCAGCGGGTTCTCGTGGTGGCGCTCCTTCAGAATGTCGATCTGGCTCTTGGCGTCGGGATAGCCCATGGAGGTGCGGATGAGGAAGCGATCCAGCTGGGCGGCGGGCAGCAGCTGTGTACCGGCAGAGCCCACCGGATTTTGCGTCGCCAGCACCACGAAGGGCTCTGGCAGGGGGTAGGTCTGGCCGTCCACGGTGACGTGGTACTCCTCCATGGCCTCCAGCAGCGCCGACTGGGTCTTGCTGGAGGTGCGGTTGATCTCGTCCGCCAGCAGCAGGTTAGTCATCACCGCGCCGGGCTTATAGTCGAAATTGCCGGTGTCCCGGTTATAGACGGAAAAGCCCAGAATGTCCGAGGGCATGGTGTCCGACGTGAACTGCACACGGCGGGGGTCCAGCCCCAGCGTCCGGGCAAAGCTGACGGCCAGGGTGGTCTTGCCCACGCCGGGCACGTCCTCCAGCAGCACGTGGCCGCCGGACAAAATCGCCATCAGCACCTTTTCCACCACCGCTTCCTTACCGGCGATGACGCTGTTGATGGACTTCAATATGGTAGTCGTAATGTCATTCATACGTTGTTCTCTCTTTTCTTTTTCAGTACCAGTACCAGCGCCATCGCAATAACGACGGCGATGACGATCAATACAACAGGCAGAACGGGGAAGGAGCCGCCGCTCTCAGCGGGGGTCTCTGTGTCAGTATCCGGGGTCGTTTCCAGCTGGACGGGATGGGCGGCGGTCAGGTCGAAGAACCGGCCCTCGCCCTGCTGCCGCAGCTCCATGGCGGTCAGCGCCTGCATGGCCTGCTCACAGGCCATGGCGTCCAGCGGGCCGTCCTTCTCGTGGGCGAAGCCGCCGTCAGAAAGCCGGAAGTCCATCAGCGCTTCTACCACGTTGCGCTGGTTCTTCTGAAAGCGCTCATCTGCCGTGGGGTCGATATTCAGCGCCGTCAGCGCCAGGATCACCTGCGCGCAGCTTTCGCTGCTCTGGGCGCCCCAGCTTTCAAAGCCGCCGGTGACCGTCTGGGCCGCCGACAGGGCATTCAGCGCCGCGTCGATAACCTCCTGATACTGCTCCCGATAGGGAGCCAGCGCTTGCAAGGCCATGGCGGTGATGTCCATATCCATGGTGCCGCCGCCAAGGGAGAAGCCGCCGTCGGGCAGCTGGGCGGAGACGATGGCGTCGAGCATGTCCTGACGGCTGTACCGGGCGTCGGCGGGCACTTCCGCGCCTACCGCGTCTATGGTCAGTAGGGCGAAGATCCAGCCGTTGAGACCCTGTCCGCCCAAGTCCTCCTCGCCTTGCCAATTGTAGGTGCCCTCCGCCACCAGATCGATGGCCGTTCCGTCGGGCTTGGCGCCGAAAGCTGCGGGGTCGCCCCCCAGCGCCGCCGCAGTCAGGGCGATGCGGTGGTACTCCGTGGCCTTCACGGCGTGAAGGCCGCCGTTCTCCGCATACTGCCGCTCCACGTAGGCCTGCAGCCGGGCCAGATACCCGGCGTAGTCGTCGGCGATACCGGCGCGGGCCATGGCCAGGGCCGTCCAGTCGGACACAGAGCTTCCCGCGGGAAGCTTTTCCTCCGTCAGCAGCGGGGCGTCCTGCGCCACGCCCATCTGGGCCTTCTCCGCTGCGGCAATAGATGCGGCCATGTCGCTGTAGGCGCGGGTCTCTCCGAAGGCGGTGACGCACAGTGTCAGCGCCAGCACCAGTGCGGCGGCACCGGCCATGATATTACGCAGTCGTTTCATTTTGTGTCTCCTCTCCGCCGGGGTTGGGATCGGGCGTCGGCTCCGGGTCTGTACCGGGATCGGGCTCCGGATCAGGGCCGGGGTCAGGATCCGGGGTCGGTTCCGGCTTGGCGTCGGGATCCGGCTGTCCGCAGACGGTGCAGACGCCGTTTTCATAGTGGTGGCCTGTGGCGGGGATGGTCTCGGTATGGCTCTCGCCGCAGAGGGAGCAGGTATAGGTCTTTTCGCCCGGCTCGGTGCAGGTGGCGGCCCTGGTGACCGACTCGGTCTCCGTATGGGTGTGGTTGGGGTCGATGGCGCCGCAGATGCTGCACTTGCCGTCCTGATAGGTGTGGCGGGGCGTGTAAACGCCGTCGATCCACGTGCCGCAGTATCGGGTCAGCGGGCCGGTGTCGCCGCCGGTGCTGCCGCCGATATCCTTGCCATAGGCCAGCGTAAAGCGCAAGGTCAGCACGTCGCCGTCACTGAGGAAGTATCCGGACATGCCGCGGCCGGGATAGGTGGAGCCGTTGATGCTGTACATCCAGCCGGAGGCCGTGGTGTAGTCAAATTCGCCCAGACTGTCGTTGGCGATGGCGGGCTTTGGCACCTTGATCGTCTTGCGATCCAGCTCCAGCAGCTTCTGCAGCTCCTCCGGGATGGCCACCCCTTCAAAGGCGCTGGCACGGGAAATGCGCGTCAGGTAGAAGCCTTCATCCAGCGTGCCGCTGAAGGACACCCGATAGCCCAGATATTCCAGCGCCGCCTTTATCACGTAGGAGGCGGGCTGATCCTGAAAAATGTCGCAGTCCATCACCGTGTCCACCACGCCCAGACCCAGCACGGAGAGATCCAGCCGCACTGTGGCGGTGCCGATCTTCTCGCCTTCGTCACGCACCTTGTAGATGATTTTATAGTGCTGATAGGTGGAGTTGCCGTCATCGTCCCATGCCGTGATGGTCACATCGTGCTCCGTCTCATCGCCGCCCAGTCCGGTGTCCAGAAACAGGTCGTATTCCAGACCGCCCGCGCCGGAGCCGGTGCTCTGCTTCACCACCTTGCCGTCCATGGTAACGCTCACGTGGTTCTGGTTCAGGGGGTTGCCCTGCCAGTCCTCGGCCCAGACGGTGAAGGTCAGGTTGCGATTGGTGGTCTCGATGACCTCACTGCTGAGGTTGGTACGGATGGTGGGGGGATTCTCGCCCTTGGTGGGGTCATCCTCGTTGGCCATGGAGGCCCGGTAGTTGATGACGTAATCCACACGGCTGATGGTCTCGCCGCCCCGCTTCAGCAGCAGCGTGATATCGTTGCGGCCCAGTTGCAATTTTGTCAGGAAGTCGTCGCCGGTGGCGGTGACCCACTTGCCGTTGACCCGCACACGGAGATAGGTGTCATCGTCGCCGTTGACCACCATGGCCTTGAAGGAGAACATGTCGTTCTGCAGCTCCTCCTGCGCGATGGTGCGGTTGCGCAGGTCGGTGGCGATCTGGGGTCCCTGGGGCTGCTCCGGGTCCACAGGCTGCTCGGGATCCACGGGGCCGTCGCCGCTGTCGCCGGGCTTTTCGTCCGGCGTTTCCTCCGGCTGCTGGCCGGGGTCGGGCTCGTCCACGGGGATCTGCTCGGGCTGGGGAGCCTCCTCCGGCGGGGTGTCCGGCTCCTGCTGAGTGTCCTTCTGCTGGGCCTGACCGTCCCCGTCGCCGTCGCCTGCCGCGCTGTCCTGAGTCTGGGACTGCTGGTCGTACCGCAGGCCGATCTGGTCGATGTTCAGGCCGGGGTAGGACTTGGCCTGCGGCGTCTCCGGCTGCTGACGGGGCGCGGACAGCGCTGCCCAGCTGCCTGCCGCCAGCGCCAGCGCCAGCACCAGACACACCGCGCCGGACAGCAGCGCCTTTTTGTATTTTTGAAGCAATTCTTTCATATTTCCTCAATTCTCCCAGCGGTTTTGTCAGCAAAAACGCCGGACATCCCAAGATGCCGGCGCATTTTTCGCAGAAAAAAGCTGATCTTTCCACCAAAATCTGGAAAAATCAGCGTGCTGTCTGCTCGTATTGCATACGGAGAGTGCGCCCGCTGCATATGGCCCTGGACGGTGCAATTCTCCTGACTCGCGCCGCGAAGCGTTGCCGCTTCCCGTTGTCGCCTTACCTTCTCACAGACGGATATCTGCAATGGCGGAGTTTCCTCCCGGCGGCGAATTTCGCCGCTTCAGACGCCTTCTTGCGCTCACAGTGCCGGTCGCGCGGAGTTTGTCCCCATTTCTTTTTCACCGCTGCCTGCCCCCGAAGGGGAGCCGTGGGGCAGCGGTTACACCGGATCAACAGGCCGTATATTCTGATACAGGGTATATTATAAGGGCACGGAGGGGGTAAAGTCAACCCCCGCCCGCCTTTTTTCGACCGTGGTGGCGGGGGGAGCGAACCGAGCGCTGCCAGTGGCAGATGCAGCGAGGTGAGCGAGTGGCAGCGGTCAAAATTTCGGCGGCTTAAATGCCGCTGCGAAATTTTGGGCACCGCAACAGGGCATCCGTAATTCGGCCCCTTTACACAGGGGAGGCTTTGGTTACGGATTGCCACGCCAGTGTGAGCACTGGCTCGCAATGACAGGCTTTTGCGATAAACGAAGGGAGGGGCAGAGCCCCTCCCCTACGCAATTATCATAATACGACGGCAATGCCTCGCAGAGTTCGCGGCGCGGACGCCGCGAACATTCAAATCATTTTTCCGGCGTCGGCACGCTAAGAAAATATGCCGGTGGCATATTTTTAGTGCCGATCGCGGCGGCTATGCCGCCGTAGCATCCATCTTGGCTTCCACCGCACTGTCAAGAAACGGATTGCCACGCCAGTGTGAGCACTGGCTCGCAATGACAGGCTTTCATTGCCGGCTGTTTTAATCCTCCAGAATCTCCAGTTCCCTCTCGTCCACCTTGCGCAGCTTCTTCTTGCTGACCAGCTCGTACATGCAGGGCACCACGAACAGCGTCATCAGTGTGGCGTACAGCAGTCCGCCGATGCACACCAGCGCCACCGGCTGGATGAGAGACGTACCGGCGTTTTTCGCCAGCGCCGTGACGATCAGACCCAGAATGGTGGTCAGGGAGGTCATGAGGATGGGCCGCAGGCGGGTGACGCCGGCGTCGATGATGGCGTCGCGGCGCTCCATGCCCGCCAGACGCTGCTGGTTGATGTAGTCCACCAGCACGATGCCGTTGTTGACGATGATGCCCACCAGCATGACGAAGCCGATCAGGGCGATGACGCTCATCTCCGTGCCCGTCAGCAGCAGGGCCAGGAAGCCGCCGGTGAAGGCCAGCGGAATGGTGAACATGACGATGAAGGGCTCACGCAGGGACTGGAACTGGGCCACCATGACGAAGTACACCAGCACGATGCCCAGCAGCAGCATCAGCATCACCTGACCCATGGCGTCCATGATCTGCTCATTCTCGCCGTTGAACTCGATGGACGCGCCCTCCGGCAGCTCCATGGCGTTCACGGCCTTGGTCACCTGATCGGACACCAGGGTGACGTTATTGCCCTCGGCGATGGCGGCGGTGACGGTGACGCAGCGGCGCTGCTGATCCCGGTTGATGGTGTTCAGACTGACGGTCTTTTCCACCGTGGCAACATCCTTCAGCAGGAAGCTACTGTCCGTATCCTCGTCGCCGCTGCCGGACAGGGACGACAGGGAGGAGGACGAAGAACTGCTGCCGCCGCTCATGGCGGAGGACATGGTGCTGTCGGGGTCGATCTTCAGCTCCGGCAGCGTCTCCACGGTGTAATTGCTGCTTTCATCCTGCTGGATGATCAGCTGCATGGAGGAATCGTCCAGCTCCATCTCCGTGCCGGAGGTGCTGGTGTTCAGGGCGGCGGCCACCTGCATGTAGATCTGGGCTACGGTCATGCCGTGCTCCATGGCCTTGGTGCGATCCACCGTCACGTGCAGCGCCTGCGCCGCGTCCTCCAGACCGTCGGACACGTCGGCGGTGCCCTCCACCTGCCCGATGCGGGCGGCGATGGCCTTGGCGGTGGATTGCAGCGTCTCCATATCCTCGCTGTACACCGTCAGGGACACGCCGTTGCCGGTGACGTAGCTCATCATGCCGGACATGACGTTGGCCGCGGTGACGGTGCAGTCCATGTCGGCGCACAGGGCCTCGATCTCCTTGCCCACGCTGTTGCCGGAGTAGTCGTCCGGCAAGGTGATGTAGATCTCCGCGTCATACTCGCCGCCGGAGGAGGACATCAGGCTCATGCCGCTGTTGCCCTGGATCATGGCGCCCACGGCGTCCACGCCCTCGATGGTCATGCAGCGGCGGGCCACCTCGTCGGTGTAGGCCACAGCGTCCTCGCGGGTGCAGTCCTCCGGCATGGCAACGGTAACGCTGACGCTGTTCATATCCATATCCGGCATGAAGCTGAAGCCACGGCTCAGCGTGACCGCGCAGGTCAGCACCAGCAGCGCCACCGCGCCGCCCAGCACCGCCGCCTTGTGGTTCAGCGACCAGAGGATGGCCTTTTTGTAGGCGGGGTAAATTTTATCCAGCAGGCCCGGCTTCTGCTCCAGCGGACGCTGGAGCATGCCGCTGGCCATGGAAGGCACCAGCGTCAGCGCCACCAGAAGGCTGGCCAGCAGGGAATAGGTGATGGTCAGGGCCAGATCGGTGAACATCTGGCGGGTCAGGCCCTCCACAAACACAATGGGGGCGAACACGCACACGGTGGTCAGGGTGCTGGCGGCGATAGCGCCCAGCACCTGCTGGGCGCCGGACACGGCGGCCTGCACCACCGTGGCGCCCCTGGCGCGGAGCCGGTAGATATTCTCAATGACCACCACGGAGTTATCTACCAGCATGCCCACCGCTACCAGCAGGCCGCTAAGGGAGATCATATTGATGGTAACACCGGTGAAGTACATCAGCACCACCGCGAAGATCACGCTGGTGGGGATGGAGATCAGGGTGATGAGGGTGGGCCGCCAGTCACGCAGGAACAGGAACAGCACCACCACGGAGAACAGCGCGCCCCACAGCAGGGAGGAGACGATGGTATCCACGATCAGGTGGATATAGTCGCCCTGATCCATCAGGGGCTTGAAGCTGATGTTGGGGTACTGGGTCGTCAGCTGCTCCAGACGGGCGGTGATGTTGTCGGACACCTCCGCCGTGGCGTAGTTGGACTGCTTGGTGAAGGAGGCGATGATGCCGTTTTCGCCGTTGAGCTTGGCGTAAATTTCATCGGAGTTGTCGGTATAGAACACGGTGGCCACGTCGCTGAGGCGGATGGGCTCCATGCCGTCGATGCCCAGATCGAACAGCACCATATCCTCCAGCTCACCGCTGGTGCGGATCTCGTTGCCCACGGACACCATGTAGCTGACGCCGGCGTTATCGTCTATGTACCCGGCGGGCATGGAGAAATCCTGCGCCGTCAGCAGCTGCTCCACCATGGAGACGGACAGCATGCCGTCCAGATCCAGCTGCTCCAGCACCTGCTTGCGGGTCTGGGCCAGCTGCTCCTCCCCCTGCTCGATCTGCTGGAGGGCCAGCTTCAGCTGGACGTTGCCCTCGGTCATCAGCAGCACGCCGTCCAGCGCGGACTCCACGCCGTCGGAGATCTGGCTGCCCAGCGAGTCGAACCGCTTGGGGTCGTTGAGGAAGTCCTCGATATCCTTGATGGTCTTTTCCATCTCGTCCACACCCTGCTTCAGCTGATCCTTCGTCCGCTGAGCCACCAGCGCGGTAAGGGTCTGGGTGTTCTCCGTCACACGCTGGGCCAGCGCCAGATTCTCCGCCGACAGGGCTTCGTTCTCCGCCTGAGCGGCGGCCTTGTCCTCATCGGTGGCGTCGGGGTCGGCGATGATGCCCAGATTGGCCTGTATCTTCTCGTTGTTGGCGGTCATGGCGGCCTGATCGTCGGCGATGCTCTGGCGCAGCGCCTTCTCCTCCTCCGACATGGCGGGAGTGGTGTTCATGGCGTCTTTCAGAGCGTCCACCGCCTTGTTCAGCGCGTCGGTCACGCCGTCGCCGATGCCGTCGGCAGCTTCGGCGATGCCCTTATCCAGCGCTTCCTGGGCGTCGGTGACCTCCTTCTTGGCGCTGTACAGCTTGCCGGCGGCCTTGTCCAACTCCTTGCCCGCCTTTTCGCGGATGGTCTCGGTCAGGGCAGCCATCTTCTCCTCGTCCAGCACCACGTGCATCTCACGATCCATGGTGCCCATGATCTCCACGCTGGCCACGCCGGTGATGCCCGTCAGCTGGCCGGTCAGCTCGCTGTCCACGAAGTCGCTGAGCTGGCCCACATCCATGTCGCTGCTGCTGATGGCGGCCACCATCACGGGGATCATGGAGGGGTTCACCTTCAGGATATAGGGGGAGGACACGGTATCGTCCCACTGACCCTGCACCGTGGACACCTGCTGCTGGATATCAATGCCCAGCGCGTTCATGTCGGCGCCGTCCTCGAACTCCATCACCACCATGGAGACGCTGTTCTGGCTGGAGGACTGGATCTCCTTCAGCTGATCCAGCGTGGCCAGCGCTTTTTCCAGAGGCTTGGTGATGTTCTTCTCCACGCTTTCCGGGCTTGCGCCGGGGTCGCTGGTGACGACGATGACGTAGGGGTAGTCCATGTTGGGCATCAGGTCGGGGGTCATTTTCAGATAGGCCACCACGCCCAGAATCAGGATCGCCAGCGTCACCACATAGACGGTCAACGGTTTTTTTACACTGAAGGCAGGCACGAATTTCTTCCTCTCTACTGCGCCGCAAGGCGCGCCACAAAGCTCCAAAGCGGCAAATGCCGCGTCTTTGATGCTTTAGTTTACCACCACTTCTTTTTCAAATCAATCGCTGGGGCGAAAAATTTACGTTTCTGTTACAATTATGAACGGAACATATGCTAACCGTGGGAAAATCCCAAAGTTTCCCGCAAAATAGTTCGCAAGTCGAAATATCGGGGCAGGGGACGGCCGACAACGCCGCCGGGATAGTCAAGAATGTATGGAACATTCCACTTATACCGTGCTGAAAGTTATGAAAATGCGCCAAAATGCACAAAAACGGTAACATTTTTTCTACATTTATTCTTCGTTTCAGAGGGAGACAATCCACCGGTTCCGTATTATAATGTACAATGGAACAAAAAAGGGGCCGCACGGCGGCACAACGAACGTGGAAAGGAAAACAACATGGCTATCAAGATCGGCATCAACGGCTTCGGCCGTATCGGACGCATCGTCCTGCGCATTATGTGCGAAAACCCGGAGACCTTTGACATCCGCGGCATCAACCTGCGGAAAGCGGATATCGACTATATGGTGTACCTGCTGAAATACGACTCGGTATTCCGCAACTTCCCCGGCATGGTGGAGCACGCAGGCGGCGACCTGATCGTGAACGGCCATAAGATCAAGGTGTACAGCGAGTCTGACGCCGCCATGATCAACTGGGCCGACAGCGAGTCCGAGTACATCATCGAGTCCACCGGCGCCAACAACACCACCGACAAGGCCAGCCGCCACTTCAAGGGCGGCGCCAAAAAGGTGCTGCTGACCGCCCCCGCCAAGGACGACGCCACCCCCACTTTTGTTTACGGCGTCAACAGCGATGAGTACCGACCCGATATGAAGGTGGTCTCCAACGCCAGCTGCACCACCAACTGCCTGGCCCCGCTGGCCTACGTGATCCACAAGACCTTCGGCATCGAGCAGTCCCTCATGTCCACCATCCACGCCTCCACCGCCAAGCAGAAGGCTGTCGACTCCCGCGGCGGCAGCGACTGGCGTACCGGACGTTCCATCCTCAACAACATCATCCCCACCTCCACCGGCGCCGCCAAGGCCGTGGGTCGGGTGATCCCCTCCCTGAAGGGCAAAATGACCGGCATGGCTTTCCGCGTTCCCACTGCCGACGTGTCCGTGGTGGATCTGACCGCCCGTCTCAGCACCAGCGCCTCCTATGCCGATATCTGCTATGAGATCCTGCACGCCTCCGAGACGTACATGAAGGGTATCATCGGCTATACCCGGGATCAGGTGGTGTCCACCGATATGATCGCCAATCCCTGCCCCTGCGTATTCGACGAGACCGCCGGTATCATGCTGGATCAGGACTTCGTGAAGCTGATCGCCTGGTACGACAATGAGTGGGGCTACAGCAACATGGTCACCCGTATGCTGAAGCACATGTATGACATGGACATGGCGGAAGTGTTCAACGAGATCAAGGAATAAAGAAGCAAAAGAAAAAAGCCTGCGTTGCAGGCTTTTTTCTTTTGCAGAGGAGAGGGACGCGATAAAAGTGAAAAGTTGAGGTATGCCGCCGAAGGCGGAGGGATGGGGAAACGAAAGAGGTGTTGGGGTAATTTCGTAGGGCGCGATGCCCACATCGCGCCGCCCTTGGCTCTCCCCTTGGGAGAGCTGTCACCGTAGGTGACTGAGAGGGGATCCAAGATGGTGCGGTGCAAACCAAGATGGATGCTGCGGCGGGGAGTGAGCTGTGCGCTGCCGGTGGCAGATAAAGCACGGCGAACGAGTGGCAGCGGTCAAAATTTCGGCGGCTCAAATGCCGCAGCGAAATTTTGGGCACCGCAACAGGATATAGCCGCCGCGATCGACACTAAAAACAGGCCACCGGCATATTTTCTTAACGTGTCGACACCGGCATGTTTTCTTAACGCCCCGACCCAAAAGTGACCAAAAGGACAACCAGAAACCCAGGTTTCTGGACTTCCTGCGCGCTACAATGCGTACAGACTTGTGATTGCCTGCCACACGTTTACATAAAATTTTCTGTTTCGTTTCATTAAAAGGATCGTCTCTGCTTCTGCACCGCTGCCGCTGATGCCTGCGCCGGACAGCGCTTTTGGTTCTACCGTTGACAACGTGAGCGGCAGCGGCGCAAGAGGAACAGACGATTCGTCATACGTACCGATAACCACCGTGCCCTGTGAACACGTGGTATAAGGTATCATAATTGGCAAAAGTCATAGCGTGCGCGGATTCTTAAACCGCAGGTTTAAGTGGCGTTTTTGGGTACTTTTGCCGCCACGGGCAAAAGTACCTCGCCCCGGAGGGCGAAACACCCCCTCTCTTAAAAACAATAAAGGGGACGGCTGCGCCGTCCCCCTCCTATTTCATGCCAGATTCTTACACCTGCTCCTCGTCGGTGCGGTTGCGCCAGGCAAGCTCCTGCTCCAGCTCGAACTCCAGCTTCTTCACCCGCTCCTTCAGCTCGTCGTAATGCTCGCTCTGGACATAGTACTTGACGAAGGAGAAGGTGGCCTCGGCAAATTCCTCCTCGGTATAGGAGGGCAGCAGGGAGCCGCCGCTGCGGCGCAGGCCGCTAACGTTGATGACCACCAGACGGCGATGCTGCTCGCTGAGCTGGAACAGCTTCAGCTTTTCGGGGATCTCCAGCTTCAGGTCATACTGCTCGTTGACCAGATTCAGCAGACGGGCCTGCTCCGGCTTGGCGGAGACGATGACGCCGTGGCGGGAGAACAGATCCTTCAGATAGTCCACGGACACCTCCTCACGGGTGATGGTGCCCTTACCGATGCCGGTCAGCATGGTGTTGGACAGGTTCAGGCTCACGTAGACCTCGTGGCCGGTGGTGGGATAGCTCATATGAAACCTCCTGCGTTTCCGTTGGATGTAGAGGGATGACGCCCTCTCCTCTGATAGGTTCATATTAGCAGGTTGGCGGGATAAATGCAATAAAAACTTACAAAAATCATGGAAAAATTTTGTGTAATTGTGCTAAATGTATGGAACGAGTGATACTTTTCAGCGGAAATGTTTCGTCTCTATGGCGGAGAATTTCCCCGCCGCGAAAAAACGGCGCGCCCGGTATCACACCCCCGTTAAATCAAACGGCGGGGTGTACTCCGCTCGGGCGGCGGTGCGCTCCTGGGTGAAGCCGTCCAGAATGCCGCAGTTCTCCATGTACGCCACGGCGGAGCGGTACTCCGAGCGGGTCACGTGGCGGGCCAGCGAGCCCTCCGCGCTCTCCTGGGGCGTGTACTGGCTCATGAGGGAAAACAGCACCTCACCGGGCCGGAACGTCTCCGCCACCCAGTCGATGCAGCGGCGGGTGTTGTCCATGTGCCCCGGCAGCACCAGATGGCGGATCACCACGCCCCGCTTCAGCAGGCCGTTTTCCAGCACACAGGGGCCGGTCTGGCGCACCATCTCCCGGATGGCCAACCTGGCCACGGGGAAGTAATCCGGCGCGGCGGACAGCGTGCCCGCCAGCGCGTCGTCGGCGTATTTCAGGTCGGGCAGGTAGATATCCACCTTGCCCTCCAGCTGCCGCAGGGTCTCCACCGACTCGTAGCCGCCGCAGTTATACACCACGGGGACACTCAGCTTTGGCTCCAGCGCAGGCAGGATCCACGGCAGGAAATGGGTGGGGGTCACCAGATTGATATTGTGGGCGCCCTGGGCGATGAGCGTCTCGAAGATCTCCCGCAGGTGCGCCGTGGTGATGGCCTTGCCGTAGCCTCCGGCGGAGATGGAGCCATTCTGGCAGTAGGCGCACCGGAGGGTGCAGCCGGAGAAGAACACCGTTCCGCTGCCGTGTGTGCCGGAGATGGGCGGCTCCTCCCACATATGCAGGGCGGCGCGGGCCACGCGAATACCCGCGGGCATGCCGCAAAAGCCGCGGCCTTCCTCCTCCGTCCGCTCCGCGCCGCAGCGGCGGGGACACAGCGTGCAGATCATTTCCGCAGCCGGTGGAAATCCGGCCCCAGATCGCCCGCCATCCAGTGGCGGCGGCACAGCCCGATATACTGGTCGTTGGCGCCCAGCACCACCTGCTCACCCTCCTTCAGCACGTGGCCCTGATCGTCAAAGCGGGCGTTGAAGGCCGCCTTTTTGCCGCACCAGCAGATGGTCTTGACCTCCTCCAGCTTGTCCGCCAGCACCAGCAGGTGATAGCTGCCGGGAAACAGGTCGCCCTTGAAGTCCGCCCGCAGACCGTAGCAGATGACGGGAATATTGCAGTCGTCCACCAGATGCACCAGATAGTAGACCTCCTCCTTGGTGAGGAACTGGGCCTCGTCCACGATGATGCAGGCGTATTTTTGCAGCTCCTGGTCGGCCATGGCCTGCATCTCGTGGAAGTAGACGCAGGGGTGCTTCAGGCCGATGCGGGAGGACACCATGTGGTCGCCGTCCCGTGTGTCCAGCTGGGGTTTTACCAGCAGGGTTTCCTGACCCCGCTCCTCGTAGTTGAAGCGGGCCATCAGCGCGTTGGCGCTTTTGCTGGAGCCCATGGCTCCGTATTTGAAGTAAAGCTGTGCCATTGTGTGTTTCTCCTTCTCTATCTTCTGTCCTTTTGGGGGTTCGTTAAGCGGGGGTAGGGGATATTTCGTCCCTGCGGGGACGAGGTACTTTTGGCCGTTGTCCCAAAAGTACCCAAAAACGCTGCTTAAACCTGCGGTTTAAGAATCCGCGTACGCTGTTCTGCGTAAGCTATTGCACCGGCTCAAGTTTTGCGGTGGAAATCCAGATGGATGCTACGGCGGCATAGCCGCCGAGATCGGAGGCTAAAAACATGCCACCGGCA
>ERZ780157.940-NODE-940-length-33641-cov-4.089680_pt1 | contig 33641 bp, 41 predicted proteins | sample MGYA00511169_ERZ780157 | MGnify/ENA primary metagenome ERZ780157 (study PRJEB29588, sample SAMEA1965149) | human gut metagenome | biome: human gut; feature: human-associated habitat; material: faeces | place: Denmark | collected 2008/2010 ...
CTTCATTTTCCTGTTCATTGAAACCCTCCTTTTACGGTTTATATCCGAATTATATTATTGCCGTGTGAAATCGGCATTATACCTATGTAGAATTTATATGAAAATTTCGGAAAAATCTATAGACATTTCCGGATGCAGATGTTATAATTAAATCATCAAAATAACCAATTTTTGCACAGAAAGGAATAGTAAAATGCACGATATTGATAAACTTATTTCTGAAATGACACTTGAAGAAAAAGCAGGTCTTTGCTCGGGTGCGGATTTCTGGCACACTAAAAAAGTTGACCGTCTCGGAATTCCCGATGTTATGGTAAGCGACGGCCCTCACGGACTTCGCAAACAGGATATTGATACCGTTGACCCTAACGAAAGCATTAAAGCAGTATGCTTCCCTGCCGCTTGCGCTACCGCCTGCAGCTTTGACCGTGAGCTTATGCTGTCGATGGGCGAAACGCTCGGCGAAGAATGCCGTGCAGAAGACGTATCCGTACTGCTCGGTCCTGCCGTAAACATAAAGCGTTCGCCTCTTTGCGGAAGAAACTTCGAATATATTTCGGAAGACCCTTATCTTGCAGGCGAACTTTCTGCGGCATATATAAACGGTGTGCAGAGCAAGAATGTAGGCACATCTATAAAGCACTTTGCCGCAAACAGCCAGGAAACACGCCGTATGACCTGCTCATCGGATATGAGTGAACGTACTCTGCGTGAAATCTACTTCCCTGCTTTTGAAACTGCCGTTAAAAAGGCTCAGCCTTGGACGGTAATGTGTTCATACAATCTGATAAACGGCGAATATTCATCAGAAAACGACAATCTGCTGAACAAGGTTCTTCGTGACGAGTGGGGCTTCAAGGGCTATGTAATGTCCGACTGGGGAGCGGTAAACGACCGTGTCAAAGGTCTTGCCGCAGGACTTGATCTTGAAATGCCTTCAAGCGGCGGTCTTAATGACGCAAAGATTGTCGAGGCGGTAAAGAACGGCACACTTGACGAAAAGGTGCTTGACACAGCAGTGAAGCGTATACTTGAGCAGGTTTACCGCTACCGTGACGTAAAGGGCGGAGAGCATATTTTCGACCGCAGTGCCGACCATAAGAAAGCGGCTGATATTGCAAGGAATGTATAGTTCTTCTTAAAAACGACGGCGCTTTGCCCCTGCCCCACAGCAACGCCAAGATAGCGTTTATCGGTGCTTTTGCGAAAGATCCCAGAATACAGGGCGGCGGCAGTTCGCACATAAATACGGGGAACATTTCAAACGCACTTGACAGCACCGCAAAATATTCCGACGTTTCCTATGCCGAAGGGTATGAGCGTGAGTCAAACGATACAAACCCTGCACTTCTTGAGGAAGCTGTACAGCTTGCCGCAGACAGTGATGTTGCGGTAATTTTCGCAGGACTTCCCGACAGTTTTGAATCGGAAGGCTATGACAGACAGCATATGCGTATGCCCGACTGCCAGAACGAATTGATTGACGAAATCTGCAAGGTGCAGGAAAACGTAATAGTTGTACTGCACAACGGCTCTCCCGTTGAAATGCCGTGGAACGATAATGTAAGCGCAGTTCTTGAGGTTTATCTCTGCGGTGAGGCTACAGGCGAAGCTACGGCGGATATACTTTTCGGCAAGGCAAACCCCTGCGGAAAGCTCGCAGAAACAATACCGATGAAGCTATCCGATACTCCCTGCTATCTCAACTTCCCGGGCGACCGCCACGCAGAATATAACGAGGGTATATTCGTAGGCTACAGATACTACGATAAAAAGGAAATGGCAGTACGCTATCCTTTCGGTCACGGCTTATCCTATACCACATTTGAATATTCCGATATAAAGCTCTCCGACACCGCAGTAGGCGATGACGATATTCTCACAGTAAATGCGGTTATCACGAATACCGGCAACTGTGCCGGTAAGGAAATCGTACAGCTTTATGTAGCGGATAAATCGGGCTTTGCTGTTCGTCCGGAAAAGGAGCTTAAGGATTTCATCAAGATCGAGCTTCAACCCGGAGAAAGCAAGACGGTCACATTCAGGCTCGGCAAGAGAGCGTTCAGCTACTATAATGAGGAGCTTGGCGATTGGTACGCACCCAACGGCAAGTATGATATAATGATAGCAAGCTCATCCCGTGATATAAGACTTACGGCTGAGGTTACGCACAAAACAGCGGTAAAACTCCCGTTTGTCGCAACTGAAAACACGGTATTCGGCGAGTTTATGGACTATGCCGAGGGCAAGGCCACTCTTGACCTGCTCTTCAGCAAGGTTGCAAAGGGTCTGCTCGGCGGAGATCACTTTGAGCCTGAGGCTGTACGCAGTATGATTGGCAGTATGCCGCTCCGTCAGATACGCTCATTCGGCGGTATCAGCGATGAACTGCTGCAGCAGGCTGTCGATATGCTGAATAAGGACTTCGGCGGATTTAAGGCGCAGATGTAATATAACAGAATATAATAAACCGGTGCAGTCTGTGTGGCCTGCACCGGCTTTTATTATAAAGGAAAATAAGAGGCATCATTCAGCGTAAATCCGCTATACAGCACGTCATATATTCTGCCGTCCTGTGCGGTATAATGCGTAAATACACCGTTTTCGTCTAATGAGAAAACATAGTCATCCGAATAAATATCACGCATATCAAACATATCAGACATATCAAGCATATCACGCAATCCGGTTTCATTTATCCATTGCAAATGTTTTGATATTAATTCTTTATCGCTGTTATTAAAATATGTATATCTTCTGAAAGCAACTTTATCGTCTTGATAAAAGTAACAATCCTTTTCTACCATCGATATTCCGATACCGGGCAATATATTGAAATATGTACATTCCTTTGCTTTTCCGCCGTCAAAACGGTATTTTGTAAACATATCTATCAAAAAAAATGCTCATCATCATTTATGTAAAAGCAACCGACCCTATACACATATTCACTGTTATAAAAATATAATCCGTAATTATTACTGCCACACATATAGTCGTAAATCAGACGACCGTTTTCATCAAAGCCATATTCATAGCCGTATTTCTGAGGCTTGCTTTTACATTTTTTAATTTTTCCCCTATGGTAACCTCCGACAGCAAGGAACAGATAGTAATCGGGATTATACCAACCTCCTGTACCGTTGCACTCCACGGTAGTATACTCATATCTTACCGCACTTTTCAAAGCGTTATTGAGTATATCTTGGAAATTGTCCTTGTGCGAATTTACAAACGCTTTTACTTTGCTGATTTCTCTGTCAAAATCTTCTTTTGCTATATCTGTGATACTCATATTTTACCTCATATAAAAGAAACCGACTGATATAGGACTACCAATCGGTTTATTCTGACATTACTTCTCTTCCTGCTTAGCCTTTTCCCTTGCAAGCAAATTTGCCTTATAGTCAAGATAATTCTGGAGAATAACTGCGGCGGCAACTGCGTCAATCACTTTTTTACGCTCCTTGCCACGCTTGTTTACGTCATTCATCATATTGTGTGCGGTGACTGTGGTTGAACGTTCGTCCCACATAACAACGGGTATTTCTAGGAAGTTCTGAAGCATATCCGCAAACATTCTGCACTTCTCACTTCTCGGTCCGTATGTTCCGTTCATATTTATCGGATTTCCGACCACGACCTCGCCGACCTCATATTCGACAGCGGCGGCGGCTACCTTTTCAACACACGTCTGAAAATTTCTCTCATCTATAACGCCTATAGGTGACGCAAGCGTCTGCGTTCTGTCACAGCAGGCAAGCCCTGTGTGTGCATCGCCGTAATCAACAGCCATTATTTTCATTATTTTTTATTTCCTTTCGGACAAGTAGTTTTTCCTGTAACAAAGCTGAATTCAAGCTCCGTCATAAAATCAAACAATCCGGGTATTAGCTTTTTCTCTTTCTGCATTTTCTCAAATTCCGCAAGCGTAACAAACTTCGCACCGGACACTTCCTCTGTCTGAAGCGTCAGATCGTCAAGCGACAGATCTCTGTGCAGTTCGTAGCAATCTATAAAGAAAGCCGCACCGTGCTTTGTTCCTTTGAATGTAAGCTCCTCATCGGCAACATCTATGCCGATTTCTTCCTTTATCTCACGCTTGATACAGTCAATGCTTGATTCTCCCGCTTTGACCGCACCGCCCGTGCATTCCCACAGACCGCCGAAATTCTTATACTTACAGCGTTGTGTAACGAGCAGCCTGTTACCGCTTACTATCCACGCCTCACAGACGATATTGTATTCGCCGGGCTGCATACGGATACCTCTTTTATGAAGTTTTCCGGTACGCTTTCTGTTCTTGTCGTACACGTCCCAGTATTCCGCCACCCGTTTCACCTCCCTGCGATTATCCGTTTAATCAGTTGTTGGCTTTATACTCTTTCAGTGCCTCGGCAAGCTGAGCAGGACATGAACTGCTCTTTGAGCCGCACTTTATACCGTCAAGACGCTCGATAACCTCATCAACAGGCATACCCTGTACAAGATGGGCTATACCCTGCAGATTTCCGTTGCAGCCGCCTATTACCTGAAGGCCTTCTACCTTGCCGTTTTCAACATCTATTATCATTTTACGGGAACATACTCCCTTGGGTGTGTATTCAAATGTCATTTTTGTCTGCCTTTCTTGTTTTATTATTTCTGCGCCGCTTTCTCAACCGCTGTGGCTACCGCTTCGGCTACCGACTTGTCAAGCGGGCTTGGGATTATGTATTCTCTTGATAATTTGTCGGGGGTTACGATATCGGCTATAGCATAAGCGGCGGCCTTCTTCATTTCTTCCGTTATTGCCTTTGCTCCGCACTGTAAAGCGCCCTTGAATATTCCGGGGAATACAAGAACGTTGTTTATCTGGTTGGGGAAGTCGCTTCTGCCTGTACCTACGATATAAGCGCCTGCGGCAAGAGCCTTGTCGGGCATTATCTCAGGCTCGGGATTAGCCATAGCGAATACAATCGGCTTTTCCGCCATCGACTTTATCATATCCTCGCTCACAAGACCGGGCTTTGATACGCCTATGAATACGTCTGCGCCCTTCATAGCTTCAGAAAGTCCGCCCTTTATGTTATTGTTGTTTGTCTTTGTTGCAATCTCTGCGTGAGCGGGATTTTCATACTTATCATCCCTGTTGATGATACCGTTTATATCGACCATGATAAGATTGCCTATTCCCATATTAAGCAGGAATGTGCCTATTGCGATACCTGCCGCACCTGCACCGTTTATTACAACCGTAATATCCTTCATCTGCTTGCCTGCACAGCGTACCGCATTGATAAGTGCCGCACCCACTACAACGGCTGTTCCGTGCTGATCGTCGTGGAATACGGGAATATCGAGCTTTTCCTTAAGTCTGCGTTCGATCTCAAAGCATCTCGGAGCGGATATATCCTCTATATTTATACCGCCGAAGCTGTCGGATATAAGCTCTATCGTTCTAACTATCTCGTCAACATCCTTAGACTTTATGCAGATAGGGAATGCGTCAACGCCTGCGAACTCCTTGAACAGACAGCATTTGCCTTCCATTACGGGCATACCTGCAAGTCCGCCTATATCACCAAGACCGAGTACGGCAGTACCGTCCGTGATAACCGCAACTAAATTCTTACGGCGTGTCAGCTTGTATGACAGCGAAGGGTCCTTTTCTATTTCAAGACAGGCCTGTGCAACACCGGGCGTATAGCAAAGCGAAAGATCCTCCCTTGTGTTAACGGGTGCTCTTGAAATAACTTCTATCTTGCCTTGCCATTCATAGTGCTTTTCCAGTGCCTGCTGTTTGATATCGGTTGCCATTTTTCTTTTCCTTCCTTTTGGGACAATTATTTTATTTTCCGTTTCAGAATACGCTGAAGCGATTCATCGGGAGTGTAGTTCGTGCCGATAGCTATCGGATAGTGGTTATAGAATCCGTGAAAATCCGAACCGCCCGTTGTGATAAGATTATGCTCTCCTGCTGTTTTGAGCAGCCTTTCACGCTGTTCTTCGGTCGCACTCTGGTGCCATACCTCCACGCCGTCTATCTTTCCTGCTGCGGCAAGCTCCTCGAGCAGTTCGAAATTGTCGAATACCGCAGGGTGAGCAAGTACAGCCACACCGCCTGCAGAATGTATAAGCTCCAGTACGAAATGTACTTCGGGATAATCCTGCATATCCGTGCTGACTTCCTCTGCGCAAAGTCCCGTTGCAGGATTGAACAGCTCGTCATACACCTTGCCGTAAAGGTCGGTCGTATATCCGTAATCCATCAGGGCGTGCATGATATGACACTTGAATATGACTTTACTGCCTGTCGCATAACGCAATATGCTCTCAAGCGTTATAGGATACTTTTCAATCACCTTCATAGCCATCTGCTTGCCACGCTTCTTACGAAGCTCACAGGTACGCAGACATAAACCCTCAAGCCTGTTCGGTTTTTCGGGGTTGTAGCATATTATGTGCGCCTTAGTTCCGTGTTTGCTGTCATATGTGGAAAACTCGACAGCAGGAATTACGTTTACGCCGTAACGCTCTCCGAGAACTACCGCCCTTGACGAAGAAGAAAGCGTGTCGTGGTCGGTTATCGCAAAATAATCAATACCGTAACGCTTAGCCTGTGCAATGGTTTCCTCAAGTCCCAGTGAGCCGTCAGACATTGTGGTGTGGCAATGTAAATCAGCCTTCATATCAATACCCTTCTTTCTTTATGTTCTGCCTGTAACGCTACAGCCGCAAACTGCACGATACTAAATAATTATACCACTTTTAAAGGTATAATGCAACAGTTTTTGTAAATTCGGAGCAAACGCTCTTTTTTATGCGAAACGGCTCTCCCGCAATTAATGCGGGAATGCCGTCAGACTTAACTATTTGATAACTTTTCCGTGAGCCTTGGGAGTTGCCTTGATCTCTTTTTCACTGCCGCCTCTGTCAACAAACACGGCATTTTCGGCAATATCCTCCTCGGTTATCGGGCCAAGCTCGGGGTTGCGTTCACCACGCTCCTCATAATACGGATTGACAATATACTTCTGTATCACGGGATAACAAATGAATGTAGTGGTAAAGCACATAAGCGACAACGGTAAGAATATAACCGCAAATACCGAAAAAGGTAAAAAAAGCACAATAAGACTTATTATAGCGAGATTGATGATAAGCGCAATGAAATTACGCTTTACTCCGAGGAAAACAAGGAAAACAGCGTTCTTGAGTATTGAGCCTATTGAAAGGTTGAGTGCAACGATCTCAAGATAAATATAGAAGTGCATTATAAACATAAGAGTAGCACAGCATATCATAATGCAGATAAACACAAGCGAGCCGTCGGGAAGCGATTCGTTCATAAGGAACTGGAAGCAGGCAATCCAGACGGATACTATCATTATAACGTCAACTATACCGATAAAGACCGACTGCTTGAAATTCTTCTTGAAAGCAGTAAAGAATTCATCGAAAACAAAGCACGGCTGTTCGAGAATGAACTTTCTCATAACGTGAGTAAGAGCCGCCGTAGCAGGTCCGAAGGTAATTATGGGTATGCAGAAAAGAACATACAGCATATTAAGCTCTATCAGCTTCCAGAACTTTCTGCCGAATATTTCCCAATATTTGAAAAACGGCTTTTTCTGCGGTGCCGATTTTGATACGCCCTTGCCCGAGCTTTGATAATCGAATAACTTGAATGCCAAGATAACAACTCCTTAACGTGAAAACGTGAACATTTACTGCCTTAACGGCATTATGTCAATGATAACACCGTAATGTTAACAGCGTTTAAATAATCCGTTACACTCATGCGGTAAAAATACCGTGTAATATTATACAATATTTTTTGTCGGATTGCAAGTTAAAAATAGGAATATTGTATAAATGAAAAGTTCTACAATAAGTGCGAAAGGTTTTTAAGACCTCGAGCACTTATTTTTTTATGGCTTTTGCCTATGAAGAGGATAGAGCAACGCAGAGGTGCGACTCGAGCGCTTTATAGGATTTTAGCATAAGGGAATGAGGAGCGGGGCTTGCCCCGCTCCTTTTTCTCACCATTAGGAAAGAAAGGAGTATAGCGCTTATGACTTGCCGATACCTCACATACGAGGACAGAAAGAGCCTCGAGGCGCTCTACGCGGCGGGAGCGGCTTTACCCGATATTGCCGATAAGCTCGGCGTACACCTCGCAACGATTTATAGAGAGCTTGCGAGGGGCTGCACGCCTGGGCTTGACGAAAACGGGCGAAGCGGCTACGCGGCAGAGATCGCGCAAGAGGCTTTTACAGCAAGCCTCAAACACAGAGGCAAAAGAAAATCCGCTACGGCGGTAGAACAATAAAACGGAGCGATTTTATTATGAGGTATTTTAAGAGAAACAACGGAGATTATGCAAGGCTCGGTAGGTACGATTGGAATATCGCAAGCCCGCTTTTCGGAAAGTATTTTGTAGATATTCAAACGCCTTTTGGCTCGGACAATACCGACGAGGTGCCAAACGGAGAAACACTCTCGCTTTGCGAGCAATGGCTCAAAAAACACGGCTTTGCCGAATTAAAACACCCCGTTATATCGTCGGCGGGCTTTCCTATCGCGGATAATGTTTCACTTACCGATTTTTCGAGATAGGAGGATTTATAAATGAAATGTAGGGATTGCAAGCACCTCACCTCAACTATGCCACAAAACGGCGGTACCCGCTGCCGCTTTTGGTGCGGGCACAAAAATAAACAATATATGTACGACTATTGCAGAACACACAACATACATAAAATGCCTGGCTTTGTATGCTACGGCGGTGGATTGTATGGGGTAGAGCCAGCAATTAAAACGAGCCCCGCTTGGTGCCCGTTAAAAAAGAAAAATATTAAGGAGGAAACCACCAAATGAAAGACAGTATCTTAATGGCTATCGAGTCTATTTGTGACGACATAGCGACCAACGAGAGCGCGGAGGACAACCGCAAGAGGGCGGAAACTATCGCAATACTCACCGCGAGCGGGCTTTTGCTCCCCGAGGAGGGAGAGCTCCTCGAAACAGAGGAGGACGCAGAGGCGACGGAGCCTAAAAACTACGGCGACAAGCTCCCGAAACCTGGCGAGCTTTTCGAGCGTAACGGCGTTTCTTTCGTCGCCTTGGGCATTGAGCAGGGCGGGCTCCTTGCTATCGTGGCAGAGCCGCTCGAGGAGGAAATGGCTTACGACGAGAGCAAGAGCAACGATTGGCGCAAGTCAACGCTCCGCAAGTACCTTAACGGAGAATATCTCGAGGGGCTCAACAAAGGCGACCTCCTCCCGTTTACCTCCGATCTCACCTCCGACGACGGTATGAAAGACTACGGCACCTCGGAGGACTATGTTTTTCTCCTCTCGGACAACCTCTACCGCAAATATCGCGCCTTTATTCCTAACTATGGCGCTTGGTGGTGGACTATTACCCCTTATAGCTGTCTCCCGTCGCGCGCGATCTTCGAGCGCGTTGTGCCCACCGACGGCAGTTTGCACCACGTCCACGCGATTAGCGCTCTCGCCGTCGCCCCCGCTTGTCTGTTTAATCCGAAAATCTTTGAATAATCCGCCTCGATAGAGGCGGCAAGGAGCGGACGCTATGACACGGCGAGAGAAACGGCGCAGAGAGCGCGAATTAAAGCGGCTCGGCTACCGTCCGTTATCGACGGCGGAGCAAGTCACCTACATTATTATATATGTAATAAAGGACAAGCTCCGCCACATCCGCCTCCGTTGGAGGTTATGGAGGAAACCAAAAACGGACTGCTGCTACTGCTGCTTGTGGTGTAAATATTTCGACGATTGCAAGTCGGATATAGAAAGCGAGGGTAAAAAATGAAAATCAAACAGATAGAGGCGATCTTGAAACAAGAAAAAACTATCATTGTCGCCGAAACGCCGTATTGTCAATGGCTCGGCAATGGCTCGGCGTTTTATCCCGTACACGGATTGCCAAAACTCACGAAAGAAAACATATTTACTCTATTTGATATTGCAGAGGATAAGCGGGACAAATTCTATTTTGAGGAGCGCCCGCTGCCCGCATATTTGAATTTTGAGGACGGCGACAGCTCGGAGCAAATGCTCGAGCGCGGCTCAATAGCCTTTATTGCCGAGGGGCGAGCTTTGGAGCCCCTCAAAACCTCCCAGGGGATAGCATTTATAAACAGCAGATACCTTAAACCGTTTTCAAATGAGCCTAACGGTTACGAGCTCTACGAGAGAATGGACGAAAACGGGCATATCTACATAGCAGTAAAAGCGGGCTTTATTCTCCTGGGCGTTATTGCTCCGTATGATCTTGTCGGGGACAAGTTTATACAAACGCTCGAAACTATATTAGAGCTTTCCCGTGTAACCTGGTTTAACAAAGCACAAAAGCGTAGCGAGGCAATAGCTCAAATGAGTATGGACGACGCAAACGAGGAAGAGGAGGAAAGCTAACAATGAGCGACGGAGTTATTATTACTCTTATTATATGCGTTACCCTGGTAGCGCTTGTACTTATCAGCAACAGAAACAAGAAAAATTAAGGAGGTTTTGCTATGACAGCAACGGCAGCAGTTAAAAGACCTATCACGGAGGACAAGCACAAGAGCCGCAAGCGTGCTAAATACGCGGCTTATTTGGTGCTCTTGGGAATTTTTCTCATAGGAGCTATCGTCGGCGGGCTGATCGCGAGCGCGGCGGTAAAAACAACAGCAAACGAAACGGCAGCGGCGGAGCCCGCCCTCTCCTCGGAGCCTTACGGCACCAGGGACGGAAAGACACTCACCGACGAGGGCGTGCTTATCTTGCAGAGCTCAAACTTTGCTCCGCTCGATTGTGGGCTTTCTCCCGAGCTGCAAGAGTATACATATTACCTTTGCGAGGCTTATTACCTGGATTTTGATTTTGTTATGGGCTTGATGTATACGGAGTCGAGCTTTCGGGCTGATATTATCAGCGGCACAAACGACTACGGCTTAATGCAGATTAACGCTATTAACCACGCTACCCTCTCGGACAAGCTCGGTATTACAGACTTTACAGACCCGTACCAAAATATCCGAGCGGGCGTATATATCCTCCGTGGACTCTTTGAGAAGTACGACGACGCGGCGCGGGTGTGTATGGCTTACAATATGGGCGAATATGGAGCCTCGGTATTGTGGGACAAAGGAATTTACAATACTACCTATTCTAATAAGGTACTTGCCAAAGCAAACGAGTACGCAGCTATGAGGGCGGACTACGACGCGGAGGCGGCGGAGATCGCAGACGGCAGATAAAAGAAAAAGGGCTTATCAAGCCGCAAACTTGATAAGCCCCGCAACTGCCTTTGTTGCTCTAAATGACTATATAAATTATAGCACAAAGGCAACGAAATGTCAATAGGCAGCGGAGCGGGAGGCGCTCTTTTTCGGGCTTGTAATGGATAATAACTTAACGACCAAACAGAGCTCGGGGCTACTCTCCTATCCTGGTATATTCTCTCGGAGTATGAGAGGGAGAAAGAGAGCGGGACAGCTCGGCGGATAGAGAGGCAGCAGCTCGACCTATTGGCGGTATGTAAAACCGAGTATTGATAGCTTTGTGTGCAGAGGAGAGATCGCGGCGGATAGAGAGCCCGCGTACTCCTCATTCCCTTATGGAAAACTCAAAGCGTTAAACCTCGGGGGTGTGGGGGCAGAGCCCCCGCGTATAGCAAGGAGGTTTATATGCGTTGCCTATACAGAGAGAAAAAGCACTATTGCGGGGATTATTTGGAGGTAGATGTTTTCCCCGTGTTTGAATATCAGCGAGGACGGAGCAAGAAACGCAAGCCGACCTCGGAAACAATGAAAAAGCTAAACCAACGGAACGCGGAGAGAAAGCTAATACGGCTCCTCAACACGAATTTTACCAAAGAGGATATACGCTTTGACCTTACATACGATAGTGAGCATTGCCCCGCCTCTCCCGAGGACGCACAAAGGGAAATGCAAAACTTTCTCCGCAGAGTTAAGCGGTACAGAAAGAGAAACGGCTTGCCCGAGTTAAAGTATGTCGCCGTAACAGAGGTAGGCTCGAAAAGCGGGCGTATTCACCACCATATCGTTATGAGCGGCGGCGTTTCGATAAATGAGCTCGCGGAAATTTGGGGACGGGGCTATACGACGGCAAAGCCCTTACAATTTGACGAGCAAGGCTTGGCGGGTATAGCAAAGTATCTCATTAAGGACGAGCCCGTATTGAGCAAGCGTTGGAGCGCAAGCCGAAATCTCGAAAAGCCGACAGTATCGGAGAGGGACGGACGCTTGCCGCAATACAAAGTCAAAGAATGGCACAACAGCGGCTACGACAACAAAGCCGAAATAGAAAAGCTCTACGAGGGCTATAACCTCTCGGAGGTGAAACCGTACTACAACGAGATCAACGGCGGGTACTACTTAACCGTCTTGATGTATAAAAAGCCCGCTCCGAAGCGGAGCAGAAAGCGAGGCAAGGAATGAGCGTAGAAAAATGCTTGTTTTGCGGTGCTGATATTCCCGAGGGGCGGCAAGTATGCCCGCTTTGCGAGAAAGCAGCTACGGCAGAAAAACCGAAAAAGGAGAAAAAGAAAATGCTTGTCTATATTTTCCCCGTTGCCCTTATCGTGCTTGATGTAGGCGCGGCTATTGCAAACCTGGCAGCAAAGGACTACCGCAAGGCGATCTATTGGCTCGCGGCGGCGGTGCTTAATATATGCGTAACTTTTTAGGAGGCTGAATTTATGAAAATCGTACTCGATAAAGGCGCTATTATGCCTACAAGAGCCCACACCTCGGACGCGGGCTATGATCTCTACGCTCGGGAGCGGACAATAGTACCCGCTAAAGAGTCCGCTTGCTTTGATACGGGCGTACACCTGGAAATCCCGCAAGGCTATGTAGGATTTTTGAAAAGCAAGAGCGGGCTCAATGTCAAGCACGGCATTACGAGCGAGGGCGTTATCGACTCGGGCTATACGGGTAGTATCGTCGTAAAGCTCTACAACAACGACGGCTACGACTACACCGTAAACGCGGGCGACAAGATAAGCCAAATTGTGCTCTTGCCGATCTATACGCCCGAGCTTGAGCAAGTCGAAAGCCTGGACGAAACGGAGCGAGGAGGTAATGGCTTTGGTAGCTCGGGAAAATAACGACGCTTTCGCAGACCTCGCCGCAGCTCTCGACGAGGTTGTAGCGGCATTTAAGGAAATGGCGGCAGCGGTTACGGAGGTTTACGAGGAAATAGCAAAACAGCTCTCGGAAATAGACTACACGGAGCGGGAAAAGCGCAAGCCTCCTCTTTTCGTCCCTCTCCCGCCGAAGCAGTACCCGAGCTTTAAGCTATGGCGGATAAATAAGGCTCTTTTTAGACCTTATCGCCGCGAATGGCGCGGAAACAAAACACCGAAAACAAAGGAGGGTAAAACTCTATGAATTATTTTAAGGCGGCGGAGCAAGTGCTCGCCTCCGTGCCCGTGCTTGAGAGGGCAAACGAAAACTTAAAGCGCAGAGAGGCGCGGCTGATCGCAAGCGGAGCTCCTCGGGAGCCTGGCGCTATTGATTATAGCAAGCCGTTTACAGACTCGCACTATGTAAGCGACACTCTCAACGAGCTTTTGGAGCTTTCCGAGTGCTCAAAAAATATAGCTATCAACGAGGACGCGCTGAATTACATTTACGGCATTGTGGAGCAACTGCAAGACGAGCATAAAAAGCTCGTCCGTTTGTGGTACTTTGAGAAAAAGCCAAAAGAGGCGGTTATGGAGGCTATGTATATTGACTCTTTGAGCACGGTTTACAACCTCCGAAATAAAGCCGTTGCGGAGTTTGCTTTGCTCTACTACGGAGCCTCCGCGCTGCCCTCGATTTGAAAATCGAAAAAATAGCGAATGGAAAATTGCAAATAGCCGCCGTATAATGATAGCATACAAAAGTGTAGAAAACGGGCGGCAGAAATGCGGCTCGTTTTGCTATGTCGGGAGAAAGCATAACACACTCACGGCGGAGAGGGCGGGACGCAGTTATGCAAGAGTTCGCAAAAAAGTTTTATTTAAGCAAAGCCTGGCGAGATACCAGGGAATATATATTTAAGCGCGATATGGGCTTGTGTGTGCGGTGCGGCAAGCCTGGCGAGATCGTGCACCACAAAGAACACCTCACACCGCAGAACATTAACAACCCTGCTATAACGCTATCGGAGGACAACCTCGAAACGCTATGCCGAGAGTGCCACGCCATAGAGCACCAGGGCGAAGCGGTTACAGCAGAGGGGCTCGTGTTCGACGACAAGGGAAACCTTGTAGAAAGAGAGGCGCTATATGAGAGCTGATGTATGCGAGGTAATTATATACACACAGAGCGGGGCTCTCTCTTTCGAGGTGCTCGCCTCGGGTAATGACTTTGAGGAGCGCCTCGCGGGAGCTCTCGAACAAGGCACCGTTTTACTCGACACGGTAGACGGTAGTAAACTCGTACTTTGTGCTATCAATGTGGTAGCTATCGAGGTGCGCGAGGTTGACGCGGCGGCAGCGGCGGCGGAGAAAATCACGAGCGACACTCCCCCCGTCAAAAAACTTTGACTATGCTTTTAATGAACCGTGTTTAAGCCCCTTTTATGACCGCCCCTTGTGCGTATAACCCCCCTCCCTAACGACGAAAGAAAGGAGTTTTTAAGTGGACGATACATTTAATACGCGAATAAAAAAAGAGCAACGCAGAATAGCAAAACTCTATAAAAATTTGCCGAAAGATAGACTCGAAATTACGAAAAAGTTAATCGAGCGAGCCGCTTATATGCTCGTTTCTCTCGAGGATATGGAGGCTAAAATAGCCGAGGACGGGCTCGTAGTCGAAATGCCGCAGGGTGCCTATAAGATCGAGCGAGCGCACCCTCTTTTACAGCAGTATAACGCTATGGTGAAAAACTACAACTCGACGATTAAACAGCTTAACGAGTCGCTCCCGCCTATTGAGGCGGAGCAAGCGGGGCAAGCTCTTATGATGTTTGCTACTAAACCTACCCAGGCGGCGAAAAAAGGTTGAATTGGGTACGCGAGTATTACAACCGTATAGCAAGCGGCGAGATCATTACAAGCCGCCGCGTTAAGACGGTTTACGAGCGGCTCGTAAATGAAATGGACGACGACTCTACCCCGTATTATTTCGACGAGGAAACGGGCGAGCGCCCTATACTGTTTATCGAAACATTTTGCAAGCAATCGCAAGGGACTATCGGAGCACCGCTCGAGCTCGAATTATTCCAAAAGGCGTATATACAGCTCCTTTTCGGTTGGCTTGAAAAAGAAACGGGCTACCGCCGTTTTCGTGAAACAATGTTTTTGTGCGGACGGAAAAACGGCAAGTCTACTCTCCTATCGGGCATTGCGCTTTATATGCTCATAGCAGACTATGAGGGCGCGGCGGAGATATACTCGGTAGCAACGAAAAAAGACCAGGCGAAAAAAGTACTCACCGAGGCGGTGAATATGGTAAAACAGTCGCCCGAGCTACGGGCGGTTGTTAAAAAGCGCCGCAACGATATTTACTTTTCGGCGACCTCCTCTATTTTCGAGGCGCTCGCCTCCGACTCAAATACACTTGACGGCTTAAACTCTCACGCCGTTATTATCGACGAGCTCCACGCTATCCGCGACCGAAACTTGTATGAGGTGATGAAACAGAGCACCTCAAGCAGACGGCAACCGCTCGTCGTAATGATAACAACGGCGGGTACTGTCCGAGAGTGCATTTTTGACAATATGTACGAGCTCGCTTGCGAGCTTGCGGACGGAAAAAAGAAAGACGATACCTTTTTACCCGTCCTTTATGAGCTTGACTCCCGCGACGAGTGGACTAACCCGCAAATGTGGGTAAAGGCAAACCCTGGACTCGGGAAAATCAAGCAATATAAAACCCTGGCTAATTTTGTCGAGAGGGCGAAAAACTCTCCCGCCGATCTCCCAGGCGTTTTATGCAAAGACTTTAACATACGCGAAAACGAGAGCAATGTTTGGCTTTCTTTCGAGCAGATAAAAAACCCCGCTACTTTCGATATGTCCGAGGTATACAACACCTACGCTATCGGCGGTTGTGACCTCTCGGCTACGACAGACCTTACAGCGGCTACGCTGCTTATACGAAAGCCTAACGATAGTACCGTGTATGTTTTGCAGCAGTATTTCCTCCCGAAAGCTCGTATTGAGCACCTCGAGGAGAAAAACACAAACGAGGCACCGTATCGCCTTTGGGCGGAGCGGGGCTTACTAACAATATGCGAGGGCAGCCGCGTAAACTTTTCCGATGTTACCGCCTGGTATTGCCAAATGCGGGACGAGTACAAAATAGACGCTTTCAAAGTCGGTTACGACCGAGCTTTAGCGGGCTATTGGGTGGAGGAAATGAAAAGCAACGGCTTTACTATGGAGCCCGTGGCGCAGGGTCCTTTTACTTGGAGTCAGCCTATGCGCGAAATGGGCGCAGCTCTCGCCGATAAGCTCGTAAACTACAACGATAACCCTATGTTAGTTTGGTGCTTATCAAATACCGCCGTCAAGAAAAGCGGCTTAAACAACATTCAGCCCGTTAAAATCACGGATAAGCGCCGTATAGACGGCGCGGTATCGCTGCTTAACGCCTGGGTGATCTATGTAAAATATTACGACGATTTTATGTACAATGTCGGATAAAATGCGAGGTGAGAAAATGCGAGAAAAGAGAGGGCTTTTTGAGGCAATTTTCGGAAAGCGAAAACCTCAAGAGCTTAACGGTTATTCCGAGTATAAGCTCCTCAATAGCTACCAAAGCAATTTTATACCGTTCTCGGGCAACGCCTGGGAGGTAAACACCGTTAGAGCCGCTATACACTCTTTCGCTCGTCGTGCCGCTACGGTACAGCCTCGGCACATTAGACGCGGCGACGGTAAAATGCTTGATGTAACGAGCGAGCTTAATAACATTCTGCAATATCAGCCAAACCCATATACAACGGCGTACAAGTTTTACTATCGCATAGCAGCGCAGTACAAGCTATATAATAACGCCTTTGTATATCCCGTGTGGAGTCCGAGCGGCAAGCTCGAGGCGCTTTATAACATAAACGCCCAGGAGATACAGCTACTCGAATACCAGGGAGAGCTATTTTGCAAATTCCGCTTTTACAATGGGAAATCCTACACTTTCCCTTATGCGGATTTTATACATATCGGCTCAATGTTTGCCGATAACGATATTTTCGGCTCCGACAACGCGGCTATTACGCCCGTTTTGCAGACGGCAAACACTTTTAACCAAAGTATGAGCAAGTTTGCCGAGCTTGTCGCTATCGTGCGCGGTATTTTGAAAGTACAAGCCTCCACGAAAAACGAGGACTTGAAAGCCCGCCGCGACGACTTTATACGCGACAACCTCAAAATGGAAAACAACGGAGCGGGCGTTATTGTTACCGACAACAAATACGACTACACGCCCATTAACGACAAGCAAACGCCGATACCTCAAGGGCAGCTCGCCTACATTAAAGGCGAAATATACGATTATTTCGGCACAAACGAGGCTATCGTGCAGAATAAAGCCACGGCAGAGCAAGAGGACGACTTTTACGAGGGCGAAGTTAAGCCGTTTCTTATGCAGATACAGCAGGCTTTTACAAACTGCTTTTTTACCAGGAAAGAGCGCGGCTATGGTAACGAGATCGTCGCCGAGGGTAACAAGCTGCAATATGCGAAACTCTCCGACAAACTCGCCGCCGTTAAGTATCTTTCCGAAATTGGCGGCTTAATGCTCGACCAGGCATTAACTACGCTCGGCTTTCCGCCTATTGGCGGCGAGGAGGGCAAACGCCGCGTACAAACCCTCAATATGGTAAACGCTGCCCTCGCAGACGCTTACCAACTCGGAGCGGGAGCGGGTAATAAACCCGACGACGCACCGCCCGACGATAAAAAGACCGCCAACGAGCCCGAGGACGACACCGACGGCAAGGCAGCGGCAGAAACCGACGGAAAGGAGGACGAGGAGTAATGCCTTATAAACCGAATGAGCGAGAGTATAGAAACCTCGGGAGCTTTGATACCCAGGGCGTAGCACAAAGCGAGGAGCTTATCGTGCGTGGTACGCCTATTGTGTTTGATACTCCTACCGTGCTTTTTGAAATGGACGGCGTAGAGTACAAAGAGCAGATTGCAAGCGGAGCTCTTGACGGGTGCGATATGTCGGACTTTATTTTTAACCGTAATCACGGTATGAACGACGGCACAGTATACGCTCGCACGAAAAACAACTCTCTTACCTACCAGGTAACACAGCGAGGGCTTGACATTGAGGCTCACCTGGATAGCGAGGACGAGAGGCACAGAGCCTTACACCGCGACATTGAAAAGCGCCGCGTAGACAAAATGAGCTTTTCCTTTGTCGTAAAAGAGGACAGCTACGACCGCGAAACACATACCCGTACTATCCTCAAAATTAAAAAACTTTATGATGTATCGGCGGTGGATTTTCCCGCCTACAATGATACAAGTATTTCGACCGCAAGGGACTTTTTCTCGGCGGAGCACGAGAAAGAGTTTAAGGAGCTGGAGGAGCGCCGCCGCCGTCAAATGCTGATCGCAAAGACCTTATGTTAAACCAAAATTCAAAACACAGAAAGGAAAAATTATTATGAACATTATTCAGCGTATGGCAGAAATCAAGGCTCGCAGAGTAGAGCTCCGCTCGCAGCTCGAGAGCAACGACCAGGTAGACCTCGACGCTATCGAAAAAGAGCTCCGCGAGCTCGACGAGGAATACACCAACCTCGAAAAGAGGCAGCAGACTATTAACGGCATTAACGACGGCACCGTGCCCGCGAATGTCGTTACAAACCCCGTAGCGGCTCGCTCCGCCGATAATTTCGACCAGGACAAGGAGTACCGCAGCGCTTGGCTCAAGTCCCTTATGGGAAAGCCTCTCACCGCTAACGAGCAGAGAGCTTACAGCACCGCGAGCGGCTCCGCCCTCCCCGCTATCCCCGAAAGCACCGCGGGCGAGATTATCAAGAAAATGTACGAGGTTGCGCCGATCTTGCAGCGCTGCAAGGTCTTTCACGTTCCTGGCAATTTCAAATTTGCCGTTGAGGGCACCAACTCCGACGCAGCCCTGCACACCGAAAATGGCTCTATCACCGCAGCGAGCGACGCTCTCGGCTCCGTTTCCCTTACGGGCTACGAGATCGTTAAGCTCGTTAAGGCGAGCCGCGCCGCCGTCAATATGACGATTAACGCTTTCGAGGCGTATATCGTCGAGATTATCGCCGAGGCTATCGCCCGCAAAATCGAAAACTATATCTTTGTGGGTACGGGCTCCTCACAGCCTGGCGGCGTAGCCCAGGGCGGCAAGGGCTCGGGCGGTGCATACGCAAACGGTACCGACCAGGTGAGCGTTGCTGCGTCTGCTACCGTGGCGGAGGCTGATGTTATTTCCCTCTACGGTATGCTCGGCAGCGGCTACGAGCGTAACGCGGTGTGGACTATGAGCAAGGTTACTTTCTTTGCTTACTTCTACCCGCTTATGAACAAGAGCAAAAACAACCTTATCGAGTTTGCCAACGGCAAATACTACATTATGGGCTGCGAGGTTTACTTTACGGGCTCGCTCGGTAAGGGCGTTGCCTACCTCGGCGACTTCTCTTATATCGTGGGTAACTACTCCCAGGATATTAGCGTAGTTAAGTCCGAGCACAGCGGACTCGCTACCAACAGCGTAGACTATCTCGGCGCTTGCGTCTTTGATAGTAAAGCTATCGGCGGACTCGGCGCTTTCGTTAAGTTTGTCAAGGCGCAGTCCTAATTAACGGAGGGCTGATCTATGGCGAATATCTCGGAGCAATATGTTTACAGTATTCGCCGCTATCTACGCATAGCACACACTCACTTTGACGCTGAAATTACCGACCTAATAGGAGCGGCGCGAGCCGATCTCCTATTAGGCGGTATTCTGCCCTCAAAGGTGAACGACGAGAGCGACGCGCTTATAAAGCGGGCTATTGTCGTTTATGTCAAGGCAGAGTTTGGACTCGATAACGCCGACGGCACAAAGTACCGCGAGAGCTACGATATGCTCAAGCGGCATTTAATGCTATCGAGCGAGTATACCGAGGAGGCGTAGTTATGTTATGGCGAGAAATCGGGTATTTGTGTACGGAAACCGAGCAGCTCGACACCCTCGGAAAGCCTTATAAAACTTTCGAGAAAAAAGAGGTTTTCTGCAATGAAAAGGGTGTAAAGAGAAACGAGTTTTACCAGGCACAAGCCCAGGGCTACCGCCCCGAGCTTTGCGTAGAAATACGGGAGGCAGACTACGGGCGAGAGGGACACTTTGAGTATGACGGCAGAATGTACCGAGTTATCCGTACATACCCCGTTAAAAACGAGTGTATCGAGCTTATTTGTCAATCTCTCGTAAATGACGATTAACGCAGAGAGGAGGCGCGGGAGTGTACCACACAAAAGACTTTATCATAGCTCTACGCGAGCGGGTGAGCAAAGTATTAACGACCTACTACGAGGAGGCACCGTCTAAAAACGCGAGTTTTCCCTACGCGGTGCTCAACGGTATTAACATTATCGACCTCGCAGCGGGCGACCTCGCCTCTTTCTATCTCGATATTTGGGTAGACGAGAAAAAGCCTACCGCAACCGAGGAGCTCGAGGCGCTTTGCGACACGCTCCGCAACGAGCTTACAAACGAGGTTATCGCGGTACGCGGCGTATTTGCGGCGCATATCGGCTTTGATAACCAAAACGCAATAGCGGACACCGAGTACGATATAGCACATAGGCGGCTCGCGCTATCCGCAAGAATTTTTTACAATTAGGAGGCTTAAAACCTATGGTAACAAACCTTACTACACAGCAGATCGAGTCTATCCAAATTGACGAGTCCGTTATTTTCCTCAATTACGGGGAGTCGGACGAGCAGTTTTTGGCACCGACTCGCGGCGGCGGCGAGTTTGCCGCTACCGTAACCGTGCGCGATATTGAGTTTGACGGCAGACACGGCAAAACGGCGGGTACCCAGGTTATCGAGGAGCAGGGAGCCTCGATTAAGGTTACTACGCTTTGTATGTCCCAGGAAAACCTCGCTCGCGCTATCCCTACTTGCACCGTGCAGACGGGCAGCGTCGCAAACAGCGCTATTAAAAACCCGCCTACGGGTGTAATTCCTATGTCGGCGTATCTCAAAAATGTTACAATGTTCGCTAAAACTATCGGCGGCAAGTACAAGAAAATCACGATATACAACGCTATGCACGAAACGGGCTTTACCGCAAAGGCGGTACAGAAAGCCGAGGGCGAGCTCGCTTTTGAGTTTCTCGCACACTATCCGCATAGCGACCTCGACGGCGATTTGTGGAAAGTGGAGGAAATCACAAGCCCGCCGACTATCCCGAGCGGCACAAGCGGCAGCACAAGCGGCAGCACGACCTAACGGCAGCAGAATTTAAGGAGGAACCACAATATGCTTACTATTGGCACAATGCCTATTTTGCTTAAAATCGTAGCAAAGCTCGATATTACGCCCGTAATCGAAAGACTCAAGGGAGCGGACATTTTCGAGGACGCGGACAGCGCCGAGGGAGCACTAAAGCAGCTCTCAAAAGAAAAAGTCGGGCTCCTGGGCGCGGAGGTACTTATGGATATTACCCCGCAGCTCGGCAAGATCGCGGACGACCTCCCGCAGCTCGTAGCAGCATATAAGGGAGTATCTATCGAGGAGGCAAACAAGCTCGACGCGGCGGAGGTAATTAACGACATTATCAACGACGACGGCGTTACAAGTTTTTTCAAGCGTGCCTTGCGAAAGAAAGTCGAGCAAGGAGCTTAACGCTACTACACAAGTATTATGATTGGCAGCTTATCGAGAGTCTACCTTTAGCGGCTCTCGGTGAGCTGCTTTCTTTTGCCCGCAGCGAGGAGGAGCGGCTCGAGCGGCAAGAGCGGGAAAAACAGCTTTTCCCGCTATGGCTTGCAAATTACTCCTTATCAAAATTGCAGGGCGGCGAGGAGGTTATGGACTTTGAGGCGTTTGTAGAGCAAACGCTAAAGCCTGGCACACCTCCACCAAAGAGAAAGAATAAAACAGCCGAGGAGATATTGGCGGAGTTTGCGCCTATGATCGCGGCTGATAAACAGAGAGGAGGCTAACCTATGGCAAGCATTTTTTCGCTTTTCGGCGAGGTGCTTATCGACAATACCAACGCTAACAAGAGCATAGACGACACCACAAAAAAGGCGGAAAACAGCGGCTCAAAGGTTGGCTCGGCTTTCTCCTCTATCGCAAAAGGCGCGGTTGCTGTCGGTACGGCGGTAGTTACGGGCGCGGCGGCGGTAGGTCCCGCCGCTTTCAAAATGGCGAGCGATACCGCCTCGGCAGCGGATAACATAGACAAAATGAGCCAAAAAATCGGCATATCGACAACGGCGTACCAGGAGTGGGACTATGTAATGTCGCAAAACGGTATGAGTGTCGATAAGCTGCAAACGGGCATTAAAACACTTACCTCAAAAATGGACGCGGCGCGAAACGGCACAGCCTCCGCCTCCGAGGTATTCGAGCAGCTCGGTATATCGGTAACAAACGCCGACGGCTCTTTGCGCTCTCAAGAGGAGGTTTTCGAGGAAACAATAGCAGCCCTGCAAGGTATGGAGAATGAAACCGAGCGGGCAAAGCTCGCTACCGAGCTTTTCGGTAAAGCAGGCGTTGAAATGGCACCGCTCCTCAACCAAACAGCAGAGAGCACCGAGGCGCTAAAGAATAGAGCGCACGAGCTCGGTATGGTAATGTCCGACGAAACTATAAGCGCGGGCGTTAAGTTTGGCGATACAATGGACGACCTCAAGCGATCGTTTGGCGGTATTGCAAACAGCCTCGGAGGTACGGTATTACCTATCGTGCAAAGCGTACTCGACCTCATTTTAGAGAAAATGCCCGAGATACAAGCGTTTTTTGAGCAGTTCACGCCGATTATACAAGAGCTTTTCGACGGCGTACTGCCGCCGCTTTTTGAGCTTGTAGAAACGCTCTTGCCTATCATATTTGACCTCTTGCAAACGCTTATACCCGTAATTCAAGAGGTTATTTCGGCTATTCTCCCCGTGATTATAAGCCTCTTGCAGCAGCTACTCCCGTTCCTGGTGCAGATTATAGAGCAAGTGCTCCCTATCGTGATACAGCTTATCACCTCACTTATGCCTTTAATCACGGAGATACTTAATACAGTTTTACCCGTGCTCATTCAATTACTGCAAGCAGTTATCCCGCCTCTTATCCAAATTATCCAGGCGGTGCTCCCCGTAATTATTGAGCTCATACAGCTATTGCTCCCGCCTATCTTACAGATAGTACAAGCAATAATGCCCGTACTCATTCAGCTTATCAATACGGTTATGCCGTTATTGGTGCAGATTATCGAGGCTATTTTGCCCGTAATTACAAAGCTGCTTGAGGAATTTTTGCCGCCTATTCTCGAGGTGGTAGAAATGATACTGCCCGTGTTAATCGACCTCATAAACGCTATTTTGCCCCTCGTAACAAGCATTATTGAGGCTATCTTGCCCGTGCTGATCTCGTTACTCGACGCAATTATGCCGCTTATGAAACCGATACTCGACCTACTCGTAACGCTTCTATCGCCGTTAATGGATTTGCTTAACCTTATCTTGCCGCCGATTATAAAGCTCTTGCAGAGCCTTATTAACGCGGTGCTCCCGCCGCTGCAAGCGGCTTTCTCGGGCGTGGCAAATGTTATAAGCACGGTTTTTAAGGGCGCTTTCGAGAGCATAGGAAAGATTATAGAGAGTATTAAAAAAGTATTCTCGGGCATTATCGACTTTATCAAGGGCGTTTTTACGGGAAATTGGAAACAAGCCTGGGAGGGCATTAAAACAATTTTCTCGGGAGTCTTTGAGGCTATTAAAAACGCTTTCAAGGCACCTATTAACTTTATTATCGACGGTATAAATGTCTTTATCCGAGGGCTAAACAAGCTCAAAATACCCGATTGGGTACCAGGTATCGGCGGTTTAGGTATCAATATCAAAGAGCTTTCCCGCCTCCGTATCGGTATGGAGTATGTACCATACGACGAGTACCCCGCTTTGCTCCACAAGGGCGAGCGCGTCCTTACCCAGGGCGAAAACAAGGAGTATAGCAAGGAAATTTCCGAGGATAAAGAACGCGGAGAGGGCAAGCTCGTAGTTACTATACAGCTTGGCGAGCGGGCTATCTACATTGAACACCTCGACGGCACAAACGAGGACGATATGGAGGGCTTTGTAGATACTCTCCTCGAAATGATCGCCGAGAAAATCAAGAGAAAGGAGCTTGTATTTGGATAATGGAAAAATTCCCGTATTTAATGTTCAAAGAGCGTAGCTCTCTTGATTTTGGACTACTCATTACAGAAAAAGGCTCCTATAAAGGAGCTCAAAGAGATATTACCTACACGAGCGTGCCAGGTAGGAGCGGCGACCTCCTCACCGATAACGGACGGTACAAAAATGTAAAGATACCGTACTCGCTCGCGCTCCTCAATACGACGGCGTGGAGCTTTGACGAGCTCGCCCGTCTTATTAGAGGTTGGCTGCTATCGGAGCAAGGCTACTTTCCGTTGTGGGACTCCTACGACGGAAAGTATTACCGACTCGCCTCGTACTCGGACGAGGTGAACATAGAGCAAGAGCTCCGCGATCTCGGGCAGCTCAAGCTCTCGTTTAATTGTAAACCGTTTAAGTATTCTTTTGAGGGGCAGCGCACCGTTGCTATGACGGCGGCGGGCTCTCTCTACAACGCCGAGCAGTACGAAAGCAAGCCGTATATAAAAGTCGTTGGGAGCGGTACAGTAACGCTCACCATAAACGGCTCCGCTTTTCTCCTCTCGGATATTGACGAATACATAGAGCTCGACTCCGAAATGATGAACGCTTACAAAGGCTCCGCCGCCGCTAATAATCAAATGACAGCGGACACTTTCCCCGTGTTCGCGCCTGGGCTTAATAATATATCCTGGGCGGGCAATGTGGAGCGGCTCGAGATCGTGCCGAGGTGGTGCTGCTTATGATCCCGATTTTATACGCAAAGGAAACTACAAACTTTAATAACAACGGGCTCGGCTTTCTTAAAGACGCTATCAAGGCAGCAGTTACCGAGGAGCGCAACGGGAAATACGAGCTATCGCTGCAATATCCTATTACGGGGCAATGGTATAGCCTCATTACAGACGGCGCAATTATCAAGGCAAAGGCAAATGAAACGAGCGCTCCGCAGCTTTTCCGAGTATATAAGACCTCGAAACCGTTAAAAGGTATTGTTACTTACTCGGCGGAGCATATCAGCTATGACCTAAACGGACTACCGCTTGCGGGCTTTTCTGCCCTCAACGCTACCCCGCAAATGGCAATTACAAAGGCGCTTGAGGAAACACCCTTGCCGCATAGCTTTACCGCTATTTCCGATATTTCGACGCTTAACCGCACAACTATTACTACTCCGTGCTCGGTGCGTGCTCTCCTGGGCGGGCAAACGGGCTCGGTACTTGATGTATGGGGCGGCGAGTTTGAGTTTGATAATTTCGTAATCAAGCTCCATAACCACCGAGGCGCTAATAACGGCGTATCTATCGAATACGGTAAAAACCTCAAGGATATTAAGCAAGAAAGCAATATTGCCGAGTGCTACACCCACATAATGCCCTACGCTGTTTATAACCAGGACGACGGAGAGGGCGACTCCGAGGAGGTATATGTTTACCTCACCGAAAAGGTAATGCCTCTCACGGCGGCGGGCGACATAGGACACTACAAAGCCTTTATTATGGATTTTTCCGACCGTTTCGGCGACGACGAAATACCGACCGAGGAGGCTTTGAGAGCTAAAACGGCGGCGTATATCGCGGCGGCTGATCTCGGCACTCCAAAGGTTAATATAACCGTTTCTTTCGTGCAGCTATGGCAGACGGAGGAATATAAAAACATTGCCCCGCTTGAGCGGGTGAGCTTGTGCGACACCGTAGCGGTGCGCTTTTCAAAGCTCGGCGTTACCGCCTCGGCAAAGGTTATTAAAACCGTTTACGACTCACTTAAAGAGAAATACGACAGTATTACCCTGGGCGACGCAAAAAGCAGCTTTACCGACACCGTGAACAAGCAAAGCGCGGAGATCGCGGCTCTTGCAAACACAGTTAAGACGAGGCAAGCGCAAGCCTCGGCAGCGCTCGCTAATGCTATCGCAACAGCTACGAGCCTTATTACGGGACACAGCGGCGGCTATGTGGTGCTTAACCCTGCTGAAAGACCGCAAGAAATCCTCATACTCGACGCGCCTACGCTCGACGAGGCGGTTAATGTATGGCGGTGGAATAGCGGCGGCTTGGGATATTCTACGACGGGCTACAATGGTACATTTGACCTCGCTATGACAATGGACGGTGCAATAGTCGCCGACTTTATCACAGCGGGAATACTTAACGGAGCCCTCCTACGCGCCGACAGCGTAGAGAGCGTAGCGATCTCGCAATATTATAAAGCCGAGGTAACTAACGAAATCGGAGAGGCTACCTCGGGCGTGGAGCAAGCCTTTGTCGCTGCTGACGAGCAGCTATTAAGCCTTATACAGAGCGTAGAAACGGTACTCACGGGCGATATAGACACTATCGAAACGACCGTATCACAGCTCCAACAGACAGTAGAGGCTCTCACGCTCTCATTTACGGCACAAACAACGGGCGGCATTAACAAAATAAAAAACTCGAGCGGGCTTAATGGCGTTTCGGACGATTGGAGCTATACGGGCTCGGTTGTAGCGCTGCAAGACGCTACGGCGAATAACAATACAGCCTCGGGCTCCTTATTCCGTTTGCGCGTCGGGACGCTCTCCCAGGAAATTACCGTTATAAAAGGCAGAAAGTATACGCTCACTTTTAAGGCTTACAGAGGAACGAGCGCCCGCTGCTATGTGCTTATAAATAACGGCGGTAATGATACCTACATTATCAACGCTCAAGCGACGAGCACCGCCTGGGAGGAGTACAACCTCACCTTTACCGCCTCGGGCGACACTATCACGCTTACGGCGGGCACGACGGGCTATTATTTCTATGTAGCCGATTTTATGTTAGTCGAGGGCGACCTTAAAAGTAATTGGACTCCCGCGCCTAACGAAATCTATACGGAGAATGTAAAAATAGATCGCCGAGGCATTAACATTACAAACTCGGAAAGCTCGACCGAAACAATAATAGATCATACGCAATTTGCCGTTAAGCACTCGGGAGCGGTTGTACTTACTGTAAATAAGGACTTAACGACGCTTTGCAAAACGGAGGTTACGGACGAGCTTACCGTAGGCAAGGGAAAGTTTGTACCGCATACGGACGGGCTTAACTTTGTATTACTTGATTAAGGAGGTATATGTATGGCGACAACCTTTACGACCAAAGACACCACATACGGCTCTAATGGCGGCAGATACTTATACCTCACCATTAACGAAACCACAAACGCGAAAACAAATAAATCTACGCTCTCGTGGGTGCTAACAGTTACGGGCGGCAGCTCAAACTATTACAGCACGGGCGCTACAACCGTTAAAATAAACGGTACCACGGTTTACTCGAAAGCCCGTACAGAGTGGGACACATACGAATTTCCCGCAGCGAAAGGCAGTACCTCGGGCACTCTTGAGGTTGCACACAACGCCGACGGCTCAAAGAGTATTACGGTAGAGTTTAAGACGGTTGTATATTATGGCGAGCGGGCTATACAAGACTACGGCGGCACAATGACGCTAACAAAGATAGACCGCGCCGCGCCTACGGTATCTCTTGCGACGAGCAACATTACCGCGACAGGTGTAACCGTCAAGGCTACCGCCTCCACAACTTGCGACCGTTGGGACTACTCTACGGACGGCGGCTCGACCTGGGTAAACTTTAGCACCTCGAGCGGGACGACGCAGAGCAAAGCTATTACGGGACTAACCCCGAACACTACATACAGTATCAAGGTGCGAGCCCGAAAGAGCACAAACGAGGTATACGGCACCTCCTCCGCCTCGTCGGTAAAGACGCTCGGCGGCTCGGTGATCTCCTCTATAAACACCTTTACGGCGGACAATGCTACGGCAACGCTCACAATGTCGGTAACGGTTTATAACACGAGCTATACTCATAGACTCGTACTTAAAAACGGCTCTACGACGGTACTTACAATATCGAGTTTGAGCCTCACAAACGGCTCGAACACGATAACGCTTACCGCCTCGCAGCGCTCTACCGTGCTTGCGGCTATGTCGAGTATTAAGAGCTTTACGGGCACCTTTGAGCTTACGACTTATAGCGGCTCAACGCAGATAGGCACAACAAGCTCAAAAACCGCAACCGTGCAGACGACGGCTGCAAACTCCGCGCCGACCTTTTCGGGCTTTACTTACGCAGATACAAACAGTACCTCCGTAGCGGTTACGGGAAACGACCAAATTTTAATACAAGCCGTTTCGACGCTTGTAATTACGGCAGCAGCAGCTACGGCAAAAAATGGCGCGACGATCTCGAGTTATTCAGCCGTAGCAGGCAGCGCGACAGCCTCAAGCACTACGACAACTATAACCGTAGGCAAAGTATCAAATAGCGGCACCGTTGCGGTAGTAGTTACAGCTATCGACTCACGAGGCTATACGACCTCTACAACGGTTAATATTACCGTTATTGCTTATGAGGCTATCTCTATTACAAATTATTCCGCCCGCCGCGTAAATGAGGTGGAGGACACCATACAAGCGGCTATCAGCGGCAATATAAAAGCTGTTACTATCGGCGGGACAAACAAAAATAGCCTCAAATACGCACGGTACCGCTACCGAAAAACAAGCGCGAGCTCTTGGAGTTCTTGGGTATATGTGACCTCCTCGACCTCGAGCACAGATACGAGCTTTAGCTATTCAAATAACGAGCTCGTAGACCTGGACGCGGACTACTCCTATTATTTGGAGTTTAGAGTAGACGACCAACTAACATACGACTCCGTTACTATCACGATAGCGCAGGGCACGCCGCTACTCGCTTTCCGTAGAAAGAAAGTAGGCATTAACAAGCGGGAGCCCGCGTCGGCGCTTGATGTGGACGGCGATATTATGATGAACGGTTACAATGTCCTCGGCTTTGTCGAGGCTCTCGGCAACACGGAGGACTTTAACGACCTAACGGCACCAGGAATATATACCCAGGCAACGACGGCAAACGCGAGCACCTCGCGGCATTACCCCGCTGCCGTAGCGGGCTTTCTCGAGGTGATCGTAAATCCGAGCGGGTATATCTTGCAGAGGTACACCGCCTATAATTGCTCGGGTATGTATATTAGGTACCGTTATTATGGCACTTGGTACGCCTGGAAATCCATTACGCTATCATAAAAAGGAGGATAACACTATGCAAATTATCTCGAAAATCTATCTCGACTTTGGGCGCTCGACGCTCCCTATTACTGTTTTTGCAAAGCAGTACGACCAGGAGAGCCGCTTTGTTGAGATCGCGCCGCTCAACCTCGGACAGCCCTACGAGCTGGAGGACGGCGTAACGGCACGGTTACAAGTAACCAAAGCAGACAGCACCCAGGTTATTAACGACGCAACTATTACCGACGGCAAGATTTACGCCGAGCTTACAGCCCAGGCGCTCGCCGCCGAGGGCGTGGCGGTTGCAGAGATCGCGCTTTATAAAAACGCCTCGCTCCTCACCTCACAGAGCTTTTATATCGAGGTTAAGTCCTCGGCTTATAACCTGGATAAAGTGAAAAGCTCCGACGAATACAAAAGCCTTATCGAGGCTTTTAACGCTGCCGATAACCTTAACGCCTGGGTGGAGCAGACCGCAACGGGCGCTACGATCTATGTAACAGACCGCTACGGCGTAACTCACTCGGCGCACATTGATACACTCTCCTCTATTAACGGTTGGGACGACATTAAATACGCCGTCCGTAACGGGCTCGGCGAGGTGCTTTTCCCCGTCGGCTATGAATTTACCACACCGAGAGAAACGGCAATTTCGGCAGCGGCGGGAGCTGATAATACGGGCGTAACGGCGGTAACGGTAAACGAGGACGCTTTCTTACACGCTATCGGAGAGGCGCACAGTGGCGTATACGAGGCGACCTACGACGGCGCAGCCTGGCACAAAGAAAACGGGGAAACCGTTGTACTCGCCGATTATGGTATTTCCGTAACGGGCACTCCGCACAGCGGCGATACTATCCTCATTACCGAAACGGCTACCTCGATTATTTGGGTAGTGCGAGGACATAATCACCACCAGGCGGCAGACGGGCACTACACCCACACTATGACGCTTGAGGCGAAATATGTATACGGCACGGCGGCGGGCACCTATAAGGGGCTCGTTTTCGACGCTGCCGAGGCGCTCTACTATTGCTCCGAGGCGCTCCCCGCAGGGACTTATAATTTTACCTGGAATTACGCCACGGGCTCAATGGTAAACGGTACATATCAGTTTACCCTCGCCGAGGGCGTACCCGCAGGCGGGCAAATCGTACTCGGCACCAACTCGAGCTCGACGGCAATTACGAGCTGCAAGATTAAGACCTACGCGAGCGTCGGAGCTACCGCTGCTATCGAAAGCAATATCGCGGTAACGGTGGGCTCGGGCGGGACGAGCCTCGGCACTATTGGCGCGACGACCTCCGACAGCGCAAACCTTAATTGTGCTCAACGCATTATGTGGGGCTCAAACAACTACGCACAGAGCGCCGCTCGTCAATGGCTGAACAGCTACGCAAAGCTCGGCAGCGTTTGGGCTCCTACAAATAAGTTTGACCGCGCCCCGTCCTGGCATACGGGCAGCGATACAGCTTATCACGGCTTTATGCACGGTTTAGGCGACGACTTTTTAGCGGCGGTACAGCCCGTAAAGCTCGCTTGCCGCACAAACTCCGTGTTTGAGGTAAACAGCCTCGACGGCACCGAGTTTACGACAAACCAGGTATACGAGCTCGAGGATAAGTTTTTCCTCCTCTCCCGTCCCGAAATTTGGGGCACCTGGGACAGCGCGACCTATAAGGACGGTACGCAGCTCGAATACTACGAGGGACTCACACAGACCGAGCTTATCAAGCGTGACGCGGCGGGCTCGGCGCGTGCCTCGTGGCTCCGTTCTCCTATCCCGTCGTACGCGTACGGCGAGCGCACTGTGGGCGCCGACGGCAGGTTGCGCTACAGCTCCGCGATTGACGCTGTCGCCGTCGCCCCCGCTTGTATAATCGCATAATCCTATAATCCGCCTCGGTAGAGGCGGAAAAAGAAAAGGAGGCGTTTATATGAGTGTACGCAAAGGCGACCGAGGAGAGGGCAAGCTGCAAGTATTGAACAAAGCCCGAGAGCTGAAAAATTACTCTCTCGGACTCGTCAAGAACGATAAGCACTTTCCTAAAAGCACCCGTTGGCTATACGCGGCTCCGATAGCGGAGGAGGTACGCGCCGCTTGCACTTGCATACGGCACGCAAACTCGGTATATATCTCGGACGACATTACCAGGGAGGACGACTACCGCTACCGACGCAGCGAACAAACAAAAGCCCACGCGCACCTCGACGCTCTATTAGACCTAATAGACGACGCATACGGCGCGGGCTATATTTCGGGTAATCAAGTCGAATTTTGGACGGGCTTAATACTCAAAACGGACGATCTTTTGAAAGCCTGGATAAAGTCCGACAAAGAGCACTATAACAAGAAAAGTTAATATGTAGGGCGGTTGCTATTTTTTCGGCTCGGCGCGTAACTCGTGGCTCCGTTCTCCTAACCCGTCGAACGCGAACAACGAGCGCAATGTGAACACCGACGGCAGTTTGAACAACAACAACGCGATTAACGCTAACGCCGTCGCCCCCGATTGTGAGATATGCCCGTTTCAAGTAGTCTATATCGACCAAAGCAGCGCGACTCACACAAGGAGCGACCGTCCTACCTCCGAAAGGAGGGAATGTTACGGGCGACAAAGGTACCTCGCGGGGTAGTCCTTTTATATGCGTCCGTTTTTTACTATGTCTTACGAGGATATATTGAGCTTTGACAACCTATACAAAGGCTTAAAGAAATCTTGCCGTAATGTTCGTTGGAAAGATAGTACGGTAGGCTATGAGGGTAACGCCCTTAAAAACACATACCGACTACGGCAAAGCCTATTAAGCGGTAAATATAAGATAGATCGCTACCAACATTTTACCGTTTACGAGCCAAAGAAAAGAGAGATCGTAGCCACCAGGCTAAAAGACCGACAATTTCAACGCTCGCTTTGTGATAACGGCTTTTACGAGCAGATAACAAAATCCTTTATAACCGATAATTGCGCTTGCCTACGCGGGCGCGGAGTCGATTATACATTAAACCGCCTCACAAAGCACCTACGGCGGTACCGTATCGAGAGCGGCTCGGACGGTTGGGTGCTGAAATGCGATATACACCATTATTTCCCGAGTATACGGCACGATATAGCGAAAGCTGCTATCTGCAAGCGGGTAACGGATAGAGAAATAGCCGCCCGTGCTTGCGAGGTTGTGGACTCTTTCGGAGATATTGGGCTCGGGCTCGGCTCTCAAATATCGCAGCTCGTAGCCCTCGCGGTGCTTGATGATCTCGACCATTATATAAAAGAGCGGCTCCGTATTAAGCATTACATACGCTATATGGACGATTTTATTTTGATACACCCCGACAAAGAGTATTTACAGTTTTGCCGAGGAGAGATCGAGAGCAAGCTATACGCTATCGGCTTACAGCTTAACCACAAAACAACGCTCTACCCTTTACGGCAGGGTGTAAAGCTCCTACAATGGCGGTTTATCATATCCGACTCGGGAGCGATCATACGCAAAATGAACAAGAAAAAGCACGGCAAACAGCGGCGAAAGCTCAAAAAGCTATTTGCCAAAGAGAAAAGCGGCGACTATGCACCAGGAACGGCGCACGAGTCGCTAGTTTCTTATCTTGCAAACGCGGCTCGAGGTAATACCTATTTTGAGCGGTGCAAAATGATAACCTTTTATAAAAATTTGGAGGTAAAGGCAAATGAAAAACGACTTTTACAAGAGAATTTCGAGAGCGGAGGCAATGGCTGACGCTCAAAAGGCGGAGCTTATGGAAACATTACAGACCGCTTACGAGGGCGCTTGCGCCGACCAGGACGCGGAGGCAGCGGCAGACCTCGCCCGCAAAATCCGTAACAAACTCCTCGAGGAGAGCGACAACCGTATGACGCTTGACCGTCTCGGGCTTTCGGTGCCGAGCGGCTCAACCTTTACGGCGTGGCTTTCTTTCCTCCGTGGGCTTGGCGAGGTGCTCGTGGGCTCCTGGGCGACCTATCGGCAGCAGTTAAGGGACTTGACAAAGCAAGCGGGCTTTCCGTTTGATATTAGCTTTCCTACGCCCCCCCGACAGCGAGGAGGGTAACGAGTGAGCCTACTTGAAATAATCGAGAGGCTTTGCGCCGTTACCGAGCTGCAAGCTCAAATTATCGAAAAGCAAGCCGAGGCTCTCGCTCAAGCGGAGATCGCGGACGCGGTAGCGGCGGAGCTTTCCGAAATGAGGAGCACGGCTATACCGTCCTGAATCTGAGCATGAAGG
>ERZ780157.945-NODE-945-length-33539-cov-3.349480_pt1 | contig 33539 bp, 55 predicted proteins | sample MGYA00511169_ERZ780157 | MGnify/ENA primary metagenome ERZ780157 (study PRJEB29588, sample SAMEA1965149) | human gut metagenome | biome: human gut; feature: human-associated habitat; material: faeces | place: Denmark | collected 2008/2010 ...
GTGCTGGTGATGACGGTGGAGAGGCGAGACGATCGTCGCGAGCTGTTCAATATCCTGTTGCTGCGCTCCTGGCGCCCTTGACCCCACCCGCGATCATCAACCACTACTACACATCACTGCACGTACTACACAAGGAGGTGTGGGCGCTCTCCCGCATCGCGTATCACCGCACTGTGTTGCAGCTGTACTCGCCCTCGCTCTTCGCGCGCCTCCAAGCACTCCACCTCGACGCCGAGCTGTACGCGTGGGACTGGTTCTCGCAGCTCTTCATGGGCGTGTTCCCCCTGCACCAGTGCAGTGTCGTGCTGGACATGCTGGTTTCGGTGAGCAACGACGACCTCGTGCTGGTGTGTCTGTCCGTGGCCATCGTGGACGAGCTGCGAGAGCTAATCATGAAGGTGGCGGCGCTTGGCGCGTGTGAAGCGTAGAACGGGTTCGAGCGCGTGATGATGCTGTTCGCGGACCTGAAGAACAACATCCCGCTGGTGGACTTCGCCGCCGTGATCGACAAGGCGCTTCGCATCTTCACGACGATGCCCAAGTGTGTGTGGCGGGAGCTCCACCGACTGGACGGCATGATCGAGAACGGCGTGGTCAAGGAGGGCTTCAACTTCGACGAGTTTACGCCCTTCCTCGATCTCTCGCCCAACGAGTTCCTGGTGATTCGGTCGAGGGACGTGCGCCACCTGCTCGTCGTGGACGTAGTGATGCTCGCTCTCGTCCACCGTAGTGTTTCAACGTGCTGAAGACGCGCTCGGAGGAGTTGTACGGCATTCGGGGAGCCGTGGTGGTGAACGTGTTTCTGTCGCTTCCTTTTCACAAGCAGTGCAATGCGGACGATCTGGTGGACCACTTCCACGAGCAACGCGTGCGTGTGCGTAGTGTGCCTGATCGCGTAGCAAAGGGAGATCTTCAACTCGCTCGCCATCTACCACGCTCTTCTCGTGGTGATCATCGTCGAGTTTGCGCCGTCCGTCGATAGGTGATGATTAGCCCGAAGGAAACGGAAGTCAACTGCCGCGCTCTTCTCAGGGAGTTCAAGGCGCGCGGGTTCTTCCGGTGCTACGTTTACCGTGTAGGTGCCGGTTTGACAGGTTTCAGAGACAGAGCGTCGTCCTCCAGATATGACCGTACGTGTACTCTATCCCTGTGTTTGTTGAGTCCAAATCCCATTCTTCGCGAGGGATCCGGTGGGACGAAGGCGCGGCAGTTTATTCCATGGACGCTGAAACGGATCAAAACTCGGGCGGGTGCTTGCGAATCCCGGTCGTTGCCGAAACCAAAGGGGTGTGGCTGCTAATCGCGAACTGTATTGTATCGGGTAGGAGACTTTACCTGAGTGCGAAATAGGTCTCGGAACCATGTGCGCCGCCTGCATGGAAAAGGACAAAGAAAAGTGCGACGGCGGAGTGTACTTCGTCGGAATCCTTCAGTTCGTGTTTGGCTTCCTTCTCGTTGGCTACATATGGAGCATTGTCTGGGGAGTGCGAATCTACAGCGCATCGAAGCCGAAAGTCGTAGTTGTAAACATGATAGACTCAGAAGCGAATGCGTAATCACGGCGAAACGGCTGTTTGTTGAACATCAAGGAACTACTTTTCCCCTTTCCCATAAACTGAATAGTCCCGCCGTTTCCTCATAAAACTCTTTCCCTTCAGTGCTCGGTCTTTTGTGTTGTCATGAGCAGTAATAGGAGAGTGGAAACACTGAGAGGCAAAGTGCAATACGTGCAACCGACACAAGGATTCATAAGATGCGAGAAGAAAGTGGAGAAGAAACGCGACATTATATTCTTTATCGATGACATTCCGAAGCGCATGCGACCTCTGGTACGGATCGGCTGTTCCGTCGAATTCCACATCGTGTGTGACAGGAATCGGAAGAACTGCAGAGGACTCGACGTTACACATTGGGCTCAGATCGACAGTGTCCTTGGAGATTCGGTCTCAAGCGACTCGGATACTGTGCAAGACGAAGCGTTCTTCAACAGAGGACTTCCTCCCGTGCGTCAAGTGCATGCGACGAGCCACGAGTCGGATGCGCTTGCCTCCGATCCGTGTTTTTCTCTCGACAGCAAAGTGATGCGCGAAACCCTGAATGAACTGTACTCCACTGTCTACGAGTCGCTATACAAGTCAACACTTGTGGCTCTAGCGAAGCAGTCGTCCCCGTACAAGTCGTGCTGGGACATTTACCAGTAGCACTCGACCTTTTCAATTGCTATTCTGGATTGTTTGCTTGATATGATGTGTCCGTGTTTGTTCCAAAGAGTATGCTTCCTCTATTGATATAAAATGTGCTTCTTCCATTATGAAGCGTGCTTCTTCTGCAACAAGAAGACATGTCTTCTTCCAAGAGAGCACGATACAGCTCCGCAATCCTCCATACGGTTTCACTACTCCCAAATCAAGACCAGCGTGACCGTATCTTCTTCAGAGCGAGTACGGCTCACTCGCTAGCGTCTGTTGTACGGAGCGCACCACGATTTGGTGCACTCAATCGCCGCGATCCCTTTGAATCATGTGTTTTCCTCATGTTTTCCAACATCAACTTGGTTTTCTTGTTCATTCCCGTGTATTTCTATCATTACCAGTATCAGAACCTACTCTAAAAGCAATGGATGTGATAGCCTCGGTCCTTCAGAAGAGGCTTGGAGAAAAGGAATCTAGAAGTGTCATATGTTATTTGCCGGCCATACTCATGCTCTCCATTGTGACGCTGCTCAACTACAGCTATTACAACGCCCTCTCCCCTTTGCTATCGATTCTTGCCGGCGAATTCGGATTCAACGAGGAGCAGAGAGACTATCTGCTAGGTGCGCGATCGTTCTACACGTCACCTTTAGGGAGTTGTCTGAACAGCGTCTTCTTTCTGGTCGGCTGTCCGTGTTCCCTTCTGTTCTCCTTCATCGCAGACTCAAAGAACCGGAAGACCATTTTCATGGTCATTTCCCTCGCCTGTCACATATCTTCCTTCCTGCTTCAGTTTACGCACTCCTACTCCGCCCTGTATTGGTGGAGAGGGCTTTCCGGTGCCTTGATCACGTCGACGCTGCCGATCTACCTCTCGATCCTCAGCGATGTCTTCCCGAATAGTCTGCGGTCCATCGCATCCGTCATTTCCTCCGTGGTCGTCGGGTGTGGAATGCTCCTCGGTCAGACCGTCAGCGGCTTTCTGAGCTCTCACTTCAGCTGGAAGTTCTTTTTCCGAAGCGTTTCTTCGGTGGGAATCCTCGCGTCCTGCTCGCTCTTCTGTCCGTTCCCCATTCTCGCGTGATGCGTAGATATTCGTTTCCCTTCCAAGGGCGAGGCAGATGGAATGAAGCAAGTGCCGGGCAACGATACGGAACCCCTGAAAGAACAAGAGACGGAGATTACGGAGCATGCGCTGGAGGAGTCCTTGGAGTTGGAGGGCGAGACGATTCCGTCCAGCACGCCCATTCTGAAGTACGTGTTTTCCATTCCTTCAAACATCATGCGTGCATTCTCCCTTGTTCCTCTGATGTGTAGTCTTCTTGCAGGGCTTGCCCGGCACCATTCCCTGGGGCGTGTACACGATCTATTTGCACAACATCCTGTGCACCGAGAAGAAGATGAGCATCGACAGGGTCCGTTCCCGTTTCCGTTCTCATGCGTAGGCATCAACGCTCATTCTCTGTTTCGGAGCGGGAGCGGCAGTGGGGAGCGCGATTGCGGGCGTCATTTGCGGCTTCCTGTAGATCAGCGCGTGCATATCTGATTCCTAGATGCGCCTTCAACAAGTCGCTGCTGCCCGTGGCCGTGGGCGTTTGCTATTTCATTTCGCTGCCGCTCATCTCCTCCATTTTCATGATTTCCGACACGGATTCCTTTTTGTCTTTTTTCCTCCACATTTTGGTTCTCGTGCTCATCGGTCTGCTGCTCAGCATCCCGGGTCCGTGCATCCGAACCATGCTGATGAACGTGAACAAGCCGCATTGTCGCTCCACCGTAATCGCCATTAGCGAGGTGTTCAACAATGTCGGTCGGATTCTCGGTCCAGTGTTGTTTGTGTATTTCTGCAGGTAGAGGAGGTGGAGCGGAGTCACGAGTAGGACGACCAACCGAATTGAGGCGATGATGCTGATCAGCGAGTTCTTCTACGTGGCCGGCGGCATTTGCTGCGTACTGTACTTTACCTACGAAAGAGATGAGCAGGCCGTCGCGAAGTACATCGCGGACATCATGCGCGAATTGAATCAGGATGTCGAGGGCAAGCCCGTGCAGCGCTCTCTCGAGGACCAGTTGGAGAATTGCGAGACGATCTCGCCCCATCCCGAGTCCGAGCGCGTGGGGTTGGGACTGACGCCGTCGATGTCGATGGAGTCGTTGCGAGCCGCGGGCGAGGGCGTGAACGTGATGCTGAGGAAGGTGGTGAAGAGTGCGTGGGACAAGGTGGATGAGTTGAAGCGGAATTCGCTGAGGGAGGCGATTGTGGCGAAGGGCGAGGAAGCGCCGCTGTTGGAGAAGCCGAGTAGTCACGTTTAGTTAGCTTAGCGCGTGTTTGTGACAAACAAGAACACTTGAACAGGAGACAGACACACAGGAAGAGTATGACACAGAGGAGGCAACAGGGAACCGCGTTGTGGGGTGGTTGTATGGGAGCGGGAGCCAGTGGAGGCGTTGAAGGAGGGTCGATGGAGTGATTGAAGTACGGCGATGACATCATCGCATCCTATTCGTCACTCTCGTCTGCAACACCGACGGAGAGTCTCGGAGCGTTGGAGAAGAGCTTGGCGAGAATCAACTCATGATCGTCAACCTGGAGAGAAGACGCGATTTGGCGATACGCACGACGAAACAAGGAAGAGAGACTCTGCACGTGAGACGGATTTGGAATGGAAACGTGAAGGCAGCGAATGGAGGCAGACGTCTTCAAATCGAGTGATATGTGAGTCTCCCTCAACGCCGTGTTGCAGTAGTCAAGGAACGAGTACTCGCTCTTGCCACGGGAAGGCGTCAGATTCCCATCATTGCCGAAGAACTGCAGATACGCTTGGAGGAGATCACCCAACGAGCAGGCTGCATCGTCGTGCCGCAGAACGGTTAAGCAGAAGAGGACACTGAGGGGAATCAGACAACTGTACCTGTCGTCGCCCTCCACTCTGTTCTGCGTGAGATAATACTTGATGACGCTGCACAGAGGATGGAAGTGAATCAGTTGCTTCCGCTCCTTGAGAAACCGCGAAAAGGCGTCATCGCCTTCTGTCTCCACACGTACATGCACACTGATGCCCGTTGTCTACTCGTTAGGAAGAAGAGGGAAAGCGACTGTGTGAAGGGCGCGAATTCGGTTGCCAGACTCGCCCGTGACAGTGTGCACATCACGGAAGAGAGCACAGTCGCGGATGTGTGCAGACAGCGTATTCGTGAACGCTTCCAACGGATGCGCATCACACGGACCCACAATGAAATTGACGTCACTAGTGGGCAACACACTAGTCCTCATAAGACGGAAACGAGCGTACAGCCCACTTACGGTGCTTCCCACCAAAACACACCGACTCTCTCCCAAAGACTGAACGGACAAGCAAAAGTCGCGAGCAACAGCGTCTCGCGCCCGTTCCTCGTACGAATTCAGGGACAGCCAGCTCGTCAAGCAAAGCAGCTCCTCGTCCAGCCGCTGGCTTCGCTGCGCCTTGAACAGCCAATCTGGAACGCCGTCCTAGTGCATGACACTCCACGCCTCCCGCCACTCTGTACACCTTCTCGCTGTACCACTCTTCCATCTCGACTCGCCAGTGAACAAAAAACAGAACGCAAAACTAGAAATTGAAAACACCAACTACACTTTGGACGCCTCTACGCCACCCTCTTTGTCGGGTCGCAGCGGCGACATCGCTCCCCCATCGGTGTTCGGCGTAACCAAAGCAACTGCGGATGATGATGTGTGGACGAGTTCAACGACCTCGCTGTTGATCGGCTTCATCTCCACTCCCGCATTCCCAGACAGAACCGGGGACGTGATCACCTCCTTCCTCCCCTCGCAGTCGTACGGGAACGAGTACTTCGGCTGTCCCAGCGACCCGACGGGCTCGCGGTTCAACGAGGACTGGAAGGGCACGGGGATCACCGTCGCGTAGGGGTTGCTGAAGGGCTCGAAGGCGACGGTGGTGCGCTGGAGGTCGTTGCCCACGAAGGCGGTGGACATGGCGGGGAAGGAAGCGTCCTGCGACACGGAGGGGTAGATGGTGGAGGGGCACGACAGCATGGGGTTGCAGCTGTCACGCGACATGCTACGCGATACCGACAGCAGACTCGGGTTGGGGTAATACGCTCCCGGATAGAGGTCGGGGTAGGCACACGGCGAGCCCGAGTACGACCGAAGCATCTCGTCCGTGCCGAGCGCCACGGGGTAGCCGAACGACACTCTCTCGCTCCCGCGCATCGGCTGAATCACCGCGGGCGCGCCGCCGTACGGGTACCCCACCGGCTTCGACGCGATCACTGCGGGCGCGCTCTTGGCGGCTCGGATCTTGGTGGGGTGTCGCGCGGAGGCGGCGTGTTTGTAGGGCGAGTAAGGGACGGAGTACACGGGGTGCGAGAAGGACGTGCTCTGTCCACGCGCCAGCGGCATGCGGCCCTTCGTCTAGACATGACGCAGCACACGCAGAACCACCTTCATGTAGCTGAAGTACTGCGGGAAGAGCCAGGTGATGTGGTTGTTTCCCTTCACCACGCACTGACTCGCGTACACTTCCCACTCCTCCTTGCCGATGCCGCTCTCGCTCCACCCGTCGCACGCCGTCTCCGTGCTGACCGACGACATGCACGAGTTCGTGACCAGCTCCACATCGTGCTGCGGCGCGTACCCTCCGTTGAACGCGGGGTTCATGATGCCGCGCGCGGAGTCGTCTTCGGAGAGACGCGACTCGTGCGCACAGACACACTGCCAGGAGGAGTGGATGAAGCGGTTGAAGAGGTCTTTGAGGAACACGAAGTACTGCTGGCTGTTCACGTTGGCGAGGTGCTTGGGGGTGGCTACGTGCTACGGATGAAAAAACGGGGGATCCCCCACCTCGAGGTAGTTGTTGAAGGTGACGTGGCACAGCTCGCAGTTGCGCGTTTTGGACTGCTTCTTCTTCACGTTCCTCTTCAAGTAGGCCTCCTTCCACGTGGCGTCGCTCATTCTGCCCTCCTTGCGAGCAATCGCGTCGTTGTTCATGTGGTACAGCTTCCGTTTCATGTCCTCGTACATTCTACGCGTGAAGGAGGGAACACAGACCGACTGTTTCCAAAGGGGTTGCGGAATGAAGGGGGAGATGCCCTGAGGACAGTCGCGGTTAAAATAGGGGGGACAGTACGAGTTGATGTCCTAGGGATGAAGGGAGCGACGCAATCGAACGAGACTGACCGTCTTGTAGTGCCGCGTCAGGTCTTTTATGACGATGTTGCTGCGCTCCTGGATGCTCTGACTCTCTCCCTCTCTAATCGTCAGAGGCGACTCCGAATCGAACGAGGCTTGGTGCACGATGGAGTAGCCCGTCTGCGCCTGCGCGTTGATGGACATGAGAGCGACCCGTGGCGTTAAGACCCCCGACTCCCTCACGGAAAGGATATGTTCAATGCTCATGATTTGTTTTTGCTCCTTCAGTGCACGCTGGAGCAGGTCGATGTGAATTCCATCGCCGTTCTCCAGCGAGAGTCCGTCACTCTGCGTGCCGCTTCTCGAAGCGCCGGACGCCTTTGATTTGTCGTACTCGTCTCTTTTGCTCCCGGAAAAGCAGTAGACGAAGTGGGAAACGCTCGGCGAATACGCATCCACAACAGTCTACACATGACCGTGAGTCGAGAATGGTGCATACGAAGCCGCATTTGCGTAGGATAGATTTGAGCTGCTGAACATCGATTCCATTGTTGAAGCCAGCAATATCGTCGATGAAGAGAATCATATCCTTTTTCGATGCACTTAACATGTTCAAACCCTCGATAGACTTTGCCCGAAACACTTAATCTACTTCCCGTTAACTCTGTAATGAAGGACGGCAGGCGCAAAAGGACGGCAGAAATCGAGCCGATTTCTGGAAAGAACAGTCCGAAATCGCCCCTGCTTTCGGAAACGCGTTTCATTGTCTCGCTTCTATTGGGAATTCGGTGAGGAATCGAAGTGGAGAACACACGAGAATGAGCGTCGTGACAAATGAGATGATCCTCCACTGCTTCGACACGATCATATGCAAGCTGAAGAATGCGCCACTCCCCAAACCACAGTTTGACACCACGCTAGAATAGTATACACGCTTTCCGGTGGATCACGCATAGTGGTATCTTTGTGACCTGGAAGATTCACAAACGAAGTGAGCTGCAGCTGCGGGGGTGCATAGGCTGTCTGGTCCCTATTCCCTTGTCTGAAATGGAGCACTACGCGGAAGAAAGGTCGGACAGAGGGGATGGTGTTAGGCGTAGTGCTTTCGGCGATTACCGTTTCCACCCCATTTCCGCAAGGGAGATTCCCTCGTTGCAGTGCTCTGTATCGCTTCTTCACTCCTTTGAGGATGGAAAGGATTACAAGGATTGGGAAGTGAAACGTAGTTCTATCTGTTTCCCGTAGGTCGGTAAGCACGGAATTCGCATCTCGTTCCAGCAGCATGGTCGGCAGTACAGAGCGACCTATCTCCCTGAAGTGGCACCGGAACAGGGTACGTTTCTTCTATTAGTTTGAAGCACAGGCTGGGATCAGGAGACGACCATCATGCACTTGATAGAGAAGGCCGGCTGCGTGTACGACCCGTCGATCCTTCCTGCAATCAAGCTGCAGCGTTACCAGACGGAGAAGAAGACAATGCAGTACGCGGAGTACGTTTCGTATATTGAGGCGCAGGGCCGTCATTGCTTATTGGATTGCTGTCTTTGTTTCAACAAATCGACTAGCTAAAGGACCGTTCGACTCCCGTGAACTCCACACTCCCGTCACTTCTTCTTTGGGCAACGCCAACGCAGAGGAGCAGCTCGTCGATAAGAATCGCCACCTCCGAGTTCGCTCGCAAATCCATGAGCGTCTTCTCCTTATTCTCGCTCCTCATGATCTTTATGATCGCTCTCTGGAGAAAGGGCTCCTTCAACAGCTCTCGGACGTTATCTACACAAGAACGCCCTTCCTGCGACCCCTACCCGATTCTTTCAATCGTCGCAAGTTCTCCTTTGGGATCAGATTCCCGATAAGGTCGGAATTGTCCTCCGAGTCGCTCTCATCCTCCGGCTGCTTTTCTCTGCTCTTCTCTTCCTCCGCTGCACTCTGCGGAGAGCAATGCTCCTACAGTGTGACCGAAACCGATTGCGCGAACTTTGTGGCTCTTGAAGCACGCTACGCTGCAGTACGCAGTTCCACAACGCGGACAACGATATCTGCTTGTCATCACTCGATTGCGTGGCTCACTTCGATTCCTTCTCCTTGCACACCGCGCAAACGGAGCAAGTGTCTTCCTTTGAGTCCATCTTCACGGAGGGGATTCTATTCTTCTACCATTAGTTATCGATCCCCGCGGTTCTATCGTTTCTACCGTAACAACGCCTCGTATTTCCATAATCGATTCGAGAAGTGTGATTATGAAGCAGTATTTGCGTTCTGCACTGCATGACGTATAGGATCAAGAACATTTGCTGCGTCGGCGCTGGCTATGTCGGCGGACCCACCATGGCGATTATTGCCTTCAAGTGCCCCGATATCAAGGTCAATGTCGTCGATCTGAACGAACAGAGAGTGAAGGAGTGGAACAGCGAGTCGCTTCCCATCTACGAGCCCGGTCTGTACGAAATCGTGAAGGAGGTGCGTGGAAAGAACCTTTTCTTTTCCACCGAAGTCGAGAAGTGTATCGCTGAAGCCGACATGGTGTTCTTGTCTGTGAATGTGGTTTTCCTTCTCACGAAGTGACGAGTAGACTCCTACGAAGACGTTCGGCATTGGCGCTGGCTGCGCTGCGAATCTCCGCTATCTCGAGCTCGCTGCCAGAACCATCGCGAAGGTCTCCAACAGCGATAAGATCATCGTTTGAGTAAGAAGGAGAAATGACAGTTAGGTGGAGAAATCGACGGTTCCCGTGAGAACGGCCGCCACGCTGCGCCGCATCTTCGCCGAGAACAACAAGGACTTCCACCTGGAGGTGATCAACAACCCCGAGTTCCTCGCCGAGGGCACTGCCATCAACGATCTGCTCCACCCTCACCGCATGCTGATTGGAGGCGAGAACACGGAGTCTGGACAGGCTGCCGTGCAGGCGCTATCTGACATCTACGCGATGTGGGTGCCGAGGGATCGCATCATCACGATGAACACGTGGTCGTCCGAGCTGGCGAAGCTAACCGCCAACTCCTTCCTCGCGCAGCGCATCTCCTCCATCAACGCCATATCGGCGGTGTGCGAGAAGGTGGGCGCGGACGTGTCGGAGGTGTCGCGTGCGATCGGCGCGGATCCTCGTGTGGGCAGCCGCTTCCTGCAGGCGTCCGTGGGTTACGGTGGTTCGTGCTTCCAGAAGGACGTGCTGGACCTGGTGTACCTGGCGGAGACGTACGGTCTGCCTGAGGTGGCGGAGTACTGGAAGTGGGTGGTGCGCATGAACGACTACCAGAAGGAGCGTTTCGCTCGTCGCGTGATCCACGACATGTTCGACACGGTGGCAGGAAAGCACCTGGCGATGTTCGGTTACGCGTTCAAGAAGGACACGGGCGACACGCGCGAGACGGCGGCGGCGTACGTGAGCAAGATCCTGCTGGAGGAGCACGCGCGCATCGTGGCGTACGACCCGAAGACGACGGAGACGTCGATGTACATGGAGTTGGACTACACGTGTGGCGTGAACGAGAGCACGTGCCCGCAGCTGAAGAAGGACATGCTGATGGTGAAGGACCCGTACGAGGCGGCGAAGGGCGCGCACGCGATTCTGGTGATGACGGAGTGGGACATGCTCAGAGACTTGGACTACGAGCGCATCTACAGCGAGATGCAGAAGCCCGCTTTTGTGTTCGACGGAAGGAACATTCTGGACCACGAGAAGCTCCGCAAGATCGGATTCCAGGTGTACGCGATTGGTAAGCCGATTGCGTGAACGTGAGTGAATTGCGTGTTTGTTATCGACATTTGGGAAAGGGAATGGATCGGATTCAACGCAAGGAAGCAATGCACACCTCCAGAACCATCCGTACGCTCCCATCCTTCATTGCCCCTCTCCCGAAGGAATGCGCCTACTGCATCACCTGCGCATGCCGTACTGTTTGGGAAGAAAAGAACGCCCCCCACGTCGAAAGGAGCGAGTGCGATATTCGTTTTCTTTGTGCAGACACGGGAATCATTTTCTCTTCATTTCTAGTCTAGTCCGTTGTGTAACTATAGCTGTTTTCGTTCCCAGTGGAAACAATGGTCGTACAGCTCGAAAAGAAAGCCTCCACTCATCAGAAGTCGATTCAGCCCTACGTTTTCAGCGATGAATACATCGAGAAGGAGAGAAAGATCAACAAGAAGAATACCCCCTCTTTTCTGATGAACTGGCTGAGGTGGAATGGCTTGTACATTTATGCGTACGGGTGCTCGATTGCTGGCGTCTTGTGTGCGATGCTGTCTCCTCTGCTCAACATGTGCGTTGTTAGGAGTGCGCTGTCATACGTAGGTTTCAGGGCGGAAATGGATTCCCCTACTTGTCTGAGGTGATTCGGGGTGGCTATGTGAAGGTCCTGTTTGCTATTGGCTGTACCGTGGGCTTCATTCCTACGATCGTGTTTGCGACGAACTACTTGAAAGTGGCTCTCAACTACAGCAAGCAGTTGACGTCGTCCTGCGGGCGCTTCATGTTCCGCAACCTTCAATATGTTCCGCCTTTTGTCTGTCGTAATGCGTAGCAGCAGTACATTCTGACGTTGTACAGCGCGTTCAGCGTGGTTGCGGTGAGTCTGTTTGATATGGACCGGTCAATGGACCTCCACTCGTTTTTCTCATCGACGTGGGTCTTCTTTACCAATGTCATGGAGGTCCTTCAGTTTATTTCCGTCGTGTGCACACTCTACAGCCGTAATGGCTTCCTGGGACAGTTCACGCGTAGAATCACCGGATCGTCTGTACCTCATCAACAAGGCAGTCGTCCTCTTCCTCTCCGTCGGTGGCATCCTCGTCTTTGTCATTCTCGGCATGTACAAGCCTTGTCATTGTTGTATTCGCTTTTCTCTGTGATGCATAGCGTTTACGATGGATATGAAGGGATGTCTGTCGGAGTACAGTGAGGATTACTGCTTCAGCATCCAGATGAAGGAGTTCATCTATGCTCCCTGTACGGACGTGCGTTTTGTCTGACGCGTAGACGTGACGTTGCGGATCTACAGCCACTGCCACTTGTTGCACTATATTCGCGGTTTGAGTGAGTTCGTGTCGGTGCTCTCAACAATGTACTATTTCACCACCATTATCGACGACTTGAAACAGTTTCAGAGGGTGTTGAATAAGGAAGTTGGAACGAGCGTTTGTATTAGTCTGCCTGATTGCAAGTGTTGTGTTTGTTTGAGTTGCTTTTGTGAGTGCTTTCAATCAGCAAGTGAGTGCTATCAATAGGCAAGGTGATATCAACAAGAGGTTCTTGCTCTCAACAAGTAAGCATTCTAAACAAATCAGAACTCCCAACAAACAAATGAAAAAACAACACACAACGTCACTGCGACGGCTCTTCACGCGCTTCCGCAGCAGGCTCATTGAACTCGTTCATCAACGACGTCGCCGTGTCCTTTGCCACGTTCCAGAACGAACTCGCTGTGCTGGACAGCCAATTCCAGCCCGCTTGCGCCTTCTGCTTCACGTCCTCCTGGAACTGAGGATCCTGGATGGTCGTCTTCACCTTGTTCACACCCGACTGCAGCGTGTCGCCAATCTTCGCATCCTTGATGGTCTGCACCACTTGGCTCCCCATCGCCGTTAGCGACTTCGTCAAGCTATTTGTCACTCGACGAACACACTCTCCACTCGTCCACCACCTTCGTCACTTCCGATGGGAAGAGACTCTCCTCCTCCGCCGCGACTGGCGTAGAACCGCATGCCTACGCGTAAAGAAGACGCTGATAGAATACCTGCGCCGCCAAACCGCCCTCGCCGAACTTCTCGTTCAATCTGCGCTTCGCCTCTTCTTCCAACTGCGCGCCATTCGGTTCCACGTCCCTTGACCTAGGAGTCAGTCGAATGAGAGAAACCAACTCCGCCTGGAACGCCTCCATCGGTCTCGGAAGCTCTGTAGGAGGTTCGCGTCCCTCCACCTTCGCCTTGATGCTATAAATGATAGGAACGAGCGCAACGGCACATCTCCCGATACAGTTCGGCGACGGGCGAGTTGTACTTTTGCTTTATCGGTGCATCCTTCGGTATATTATATTTGGCGAAGAAGTCGTTCAACTGCTGATTTCCGCCCACACGCATTGCCTGGATCTCCCTTTCGGACCAGGAGTCCATCTGCGCAGATCGAACAAAACTAATGTGGACCTATGCATGAAGGCGTCGCAGGAGCGCAACTCCAAGACCGCGATGCTTTCCGGAACACTCGAGGCAAATAAACGTTCCATAGGTGACAGATGCCCACTGGGGACGCGCGGCGCCGCAATCAGCACACACCTAATCCGTGAGTCCGCTGCCCTTCCTGCACATTGTTCCCCGGCAACTTGCGCAACTCGTTGAATACTTCGATTGGCATACGGCTCATGGTGGATCGAAGAGAATGAAGGAGCGACAAAAACCGGGACTCAATCGGGGCGCGAAAGGCGCCCATTTCTGGCATTCTGGATTGATCCTTCCGTCGCAAGATGGATATGATTCGGATTGTTGACACGCCGGACGTACTTGACTACGGTGTGGTTTACGCGAACGGAGTGTACGATGTGCCGTCCTGTGTTGACACTGTAGTCCGTTTGTTCGCGAAATCGAGATCGAGAACATATCTCCGTACGATATTATCGTCGAAATGAAGTGTCCTTCCGTCATTCCCGGAGTCGAGCTCTCCATCGAGCGCCAGAGCGAGAACTCGCAGCTGAAGAATTGTACTTGTGCTCTTTCCGGTTTGTAACGTGCTCTAGACGTCTTTTCCGATTACCCAGTGTATCGCTACGCGAAGAGACCGGATGAGCTGCTGTCCTATTTGAACAAGATTGACAAGATGGAGCTGAAGAAAGGAGAGAGGCAGAAACTGACGCTGATTCTGACCATTTCAAACGGCTATTTCGATAGCGAGATACAGTCCAATTTGAACGGTACTCGGAGCAGCAGGGACTCGCGCGACTTCTCGTATGGCGAGATTCGGCTGTCGTTTCACTGCTTCTCCTCCTTTCCGTCGATTCAGATCGCAGATCAGGGACTAACGGTTCACTTCACCACGTGCCAGAGTCGTTTGTCAATCGACACTACGCGACTGTTCATCAACGACATCCACATCGGCAGGCAGTACGAGCGGAAAGTGAAGATCACCAACCTATCTCCCGTTCCGACGACCTTCACCATCCAGAGCATTCAGGATCCTTCCTATCTCTGTTTCGTATTTGTACCGAGGAACAACACATTTGAGTAGGAAATGATGTGATTCTCCTGAGATCCAGGTTAATGACGGAGCCGCTTCTCCTTCCCCCATTTCAAGCGACGTTTATCATCCTGCGTCTGCAGCCTCTTCAAACCGGATATCACGAAATCCTGCTTCACCTCCAGAACGAAACAGACTTGTTCGATGTCACCTCGTTTTACGTCATTACCGTTTTGGCCCCGATTTCGGTTGACTCGTAGTTGACGACGATCGCTCTCAAGCAGCACGACATCTTCTTCTCCTTTTCGCCGGGAGAACCCATCGCGCGTCACGACGTTCTCTTCGATTTTGGCGGGTGTTTTGCCGGGAAGGTGGTGAAGAAGGAGTTGTTCATCACGAACGACAGCGAGTACGACGTGATCGTGAAGCCCAAGTCCAGTATTGGGGACGAAGTGGCGCTTGGCGTGGGGTATCAGAAATAGGTCGTTTTTTCGGCAACGACGAACTACCGCACACCGAACCCGGACAGCGTGTCGTCGCTTCGGAGTAGCATCACATCGGAGATCGAGGAGGAAGAGGACGCGTCGACGCTGGGCAGCGACGACGAATCGACTCCAATCGCGGAGGAGAAGGAGGTGGCGGAGCTGTGCGTTTCGTCGAAGTCGTCGTTCCGCGTGACGGTGAACTTCACGCCGCATGCGAGCGAGAAGGAGGAGGAGCGACTGCGCCTGCGGAAGCAGAACTTCTACTTGCTGTTCGAGGTGCGTTCGCCGCGGGAGTATGGAGAGATTAGTCTGTTCTGTCAGGCGTCCGTGTGCGGGAGTTTCATTGAGGCGACGCAGTTGATCGAGTTCCATAGTTGTAAGCGTGGTCGTGTGCATGAGAAGGATCTGGTATTGACGAATAAGGTGAGTGTTGTGAGTGTTGAGTGTGTTGAGTGTTGAGTGTTGTGCGTGTTGAGTGTTGAGTGTTGAGTGTTGTGCGTGTTGAGTGTGTTGAGTGTTGTGCGTGTTGTGCGTGTTGAGTGTTGAGTGTTGTTATGAGTGTTGTGCGTGTTGAGTGTTGAGTGTTGAGTGTTGTGCGTGTTGTGCGTGTTGAGTGTTGAGTGTTGTGCGTGTTGTGCGTGTGTTGCTGAATCCCTTTCCTTGCTTCCCATATTGCTCGCGTTGCTCGCAATCGCTTTGCTCGCAATCGCTTTGCTCGCAATGAACACCACTCACCCCACCAGAGTGACCTCCCCTGCCCCGTCATCCTCGCCTGCGGCGCGTCCTCTCTCACCTTCCCCAACTCCTCCTTCCTCTCTCTCTCGCCACTCCAAACCCAACTCATTCAGGACGAGATCCACCGACCCATCGCCGATATCGCCTACTCCTGCGTCATTCCTGAAAACAGCACGATTTCCGTCCCTATTCAGTATCGCGTGCGCACCACGCAGAACTCGTACTCCAACTGGATCGATATCATTAACCTGAACGCCGATCCGATTCAGGTGAGCACGTGCCAGGTAGTCCTCTCCCTCTTTTGTCACTCCAAGATTCGAGCCGAAATCGAGCAGTCGGGCGTTACACTCCAAAACGCGTTTTCCCTCCTTGACGTTTCTGCCGCCTCCAAAGACTCCGTAAATACCCTCGATTTTGGATCCGTGGCGGTGGGAGGCTGTGCGCTGCGCTGTCTTCACGTGGTGAACAACGAGGCGTTCCCTCTGTGGATGGACTGCGAGCTGCCCAAAGAAGTCACTGCTTTTGCCATCTTGGCAGGAAAGCCGCAAGTATGCGTACGCCTTTCTTTCTTGGGTTTCTCGTAGACGCTGCATTCCAACTGTCCCGCGGGGCAGACGAAGAAGAAGCGGATGAACAACCTGAACCTGGACACGGTGGTGACGCTGCGCGAGGAGTTGCAGCACTCGCCCGAGGTGACGCCCGACGCGGTGGGTGAGGAAGAGATGCTGGAGCCGCACAGCCCCCTGCGCGGAGGACTGAGCTACGACGACACGGCGGTGGAGCTGAAGGACAAGAGCGACGACGAGGTGCCGCTGGCGCACCGCTACCGCAGTCAGTCGCAGTTCAACATTGAGTTCCTGACGGACCGCGAGACGCGCGAGGAACACGAGAACGACCTCGTGATCGACGTGGCGCAGCCGTGTCAGCTGCTCCAGTTCTTCGTGGGCAAGGGGTACAAGCCCATTTTGTTAACGGAGGAGCGCAAACTGAGCATGAGGATTCTGCGCAAGCTGAAGGATTTCTCCATTCTGCGAAGCGACTCCTCCTTCACGCTTCCCGAAAACGGTTCGATTTATGTCACACCGTCTGCGTTCTGTCACATTTAGTTGTATCTCCTGTACTCCACCTCGCTGGAGGAGCCGCCCACCGGAGACGAGAGTCATCTAATTCGCCTGTCCTGCAGCCACTGCGACGCCCCCAGCGATCACGCTCACTCCTTGTCCATCTCCTCTCACGAGGGAGACAGCGAGGTGGTGCAGCCTGCAGTGGGCGCTTCGTCAACACGCCATTCCCGCGGGATTTCGCCCTTCTTGCCGTTGCGTCCCGCAGAGCTGCCCGCGAAGAACACGCTGTCTGAGGTTCCGACGGTGGTGACGGGAAAGGGAATTCCCAAATCCACCTCGTTTATCGGTGTGGGTCACGAGTGGGAGGACTCTTTCCAGCGCGAAGTGCACGTGGCAGTACAGGACGTGCTGTGCGAGCTGGTGACGCCGCAGACGCACCTCCACTTCGGGAAGCTGTTCACGAAGACGAAGTACGAGAAGAGAATTCGCATTGTGAACAACGTACGCGTGTGTGTTTGCTGTGAGCGTAGAGCTGTCTGGACATCCCGGTGCTGGTTCACCAGTCGATCAACTACAACATGGGCGAGGCGAAGGAGGAACAGGAGTTGGTCATTCCGAAGAACGGGGAGAATTGCATGAAGGTGCACATCGAGCCGTCTGTCGTGGGCACGTACACGGTGCGCAATGAAATGGGGACATAATGAATAGGGGTCCATTGTGGTCACGAACCTCCTGAACGGCAGCAAGGCGCTCAGTTTCATCCTGAAGGCAGACATCTCGCAGGAAATCACGTTCATCATCCTCTCCGGATCGCCGATCGATTTCGGGACGATTTCCGTCAACACGGAGTCGCAGGGCATTCTGAAGATCCAGAACACGGCGACGCGCGACCTGCAGTACACAATCCTCAGTAACGGGATTCAGTTAGTCGGTTGTGAGAATGAAACGGGGAGCGGAGGCGGGTACGAGTGTCTGATCGAGTTGCGTCGCAGCGAACGCACCAGCAATGCGCTGAACAGCAACGAGCGCGAGCATCTGGAGAGCAGTGTGAGTGTGTGAGAGGCGTGTGAGGCGTAGAGAGAGAAGCTGCTGCGCGACATTCGCGTGTGCAAGCGGAAGGGACGGCGTCGCGCTCAGGAGGTGCTGGAGCGTCGACTGGGGAATGTAGGAATCGTCCCGATTTCTGACAGACAGATCAACAAGCGTCTGAACGAGGACAAGGAGGTGCCGAACGAGGACCTGCCGCTCCACACCGCCGCGCACTTCGAGGAAACCAAATCGATCCGCGTGTTGTTGGAGCCTGACTTCTCCATGGTTCTGTTCGTGAATACGCTCGTGCGCCCGCTGCCCGGGTTTGCGCCGGCGGTGAATCGCTTCGAGATGAAGGGCAGTATTGTGGGAGCGGTCGGAGCGAGTGAGGCGTAGACCGTGTATCGTCATCTCACCTCGTCGCAAGAAGTCCCGATTACTGGAATCGTCGAAATCCCCTACGTCCCCGAACAATCGTGGAAACCGGGAAACACGTCGCCGCGCATCCCGTTCTCGATGACGTACAATGGGGTCCAGATATCGCCAACGCTGTCCCAAATCCCGTCCGTGGTGATCACGAACGAGCCGACGGATTCGTACCAGTGCATCACGCTGAAGAACGAGATTTACGACAATTTGTCGCTGAGCGTGAATTGGGTCAATTTGTACAACATCGGTCCCGAAATCGGCGAGGTGCGCTTCTTCATCCAGGAGTCCGAGATTCCAGAAAAGGAGCCGATTATGACGTCGCTTCAGCGCGAAATGGTGCAGTCCAAATCCATGACCAAAATCGACTCGATTCTGCTCACCGCGAAGGCGTCGGCGTCTCTCCTCGTCTTCTGGAAGCCAGGTCCCCATTTCAAACGCTGCTACAATCAGGCGGTGGTGGCGTCGTTGGGCATGATGTGCGTGGTGCCGCGTCGCGCCAACTCCATGCTGCTCCACGTGCCCGTTCTGCTGAAGCCCGTGTTGTCGCATCTGACCGTGTCACCGCCCGAGGTGAAACTGACGGACTTCAACTTCGGACAGACGTTCACGCTGAACCTGACGCTGACGAACACCTCGAACGAAACCATGACGATCGTTTCGCGCCCTTCGCTCATCCACTCCCTTGCCATCGAAGAGACGCTTCGTCCGCACGAGAAGCGCGTGGTGTCGATCCCGATTCACTGCTCCGCCAAGGCACTGCAGAACAACAACATCATGCAGGAAGCGATCAGTTTCGTGTGTCCGGGTTCTGTCGTGAACCAGGCGTCGTGTCTGATAACCGCGGTAATCACGAATCCGCTCTTCCTGACCCTGCCTGACTTGGACCCGCAGAACCGCGGGAAACCGGGAGTGTTGCAACTCACGCCCATCTTCTTCTCCTCCTCCGCCCAAATCACCTCGTTTTCCGTCACGGCCCTGCGCGTGAAGAACCTTCGCGACATCGACGTGTTCATTCAGGTGGGCGAGGAGGGCAAGAACCACTTCTCTCTCCTCGACGACAACCTCCAGCCCATCGAGTACGCGCGGATCCCGCAGGAGAACGAGACGACCGTGTGGGTGAAGTTCTCCACCACCAACCGGCACTGCCAGAATTCGGACGGTAATTGCACCACCCCGTTCCGCTTCCTCCAGGGCAAGGCACGCATCTACGGGTTTTCGATTCTCACCAAGTCGGAGACGGTGTCGCTGCACGCGTCGCAGTCGTCGTTTTCGGACACGGAGTACAAGTCGCTCACGCAACTCGCCTCCACGCCCTCCATGGAAGCGGCCAGCGAAACGCCCGCCACGATGGACGATCTGACACCGCTGTTTTCCTTTTTGGTTGATTATTCCGGAATTGCGGGAATGGTGCTGTTTTCTGTCAGCGAGACGCAGTTTCTGTTGATTCCCCGCGACCACCAGAGCAAGACGGTTTCGCGCGAGATCAAGATCACGAACCTGAATCCTGGAATGAAACTGCCGTACCGGATCCAAGTGATGGAGTGCTCGAACCCGTCGATCCACGTGAGCCTGTCGAAAACGGGGGGTGTTTTGGAGGAGGGGAAGTACACGTATTTCGTGTTCACGGCGTCGTTTTCGTCGCCGGGATACAGCTATTTCGTCATCCGCGTGAGTGACGAGGAGGAGACGGTGCATCAGGATGTGCATGTGCATCTCTTCGTCTCGAGCGAAAACCTCGGAATCACAGTGAAAGGACACCCCCAGCGCGTCATGAGTCCCGTCACGACAGTATCACTGGGGAACGTTGCGGTGTGCTACGACACCTCCATCTCCACCAACCCCGTGGGATCCCCTCACCAGACTCTGCTGCTGACCAACCCCGTGGGATCCCCTCGTCAGACCCTGTTGCTGACCAACAACTCGGGGGTGTCGATGTGCATCGCGCCCTACTCCAGCCTGCCTCTCCGCATGGTCGCCATCCGCTCCACTACCCACACGCCCACCTCGCCTTCGCTTGACTTCCCCGAGTCTGCCTTCGCCCTCAACACCTCCTCCTCCATTCCCTCCTCATTGCTCTCCGACCTCCGCGTGAAGCCCTGCTGCAAGCCCATCGAGCTCTTCTCCGACCAGACTGTGGAGTTGCGTCTTGATATGCTCCCGCGGGAAACCATCCACGACGCCTCGGAGGAGCAGGTGAAGGATATCGAGAACCGCGGGGAAGCGCCCTTCTCGGGGGAGGTGTTCTTCTTCAACTCCCGCGGGGATTACTACTTCCAGCAAATGGTGACGGTTTCGGGAACGTACTATCTCGAGCGCATTTCGGTCTCCTGCCAAACGACCGATTTCGGGTACATTTTCGTCAACAGCTCGCGCCCGCGCCGGCTTGACATCCGTATCGACAACCTGTCGCTGGACGCGGTGGAGATCGACCTGGCGAAACTCCCGCTGGGATTCGTTCCCGCGGTTTACTACATCTTCTCGCAGAAGCACGCGAACCAGGACATGAAGCGAAACACCATCGACAAAACCCGAACCACGCCCTCGTTCTCCATCGAGGAGGGTTGCTACGCGATCCTGACGGTGGAGCTGGACATGGAGAAGTTGAAGTACCGAAATGGGCGGAATTCGTGGAAGCTGAAGTTCTCGACGAAGAAGAACCCGCGCGTGCAGTGCGTGGTGGAGGTGGCGGCGACGGTGTATTCGGACGCGATCTCGTGTCACTGCGAAAACGAGGGGCCCATCACCACCCTGCAGTGGAAGTCGATTCCGTTCCCGTCGCTGCAGGACAAGGTGCTGGACGTGCGCATCAACAACGAGAGCCCGCTGCCCGTGCGAATTCAGCCCATTTTCTGTCAGCGGTGGTTGCAACAAGCACTGAGCGTGACGGTGATTCCGACGCAGTTCTCGCTGCAGAAGCGAGAGAGTCGCGTGATTCGCTTGGTGTTGCACTCCGTCACGCTGAACGCGCTCAACTCGCAACAGTACCTGGAGATGCGCAATTCCGCCGTGCTGGGTTCCCTCCAACTGTTTGTCGACATCTCGACGAAGCAGGAGAACGGCATCACGCGCACGATCACCGAGATCCCGTGCTGGGCGGACTTCCAGCTGTGCGAGCTGATCGAGGTGCTGCCCCCCGTTTTGAACATCGTCGCGACGGTGGAGCACTTCTCCAAGTTGGACGAGTTGTTCGTGTCGCACTACAACGTGGCGTCGAATGGTGTGGCGAGCAGTGCTCAGCTTTCCAATGTGGCGGCGACTTCCAGTGTGACAGCCCCTTCAAACACACCCCAGTTGCTGAAAGAGTCGTCGCAACTCTCCAACACTTCGCAACTCTCCAAGGACGCTTCGGATTCGGAGTTGAGCTTGTCCGACCTCGACACAGTCCCTGACGATGAAACGCCCCATTCCCCGGTTTCTCCAATCTCTCCCATCGCTGGCTCGATTCTGTCCACGCCTCGTCCCTCTGCCGACGTGCTCGAGGAGATCACGACACCACGCATGATGCAGCGACAGGCACTTACAGAGCACCTGAAGGAGTCCAGCATGCACTTCTCTTCGGTGATTTGCTGCGTGAAGAAGGACGTGTACGAGTTCGTGATTCGCAACTGCTGGCGCGAGCGTCTCACCGTGTCGCTGCACCGCACGCAGGTGCGCCACAACAAACACGGCATTCTGTACTCCGGTCAGACCCAGCCCGTGTACTGTTCCTATATCGAGGTGCCTGAACGTATCGTGATCGAGCCCGAGGGCAGCGTCACCGTCGCGGCGCGCATCGTGCCCGATACAGTGGAGGGCTTCGAGAAGGTGCACATTGCTTCCTTGTTTCACGCTTAGCCCGCGGACGACAACGAGTCGCCCACATCGCTGGTGCTGCACACATCGATCTGCACCTTCCTCTCCGTGCAACTCCCCATCGTGATCCACTCCTCCACCAACCGCCACAAGCTCTTCGACGTCTCCGCCATGTCCTCGCCGCTCTCGCTCTCGCTCATCGTGCGCGGCGCTGCGGCGATCGTGGATGGTTTCATCATTCACCTGGACACGGAAAAGATCTCCATCCACCAACAGAAACAAATCGACGTGTTCGCATCGGGACGGAATCGCGACTCCATCAAGACGTATTGCGTAAGCGAGAAGAGAGAGAGTCACGTTCTAGTACATGCCCGAAAACGCCCCGTTTATTGACATTGTGGAGAAGAAGGGCTCCTTCTCCCTCCACCTGAAGTGCGATTCAGTGGGTTTCTTTTCCGCGCTTCTTTTCGTCATCGACAAGGAGAATCACGACTTCTGCTTCATCACCGTTTCCGCGTCCGTACGAACCGACGCACCGAATCACGCACTAGTTCATCTGCAACCTCGAGGAGCTGTGCACCGTGCCGCACACGTCGCTCCTTCAACCGCCTCTGCAACTCTCTTCCAAAGACGCACCGATCACGCTCTCCACGCTCTCGCTAAAGGGAGTTTGGTCGCCGCTGGCGCTCGATCGCGACATTCAAATCGTGGGCGACGCGTGCAACGAGGACGGCGAGACGGAGAGCGGCGTGTTCGGACTGACGAACGGCGGGAACACGGATCTGTCGGTGATTCTGTTCCACCTGCAGCAGGAACATCGCGTCATCAGTTTCATCGACATGGAGACCAATCAGAAGACGAAGTTGCTGTAACCGCAGTTCTGGCTGATGACGCGTAGCATCCTTCCCGCCAAGTCCACCAAGTTCTTCTCCATCGCCGTGAGTGGCTGCGAGAATGAGGCGGAGGCGGCGCTGGCGGCGCCGGAAACGAATAACGAGAAGGATTCGACGTACATTTGTTTCCGCTTGTTGTTTTCCAATCTCCAGAACTATTTCATCCCGTTCTGTTTCCGTGTGAATCGGAAGGAGCCACTTCTGGACGTGCGGAACAGCGAGGGACAATCGGTGCGAAACTCCCTCCTGGTGCTGCGCATCGAGAAGGACGGGTCGGGTCAGTACGTGGTTAGCGGAGCGTCGTCGTTGCAGGTGGGAGTGAAGAAGGAGAATCACGCACAGATCGCCAATCTTTCCGGAAAGCCGATCCGCGTTCTGGTTCTGAGCACGTGCGTGTACTTCCGTCTGCAGTCGCAGGACGGTCGCTGCTACGGCAGTTACGGGAGCTCCCCCGCGGTTATCGACGCGCACTCGACGCTGCTCCTGTCGTTCGACTTGATCGTGGAGATGTACCTGGACCGCATCAAGCACAACGCGCTGGTGAACGACGAGCACTTGATCGAGTTCCAGGACGAGGCGTCGAAGCAGCGACAGCAGATCATCTTGCAGATCACCAACGCGTGAGATGCCAGAAATCGGGGTGATTTTGTAGGAGTCAGTTGGATCGGTTGCAGCAGGTGTCTCTTCTCCCCGCCTCCGAAACGCTATTCCGACACTGTCTGTCCATCGCGGAGTCGTTCGTGCAGAACTGGTCCCGATTCCCGGTGGATTTGGAGTACCGCAACATCGAGGAGGTTTATACGCTTCTGGACAGTCGCGAGGACGAAACGCCGTGCGAGGAGCTGAACGCGTTCTCCTTCGACGTGTTGAAGAACGACTACGACGAGCTGTGTTGCATCAACCGGATTGTGATCGAGGTGTTGAAGAGTGTGGGTGGATGCGAGGATGATTGAGGGGTAGAGGCCGGACGTGCGGCATTTCGTGCCGAACGCGATGTCCTTCTACGTGCTGTTGTTTTCTCACCCGTGCTTCTCTGTGTTCCTTGATGTTGCCGTCGATGTGTTGTTTGAGAGGTAGATGAATCATCGTCTTCCGCTGTGTCTGGTTGAGTGGGTCGAGGAGTTCTACCGGCTCGTTCAGGACTGTCCGCTCATCTACAGCAGTGTGTGCCATTTGCTTGAGGTGGGGAGTGTGGTTGTGGCTGTGATGGTTAGGCGTTGTTGGCGTTGGTATAGGGGTGTTTGTTGCGAAGTGTGATTGTGGGAAGTGGTGTCGTGAGAGTGGTATCATGAGAGTGATGTTGTGAAAGTGAGTCCTTTCAATTCTAATTGCGAAGTAACACAAATCGATTCATTCTACAAATTCACACACTGCACACAACACCATCCCCAACAACCATAAACACACAAAACCACAAGCAACAACCTCGCAATACCTCTCCATTCCACCTTAACAAAGAAACAAATCAAGGGGGTATTACACAGGAAACAATCACTCTTCCACTTTTGCCCCACTGGAATGGGAGACGGGTTCCGCGGTTCACGAAGGGACACTCCAACTCTTTCCATCGTCACTCGGCTCGTTTGAATTGAGAGCGCCAAAAGCTAGCGTACGTGTAATGAATTTATGATTCTCTCCTTTTCTTCCTCGTTGTTGCCTTTCGACAATGCCGGGTTCCTTTCTTCCATCCCTGTCAATTGTTCTCATGGTCGTTTAGCATGTCCGATTCGCTTCGAGACCGTATTACAAGCGAGGTGCGTTCGTTTTTGAAGTGTGTCCCCGACATCGAGTACCGTCGTTTTCCCCAAATCATGCGTAGAAGAGTCAAGTACAAGACGGTGTTGCAAATGTTGGAGCAGCATTTGAATCTGTCGAAGGATGAGCTGACTGCCGAGAAGGATACGATCAAGTCCATTATCAAGGTGATTTCAGTGCTGACGGGAATGAGAGCGTAGGAGGAGGGACTGAAGGAGTACGAGAGTCGAGAAGCGAACCAGAAGAAGCCGTACGTTCCCATAGTCAATACGAATTTCGAGATCATTGGAGACGGAATCACACCCGTAGTGGAAGCGGCGTCGTTGAACATCTAGTGCTACAATCAGTCGATGGACGACGAAACGAAGCGCAACCCGAAGGCGTTTGTGTACTATTCCAACGAGCAGCGGAATCTGATTCACGCGACCGATCCGAGTGCGGCTGCCCCTCGTTGCTTATGCCTAGATGTCAACGTGAACGATATGGCGGGAATCATTGCGGCCAACTGGAATGCGTTGTCGTCGAAGGAGAAGCAGCATTACGTGGCGTTGAGCGAAGTGAAGGACTGGAACGTGCAGCCGTTTTATCTACATGGTTGCGTGACTCCTAGATCGGAGCAGTACACGCGGTCAAAGAGAGACCCTCGGCCGAAGAGTGATGCGAATGCCCGGATACACAGTTCCAATTCCGTTCAGATTCCAAAGAAGCCGCGGAGCGCGTACATATTCTTTTGCCTAAAGAACCGCCAGCGCATTCAGGACGAGAATGAGAGTCGTGTTGGTGTGCTTGCTCCATTGTAGACTTGAGTCCTGTGGACGTGAGTCGTCGCTTGGGGAACGAGTGGAATGCGCTGACGAAGGAAGAGAAGGAGGTAATGCTGGCGATGGTGGTTGAGAAGCAAGCCGTACAAGCAGATGGAATATGAGGACAAGATACATTACAAAAACCTTCTGAAGAACATCGGACTGAGGTGGGTTATGCGGCATTGCGATGAGATGTAGCGAGGAGGATTTGAAACGAACAAAATGCACTTCCCTCGCCTCCGCAGCGCGTGCAAAGAGCGCCTATCTCTACTTCTGCTCCATCAAGCGAGAAGATATGCGTCTCCAAAACCCACGTCCGAAATCGGGGCTGTTTTGACCCACAGAGATGTCGACGAACGAAATCAACAAGGCGCTGAACGCACAGTGGAACGAGATGAGCGAGGAGAACAAGCTGCTGTACGAGGCGGACGCGTTCGACGACAAGGAGCGCATCAAGCGCGAGGTGGAGAAGGTTCGGATGAGGTGGGATCCCCCGTTTTTGTGTGACACGTAGTATCAAGCAACCCATTACGTTTTCTCCCCCGAAAGCGAAGCGGGCGAAAAGAGCCCGCACGCCGTACACGTTTTTCTACAAGGAGCAGATGGCGCAATTGCGGCAGCAGAACGAGAGTGGGTGAAAGTGAGGGGTGTGAGGGGTAGATATTGGGTTTGGGGAGATTAGTAAGAAGCTATCTGACATTTGGAAGAGCATGTCGGATGATCAGAAGCAGAGGTATATTGAGCTGTCGAGGCAAGAGCAGGAGAAGAATTCCTCGATTAGTGAGATGAATCGCGCGCAACAGGGCAGTGGGAAGGAGAGTGAGTATGATGTGTATCCTCCGGAGAAGTAGGGTTTGGGGTGATGGGTGATGGGAAGGAGTATGAAATTGGGCGAGGAGAATTCCTCAATACTGAAGCATGATGGGGATATGATGATGATGAACGAGAGTAATATGGAGGGTCCTCATTATGAGTCAAGTAATTGAGCTTTTGTGAGGTGTGGTTTGTTGTGAGAGTGTGTTTTTCGATGAGTGGTGTTTTTCTCGATGATTGTTTTTCTCGATGATTGATGTGCTTCTCGATGATTGTCTTTTTCAATGATTGACTGTGCTTCTCGATGACTGGTTGCTCTTCTCGATGACTAAACAACAACTGATTGTGACACTCAACAAATACACCACTTCACAACTCCAAACAACCCCTCCGAATACAACAACACCATCTGCTCCGTCGTCTCGCTTGCATAATCCTCCATTCGGAATGGCAAATCCCACACGCGCAAATACGATTCAAGTGTCGCTCGTGAACTACGCGTGAAGAGAACTGAACAACCCTACACACGCTCTGGAAAGAGGAAGAGGAATTGGCACTTGGGATTCCGCTCCTTGAAAAAGGTTAGGGTACACAGCAGAGCGTCCAATTCTACAGTGGAATGCAGCACGCTAAGAGGAAACGCTTCGAGTCGTAAAACAGATCAGCGCCGATCACCACATCCACAGGTCCAATTGTCATCCACTCCTCTGTGATGTGACCCCAACGCAGCGGGAGCTAGGAATAAGGATGGATTCGCAAACCGACGACACAACTCGTGGATTCAACATGGTTTTGCTTGCAGTTCGCTCTACAATTCTCCAGAATGCATTCCGGATCCTTCAAATCGGACAAGAACACTCGACTCCCGCACTTCGCTGCCACAATTCCAGGAAGACCTGGGCCACATCCCAACTCCAATACCCTTGAAGTTGCAAAGAAAGACTCGTTGTTTGCAATGATCCTTGCCAGAGCATCAGCAGATGGCCAGATCACGCACCCATACTCTCCCGTATACTGCTCGTTGATTCGGACCACTTCCAGCTTGTCGCGGATCACGTAGAAGAAGGAGCGCGTCTGCTGATAAGAATCCTCGCCCATGCCCTTCCTAACGATTACGAGAGTATTTTGAGGAAGGAGCGAAGAATCATATGATCGTTATTCTCACGCGAATAATGTTATCATTATCACGAAACTGCATTCGAAAAGGGATCCGCGTAGCGCCTGTTGCGATGCGGTCGTTTTCGGCGCTTTTCAACGTATGTGAAGCCAATCTCCTCCCATCGGTGCGCGTACCGTTGTGCGGTACCACACAAATGCGTTTCTATCGCCGGAACGATAGTATTCCTCCCATTACCAAGACCAATCCGGAGTTGTTGTTATTGTGGCATCCGACGAAGAATATTGGAATCCGCCCCGAGGAGGTGACGATCAAGTCGTTTCAGAAGGTGTGGTGGAAGTGTCCCAAGGGAGTGGACCATGAGTGGCAGGCGAGCATTCGGTACATGGTAGACAAGGACAACAAGTACGTGGGGTGTCCGTTTTGCAACAACAAGCGCGTGTCCATCACCAACTCGCTGTCGACGAAGTACCCCGAGATTGCGGCGCAGTGGCACCCGACGAAGAACAACAGCCTGCTCCCGTCGGCGGTGACATACACCAGCACGAAGAATGTGTGGTGGCAGTGCGAGAAGGGGCACGAGTGGAAGCGCCCCATCAACCAGCGTGTGAATCCCAAGACGCCGACACAGCGTTTGCGTTTGGGTCGCGGATGACGTCTAGATCTGTGTCCGTACTGCGTGGGCATGCACCCGTCAACACGGACGCTGGAGCAGGCCTACCCCGAGATTGCCAAGGAGTGGGACTACGAGAAGAACGGCGATTTGCTTCCGTCGCACGTCAGCAAAAGTTCCGCGGTGCGCGTGTGGTGGAAATGTGAGAAAGGACACGAGTGGCAGACTTCGGTGAACAATCGCACCTCGTCGCATCACAGCGGCTGTCCGTTCTGCAACGGCCACATCGTGTCTCCGGAGCGTTCCCTCGCATATCAGTACCCCGAAATCGCGGCGCAGTGGCACCCAACGAAGAATGGCGCATTAACGCCCTCCATGGTGTTCCCGTGTTCCGACCGTCTCGTGTGGTGGGTCTGCACCTCCTCCCAGCCCAAGCCCCTGTCCGTCGGCGAGACGGTGGAAACGCTGTCGTTTTTCGAGCCGCCGCCCAGTCAGGCGCAGGGATGCGGGAAGGAGTGGGAGGAGACGGTGGTGTCGCGCGTGACCAAGTACAAGACGAGTCGCACGCTATGTGGTCGTGAATGGGGCACATGATGTGTAGACTGTCCCGACTGCTCGCACAAGAATCGCTACAAGAAGAGCGCGCGGGCGGAGGAGCGTCAGCCGTCCGCGTACAGCCGCAAGCAGTTGAAGAAGCTGCGCGTGAAGGAGGGGCGGAACAAGGACGACGTGATCATGGTGTCGGCGTCGGACTACGAGTCGCTGATCGGGTCGGGCGTGTACGAGCCTGCGGACGCGTGCGAGGAGGAGAAGGTGATGAAGAGTGTGTACGGGAAGAAGGAGTCGCCGTACAAGCGGAGTGAGACGGGCGCGAAGGTGACGGGTCCGCGTCAGCGTGTTGTGTTGGGTTTGTTGCCGGAGAGTGAAGAGAGTGAAGAGAGTGCGTTGAGTGAGAGTGAGGCGTCGCAGAATGAAGAGGGTTGGTCGTTTTAATGTAATCTAGAGTGTGTTTGATGTTAATCAAGTGTGAGGGGGTTGTCGGTCAAGATGGGAACTACTCACAATGAGAAAACTCAAGACGAGAAACACAACAAACACCCCACAACTCCCCATAACACGTAACACCCGCTTCGCACACCTCCACCTTCAAATCGTCTTCATACGTCAACTCCTCCCCATCCACATTCACCGTGTTCTCGCCAGGATTATGCAACACCACCGACTTCGCCTTAATGTAGTCCATCAGCGGCGACTTCAGGTGCGTCCTTGTCACATACCGACCCAGCAGCCCCACGGTCTGACAGCACGTTCCGCTGCGCGCCACGATCAGGTCCAGACTCCCGTCACAGCAGTGGCAGTACTCCCCATCTACGCGTAAGTCATAACAATAGCGCGCAACCGTAAGGCGCGTTCACGACGATGCCGATGGTCAGGTACTGCATGTCGTGCTCCTCGACGGGCTTCTGCTTGATGGACACACGCTCGGGGTGCTCCTCGCTACACGTCACCACCGCCCTCCACGCCCACTCGACTGCCGGCTTCTTGGGCTTGCAGCAGCAGGAGTCCTCCTCCTGCGTGATCTCGAAGAGGTCGTCGCTCACCCACTCGCGGTTGCTCACCAGGTGGCACCAGCGCGGGTACTCGCACGAACACGCCGCCGAGAAGCCGGTGGGTCTATGTGTGACTGACAAGGACAAAACGAACACAACGAGACTGTCGAAGGAGGAATCGCTGTCGGAGTCATCACTCATCTCGGGATGGATCGCTTTGGTGGACTGGTCTATTGGATGAGGAGGAGAGCGCAGATGCACTTGCCACCTGGTGGGGACAGCGCAGCGGGCGGTAGAAGTAGTTATGATGCCCGTCGATGCACACGGGACAGTTCGCTCTGCGCCTCACACACCCCTCACACACCCACTTGTTGCGCTTGCAGCGACGCATCTGGTACTTCTGAATGCGCTCGCTCACCGGCGTGTACGTCAGGTCCGTCACGTGTTTCTGTCGCTTGAACACGCCCCACTTCAACTAACCCTGACAGCGCCATCCCACGCCCCACCTTCAACAGCGGGTACCTCAAGCACCCGTACTTGCGGTACACCTCGTAGTCCTTCACCATGTCGCCGCCAATGCCCGCCACCACGCCACACAGCGAGTACTGCACGGGCATGTTCTTCGGACTCACGCGCAGAATGTCCAGCGCCTTCACTTTGTGCTAACACTTATTCAGCTTGGTCGAAACCACCTTGATGATGCAATACGCAGCCGTCTCATAACACGTCGTCCCGATTCCGCCCGAAATCTGGTTCTGGGTGCCCGCGGACACGTGACAGATGGGCGTGTTGTAGATCGCGTAGCAACTGTCCACGCTACAAATCAGCCCGATTTCTGGAATGCACCGTTCCATCAGACCATTCACGAACTCGTTCACAAGTCCATCTCCCGAGACGAGGAGGACGCCCTCGTACTTGTCGGGCTCGTGCGTGATCGCCATGTCCTTTGCGTTGGCTGTGGATGAAATCGGGGCGAAAACGGGATACCGTAGTACTTGGTGATTTCGAGGTCGCACTGAATGCCGGCGAGCTGGAGAAGCGGGAGGATGCGCGTGTTGAACACCTGTTGCGCGTCTCCCTTGCCGCCATGCGGATTGACGATGACGCGAACTCGCTTCACGCGCGTGTCGTCCTCTAGATGTGATCGGTCACAATGACGTATACTGAACTCCACAATCGGACCTCGTTCGGAACGCTCCGTGTAACGCCCATTCTCGATGGCGGTGTTGACGATGTTAAACCACTCGGAGGACTGCTCTTCTACGCGTCAGTGATAGGGCGGGAGAAGGACTCGTCGCAAACACGATTCTAGACTTCTTCCAGTAGCGTTCGCGATAGCCTGACACGTGAGTCACTCTTCCTTTCAACGTACCCTTTCCAATGCGAGGCAGGGAGTGAATGACAATTTCGGTTGGCTTCGCGGACGCAACGGCAATCATATCGTCCACCAGGAGCCTATTCGTCACGGATCTTATGGAATACGAACACATGCTTGTTGTACACGAGCTTTTGGCCGTCGAATGTGATCTTCATCTACTTGTCACGAACGAGAGCCAGCGCAACCTTCTTTCCCTTCACCTCCTCCTCCAAATCCTTCGCATCCACGCGCATGTTCGGATTTTTCTTCTTCTTCGAGTCGTACATCACCGCATCGATACTGTAGAGCTGATCTGCCAAGGGTTCTTCTGTCATGGTCGTGAATTGCAGTGCAGAAAACGGCAACCGCCAGCAGAAGTGTCGGAGAACAAACAGAAACAATGGCGCAAAACGAAGTGTTTCCGAACTTGATCGCCTTCCTGCACCGTGACTTCTCTGCAAAACTTCAGGATCAAATCGCCGGGCCTTCCAAACCCGTGCTCTTCCAGGTCGCTATGCGTGATGACAGACGGGAGGGATTACGCGACATACGGAACCAACTCTTCTTGCGTCCACTCCGACTCGATCGAGAACAACTCTTGGAACCGTTCCTTCGGATCCAGCGCCAACAAGTCCGTGTCAATGAAGCGGAAACCCTTCGTAGCCCCAATCGTTTCGTGAATCGCCACTCCCTTCAAGCAGGCGGTGTCAACGGCAATATCGAAATCGTAATCTACCGTGCAGCGAAGTCTCTACCATTACCTGAAGGAAGATGGAGGGAGATTGCGTTCTGCAGGTCCTCTTCAGACAGCCACTCCGTGGGGTCTATTCTGATACACAACGAGAAGGAATACTCTCTTGGCACAGGAATGAAGATCGCGCCAGTGCGTAGATGAGCTGCTCTCGTGGAACGGAGAGGGCTGGGCTCTGGATGGATTGCGAATCGCCGACCAGGAATTGAACAACTTGTTTCTAGGATGAAGGAAGCGAATGAGGAGTACGATGAAGGTATGCGAAATATGCGATTTCATTTGGAGAACTGCGTCGACGGAGAAGGAGTGGAGCGAGATGCGGTGCAGAATGCACTGCTGGAGCACATCGAGCACGGTGGAGTAGAAGAACTTGCTTGATATCTTATACCACTGTGGGGGAGATGCTGTATCATCCATCATCACCAGGGGACACTTTGTGAGGGCTCTCTCGATTTCTGCAGGGGAGAAGAGGCAGTGCTTTTCCAGCTCTTCTACAGTCATGAGAGGATCCTATGAATCAGCGGGATCACGCTGAATGACATGCGATGTGCCGTGAAGCTGGATATCGGGAAGAAGCGTTAGGAGCAGTCGTATATCCACAGGGTTTATCAGAGGCTAGAAGGGAGCAGCGCTTCGATGAACGTACTTCAAAATAGCAGTTGGAGATGCCTTTTGCAACGATTGTATGTTCGTTTTGCTTGGAACAGAGAAGAACCGTGTTTGACGTTTCGATCTTCTCCAGTTTGAAGGACTGCTGGGATGATGAGAGGACGCAGGGTCCACTCTCCTCTCCTTTGATGTACACACTACGGGGGTGAGAAGGAACGATAAATGGGACTTACGATAGCCCATTCTCCAACTTGTCCGCAATGTCGCTACTCACCTCGAAAAGGCGATATTCGGAGGCGGAGTAGGAAGGATCGTAGGTGACTGTGATGGGTTGATCGGTCATTGGGATTGAGTGGCTTTTCGTTTGAGTGGTGTTTTCTGTTTGAGTGGTGTTTTCTGTTTGAATGGTGTTGGGGGATTGAGAGAAGAGGTGAGTTGTAATTCCCGCGGTTATTGTGTGAGAGTGGAGAAGAGCACTATTATTTGCTTCAGGTATGTGTGGTGAGTGGCTGTTGGCGGGTATGAGGGATAGGAGTCAGCCGTTGAGCGGCATGTGAGTTTCGTTGGTTGTTCTTGGAGTATCGTTTTGCAGTGGAGTAAGTGCTTCATAATTTGGGTCGTTGACTTTGTGAAGTGCGGAGTTTGCAAAGAGAACCGTTTTGGTGTGAAGATCGTTCACGACGGGGAGGCAGTGGTGAAGAATCCTCTCGGGGAATGATGGTATTTATTGTTTTCCAGGAAGGGATACGTCTTTACGATGTTATGCAGCGCGGTGTGCTTGCTGTAGTATGAGATGAAGTCTATCAAGGTGTTCTCTTTCACCCGTGATGGGTCGGAAGTGCCTTTTCTGAAGCACATACTCCACTATGTTGAGTTGTTATGAATTCATATCTCTTGCACGACGACTCGAAACAACAGGGGAAATGCGTCATCTTCTTGTTAGCGTACTCCTGTAGCTCCTCGTACGCCACTGTGTCTGCACAGATTGGTGTGATGGCAAACCTCCAGTGGTACCAACAGCCCTCGTACCAGACGTAGATACCCATCCTGCTTGTCAGCGTGAAGTACCTAATGTACTCGTCCAGGAACAGAAGGAAACGCGTCATCGAATCTTGTTCTGGATCACGCACGAGAAGAACGTCATTGCGTCATGCGTGCTGAATGATTCGTTCGTGTTAACGAGGTCGAGGGATAAGCAGTAGTAATCTCCTCCCTGGAGGTTTCCCGAGCAGTTGATGCCATCTATATGGAGGGTA
>ERZ780157.951-NODE-951-length-33412-cov-5.039452_pt1 | contig 33412 bp, 29 predicted proteins | sample MGYA00511169_ERZ780157 | MGnify/ENA primary metagenome ERZ780157 (study PRJEB29588, sample SAMEA1965149) | human gut metagenome | biome: human gut; feature: human-associated habitat; material: faeces | place: Denmark | collected 2008/2010 ...
TGAGAGGCTTGCGGCGCACGGGTTCTGTCAAAAGGTCTCAGACTCTGCACCGCCGCCGATGAAGAAAAATTTTTTCCGCCGCCGTTCGATCAGCTACAGAGGTCGCGGCAACTTCGCGACGCAGCTCAGCTTCTCCCAGCCGATCGTGAAGCTCGCCGTCTGGCTCTACTTCATCATCTGCATCCTGGTCATCGGCACCCGCGTTTTCTTCATGACGCAGGCCGACCACTACAGGGATGAAATCACAGCACTCGTCTCCGAAGCCGCGGGCGTCGACGTCCATGCGGGCGAATTCTCCGCAGGCTTCGAGCGCTTCTGGCCCGTCATCACCGTCAGGCAGCTCGAGCTTGCAAGGCCGGGCGGCCCCGTCTCGCTCACGCTCCCCGAAGTCAAGGCAAGACTCGCCTGGTCCTCGCTCTGGCATCTCGAGCCACGTTTCCAGCTGTTGCGCATCAGCAGTCCCGACCTGCGCATCACCCGTCTCGACAAAACGACGCTCGACATCGCGGGCTTCGTCGTCAATCTCCCCGAAGGAAGCGACGAGGAATCCAACTTCGCCGCTTCCGGCGACAGCAGGGTCGCCGCCTGGTTACTCGCGCAGAAGAAGCTCGAGCTCGTCAACGGCACCATCACCTATGACGACCGCTACAGCCCCGGCGCCGCCGAAGTCCGCGTCATGAACGCTAACGTCGTTTTCGAGCAGACGCTTCTCGACTGGCGAGTCGCCGTCGACGGCACCGCTCACATCAGCGCCGAGGAGAGTCCGCACAAGCAGGGCGAATGCTTCACCGCCGTGGCCCGCATCGACCGCCACATCTTCACGGACACGTCGAACCCGTTGACCTGGAAGGGACAGGCCTACGTGCGCTTCTCGCACGCCGACGTCGCGAAGCTTCTCTCGCGCGCGGGCTTCCCGCAGTTCATGTCCTCGGGTTCGGGCGCCGCCGAGGTCTGGGCGGGCTTTGCGGACGGCCGCATCACGAGCGCCACGGCCGACATCGCGCTGCTCGACATCCACACTCAGCTCGCCGACAATCTCGAGCCCCTGAAGCTTGCCTGGCTCGAATCGCGCCTCTACTACAACGGCTCGTTCGGCGATCGCGCCGAACAGACCTTCGGCGTAAGGAAGCTGGACTTCATGACGGCCGACCGTCGCCGCCTCAAGCCCACCGACGCCTCGGTCACGATCAGGACCGACAGCGCGGGCCAGATCTCCGACGGTGCCATCACCGTCTCGCGCCTCGACATCGGCTCGCTCATCGCCCTCGTTCCCGAGCTTCCGCTTGACGACGCCGTGCGCTCCTTCGTGACCGCACACGCCCCCGAGGGCTACCTGAAGGACGTCAGCGTCGCCTTCTCGGGCAATCCCTCCGACCCCGGCAACTGGCGTCCCGCCGCCACCTTCAAGGACCTCTCCCTCAAGGCTGCGGACGGCATTCCCGGCATCAGGGCCATTTCGGGTTCGATTTCCCCCCTCAAGAACGGCGAGGGCTTCAAGGTGGTCCTCGACAGCCCGAAGTCGACCCTTTCCTTCCCCGGCATCTTCCGTCACTCCGACATGAAGTTCGACACGCTCAAGGCAACCGCCGAGATCGTGCCCCATCCGACGCTCACCGTCCGTCTTCCGTCCTTCGAGGCCTCGAATCCGGACGCCGCGCTCAAGGGAAGCGGCAGCTGGCAGGCGACGGGCGGCCCCGGCACGCTTGAGCTCAACGGCACGATCAGCAGGGCCAGGGCGACGGCCGTGCCCTACTACATTCCGCTCGTCGTGGGCGACGACGTGCTCGACTGGCTAGAGGCCGGCATTCTCGGCGGCAGCGGCTCCAACGGCACCTTCATCGTGAAGGGACCGCTTGAGCACTTTCCCTGGGACGGCAAGCACAAGAACGACGGACACTTTGCGATCGAGGCCGACATGACGGGCGGCAGGCTCGACTTCCTCCCCTCGCACGTCAGGAAGGCCGACGGCAGCTGGGAGACCGCCTCGAGTTGGCCCGTTCTCAACAACATCGACGCGCACCTCGCCTTCATCGGAAACGGCTTCGAAATCCGCGGCCGGAGCGCAACCTCGCACGACCTCAAGGCAAGCGACGTCGTCGTCAGCATGAAGTCCTACACGGACGCCGATCTGGAGATCACGGGCCGCGCCCAGGGAGACCTCGGCCGCGTGCTCCGCTATCTCAATCAGGGCAGGATGCTCAACGACATCCTCTCCTCCGCGTTCGCCGAAAGCAAAGGTTCGGGCGCCGCCGACGTGCGCATGAACCTTCATATTCCCCTTTCCGGCGACATCGTCAGAAACCTGCGCGTCAACATCGATGCGGACATCCGCAACGCCACCTTCTACTACGGCCTCAACCTGCCGACGGTCTCGGGCGTCAATGGGAGCCTGCACATCACGGAAAAGAGCGTCGTCACGCCCGCGCCCCTCACGGGCACGAGTCCCGGCGGCAAGCCCGTCAAGGTCACCGCCGAAACGAAGGACGGCGTCATGACGCTCGGCATCGATGCCGAGCCGACGACAGCCGAACTCGAGCACTTCCTCGGCATTGATGTCGCCGAGCTCTTCTTCAAAAAGCTCACGGGCACGTCTCCCGTTCATGTCGACGCCGAAATCGGGCTCACGAAGAGCCGCTTCGCCGTCACCGGCAGGACGGACCTCGACGGCATCGCGAGTACGCTGCCCGAGCCCTATGAAAAGGCGGCGGGCGAGAAGTGGCCCACGACCTTCAGCGTCACGCTTCCCGAAAAGGCCATGCACGTCGACGTATCGAGCCCCGGACGCGCCGCCGTGGCGCTTCGCTTCACCCGCGACAAGGACGGCCTCTCGCTCAGGCACGGCTACGCAGGCCTCGGATCCGCACCCATGCGGGCTCCCGCCGAAGGCATCGCAATCCGCGTCGAGACGCCCCGTGCGTCCATCGACGACTGGCAGCCCTACATTCTTCAGGACGAAAGTCCCGCGAAGCCCGGCAGCGGCAGGACCGCAGCCGGGGAGTCGGCCGTCGACCGCATTTCCATGGTCGAAGCCGAGATCGGCGGCGCCCTCTGGTCGGACAAGGAGTTCCGCAACCTCAGCCTCACGGCCAGACGCTTTGCGAAGAACGACTGGCACGTCAGGGTGGCGGGCGACGACGCCGCAGGACAGATCGAATACAACCAGGCGACGAGCGAGGCCCATGCACGCCTCAAGGTCAACCTCACCCGCTTCGCGCTTCCCGACAGCAAGGCCGAGAGCTTCGTGCCGAGCGCCAGGCAGGAGGCCGTCACGACCGTCTCCGACCTGCCCGACATCTCACTCGTCATCGACGACCTCAAGGTGGGCAAGCGTCACCTCGGCAAGGTTGAGTTCGAGGCCAGCCGAAGGGTCGAGGCGGGCAACATCGTCTGGCGCATCACCGAGGCGGCCCTTCGCAATGCGGGCAGCGTCATCCGCGCACGAGGTAGCTGGGTGCACACGCCCGGCAAGTCGGGCGAGACCTCCGTCTCGATCGACGGCAACATTCCGGACGCGGGCAAGCTTCTGACGAGCCTCGACATTCCGCACGCCGTGAACGGCGCGCCGACGACCCTGCACGCCGACCTCTCCTGGAACAACGCGCCTCACCGCCCCGACCTCTCCACGCTCAGGGGCTCCTTCTCAAGTGAGATGAAGCGCGGCGAATTCCTGCAGATCGAGCCCGGCGCAGGCCGCCTGCTGAGCCTGCTGTCGATGCAGCACCTTCTGCGCAGGCTCACGCTCGACTTCAGGGACGTGCTCGGCAAGGGCTTCGCATTCGACTCCGCCCACGTTGCGGGCACGGTGAAGAACGGCGTCCTGAGCATTCCGAAGGCCTCCGTCCTCGGCTCGTCCGCCACCGTGATGATGGGCGGCAGCATCAGCCTCGTCAGGGAGACGCTCGACCTCGACGCCATCATTCTCCCCGCCATCAACGCGGGCGGGCCGGCGCTTGCGCTCTCGATCATCAACCCCGCCGTCGGCATCGGCACCTTCCTCACGCAGTGGGTTCTCAAGGACCAGCTCTCGAACATGTTCCGCATGGAGTACGAGATCAAGGGCCCGTTCGACGACCCCGTCGTCGAGAAGGCCTCGCGAACAGAACTCGGCGCGGAAATCAAGCCCGCCGCGCCCGGCGAGCGCATCCGCCCGCTTTTCGACTAGAACGCATCCGCTACAATGTGCGGACACAACATCCCTTTCTTTTGACACCATGCGCATTTCCGCCTGCCAGATGATTTCGGGCATTGATCCCGAACAGAACGTTCTCGACGCCGTCAACCTCATTTCGGCCTCCGCCGACTCGGGCGCCGATCTCGTCGTGCTCCCCGAGAACTTCGCCCTGATGGCGGGCGACGCCGCCAACCTCGGCATTGCCGAAGCCGTCGGCGAAGGCCCGATCCAGGATGCCGTGCGCATGGCGGCCATGCGCTGCGGCCTCTGGGTCGTCGCTGGCTCGATTCCGCTCAAGGGAAAGGACGCCACCCACTACACGCAGTCCTCGCTCGTGTTCGATCCGGAAGGCAACATCGCGGCCCGCTACGACCGCATCCATCTCTTCCGCTTGCAGAACAAGACCGAGTTCTACGACGAGCGCATCTACATCGAACCCGGCAAGTCCCCCGTCACCTTCAGGATGACGACCTGGGACGGCGAGTCCTTCTCCGTCGGCCTCTCGCTCGGCTTCGACCTGCGCTTTCCCGAACTCTTCCGCGGCCTTTCCCAGCCCGACCTCATCGTGTTGCCCGCGACCTTCACGGAAATGACGGGCCGCGCCCACTGGGCGACGCTGCTCGCTGCACGCGCCATCGAGAACCAGTGCTTCGTCGCAGCGGCCGCCCAAGGCGGACACCATGCCTGCGGCAGGCGCACCTGGGGCCACTCCAGAATCATCGACGCCTGGGGCGGCATGGTGAGCGAGCTCGCCTCCGGGACGGGCATCGTGATCGGCAACATCGAGCGCAGCCAGCTCGAGAACGTCCGAAGCACGCTTCCCGCGCTCGCCTCGCGCACGATCTACTGAACACATGACGACATTCACATCCTCGCTTGAGCGGCTTTCAGCCGCTCAAGCGCTTTTTTACTCGGGCACGGGACTCGACGACGGCGCGCTTCTCAAGGTGCTCGGCCGCATGACGCCGGCAGGCGCGGACTGGGCGGACATCTACCTTCAGCAGACCGTCTCCCGTTCCTGGATTCTCGACGAGGGCGCCGTCAAGACGGGCGGATTCTCCATCGACAGGGGCGCAGGACTGCGCACCGTCTGCGGCGAGACCTCCACGCTCGCCTACACGGACGTGCTCACGCCCGTCTCGCTTCTCGATGCTGCAGGCACCGTGGTCGCCTCGGCCGCCTACTCCCCCGAGGGCGCCCCAGGCGTCGTCATCCCCGCCTGCCTCACCCCCGGCTCCTACAGGCCCTGCTGCGGGACGGAGGACGCATCCTCGAACATGCACACGCCACAGGCGCTTGAGCTCATCCGCGAGGCCGACGCCCTGGCGCGCGAGGCGGATCCCAGGGTCACAGACGTGGTCGTCACCCTTCAGTGCGAGACGGATGCAACGCTCCTCTGCCGCCTTGACGGCCTGCTTTCGGGCGACATCCGCCCCATGGTCTACCTTTCGATCTCGGTCATCGCCTCGGAAAACGGCAGGCGAGCCTCGGCCGGAGGCGGCGCACGCGCGGGGCTTGAGTTCTTCACGCGGGAGCGCATCCGTAAGTGGGCTCGCGACGCCGTCTCGGAGGCAATCCACAATCTCGGCGCCGCACCCGCACCTGCAGGCATCATGCCCGTCGTGCTCGGTCCGGGCTGGCCCGGCATTCTGCTCCACGAGGCCGTGGGCCACGGACTTGAAGGCGACTTCATCAGAAAGGGCACCTCCGCCTTCACGGGCAGGATCGGCATGCGCGTCGCATCCCCCGGCGTCACGGTCGTCGACGACGGCACGATCGGACTAGCGCGCGGCTCCATCTGCGCCGACGACGAAGGCACGCCCGCCGCGCGCACGACGCTCATCGAAGACGGCATCCTCACGGGCTACATGCACGACCTCACGAGCGCCCGCGTTCTCGGAACCGCCCCGACGGGCAACGGCCGACGCGAGAGCTTCGCCACGCTGCCCCTGCCGCGCATGACCAACACCTTCATGACGCCCGGGGACTGCGATCCCGCCGACATCGTCAAGTCGGTCAAACGAGGCATCTACGCGAGCAACTTCAGCGGCGGGCAGGTCGACATCACCAACGGCAAGTTCGTCTTTGCGATGAGCCGCGCCTGGATGATCGAGGACGGCAAGCTCACTCACCCCGTGCGCGGCGCCATGCTATCGGGCTCGGGTCCCGAGGCCCTCAAGCACATCCCGCTCATCGGCAACGATCTTGCACTTGACGAGGGCACGGGACAGTGCGGCAAGGACGGCCAGCAGGTACCCGTGGGCGTAGGCATGCCCACCATCCGCATCGATGCGCTGACCGTTGGCGGCACTGCGGAAAATGCCGTTTAAGCGTACCAGCCGTGCGGTTTATAATGTTTAGATTCCCTTAAAACAGGAACATATCGTGTTCAAATCGTTCAAGCTAATGACGCCCATCGTGTGGCTCACGAGGCTGCTCGTCGGCGCCTACCCCCACTGGCAGGGCTGTGCGCCGTCCTCCAAACAGCGCATCTACTTCGCCAACCACACGAGCCATCTCGACACGATCGTGATCTGGGCCTCGCTGCCCCCGCAGCTCCGTCCATTCGTTCGCCCCGTCGCCGCCAAGGACTACTGGGAAAAGGGCCTGCTTCGCCGCCGCATCGCGCTTGACGAGCTCAACGTCGTGCTCGTCGACCGCCGCCGCACGGAACACAGCAATCCGCTCGATCCCCTGCGTCAGGCGCTACAGGAAGGCTCCTCCCTCATCATCTTCCCCGAGGGCACCCGCCGTCCCCAACCGCTGCCGAGCGAGTTCAAGTCCGGCATCTGGCGCCTGATGAAGGAATTTCCTCAGGTCGAGCTGATTCCCGTCTACATCGAGAACCTGCACCGCGCCATGCCCAAGGGCGTGCTGCTTCCCGTTCCCACCGTCTGCTCCATCCGCTTCGGCGCCCCGCTCGAGCATTCTCCCGAAGACCTGAAGGAGGATTTCCTTGAACGCGCCCGCAACGCCATCATCTCCCTAGCACAGCCATGAGACTCGGATTCACCATTCAGGAGGCCTACGGCATCCTTCTCGTCGGCCTCGCGCTTCTTGCCGCCGCCGGCACCTTCTACGCCAACTGGGCCCTGAACCGCAGCAGCGATCCCGAACATCGCGCCCGCCTGCTTGCGGTCAATGCCCGCGTGCGCATGTCCTGGTGGCTCATCGTCGTCTTCACGATCGCCTTCGCGCTCGGCCAGGCCACGCTTCTCGTCTTCTTCGCGCTCATCAGCTTCTTCCTGCTGAGGGAGTTCATCGCGATCACGCCTACGAAGCCCACCGACCACAATGCGCTCGTCGTCGCGTTCTACATCGCGATTCCCGTGCAGTACGCGCTCATCGGCTTCGACCTCTCGTACTTCACGACGCTCTTCATTCCGACGTACCTGTTCCTCGCGCTGCCCGTCATCATGGCCATGACGAAGGACACGGAGCGCTATCTCGAGCGCGTCGCCAAGGTGCAGTGGGGCGTCATGCTCTGCGTCTTCTGCGTGAGCCACGCACCCGCCATCGCGACGCTCGACCTGACGCGCTACAACTCGTCCGGTCCGCTGCTGCTCCTCTTCTTCCTGCTCGTCGTATTCGTGAGCGACCTCGCCTCGAGCATCGCCAGCTCCTTCTTCGGCGGCAAGACCCTGAGCTTCAACTCCAACCGCACGATCAAGGGCACGCTCATCGGCTCCTTCTGCGGCGTGCTCGCCGGTGCGGCCATGTTCTGGATCACGCCGTTCCGCGCCTGGCAGGCCGTCATCATGGCCGTCATCATCGCGGCCTCCTGCGTGATGGGCGACCTGGTCATCAACTCCGTGCGCCACAGCATGGGCGCCACGCGCCTTGCAGGCGAAGGAGACATCTACATGACGCGCGGCACGCTTGCGCGCCTCGCTCCCCTCACCTTCGCGGCCCCCGTCTTCTACCATCTGACGATCACATTCTTCATCCTCTACAAGGACGCGTTCTAAGCAGAAGGACGGACGTCCGGAAGGAACGACCAAAAGAAAACCCCCGGGCCATGCGGCTTCGGGGGTTTTTCAATTTTTCACGCGGTCTGACGACCGGGCCTCTTAGCGACGGCGGTTGCCGTTCTGGGCACCGGCGGGCGGACGGCCTTCGATGTGACGGAAGGTGATGCGGCCCTTGGTCAGATCGTACGGCGAGAGCTCGAGGGACACCTTGTCGCCCGCGAGAATGCGGATGTGATGCTTGCGCATCTTGCCGTTGGTGTAGGCCACCAGTTCATGACCGTTGTCAAGTTTGACGCGATAACGGGCATCGGGCAGCACTTCAAGCACCTGGCCCGACATCTCGATGAGATCTTCCTTTGCCATATTCTTCCAAGTTGATCCGCCGGGTCCTCAAAAACAAAAAAAGGCTGCACGTCGGGCAGCAGGCGGACACGGCGATGGGTGAAACTATCGACGGCGAACGGTCGCCGTCACAAGTGCGTGATTGTAGCACTGATTGTCCTTGCAACATCGGGTTTTACCCGCAATCTTCGTCGTTTCTCCCCATACGGTTAAGGCTCGGACAATATACACTTGGCTAAAATACAGGCGGGAGTAGGGAAGACCTGCGAAAGCCCTGCTCTTGAAACACATTTTTCGGCGTGCGCTCGCCTGCGCGCCGGCGACCCTTTTGGAGAATAGAACATGAAGACGGTGCTTGTTGTTTACGACAGCCGCTCCGGCCATACCGCTCGTATCGCCCGCCGCATTTGGGAAACCATCATTGCCGAAGGCCACCAGGCCGACATGATGCACGTGCTTGAAGCCGACCGCGAAGGCGTCGACTGGAACAAGTACGACCTTGTCATCTGCGGCGCTCCCGTCCTCTACGGCGTGTTCCGCAAGCAGTTCCTCGCCTTCGTCAACCGTTGGAAGGCCGTCCTCGACGCCAAGCCCAACAGCTTCTTCAACGTGACCGTCATCGCCCGCAACCCGGCCAAGGCCACGCCCGAAGGCAACGTCTACTGCCGCAAGTTCCTTGAGAACAACCCGTGGCACCCGAAGGACGTCAAGTGCTTCGCCGGCAAAGTCGACTACCCGAACTGGAGCTGGATCGACGCCAAGCTCATCCAGATGATCATGAAGATGACCAAGGGCCCGACGGAAATGACGGCCGTCATCGACTACACCGACTGGGAAGCCGTTGAAGATTACGCCCGCCACTGCCTGACGCTCGAAGCCTAAGCCTTCCGCTCAGGTTCCGCACACGAAAAGCCTCCGGAATCCGGAGGCTTTTTGCGCATATAGGGGTTAAGTCGTGTTTTTTGACCTCGTTTTCGCGTCCTCGTGCCGCTAAACTTAAGCTAGGTGCGCTTGTCCGCCTTTCGCCGATGTTCATCAACGGCGCGGGCCATGGGAGCCAAGCCTTCCTTCGGGCGCATCCGCACCGCCGGCTCAGGCCGGCCACCATCGCAAGAATTCGAAGATCACTAAGACATGACTCAAAGCTTTCCCTGGTACAAGAGCTACCCCGCAGGCGTCCCGCACGAAATCAATCCGGACCGCTATCCGAGCATTCCGGCCGTCCTCGACGACATCGCCGCGCGCTACCCCGACAAGGTGGGGTACACCAACATGGACTGCGGCCTGACCTACAGCCGCACGGCTGCGCTCACCAAGGAACTCGCCGCCTACCTCCAGAGTCTCGGCCTCAAGCCCGGCGACCGCGTCGCCATCATGATGCCGAACCTTCTGCAGTACGTCATCGCCATGTACGCCTGCCTGCGCGCGGGCTACATCGTCGTCAACATCAACCCGCTCTACACCTCCCGCGAGGTCAACGGCACGCTGCGCGACTCCGAGGCGAAGGCGATCATCATCATCGAGAACTTCGCCAAGACACTCCAGAACGCCCTGCCCGGCACGAAGTGCGAGCACATCATCACGACCGCTGTCGGCGACCTCTTCCCGTTCTTCAAGCGCACGCTCGTCAACTTCGTCGTGCGCAAGGTGAAGAAGATGGTGCCCGAATACTCGCTCCCGAACGCCGTCGGCTTCAACGAAGCGCTTGAGATCGGCCGCCGCCACGGCTTCACCGCCCATGAGATCCACAACACCGACATCGCCTTCCTGCAGTACACGGGCGGCACGACCGGCGTTGCCAAGGGCGCCATCCTCACGCACCGCAACCTCCTCGCCAACCTCCAGCAGGTGGGCTACTGGCTTGCGAGCGCCTGCAAGGAAGGCGAGGAAGTCGCCCTCACGGCGCTGCCGCTCTACCACATCTTCTCCCTCACGGCAACGCTCTCCTTCACGCAGTTCGCCGCGAACATGGTGCTCATCACCAACCCGCGCGACATCGACGGGCTGGCCAAGGAATGCGCCAAGTGGGACTTCTCCATCATCGTCGGCGTCAACACGCTCTTCACCGCGATGCTCAACAACAAGATCTTCTGCGCCCACAAGTTCACGCGCCTCAAGGTCACCGCGGGCGGCGGCTCCCAGGTGCAGCGCACCATCGCCGAACGCTGGAAGCAACAGACGGGCTGCAACATCCTCGAGGCCTACGGTCTCACGGAATGCTCGCCCGGCGTCTGCGGCAACATCCCCGAGGCTCCGTGGGACGGCTCGGTGGGCGTGCCCATCCCGTCGACCGAAGTATCCATCCGCGGCGAAGGCTTCCGCGACCTCGGCTGTTGCCCGTCGCCCGACAAGATTCCCGAATACACAGGCGAGATCTGCGTGCGCGGCCCGCAGGTCATGCAGGGCTACTGGAACAAGCCCGAGGAGACGGCCGCCGTTCTTCGCGACGGCTGGCTGCGCACGGGCGACGTGGGCCACATGGACATGAACGGCAGCATCACGATCACGGACCGCAAGAAGGACATGATTCTGGTCTCCGGCTTCAACGTCTATCCGAACGAAGTCGAAAACGTGATCGCGAGCATGCCCGGCGTGCTTGAAGTGGGCGTCGTGGGCGTTCCGAGCGCCAAGTCCGGCGAAACCGTCAAGGCCGTCATCGTGCGCAAGGATCCCGCCCTCACCGCCGACGACGTCAAGAAGTACTGCCGCACCCAGCTCACGGGCTACAAGATGCCGCGCGAGATCATCTTCGTCGACTCGCTCCCGAAGACCGCCGTGGGCAAGATCCTGCGCCGCGAGCTCAAGGACATCCAATAATTCTGCTGCAGCCCCATGAAAAAATGCCAGTTTCCTGCGGAAGCCGGCATTTTTGCATTATCTTGACGTGCGGACTCAGTCCCGTGCGGCAAAGGCCGGATCGGCCTTGAGCACAACGGTCAGGCCCTCGAGCTCCACGCGCTCGCCGCCGCGGAGCTTCCTCGTCTTGCGAAGCTCGACCTCGCCGTCGACGCGCACGAGGCCCTCGGCGACCATCGCCTTGGCATGAGCGCCGGAGTCGGCCTCGCCGACAGCCTTGAGAAGGGCGTCGAGCGTGATGAGCTCGCCCTTGATCTGAAATTCCTGCTTCATAGAAATTCGGCGCGCAGTCCCCGGGACGGGAGAGGACGCGCCGTCCTCCTCTTCAAGTTCGGCCAGGCAGCCCGTCGGAGCGGTCCTCTTCCGAAGACAAGAACCGCCGACACTTCAACTTTCCTAACCTAAGTCAAATCCGAATGCCCCCACGACAGGCGCCGTAGTGACACAATCAACACCTTGACACCTTTCATACGTGCAAACCCTAGCACGCCGAAAGACGGTCAGAACATTTTACGGTACTTCTTTCATGCTTTCCGCCATCGCACTCATTCTGGCCTTTCAGGTCGTCGGCGAAGTCATCAGTCGCAGCGCGGGCATTCCCGTTCCGGGTCCCGTGATCGGCATGATCCTCATGCTTCTCGCCTTTTTCGTCAAGGACGATCTCATCGGCCGCATCCGCCCAACGGGCGGCGTGCTCCTATCGAACCTGTCGCTTCTCTTCGTGCCGGCGGGCGTGGGCGTCATGCGCTACGGCGACCTTTTCCTTCGCGAGGGCCTCGCCATCGGCGCCGTGCTTGTGATCTCAACCCTCATCGCCATGCTCGTGACCGCCTACACCATCATCTTCGTCGACAAGCTCGTGCACAAGAACAAGAACAAGAACAAGAACAAGGACTGACCATGCAGGACATTCTTCAGCAGCTCTCGCCGATCCTCGGCAATCCCGCCCTCTGGCTTGCCGTCACGCTCGTCGCCTTTATCTTCGGCCAGCATCTCTACAAGCTCACGCAGTTCAATCCGCTCTTCACGCCGATCATCGTGGCCGTCGTGAGCATCATCGTCGTGCTGCTCGTCATGGGCGTGCCCTACGAGCAGTACTTCCAGGGCGCAGGCGTCATTCACTTCCTGCTCGGGCCCGCGACCGTGGTGCTCGCTGTGCCGCTCTTCGAGCAGCGCCAGAAGCTCGTCGAGCTCTGGCTGCCCCTCACCTGCGGCCTTCTCGCAGGCAGCGTGGCCGCCATCGTCTCCGTCGTTGCCTTCGGCTGGCTCTTCGGACTCTCGGCCGAAACAATGATCTCCATGATCCCGAAGTCCGTCACGACACCGATCGCCATGGGCGTGTCCGAAGCCATGGGCGGGCGCCCCGACCTGACGGCCTGCCTCGTCGTGATCACGGGCATCTTCGGCTCCATCGTCGGCCGTCCGCTCTTCAACCTCTGCCGCATCACGTCCGACCCAGTGCGCGGCGTGACGCTCGGCCTCGCCGCACACGGCATGGGCACGAGCGCCGCATTCCAGATCTCGAACAGGGCGGGCGCCTTCGGCGGTCTGGCCATGGGCCTCTCCGGCATCATCACCGCCTTCCTTGCGCCGCTCATCGCAGGCCCCCTCATGAAGCTTCTGGGCATCTGAGCCTGCCTGCACCTCAAATGAAAGCGCGCGCCTCCTTTCGGGGGTGCGCGCTTGTTCGCTTGTTTTTCAGAGAGGCGGTCAGAGGATTACTGCGGCCACGCAGGTGATGATCACGACGCCGAGGATGTTGAGCCAGAAGCCAGCCTTCACCATGTCTCCGATCTTCAGACGGCCGGTGCCGAACACGATCGCGTTGGGCGGCGTGGCGACGGGCATCATAAAGGCACAGGAAGCGGCGAGCGCGGTGGTCACGAGGAGGCCGGAGGCATCGATCTTGAGCGCATCGGCTGAGGCGGAGATGAGCGGCATCATCGTGGCAGCAAGTGCGGTGTTCGAGGTCACTTCGGTAGCGAAGGTCACGAGGGTAGCGACGCCGGCCATCATGGAGACTTCACCGAGGCTGCCGAGGGCCGTGGCCTGAGCGCCCACCAGGGCAGCGGCGCCAGTGCTCTGCAGAGCGGCCGCCATCGTGAGACCGCCGCCGAAGAGGAGCAGCACATCCCAAGCGATCACGTCCTTGGCCGAGGACCAGTCAAGAGCGTGGATGCCGCGCTTGGAGTCGACGGGGATCGCGAAGAGCAGGAGGCCTGCAGCCATGGCGATGGTTTCGTCCTTGAGGGCCGCGAAGGGCTTGGCGCCGTCGAATTCAAGGCCGCGGATGACCGGGCCGAAGATCCAGAGGACGGCCGCGAGGACGAAGACCGCCAGAACGATCTTTTCACCGCGGGACATGGCACCGAGCTTGCGAAGCTCGTTGCGGACCCAGTCCTTGCCGCCGGGAATGCCTTCCATCTTGCAGGGGAAGAGAACGTTCACTAGCAGGAAATAGGTGGCTGGGAGCAGCAGGAGCGCAACCGGAAGGCCGATCTTGAGCCAGTCAATGAAGCTCACGGTCTCGCCGTAGGTCTGTTCCATGAAGCGGACGTAGATGCCGTTCGGGGGCGAGCCGATCACGGTGACCATGCCGCCGATGGAGGCCGCGTAGGCGATGGAGAGCAGCACGGCGATGCCGAAGTTGCGTTCATCCTTGCCGATGACTTCGCTCTTCTGGGTGGAGCGCACGACGCCGAGCACGGCGATGGCAATGGGAACCATCATGGCGGCAGTCGCCGTATTGGACACCCAGGCGGAGAGGCCGGCAGTGGCCAGCATCAGGCCGAGCACCATCTGCTTGGGCTGGGTGCCGAAGAGGCGCAGCGTCAGCAGTGCGATGCGGCGGTCAAGGTGCCAGCGGTGGATGCCGGCCGCGAGCAGGAAGCCGCCCAGGAAGAGGAAGATCGTCCCGGAGGCGTAGTTGCTCATCGCAGCCTTGGCGGACGTGATCTGCAGAAGCGGATACACGACCAGTGGAATCATTGCGGTCGCCGCAATCGGAAGCGCTTCGGTAAACCACCAGATCGCCATCCACACGGTCACGCCCATGCAGGCGCGGCCCGCATACGGGAAGGCGGTTTCAACGCCCTGGGAGTTGATGTAGCTTTCAGGCAGAAGGAAGTAGGTCAGCAGCCCCAAGATCGGGCCGGCGACGAGCGCCAGAAGCTTGCCCCTGTTGGACATGGCGCCGATTTCAATACTGGATTCGGTCATGGTTGAACCCTCAGTTAATGTTGATCGAATCCCGCCTACCGATCCGTGAAATCGTAAACGAGTTCTGTTCGGTTGATAGTAATCAAGCCCGAAACCCTTTTCAACGACACATATTCAAGGGATAACCCGCAAAACCAGGTCACATATTTCACAATACGAAAGCGCGTTCCGCATCGTGAAATTAACCCCCAAGTCCGAGGGGTTTTACCTAAGTCGGACGCCGTACGTCGATTTTCAAGGTGTTGCGACGATTTTGAAAATCTATCCGTTTGTTTGATTCAGTCTGCGCGACGGGGAAAGAGCGCATGCACGCAGTCGGCAGTCCGCCTGTAGGCGCTGCGGCCTGCGGACTGTCCCAGAGGCAGCATGACGAGGTCGTTGCGTCCGACTTCGGAGGCACACCTGTCAAGGGGGCCCATCAGGGCCTTCTGAGCGGGGTAGCCGGCCGTCATGAGCTCCCAGTCGTCGAGGGCCTCGACGAGCGCGTTTCTGAGCACGCGGCTGAGCCTGCCGTTGTAGATGCGCGTGAGTACGGTGTCGCAGGCCGTGCCGAACTCCGCGTAGTAGCGGTGCGCGTCGCAGGCGCTGGACTCGGCCGTCGTCAGCAGGGCCGTGCCGACGGACACGCCTGCAGCGCCCATGGCCAGAAGTGCGTTCACCTGCTCGGCCGAGGCGATGCCGCCCCCCGCCGCGATGACGGGCAGCCCCGTCGCGCGGACGGCGGCGGGCACGAGGGACATGAGACCGACGAGAGCGTCCTCGGGATCCTCAAACGAGAGGCGCGGGCCCGCGGCCTCCGCTCCCTGAACGATGACGGCGCCGCAGCCCGCGGCGCGCAGGACCTTGGCCTCACGGAGCGTCGTGGCGGTGCCGATGTTGACGATGCCGAGTTCGGCGAGCTTCTCCTCCTCGGGCTCGCGGAAGCCGCCGAAGGACGAGATGACGGCTGCGGGCCTCACCTCGAGCGCCGCATCGAACTGCTCGAAGAAGTCGGGGCGGGTGCAGCCCTCGAGATCGTAGCGTTCGGCATAGGAGGCGCCTTCGCCTGCGGGCAGCTCGAGCTCCTCGAGCAGCATCGAGACGGCGTCGCCGAAACGCTCGAAGCGTTCCGCCGCATCCGCGGGCGCGTCGACGGGCACAGCAAGGTTCACGGCGAAGGGCTTCTGCGTGAGCTCCTTCACGCGCGCGGCAAAGGCGCGGATCTCGTCGGGAGCGAGACCGGCGGCGGGAATGACGCCGAGACCGCCCGCCTCGGACACGGCCGCCACGAGCTCAGGCGTGGCAATGCCCTCCATCGGAGCATTGAGGAAGGGCACCTCGATGCCAAGAAGTTTCGCAAAGCGGGTGCACGATTCGTTCGTCTGAGACATAATTGCCACGATCTCCTAATTAATGAATTCAAGGGTACGTCCCGATTCTATCCCGACTTACCGACCATATATACGTATGTCCAAGAAAACCGTCGTCATCGGCCTTTCGGGCGGCGTCGACTCCTCTGTCAGCGCCTGGCTCCTCAAGGAGCAAGGCTACAACGTCATCGGCCTCTTCATGAAGAACTGGGAGGACGACGATGACAGCGAATACTGCTCCTCCCGTCAGGACTTCATCGACGCGAGCGCCGTCGCCGACGTGATCGGCATCGACATCGAGGCCGTCAACTTCGCGAAGGAATACCGCGAGCGCGTCTTCTCCGACTTTCTACGCGAATACAGCGCAGGCCGCACGCCCAATCCTGACGTTCTCTGCAACGCAGAGATCAAGTTCCGCGCCTTCCTCGACCATGCCATGGCCATGGGGGCCGACCTCATCGCCACGGGGCACTACGCCCGCGTCCGTCACACGGACGACGGCGTCCAGCTGCTGCGCGGCGTCGATCCCGGCAAGGACCAGAGCTACTTCCTGCACCGCCTCACCCAAGAGCAGATCTCCCGCGTGATCTTCCCCGTGGGCGAAATCTGCAAGACCGAGGTCCGCCGCATCGCCGACGACCTCAAGCTTCCCAATGCGAAGAAGAAGGACTCCACGGGCATCTGCTTCATCGGCGAGCGTCCGTTCCGCGAGTTCCTCAACCGCTATCTGCCTACCCAGCCCGGTCCGATCCGCATTCCCGACGGCACGGTCGTGGGCGAGCACATGGGCCTTTCCTTCTATACGCTCGGCCAGCGCAAGGGCATCGGTGTGGGCGGCCGCCACGACTCCACGGGCGAGCCGTGGTTCGTCGCGAAGAAGGATCTTGCCACCAATACGCTCTGGATCTGCCAGGGACACGATCACCCGTGGCTTCTCGCGCACGAGCTCAAGGCCGTCCATCCAAGCTGGATCTCCGGACATGCGCCCGAGCTTGACGCCGAGCTTACGGTGAAGACCCGCTATCGCCAGCCCGACGATCCCTGCAGACTCGAGTACGTCTCCGAAAAGAACTTCACGCTTGGCTTCGACAAGCCTCAGTGGGCGGCCACGCCCGGCCAGAGCGCCGTTCTCTATCAGGGCGACGTCTGCCTCGGCGGCGGCTTCATCGACACCGTGAAGCACTGACCCGTCGCCGTCCCGGCCGCCATGAGTCACACGCTCGACAGACATGGCGGCCGCAGGCAGGGCACGACAGCCGCCCCTCAAACCAATTCCAACCACGACCCAACCATCACATGCAGACAACCGACCTCAATCCGCTGGCGCAATGGCTGTGCCACGAAAGGAAGAAACACGGCGGTGTCCGCCAGCACCTCGCCGACAAGCTTGGCATCAACTCCACCACCCTCAGGGAATACGAGATTGGCCGGTACGCCCCCCATCGCGCACATTCAGAACATCCTCGGTCCCGCGCCTGAAGACGTGATCGAATGGGTGCACGACCGAGCGCTCCACCCCGACACCAACCAGCGCAGGTCATGCGATATCGACCGTACACCTTTCGAAAAGTGGATTTACGACAACTGCCAAAAGCTCGGCCTCAACCTTGAGAAGTTCGCTGCCAGACATGGCGTGCATTCCACCACCCTCGGGGACTACGAGGTTGGAAAGGCAAACATTTCGGACGTCAAGCTCATGGAGCTGGTCCGGATGTACAGCGTACCCGAAGCCTACGAAGAATGGCGCAAACTGCGCCATCTCTCCGGACAGGATCCTCGAAGCCATTCAGGAGACCTCAATGACGGCCTCTGCCGCTTCGGCATCCTCCTGCGCACACTGCGAAAGGAACTGGGAGTGAGTCAAAGAGAATTGTGTCGCGCGCTCGGCAAGGACAGCAAGTACATCTGCAACCTTGAATATGGATACACCCGTGTCACCCCGGAGATCATCCTGCGGATCGCCAACTATCTGAACGTGCCCGAGAGAATTCCCGATTTCTTCGCTGCGGTTGACGAAGACGACAACTAGGCGACCGAGCAGGGCCTCGACGACAGTCATCTGAGCGAACAGGGGCTTCGTGCACGCGAAGAGCGCAGGGCAATGGAACTGTCTCAAAAGGAGCTGGCGGAAATCGAGGGCGTCACGGCCAAACAGATCTGCAGGCGCGAGACCGAACGCCTGACTTGGAAGGCGAAGATGAAGGAAGAGAAGAACAAATGAGGCTTGACCTCCTTCCGACGCCCGCCTGAAACAAAAAAAGCGCAGCCCTTGCGGGCTGCGCTTTTTTGGGTACTGCATCAGAGGGAGGCAGCTCAGCTGCGATCCTTTTCCATTTCCTTCGCAAGCAACTTCTTCATCTTCGCCTTGCCGAGGAAGTGACCGATGAGGATCACGAGCGCCGCACAGCCCACGGAGAGCGGGTAGTGCATCATGAAGGCCTGTTCGGGCCAGCGCGTCGTGACGAACACGTCGGAGGCGATCATGCCGCCGGCAATCCAGCCGAGAAGGCCTGCGCCGAAGTAGATGATGGCGGGGAAGCGGTCGATGAGCTTCAGGATGATCTGGGAGCCGAAGACGATGAACGGCACCGAGACGAGCAGCCCGAAGATGATCAGGAGCGTCTGATGGGTCTCATGAGCCTGCTGGGCGGCGCCCGCAATGGCGATCACGTTGTCGAAGCTCATCACGAAGTCCGCGACGATGATGGTCTTGATGGCGCCGATGAGCTTGCTGCTGCCCTCGACCTTTTCATGATCGCCGTCCTCGGGAAGCAGGAGCTTGGCGCCGATCCAGACGAGAAGCGCACCGCCCGCCACCTTGAGGAACGGGAGGTCGAGAAGCATCACCGCGCAGGTGATCAGCACGACGCGCAGGGCGATGGCGCCGGCCGTGCCCCAGAAGATGCCCTTGTTGCGCTGGCTCTCAGGCAGGTTGCGGCACGCCATGGCGATCACGACGGCATTGTCGCCGCCGAGAAGAATGTCGATCATGATGATCTGGCCGACCGCAGCCCAATGCAGGTTGGCAAGCAGATCGAAGAGATATTCCAAAATAGCCTCCGTGGGAAAATCTCAAAAACAGGTAGCCGATGATTTTAACAAAAGCAACAGGAAAAAACTTGAAATCCCCCGCCTCGAATCCGCTTCAGGACAGGGATCGGGAGCCCATTCGAACAATGAGCCGGCAAACAAATCGCTAGGCCATGTCGTCAGGCGGCTCGACGGCGCCCTTGAGCACCCTGCTGATGGCGCTCATGCCGAATCCGCGGTACATCATGAAGCGGATCTGCCTGTCGCGCTCCTTCCTGTCCGCAGGCAGCTCTCCAAAGCGCCTTGCCCACAGCCTGTAGGCCCTGACCTCCTCGGGCTCCTCGATCTCGTCCATCGCAGCATCGACATGCTCGCCCGCCACGCCGCACTGGCGCAGCTCCCGCCTGATGCGGGCGTCTCCCATGACCCTTGACCTTGAGCGGGCGCGGCTTTCGGCAAAGCGCGCGTCGGAAAGATAGCCCGCGCCCTCGAGCCTGTCGAGCACGCGCCCAACCTCGTCCGGATCCTCATCCTCCGACAGGGAGCGGCGGAGCTTCGCCTCAAGATCCCGTCTGGAATACTCGCGGCGGGCCAGCGAGCCGATCGCCCTGACGAAAAGACTCGGGCGCTCCTTCTTCGGACGGGCGGCCTTCTTCTGCGCCTGCCGGCTCTCGAGCTCCTCGGGATCGTTGCAGAAGTCGTCGTCACTTTCATAGGTGCTCCGCTGGCGGCGCGGCAGCACCTTGGGCGCCGTGCGAACGATGCCCGAGGCCTCGTCGACGCCCGTGACGATTTCGCCGAGCCCCGAGCTGCGCCCGACGCGCCTGACGGCGGGCTCTTCGCTGCGGCGCACGGGAGGCGTCTCCAAAGGAAGCGCACGTGCGGGTTCCGCGGCGGACCGCACGGCCTTCTCTTGCGAATCAGCGGGCACGAGTCCATCGTCACCCCAGACGAAGAGCTCGCCTTCCTCCCAGTTTCTTCCCATTTCCCTTCTCCCACGGATCATTCACGGAAAAAAAGGGGACGGTCCTCCATGTCCGGACCACCCCCTTTTCCCTGAAGCCGTTCTTCAATCCGGTCCGAAAACCGGCTCTCCATTACAGATCTATGTCGGCGTCGGCCAGCGGCAGATCATCCTCGGGCATGCCCTCGTCATCACCGTCGACGGCGGAGATGCTCTTGAGGTGGATGCCCTTCATCTCGCGGATCTTCTGCTCGACCTCGCCGCAGACGTCGGGATGCTGCTTGAGGAACTCGCGCACGTTCTCCTTGCCCTGGCCGAGGCGCTGGCCGTTGTAGGAGTACCAGGCGCCGGACTTCTCAAGCACGTTGAGCTCGGTGCCAATGTCGATGATCTCGCCGTAGCGGGAAATGCCCTCGCCGTAGAGGATGTCGAACTCTGCCTGCTTGAACGGAGGCGCAACCTTGTTCTTGACGACCTTGACGCGGGTTTCGTTGCCGATCACCTCGTCGCCCTTCTTGATGGCGCCGATGCGACGAATGTCGAGACGCACGGAGCTGTAGAACTTGAGCGCGTTGCCGCCCGTCGTGGTTTCCGGGTTGCCGTAGCCGCCGATCTTCATGCGGATCTGGTTGATGAAGATCACCATGGACTTCGTCTTGGTGATCGAGCCCGTGAGCTTGCGCAGGGCCTGGGACATCAGGCGGGCCTGAAGGCCGGGCAGCGCGTCGCCCATGTCGCCCTCAATTTCGCTCTTGGGCGTCAGCGCGGCGACCGAGTCCACGACAATCAGGTCGACGGAGCCCGAGCGCACGAGGGCGTCGGTGATCTCAAGGGCCTGTTCGCCCGTGTCGGGCTGGGAGATCAGAAGGTCGGAGAGCTGCACGCCGAGACGCTGTGCGTACTGGACGTCGAGCGCGTGTTCCGCGTCGATGAAGGCGCACGTACCGCCGATCTTCTGCATTTCGGCGATGACCTGCAGGGAGAGCGTCGTCTTGCCGGAGGATTCGGGACCGAACACCTCGATGATGCGACCGCGGGGCAGACCGCCCACGCCGAGCGCAAGGTCAAGGCCCAGGGAGCCCGTGGACACCGTCTCGATGTCCTCGACTTCGGCGCCGTCGGCCATGCGCATGATGGCGCCCTTGCCGAACTGCTTTTCAATATTGGCAAGCGCGACGCTGAGCGCCTTCTTGCGTTCTTCCCCTTCGCAACGACCGGGGCGGGTCGGATTCGCGGACTTGGCAGCCATGACGGACTCCTGTCTCAAACAATCACAATACTAAATATTTATGAATACACGACAATCAATTTACATCTCGAATGGCAGGATCATTTCACTAGCCTCGATGCACAAAGGATCATCCGCTTCACCTGCAAGACGGGAGTTTTGAGCACCCTGCCGCCTTGTTCGTTACCGTCATGATGCCTGAAAAAATCCCGCTTGCCTAGGTCTACTTTGTTGGTGTTTACCCTAACAAAAGACACCTTTACATTCTATTTACGGGCGCGGAATGATTGCCTTAGGCGACAGGCTCACCAACTTTTTTTTCATGCACTATTGACAGGTCCGGAAGGCACGTGCATAATTCGTTTCCTCAGTTAGTTGTTCACGTCGTTTGTGACTCATCTGCGGCAAACGGGTCGTTAGCTCAGTTGGTAGAGCAGCGGACTTTTAATCCGTTGGTCGTGGGTTCGAGTCCCGCACGACCCACCACAACTATCTGCGGACAATCTGGAATGGGAACGTAGCTCAGTTGGTAGAGCAGCGGACTCTTAATCCGTCGGTCCAGGGTTCGAATCCCTGCGTTCCCACCATTCCTTCTCTGTCCGATACAATCTGCTTGTGTGGGAACGTAGCTCAGTTGGTAGAGCAGCGGACTCTTAATCCGTCGGTCCAGGGTTCGAATCCCTGCGTTCCCACCACACCTCCCAATGATCCTGCTGACAGATGGTCCGCGGGATTTTTTTTCGTTCCTCTCTTCCCTTCCGGCGGTAATACCTCAAGCATCCGCCCATTTCCCCGCGCTTTCGCTCCCTTTGCGCCGCACAACAGGTAAACTGTCCGAACCTTCCCCTTTGCGATTCATACGCACATAGAAAAATGATCAAGCTTGACCACATAACCCAGACCTACAAGACGCCTGAAGGTCGGGAGTTCAAGGCCCTCGACGACGTGTCGATCGAGATCCGTCCCGGCGAGATCTTCGGCATCATCGGCCGCTCCGGCGCCGGCAAGAGCACGCTCGTGCGCTGCATCAACCTTCTCAACCGCCCGAGCGAAGGCACCGTCACGGTCGACGGCAAGAACCTCACCGAGCTCTCCGAAGACGAGCTGCGCGAAAGCCGCCGCAGCATCGGCATGATCTTCCAGCACTTCAACCTGCTGAGCTCCCGCACGGTCTACGACAACGTCGCGCTCCCGCTCGAGCTCGTCGGCACGCCCAAGAACGTCATCCGCGAAAAGGTCGAGCCGCTTCTCAAGCTCGTCGGCCTCACCGAACACGCCCACAAGTATCCGTCCCAGCTCTCCGGCGGCCAAAAGCAGCGCGTCGGCATCGCCCGCGCCCTGACCAACGACCCCAAGGTCCTTCTCTCCGACGAGGCCACCTCGGCCCTCGACCCCGAGACGACTGTCGCCACCCTCGCGCTTCTCAAGCGCATCAACAAGGAGCTCGGCCTCACGATCGTCATGATCACACATGAAATGCAGGTCGTGAAGCAGATCTGCGAGCGCGTCGTCGTGATGAACTACGGCAAGATCGTCGAGCAGGGCAAGGTCGTCGACATCTTCATGTCGCCGCAGCACGAAACCACGAAGGCCCTGATCGGCAACGTGATGGCCCGCGACATGCCGGCCTCCATTCTCGACCGCTTCCGCAAGGCTCGCGAAAACCATCCCAACAGCGACGCAGTCTACCTGCTTCGCCTCGCCTTCTCGGGCAACGAAGTCACGCGCCCCGTCATTTCCGAATGCTCGCGCCGCTTCAACCTCGACTTCAACATCCTCCGCGGCACTGTCGACGACGTCCAGGGCCAGACCCTCGGCTCGCTCACCGTACTCATCGAGGCCGAAAGCAGCGTATTCATCGAAGCCGTCAACTTCCTGAGGGAGAACGGCGTGGTCGTTGAGGAGATCAATGATGTCAAGTAATCTCATTCAGATGATCTGGGACTCCTTCCTGGAGACGATCATCATGGTCGCCATCTCCGGCGGCATCGGCGCCCTCGCGGGCATTCCCCTCGGCATCCTGCTCTTCGTGACGGACCGCAAGTCCTTCCTTCCGATGCCGGGCTTCAACGCCGTTCTCGGCACGGTGATCAACGCTCTCCGCTCGGTGCCGTTCATCATCCTGCTCGTGGCGATCATTCCGTTCACCCGACTCATCGTCGGCTCCTCGATCGGCACGGCCGCCGCCATCGTTCCTCTGACACTCTCGGTGGCGCCCTTCATCGCCCGAATCGTCGAGACGAGCCTGCGCGAAGTGGACAAGGGCCTCGTCGAGGCCGCCCAGTCGATGGGTGCCACGAATATGCAGATCATCACGAAGGTCCTGCTTCCCGAAGCCATGCCCGGCATCGTCGCGGGCCTGACGATCTCGATCATCAGCCTGATCGGCTACTCCGCCATGGCCGGCGCCGTGGGCGGCGGCGGTCTCGGCGACCTCGGCATCCGCTACGGCTACCAGCGCTTCATGCCTGAAGTCATGTGGACCGTCGTGATCGTGCTGATCATCCTCGTTCAGGGCATCCAGAGCTTCGGCGACTGGATCGTGCGAAGGATCTCCCACAAGTAAGCTCAGCAGGACACTGCAGAAGGCGCGCTGCTCGAAAGCGGCGCGCTTTTTTTCAATCCCTCGTGTTCCATCTCCCTCAAACCGGGCGGAACATCAGGTGTTTTCCGTATGCCGGTGTGCGGTAATCAACATACCTTCAATCTCCCCGACGGCCCCCTGCACCCGCGTGCATAATGCCGCCATGCCCCGCCTCGGGGCGGTTCATACCCGAAAAGGACATTCCGAATGAAACGCCGCACCCTTGTCGCCGCCGCAGGCATTCTTGCCATTGCCGGCAGCATTCCGCTCTCCGCGCTCGCCGCCGAAAAGACCATCGTCGTCGGCGTCACCGCAGGCCCGCACGCCGAAATCATGGAAGTCGTCAAGAGGATCGCCGAAAAACAGGGCATGAAGATCCGCATCGTCGAATTCAACGACTTCGTGCAGCCCAACGCGGCGCTCGTCGCGGGCGATCTGGACATCAACTCGTTCCAGCACAAGCCCTACATGGACCAGCAGAACGAGGACCGCGGCTACAAGCTCGCCTCCGCCGCCCCCACCATCACGTTCCCGCTCACCTACTACACCCGCAAGGGCTACAAGACCCTTGCGGACCTTCCCCAGGGCGCCCGCGTCGGCATTCCGAACGATCCGACGAACGCCAACCGCGCCCTGCACATGCTCGAGGAACAGGGACTCGTGAGACTCAATCCGAAGGCCGGCATTCGCGCCACCGTCCTCGACATCATCGATAACGCCAAGAAGCTCCGCATCATCGAGCTCGACTCCGCCCAGCTGCCCCGCAGCCTCGAGGACCTTGACGCCGCCGCCATCAACGCGAGCTACGCCGAGCCCGCAGGACTCACGCCCGCCAAGGACGGCATCGCCCAAGAACGCCCCGACGGCCCCTACGCCAACATCCTCTGCGTCCGCGCCGAGGACCTCTCCAAGCCCTGGGTCGCCAAGTTCGTCCAGTGCTACCACTCCCCCGAAGTCAAGGCATTTGTAGAAAAGCGCTTCAACGGGGGCATGATCTGCGCCTGGTGATGCTAATATGCAATGAACAAACGCACCCTCGTTTTTCATAAGCATTACCTATCGCCACAATGGATCAAAACCACAACTCCGAGACGGCGCCGCTTTCCGATGCCGCCGTCAAGTTCAACTCTGTTCTGACGTTCGCTCAGGGCTTCGCGCTCGTTGCCATCGCCGTCGCCGCCCTGGTCGGCATCTGCTCCTCGATCTGGAGCATGGTCGAGCTTGAGAAGGCCAGCCTCGGCGACCTGCTCCTGCTCTTCCTCTACATCGAGATCCTCTCCATGGTGAAGGGCTCCGCGCTCGGCACCCGCGAGATCCCGATCCGCACGCCGGTGGCTCTTGCCATCGTGGCCGTCGCCCGCTACATCGTGGTCGACGTCGAGCACATGACGCCCGCCTTCATGCTCATGACCGCAGGCGCCATTCTGGTTCTCGTCTGCGCCCTCTGGGTGCTCAGCCACGTGCGCTTCCGCCACTGAGCGGCAACGTCCGGCGCATGCCGCCCGAAGAACGGCGGCATGCTTTTATGGTAGAATTCCAGACCTGTTGCGGGTGTAGCTCAATGGCAGAGCAATAGCCTCCCATGCTAAAGACGAGGGTTCGATTCCCTTCACCCGCTCCATATTCCAAGGATCCCGCCTGAGCGTAAGCTGCGGGATCTTTTCGTATCTACCGCCGCCCCGTGCGGCCCGCCCCTGCTCCGCACCATGGAAAAGAACTGCGAAAAGCCCGAGTTGACGCCTGAAGAACTCGAGGCGCTCAAGAAGCGCCACATCCGCTCCTTCGTCATGCGCCGCGGCCACATCTCGGCCGCCCAGAAGCGCGCCCTTGACGAGTCGCTCCCGCAATACCAGATCGAGTACGCCCCCGAGCTTCTCGACGCCGACAAGGCCTTCGGCCGCCACGCCCCGCTCGTTCTCGAAATCGGCTGCGGCATGGGCGAGACGACCGCCGCCATCGCGCAGGCCCACCCCGAGGTCAACTTCCTCGGCTGCGAGGTCTTCGTGGCCGGCGTCGGCGCGCTTGCCAAGCGCCTCGACGAGATGTCCCTCACCAATGTGCGCATCGTCCGCCACGACGCCGTTGAAATCGTGCGCGACATGATCGCCGAGAACTCCCTCGACGGCGTGCACATCTACTTCCCCGATCCCTGGCGCAAGGCCCGCCATCACAAGCGCCGCCTCGTCGCCCAACCCTTCATCGGACTCCTCGCCTCCCGCATTCGTCCGGGCGGCTACATCCACTGCGCCACGGACTGGGAGAACTACTCCGAGCAGATGCTCGAAGTGCTCGAGGGCGAACCGCTCCTCGAGAACCTCCACGGCGCCGGCAACTTCAGCCCCGTGATGGGCAACCCGCTCTGCGAGCGTCCCCGCACGAAGTTCCAGGCCCGCGGCGAACGCCTCGGCTACGGCATCTGGGATCTGGTCTACATCCGCAAGCAACCCGCTCCCTCTGCGTCATAAAAAAAGCGCGCCTTCCCGGAAAAGGCGCGCTTTTTTCTTGAGCCATCGGCAAACGGCGATCACCAGCTCACCAGCCCCGTCGCCCAGGTAAGGAGGATCACGCCGCCGAAGATGATGCGGTACCATCCGAAGCCGCGGAAGTCGTGCCTCGAGACAAAGCGGATGAGCCAGTGGACGACGACGAGCGCAGAGAAGAAGGACACCACCGTTCCGACCGCCAGTCCCGGCAGATTGGCGGCGACAAGCTGCTCGCGCGCCTGCCAGAGGTCCCAGACCGTGGCGCCAAAGATCGTCGGAATCGCGAGGAAGAAGGAGAACTCGGTCGCAGCCTTGCGCGAAAGCCCGAAGATGAGGCCGCCGATGATCGTAGCGCCCGAGCGGCTCGTGCCGGGAATCATCGCGAGACACTGCGCGACGCCGACCTTGAGCGCGTCCTTCCAGTCCATGTCGTCCATCTCCTTCACGCGCGGCTCGATGCCGAGCTTCTCATGACGATGCTCGACATAGAGGATGATGAGGCCGCCGATGACCAGCGCCGTCGCCACGGTGAGCGGATTGAAGAGATAGGTCTTGAGAAGATCCGAGACAAGAACGCCGACGACGGCAGCGGGGAGGAAGGCCACGAGCGTATTGACGACGAGGCGCTGCTGGACGGGCTCCGAAAAGAGACCACGGAGGACCCTGATGATCCTCATCCTGTAGTACCAACAGACCGCAAGGATCGCACCCGCCTGAATGGCGACGACGAACGTGTCTGACGTTGCATCCGTGAATCCCACGAGGTCCGCCGCCACGATCAGATGCCCAGTCGAACTCACCGGAAGGAATTCAGTGAGGCCTTCGACGATGCCGAGGAAGGCGGCCTGCAGCAGATAAAGCCAGTCGAACATTGAGCGTCCTGTATCGGAATGGTGAAAAGCGCCCATATTGTCGCAGATACGACGCACGGACACACTTGAGGGAAACAAGCCGTTACGGCTCTCGAGCCCTGCAGGCCAAAGCCCGCTTTGTTAAGATAGCGCCATCATCAATCCTCAACCGGAACTCCAGAAATGGCGAACGAAAAACAGATGGACAGCGAGCTTATTGAAGAGCTTCAGCAGCGCCTTGAAGCGCTCAACAACGAAGGCGTGATGGATGCAGGCGTGATCGACGGCTTCCTGACCGCCTATGCGCTCAACCCCGAGCACCCGAGCAAGCACGACATCTACCCCTACATCTTCAGCGAGGAAGGCGATCCCGCCGCCCTGCCCGAAGACGACCGCATCCTCGAGCTGCTCGACATTCGCCTCAACGAAATCCAGGCCGCGCTGGCCGCCAAGGGCGGTCTTGATCCGGTCATCTTCCCGCTCGTCGACGACAACGACGAGATCATCACCGACGAAGAGGGCATCGAAGCCCTCGAACCCTGGGCCTCCGGCTTCTTCTTCGGCATGATGCACTGGCGCGAGGACCTCATCGCCGACGACGAGATCAACTCGCTCGCCACGCCGATCATCCGCAACATCTCTCCCGACGACTTCGAAACCCCCGAGGAAGCCGAGCAGTTCGTGCAGGAATACCGCAGCGGCGAGATGCCGAAGAACCTCGAGGACGCCCTCTACGACCTCGTCAAGGCCGTCTTCGATCTCAAGCAGCTCGTCGATCCGAACAAGCCCGTCGTGCGCGAAGAACCCCGCGTGGGCCGCAACGACCCCTGCCCCTGCGGCAGCAGCAAGAAGTTCAAGCAGTGCTGCGGTAAAAAGTAAGCCTTACGTCCAGTGACTGACGAAAGGGACGATCCTGCACGGACCGTCCCTTTGCTTTTTTCGGCCAGATCTTTTTCAACCTTCCTCTCTCAGCCCGCGAGCAGCTTCGGGAGGAAGCGCGCGGGATCGAGCTTCGCGGCGAGCGATCCGGGCAGCGCCTGCACGTCGCCCGTCACGTCCGCCGCCACGTGCCTTGCGCACGCAAGCCCCCAGGTGAGCCCGCGGGAGCCGAAGCCCGCGCAGATCCAGAGACCAGGCGCCCTGGGAATCGATCTCGCTTCGGGCATTATTCACCACATCCCGCAGCCAGTGACGGTCAAACCAGTCGCGGGACGGGCTGTCAGGGTGGCGCAGGGCATAAGGAACGTGGGTCTGCCCGACTGTACGTCCATTGCATTCCAGACGGATTTGCAGACGACGAAAGGTTTCCTTCCCGTCGAGTACCGCTTCAAGACGTGCGTCGAGAGTATCGTTATCCCATTGCGCATCATCCTGCACCTGCTCCACCTCCGTAACTGTCAGGAGGAAATTACGGGTGCGGCGGGTCAGTACCAGCGGTTCAGCGGCAGGACGTAACGCTTCCGTCAGGCGATATCCGGCGGATGCCACGCAGCTACAGACGTGGTTAATCTCGTCACGCAGGGCTTTCAGCAAACAGAGGATATGTTTCGTGGACATACCGACAGGGCAATTGTCATATTCAAGTGAAATGGTTCCGGCATGTGCCTTGCGATGCCCCAACGAATTACGGTAAAGACGGACAACCAGCTCACTTCCGGCGATTAATGGCAGCAGAACTTTCATAGACTGATCGGACATCAATCCACGCAGAGCAATTTCAGGAAGAAGACGCTGGAGTTGCATGGCATCGAGCTGGCCATAAAATGCCACACCCTCCCCTCGTGAATAATTCAGGCTGGTATCGATATCCATTGCGGCTGGCCAGCCGCGAGCAACCAGCGTATTACGGGTATGACGATGCATAAAGCGGTAAGCAATGGTCATGACAATCTCCTTTTCTGATGCGGCGACGACTTCGCCGTGCCGACACGACAGCCCGACATCGAGCGGAGAATGCAGGGGCGACACCGGAGGCCGCAGCGCAGAAAAAGATCATGACGGTCTGGACGGTGTTCCGGCGAAAATTGAGCCGGAACACAACGGGAAGAACGGAGTGAAGCAAAAAATCACTGCGACCGGGCGAGGATGACGGCGAAGCGAACCCTTGCATTTGCAGCGTTCGGGCTAAAGTGAAGGCACGGCGCTGATATCCGCCGCGCCGGCGCGGCATAAAAAGCGGAGTGAACGACTTCCTTATGCGTTGAAATGACACCGGCCAGCATCAGCTGACCGGCAAGGAAATCAACGGGTATACTCTCCCCAGTTACTATCAAAATTATCCATAGTAGCTACCCTGTCGATAGCAAAACTACTGGAGATAGTCCTGAACCCCCCATCAACAGACCAAGTTTGATATGATAGATATCATTTTAAAGGAGGGATGCCATGCTTACTCGACCATTGAGTGATAGAGAAACGATTTGTCGTATCATTCACCATGAACTCGGTCATTGGTTGATGGCCAAAAATGTTGGGTTTGGTGCCAAGGAAATAACCATTGGCAGGACAAAACACAACAGTCCTTGCGGTAGTGCTTTAATAGATCCAAAACCTTTGATTCAGTTCCAACAAGTCAACGATATCTATACGCACTTACTGAATCGAACATCAGTTTTATGTGCAGGTGTAATCGCGGACATTGAGTGGCATAAAAAATATGCATCATTCGATTATAGTGATGATGACACCCACTATCTTTATGAAAATGGGATCATGGATACTACAGGTCTTTCAGACAGTGGGAAGATAGAAGAGTTGTTGTATGTAATGAATGGCATAAAGAATCTTCCCAGCATAGATAAAGTAGAAATAATGAATCAGCGGCATGAAATAATAACGGAAGCTTGGAATAAAGCATACAAAGTTATAGCTGATAATCCGACACTACTCAATATGGGGAAAATTCTTATCAAAAACTATTTTGACAACAAGCCTAAATCCTTTGATAAGTGTTATCTAGAGAAAATCATGCATAGTTGTACAGTATAATGCGCCACCCCGCGAAGAACGTGGAGTTTCTGGATTTCTTTCATCTTGTCCATTATTGACATTTCTTCAGCTACGACTGCACGACCATCACCAGATTTGCTGGATGCAGGGGAGCTGGCCTGGTATATTGCTAATAACGATGTCACTGATATGGTAAAAGGATAATCTGAAATGTTTGATACTAAAATTGAGAATAAAGAATCTAAAGTCACATCTTTTTCCCCTTCAAATCTTAAACTGGTTAAAGATAGACAAGGTAATCACTTCGTATTCCAGCTTGAATGTATTACCTCCATCGTGAAGTTTTGGAATGATCAAGATAATGAGTGCACTGTAGTAACATCACTAGGCCAAAATATCAGTGTTAGCATGGCCGTAGTTGAACTGTATGCAGAATTGATAAAATAATAGATGATTCTGTTCATTGCTGGCGTTTCGTCAGCTGCAGCTGCGCGGCCAGCTGCCAGTGTGCTGGCATAACCCCCCCTTGAAGCGCCGGTGCTGTCGCAGAACAGCTGGCAAACCACTCTGTTACGTAATTCCCGCGCCAGCCTGGACGTTCGGGTGTTTTCGTCCAGCTCTGCTAGCTGACAATACTCTGGCCTGATAGTATCAGGCTATCACATTGGTTAATTGGGAAAAATACTATGTATGCTGACGTAATAAACTCTATGGATGGCGCAAGGACAATTAAAGAACATATCACCAAGCTACAGGGTTATCTGGATGCCCCCCCAACTGATCCGCAACTTGCATCATTACTCCGGGCTGCAATTACATCCTTGATGCAATCCCAACAAGCAGTCGCTAAAGCAGGTCAAGCGAGTCTGAAAGTACGGATGAACCCATCACCGGCGACAGTCTTCAAGCAGCTATACAACCACTGTCAGCAATACGCCACGGCAGGAACACCTCAATGGATGGTGGCGGCAATACAAGCAGGATGGACACCGCCTACAACACCATAAAGTTTCATCGAGGCCGCGCAAGCGGCCTTTTATACGCCCCTCGTTTAATCCCCTGCGGCATTCAACTTCGGCATTCAGGAAATTCTCCCCATTAAAGATAATCTTCGTACCGTCTCAGTGGAGGTATATCCAGTGACATAACTTCCTCAGAATTAACTATATAGGTATCAGGGAAGAAATCAGCCAGAACCTTAAAATTATGTTTTTGACAAAATGCCAGAAGGTATGGATTTTTTACATCCTCAATAACCACATCATTCCACGGATTAGATTCGCAGCATAATTTCAGAAAAGATTTAAACCAACCTTTATTCTGTATTTCTTCGGGAAGCTGCACAACGTGAATGGTCAGACAGTCGCCATTATAGAGATTTGTTCTTTGACGGAGGCCAACGATAATCCCATTCTCTTCAATCTGTACCCCGTCACGATGCCCTCTCATTTCTGGGCTATAATATTTTGCCCTTAAAAGCCACGCCATGAGCTGCTGAGTAGTAGAAGGCGATTCATTTCTCAGCCATTTTAAATATTCGATGCGCTCCATATGTACCTCTCAACAAGAATAATCAATTACGAGTGTATTGGGCTTCCTGCCCGCAGCTCACAGTGGCGTTCTTGATGCGCCAGCAGGGAGAGGCACTTCAAATGCGCCATGCTCATTTTCATATCGTCTGATGAAAGCGCGAACCTGCTTGTCCAGCAATTCAAAGAATGAGATAAGGGCGGAGATCAACTCCGCTACAAAACCATCATCGATGATGATTCTGTTCCGGATCAGCCGGATGTTTTTTTTGTGTTTACAGTAATTTTCTATATCTGCATGTCGCGCAGCCCTGTGCTTTTCTATCTCTCCTTCTGAATGGACCAGTACATGCCTGATTTGTTCTACTTTAAGCATGTCTTCCCAGTGTTTCCACAATCCCCCCCCCTGGTTAATATCAAAACCAGTGACGCGCCTCAAAAATTGACGATAGCGTTTTATACATACGTCTTTTAAATACTTATCGCTCATATCTTGCGGGAGAAGCTTATTAATTTCAGCGCATAATGTTTTAACTTGATGTTCAAAGAAATTATACAGAGTTATCACCATTGCCTTGCGATGCAGTGGGGGATAAATATCACCAAACTCTCGTATTTCCTGACTGTAACTATCAATAATCTCTTCGTGGTCCTCTTCACCATTCCTTTCCAGATGTTTGTTTATTTCATCACTAAGCTTATCATTGCTTTTCTCAATATTATTTTCTGCGTATTTATTATATGCAGCATAATTATGAAGGTCTATTGTGGTGAAATGACAAATGTGAAAAAGGGTCGTACCGAAGAAATCTATAACATTCGGGTGGCAAAATTCAGTATCCAGTTCCATACACATCCTTAATCGTATGACAGCCTTAATCCGTTGCCGGTTGCACCGCAAAAGTAAGCATTTATCATAATTCCCGCCCGGATTGGACGTACAGCACTTTCTGTCCAGGCTAACACGGCACGAAATGTTGCATGTCCCAAAATGTTACGTGAATTGCTGGCGTTTCGTCAGTTGCAGCTGTGCGGCCAGCTGCAAACCCGCATTCGACGCGCCGGTGCGGTCGAAGAACAGCTGGCAAAACCGTCCCGTCACGTCATACTTTCCCCGCACTAGATGTTCTGGTTTTTCTGTCCAGATCTGCTAGCTGCGAATAATTCTACTTGATATTATAGATACAACTTACCATCAGGAGTGATGATAATGATCAGCCTGTTTATCAACGCGATATTAAACCCACCATCATTTAACGAATGGCAAGCAATGAGCAGTACCATAGACATGTTGGTTGTTGCGGTAGGTTTTATTACTCGACAGGCCTCATTACTTTCCCTAACAGTTGCTGCATTCTTTTTGATCGCATCTGTCATCATGGATATGAAATCAATCCGGAAACTACTTCGACGTTCTTGAGCGTTGCCGACATTAGTTTCGAGGTTCTGGTAATTCTGTCCAGTTCAGATAGTAGTGTGGGATCTGAGCTGATATTATTGATAGGTGCTCATTGAATTTTCGGAGAAAATTTCCCCATGAATACATTGATTATTGAATCACCTTATGAAGCTGTATTAGACGTAAACCAACAGCCTTACGCCATCACTCCTGATGCGATCAAGTCTCTCGTTCGCGGTAAATCATCTTTCATGGTTTTTGGTGAAATCAATAAAGGTAATCCTGCCTTTAAGGACTGGAGTAAACGTCTTGCACTCGGTGAAAAATTACCGCGCGGTAAATTCTTCCGGAAAGAAGAACTAATGCGAGCCTGGATTAACGCACCAATGCCATCATCTATTCATCTCTGAAAAATCGCGCAAGCGGCCTTTTTATGACTCTTGCCAATTGTTGGCCTTTCGTCAGCTGCAGCTGCGCGGCCAGCTGC
>ERZ780157.958-NODE-958-length-33339-cov-4.943336_pt1 | contig 33339 bp, 36 predicted proteins | sample MGYA00511169_ERZ780157 | MGnify/ENA primary metagenome ERZ780157 (study PRJEB29588, sample SAMEA1965149) | human gut metagenome | biome: human gut; feature: human-associated habitat; material: faeces | place: Denmark | collected 2008/2010 ...
CATTTCTTTTTGAAATCATTTCAGTTACAGAACCTTGCTCAGGAAGATTCATCAGTAACATTAATCGAGTAGCTACATTTAAATCAATTTTTTTCATTTTAGTTTTATTCATATTAGTTCATATTTTTAATTTGTATTTGCAAAGTTATAGATTATTTAATAAATAAACAAATTTTTATCTAATTTATTGTATATAAACAAAAAATGCCGCATTTCTGCGGCATATCTTGTAAAAATTAATCTTTTTTATCTATTTCTTTTATTTCTATGACTAGCTTTTGACGACAATCATCACATAAAAATCTTTTAGCTATTTTAAACATACTTTGACCAATTTCACCTGTTAAGTATTGATATTCTTCTCCATATGGTTTAATTTTCAATGCTGAACTAATATGCATTGCTAAATGACCTTTTTCATGATCAAATGTATTTTGAAATTCTTCAGCAGATGTTGTCAATCCAATAACTACAATGGAACATTTATGTTTGAAGTTTGAATAGGTAATTCCTATATTATATTGGTTACTTCTTAATAAATTTTCTGCTTTTACAAGTTCAGATCAACTACATCCTATTAGTTCTAATTCTTCTAGAATTTCATCTGTATAATAAGTATCTACTGCATAATATACAGTTACGTGCCAATCTCAATCCTCCAAATAAATGTTCTGTACTACCATATTAGATCATATCTTCTCACATTATTGGAGTTCCTGAGCCTATGCAGTCTGCATAAAATCTTGTTAGAGCCTTTCCATCATATCCATCTATATCATCTAAGTAATCTTTAACAAACTGTAATAAATACTGTTCGCTAATAATAGATGATTCAAAAAAATCTGATTTGGCCATATGGTATACATACATTACATCGTATCCTACACAATTATCTACTTTTATTCCATAGTTTCTAAATAATTGCTCTAATTCGCTTTTAGGAGTTAATGTTACCTCTTCAGGCTTTCTATTAGCTCCTCTTTTGTGCATTTTAGATACAGCTCAATCACATAGCTTTTTATTAAAATGCCATCCGTTTTGTGCCAGATATTCTTCCATTCCTGAAGGCATTTTGTCTCTAATATCTAGTCTATCTCTTTTCATAACTACCGACCTCCACGATATCCAGAACGATAAGATGATCTATAACCTGATCGTTCTCCCATCATTTCTTCCATAGCTTTTTCGTATCCGTCTTCATAGCCACATTCGTATGCTTCTCTTTCAGCTTTTTCCATTTTTTCTGACTTATCACGCATACCCATTCTGTAGTCCATTTCTCTGTCGCGGCCTTCTCTAATTTCCCACACTCTCATATATTACTCCTTTTTTAATTGTAACATTAATTCTCTATTTAATTCCATTAATTCAGTAATACTTTTAGACATTTCTCCTACTTGATTTTTTAAAGAATTTATTTCAGATTGTTGCTGTTGTTTTTCTGCAAGTTCTGGATTTAATTCTGTTAAAATGCGATCAAAGCAGGTTATCATTTCTTTGTGGAAATCTACACTACTTATAATGGCTGCACTTTTTTGTTTTAGGCTGCCAATCTCTGCATTCATCGCTTCTCTACTATCAGATAATACTATATTACTGTTATTAAAATCTGCAATATCTAAATTAGCTGGAATTTTTTGATATGTAACGTCTTGGTTATTAACCTTAACGGTAATATCAACAACCATCTCTTGTGGCTGTCCAAACATTGGTTGAATTGGATATTTAGGGACAGGCATTGAAACACTTACAACAGAACCAACATCTAAACGTGGAGATGCGTCTTTATATAAAATATATATCTGACTATTTGGCCTTAAGTTTGAAAACATATATTACAAATTATTTGCTAAGCAGCTGATGCTGCTGGGTTAGTAAACTCTAAAAATCTTATTACGCCCGTACTCTTATTGATATACGCTAGACGTTGGGTATTTCCTTGTACATTTGAACCAGTAACGTTAGAACCTTGACTATCTACAACACTGATTTTAGTTTTTCCTGTAGTGTCTCCACTCGATATTGTTGAAGCTCCACTAGGAACTCCTACTAATACAGGTAAATCTTCGCCACCAGTAGGTGCGTCAGCGTGTATTGTCAACAGTACTATACTCTCACATGGTAATTTACTATATAAACAAGGATTAATACCATAATCAACAGAGCTCTCTGTAAGAGCTACTGCATTAGTAGATAACTTATAAATACCTCCAATATCAATTCTTGGAAGTCCTTCATTTCGAACAGGTACGGGACCTAAATTCCACCAATAAGGATCAATAATATTAATCATAATCTATATATTTATTAGCAACCACATAAAGTAGTATAAGGATTAACACTAAAGTTAACAGGCTGACTATAGCTTACAGGAACTAAATTACCCATTGCTGGGATGTAAGGAATAGTTACTGTAGCAGGCTGTTTACACTCTATTGCACCTAGTCTTGCACTTAAGTCTTGAAGAGCCGCGTTCACTGGAGCAATCGTTTGAGCTTGGAAAGCTTGAATAGCATTTGTTTGATGCTCTTGAGAAAGCTGATTGATAAGCGCAGATTTATCCTCACGTAAGCATCGATTTTGTTCTGCAATTCTCTCATTTCAAGCTGACAAAATTTATCACTAATAAGAGTAGTTTGCTGATCTATCTTACTTCCAAGAGTATTAGTTTGGTTCAGAGTAGCTAACTGACCTTCATATCCCTGACGTTCAATAGCTGTACGAACATCGCAGCAGCATGATGCAATTTGTGATGCAATCTGGCAATTACCTGCTTGGATAGCATTAATAACTTGCTGTCCACTCATTCCAATCTGATTACCTACAGACTGAATCTGACTTTGAACTGAATTAATTGCTGATTGCACAGCATTGATATCGCAATTTAAAGTAGTAGCTAACTGACTAATTGCATTTCCGTTTCCATTAATAGCTTGTAATAGCATCTCTCTACCATAATCATTATTAAGCTGGTTACCTAAACCACCAGCACCATTATTACCAAATCCGTTACCTCCTCAGCCCATAAGGAAGAACAAGAAAATTACCCAGATGAACCATCCACCTTCTCCAAAACCATCGTTATTACGACCTTGCATAGCTAATAGAACGTTTGGATCTACACCCTTCTGCGAAAGCATAGAACCTAAAAGAGATAAAATACCATTGTTACCTGCGCCTTCACCAAACACATAAGTTTTTTCTTCTGCCATATTAAAAAATACTTAAATTGTTAAACATTTTGTTTTTGTTTTGTTGATCAACAGTACAAATTTACAATAGCAAAAGACTAAAACATAACGTTACTATTAAAATAAAAAATCCCCTTAAGTTTCTCAACTTAAGGGGATTACAAAGATCCATAATTAGTAACTTGTTATTAGTTGTTTTCTATAAATTTATCTAAGTCTTTCTTATATCAAAACAATTCTTTAAAACCTATTTGTTTACGACCATTAGGAATCTTCTTTGCCTTAACATAATTGTCAAAAGTCGCTCTACTAACTTTTAAGTATTTACATGCTTGATACTTGCTAAGTTTTTCATTCTTATTAGTTATTCCAGAAAGATATTCAATTACTTCTTCGCACTCTTCTGGACTAAGATTAGAATTACCAGTATCGATATCGTTAACAATTTTTAATAAAATTTCTCTAATAATCTTTAACATAATTAACCATAAATTGCCCCATTAACTAAAACAACGCCTCTAACATAAGTTATACAGTAGCATTTGTAGTTTCCGCCAGATAAACTATCAATTCCATCCATTTTGTGATAGTTTTCTCCAAAAGTTACATCAACAGTATTCGCTACTAAGATAATAGCATCAGGATTATTTTCTGTAACATATACTTCAGTTACATTCACAGAGCCACTGCTAGCAAAATACAATCCTGGTTTACCTGGAGTGTCTACAGAAGGTAGTTTTTTTGCATAAATATTATCTAAATCAATAGTAGATGCTGAAGATCCTGTATAACTTGTAGTTGAACCTCCTGCAGTAACATTTAATGCATATGGGTTTGGAAGTGTGATAGGAATTTCAGGTATATCGTTAACATTTGCTGGAGTAAAGCCTAAAGCAGTTTTAACTGTAGTATCTTTTAAGAGAGTATAAGCAGTACCATCCTCTAAGACATATATGGCCATTTCAGCACCTCCAGACTCTGTATATCCTGTCTTAATTCCTCCTAAAACATTATTTTTAGCTACAGGCAATGTATATGAAGATCCAGGAGCACTATTAGTAATAGTTAAAGTTCCATTAGAAAATGATAGACCAATACCAGTACCATTAGCAATAGTTAATGTAGTAGAACTATCATTTAAAGTTGTACTTCCAACTTTAACTGGTCTTCAAGTATTCTCGGTGGAATATCCTTGGCCCGTAACTCAACTTTGAGTAGCATATCCACTTAAAGATGGTATTTCACTCTTTAATGCTAAATTAGAAAGTGTCTGTCCAGAATTTTTAATAGATTTGGGTCCTGCTCCAATTATAATATAATCTACAGCAAGATTTCCACTAGCCATTACATCTCCACCACCCGCTGAACCAATTTTTTCATCAATTTCAGATTGAGAATAAGTTTCAGACTTTGTATAACGATTATTTAATGCTTCAGTAACTACTTTATTTTGGACAGGATTAACAGAACTTGTACTTAAAGAAGAATCAACTACAGTTCCATCAGGTATATCAAAATTAAGATCTGATTCATCAACTTTGTCTTTATAAGCAAGAGCTCCTGCATCTGTAATTTGAGCTAGAGGATGAGTATGTGCTGCAGGAACATAAGTTTCTGGTTTTCCTGTAACTTTATCTCATGCTATTTCTTTCTCATCAACATATGACTTTAATGCTAAATTATTAATTAAAATACCTGAATCTTTAACAGTTTTTCCTGGACCATTAGAAGTTATTACTCTATCCGCAGTAGTAAATGCCTCTGCTGCAATTACATCTCCTGCTCCAAAACCTGTTAACTTATCGTCAACTTCGTCTCTTGTATAATAATTAGAAAGATCAATTTCTGTATCACCAATCTTCTCTCATTTTCCATCAACAAATACATATTCATCATGTATATCTGGAGCAGAACCAGATTTCTTAACAAGATAAATAATATTTGTCTCTCCAACACTTGGAAGTTGATCAACAATCTCAATTTGAAGATTAGCTAAATTAGCAATCATTTCTTTTAAGATTCTTCCTTGGTTTGCAGATAATGATTTATCAGCAGCAAGAGACTCTAAATTATCTACAATTGAACTTTTTATCTGATTATTAATAGTTGTATGTACATTATCAATAGCTTGTCACACTCCTCCAGAAGTAATTAAATTTTTACTTCCTTCTGTCGGCTCTTCTTCTATTGAATTAATAACTTTTGGTATATCAGTTAATACTTTAGCATATTCTTCTTTAGTGCCTGTATACCCATTTTCTTGTGCAATAAGATAAGCATCTTTACCAGGAGCACCAATTGTTCCAGGAAAAATAATCCATTTCTTTTGCTTTTTATCATAAATTTTTACACTCATAATTTATATATTTTTAAGATTATGCATATACTGCACCATTAACAGCAACTTTTCCATTTGCCATATAACTTAAGCAGTAGATATAATAAATTCCAGATAAAACATCTAATCCATTCATTTTAATAACATTACTTGCAGTAAATGTAAGTTTAGTATTACTTATAATAACTGAATCAGGATTGGTTGAAGAAAATCCATTTAAAGTTGATATAGCTCTTGATGTATCACAACTGTAACTATATCCTGCATTAACTGTTGAACTAGTCAACATTCTTACACTTAAAGGTTTTGAAGTACTAATAGATACTGCAGATGAACCTGTGTATGAAGTTCCATTAATTGTTAATGCAGATGGATTAGGTAATGCAATAGGAATTTCAGGTATATCACTAGTATTAGCAGGGGTATAGCCTAAAGCAGAAGTTACATTACTTTTGCTTAATGAAATAGTTCCAGAAGACAATGTAATATTACTTCCAACTTTAACTCCACCAAGTACTGAACTTGAAGCTGTAGGTAAAGTATAAGTACAATTAATTGTAGTTCCACTAATACTAATATTAGTACCTGCACTATAGGTTGTATTAGTATCTGTCCAAGGTACATTTACATAGGCTTTGCCATTACTTAATTGTACAGCATAGTTTTTACCACTTGTTGTGTATCCAATTTGAATTCCTCCATAAGTACTAGAGGTTGCTGCAGGAATACTTGTTAAATATCCTTGACTAGTTACTCAATTTTGAGTAGCATACCCTGATAAGGATGGGATAGTTGGTTTATTAGTTAAGTCATTATAAGATCCACTTGTAGCTACAGTAGCGAATGTTGGTTTACCTGTTACTCCAGACCAAGGTACACTAGTTGCACTTCCTGCTGTGAATTCTTTAAATTTAGTAGCAAAAGTAGATGCAGATTCTGATACGCAGAAGTACATAGGACCTCCTGAACCAATCTGAACAACATCTCCCTCTTGAACATCTACACTCATTGCGGCAGATTGAGAATCTACTACAAACAGCCTTTCTAATGCAGCTGCAGGAATTTTTTCAATAGGAATTTCTGGCAACCTATTAGCATCAATAGTTCCAGTAAGTTTTTCAGCATTAATAGTACTTATTGTTGTGTTTATAGTCACATTTTTAGATCCATTAAATGATTCCGAAGTAGAACCAGTGACATCTCCATCTAAAATTATATTTCTACCATACATTAATGTTTCTGCAGCTGATGTTTTAGAAGCATATGGTACAGTAAAATCTGTAGAGGTTTTATTTCCAACAGTTATTTTTATGAAATTACCATTCTTAATAAATGAAGGTGCACTTGCAAGATTTGTAGCTGTAGTAGCTGTAGCTGCATTACCAGTTATGTTAACTTGTTCTGGATGCCTATGATCTTCACGTGCATATTTTGTAGATGTTCCAACTGCTGCAGTACCTGCAATAAGTGGTGCTACTGTCGCAGGACTAATTTTTCCTGCATTAACTAAAGCTTCAACTTCTGAAGCACTGATATCACATTTATATTCTTTACCCCAAGTACAGATCATTGGACCTTCATCAATAAAGGATATATATGAATCAAATACTTTACGTTCCTCTGTTCCTGCAGTAGTTTTTGCTCTTTCTGCATTATAGGAAGCTTTAGTTTTAAAATGTAAAAATTTTGTTTTATATGCCATAGCGTCTATATTTTATATAGCACCTATAATATTATAGGTTAAAAATAAAGGGAATAGGGAAATCCCTATCCCCTTATTATCTTAATTTATTCGAATTCAACCCATTCCATCTCAGCAGTTAGAGCAACTTTTTTTGATTCGCTATCCTTTACTGCAGAAACGTTTAAAGAACTTGAAGTAAACGTAACTTCTGGTACTGCATTATCAGCTTTAGTACCTTGGGCAGATGTAGCGGCTCCAATGCTACCTGGAGTGATATTAACAGTTTTTTGAGCGCTACCGTTGAATGTAAACTTTGTAGTTCCCTCGTTACTTCCACTATTTAATGTAACAATTAAGGAATTCTTTACTTGAGTAGCATTATCCGCACTTCCTGCAGTCGCAGGTTTACCAATTAATACTTTTTGAGGTTCACCATTACGTGGTGTAACAGTAAATGATCCATCTGTGCCATTTGCAAATACATAAGTAGTATTTGTATCAGTTGGGAATGCCCAAGTTCCATCACCTCTTAAAAACGCAGCTTGTTTTCCTGCATCAGGAGCAGGAACAATACCTGCTGCACCTGCTGTATTTGATGTTGCGGCTGTCATTTCTGCTACTGATCCAGAAATTGTTACAGTTGTACTACTTTTAGATGCAGATAGTGTTAAAGGAGCAGTGCCAGATGCATTTATAGTTCCAACTCCACCTAAACCAGATAAGGTTGGTGCAGCTGGTATAGTACCAGTAATTATATCTGTAATATGTCCAGAACTATCAGCTGTAATACCTGTAATAACTTTGCCACCAGCAGTAACAGGAGAACCAGCGGTTCCTATAAGAGTTGTTCCATTAGCAGGTTTATAGTGATTATCTACAGAAGTTACTTTTGTGTCAGTAAAGACAGCGTTTGAAGGTACGCTAGTGGCGATAGTATATGTACCATCTTTAATAACTTTACCTGTAGCTCCATCAAATACTGCAATATGACCTGCTGTCGCAGAAGCTGGGCCAGTTACTGCGCCATCAATATTAGCCTGAACAACTGTTCAATCTGCATTAACTACTGTAGTACCACTAATAGGACCGTTATTAATAGCAATTAGCATATCTCCAACCTCACACTTGATTCCCGCATAAGTTCCAGCAGTAATTACTTTATAGGTCCAACCTACTTTATATCCGTTAGCTGGAACTTTAGTAACAGTACCGTCTGTGCCTAATGTTCCTTTATAAATCATTGCATCAGCTGCAGCGATCTTATTATCAATAGCTGCAACGACAGCAGCAGCAGTTGGGATTGCAGTTGAACTACTAGCTAAAGTTGTTTGTACAGAGTAACCATTTTCAATAACTCCTGTTGTATTATTAAACTTAGGAATATATCCAGCAGTAGTTGCAGCTGCAGTTTTTGTAACATTATTTGCAATACTTGGAGTTACTGAAATATCTTGAGCTGCACCATTACTAGGAGTTACTGTAAATTTGTTAGTTCCTCCTGCAAATGTATACGTTGTATTAGTATCTGTAGCAGGAATACCAAGAGCTGTTATATCTGTTTTAGTTACTGCTGCTGTACTTGTGACATGTCCAAACTTATCAGTTGCAATTTTATACAACCCTGATGTTTTCGCAGCAGCTCCTGCTGGAACAGCATGAGAGATAGTACGACTTTCTGCCAGATTTCCACCTCCAGATAACCCGCCTGTTCCTGTTATCGTAATTGTTTTATCTACTTTTTTATCTAACGCTGCAGCTACAGAACTTGCTGACGCTATATCATTAAAATCTACTTCAACAGTAGTATTATCTGATCTGGTAATTGTTAATTTATTACTTAATAATTGTGCATCTTTAAGCCCAATACCAAATACATCATATCCTGTATCTGTTTTAACTTTAATAGATTGAGTTGTTGTATCAAATCAAAGATTTCCAGTTTCGATTGTAGTAGGCTCTGTCGCCTTTTTAAAAAACTTAATTGTTGTCATGTTTATTTTTTTTAAATTTTAATCCCCCCCCTTCACTAAATGTGAGGAAGGGGAAATTATTATTTATTCCATTTCTGATCAAAATATATCAAGCTTACCGTCTGTTCCAATTTGGATAGATGAACTTGTTGATACTAATTTAGACATATCTACAGCTAAACCTCTAGAAGTACCTTTACCAGTTACCTTAATAGTATTATCTGGACTAGTAATAGATGTAATGCCACCTGCAACAGCAGTTTTAATACTATCACTAAGAGCTTTCATACCTTCAGCAACTGTTTGATCTGCACCAATTTCAGCACCGCCAGTAATGGCAACTCCAACTTTTACAGTTGAGCCTTTTACTCCACTAAGATCTAACTTAAGACCTTCGGCTGATTTTGATAGTGCTTCATTTGAAGCTGGATCTAACTTAACATCAATAACATTTTCTTCTGTAATTGAAACTGCATTACCAGGAGTTAATTCGTCTTGCTTACCTCCAACAGATGTTTGTAAAGATTCAATATCAGATTTATTAGTTCTGATTTGATTTAAATCAGTATCAGAAATTAAACTTGAACCTGCAACCTTATCAACTTTGTTACTAAGCTGATTGGTAACTGTAGCAATCTGTCCTTCTAAAGCTGTATCTGCAGCCTCTAGTTCTGTCTTTGCTGTAGAAATTGCATCATTTACTTGTGTCTTCGTATAATATCCTGAAAGATCTACTGTGCCTCCCAGAGGATCCCATTGAGTTCCATCCCAAGCATAGTTAGTTCCAGCAGGAGTAGTTCCATGAGCTGCAACTACATTCCATACATCACCTTTCTTATTACCTTCAGTAGGAAGAGCGTCATAAGTATCTTTAGTACCTTTATAATCAAGAGCTGCAGCCACAGAAGCTTTCAGATCATCTATAAGAGTTTTTAAAGCTTTACCTTGTGCCGCAGAGAGTGCAGCATCCGTTTTATCACTTTCAAGTGAATTGATAATCTCTACAACTGTGCCAGTTGCAAGAGTTTCCCATACTCTATTAGAACCATCAGGATCAAACCCTTTAAGGATATATGCTGTCTTATTTTCTTTTACATAAACGAAAAGACCTTCTACTAACTGAATAGTAGGCATCGAGTCACGGTCAGCTAATGTAGCTTGAACCGTTCTATTATCTAATGGTAGATTCGCACCTAAGTCAAAACCAGAACCTACCGAAATGCCTTTACCAAAAAATTCTGCCATAATTAGTTAAAGTTTACATAGTAAGTACTAGGTTGCGTCATCTTACCAGATAAATATACTGTGTAATCAACAGCTTGACCATCTAAACCAGTAACCGAAACTGTACTAGTTGCATACGAACTAGTTACATCAAAGCTGTTACTGTCTTTAATATTTGAAACTGTCCATCCTGCTGGAGCTGCAAAACAGATGTATTGTTCAGAAATAGGACCAGAAACTTTAATAGTTTTCTTTGCAGAAACTGTTCTAGTCATTCCTTTAATAACCTCTTCTGTAATTGCATTTGTAGAAACTAAACCTGAATAAGCTGCACGATAACCTGTTACAGTTGTTTTTCTAGAATCTACACTTGCTGCTGGAAGTGGAGTTTGATAATTATTTCCTTTTGAATCTTTAGGTTGAGGACCTTCAGCATAAGCTGCACGATAGTAGTAATCCATTGCACCAGCTACTACTTTCTCTGGCAAAGATTCTACTTTACTTGAACCATATAGAATCTTAGAAGCTTCTATATCCTGTTTACCAGCTCTATTATTTTGTTTCTTTCCTGCTAGAGTAATCGCACCTGCATCAAAACTTACGTTAAAGTTTGCTGCAGAAGGAGCATTTGCTCCAATCTCCTGAACATCCTGATAACTCGTTAAAGAGATACTTGCAGAAGGAACAGTAAATGTTGGATTAACTGTTGGGAAGATAAGAGTATCAAAGATTTCATTATAACTCTTACCTGTAAGTTGTGCTACAGTTGTACCTGCGGCAATACCTCCAAGTTTCTCTACGGTTGCTACTGTAGGATCTAATGAAGACTCATAAGAACCACTTGCTGTAGAATCTAAGCTATCAAGTTTAGCTTTATCTTTTTTAGACATAAGACCATCTGCAGTAGCCGTAGCTTTACCTAGTAACAAAGTTGTAGAGGTGGAATCTGTATATGTAATTACAATCCCATTAGCATTGGCATTTAATGCTACATTTGATACTTTCTTATTAGAATCGCCACCATATTCAGTGCCATTCATAATAATTTTCTTAGTATCTGTGGCAAAATAAATACCATTAGCATGCGTAGTGGAATTATAAGAAGCTTGTGGACCTCTATAAAATTTTACAACACAATTAGCCATGTTTTAAAAATTAATTGTTAACATCATTTCAAATTGTAGAGGAAACCTCTTCAATTTTATCTTCTAATTTTTGTATCTGTTGATCCATTTCACTTTTAGTATAATAATCTTTTAAATCTACGGTTATTTGTCCACCTCCTCATTTTTCCCACATATATACATCTTCTGTAGTACTTGGAGAATGAACAACAATATATTCTTCAAATAAGTCGTGAAGTACTGTCGATGTTGCAGGAATCATATATAATTTTCCTAACTTATCAACAGTTGGATCTCCTAACTCTTCAAAACTATTTGCGAATCTTATTTCAAATCCCGATGTATTAGGAAAAGATTTTCAAGCAGTTTCAAATTGTTCTTGTGTAAGAGTACCACCAACAGCAATATAAGAATTGTATAAAAAGTCTTGAACTGAATATTCATCCATGGATTCATCACAAGGATCATATCAAATCTTATCGTGCTCTGGTTCGTTATTTGGAAAATCAGATTGACATCCGATTGCTATATTTTCATCACCAGGATCTCCTTTTTCTCCCTGAGGAATTCCAAATTTAAGATTTGCATCACTAATATCTGGATTTAAATCAGTTACATAAGGTTGTGCATCTGGTGCTAATTTTTCTACTTCAGAAACTACAGTTACTGTAGCAGGTTTTCCTTTAGGAACTTTTACATTTAAAGCTCATTCTCTAGGAGCATTAGTTTTATCAATTACTAATGACGGATTTTGATCTCACTCAACAGTTTCAATAGTTCCTGCATTAAATCTAGGAAGAACAGAACCAGTAGAAGTAATCACTTTACTTGATTCCATAGTTAATTCCAAATGACCTTCTGCATCACTAATATTAACTGATTTAATACTATCTCCTCTTAATTCTTCTAAATAGCATAGTGTAACCCATTCACTAGTAGGATCTCCTAAATATCCCCATAGAATTCTATCATCTGTTAAATTATCAGGATCTCCAAATTTTCTAACAAGTGCAGGTGTTCTTCCAGAATCTCCTTTAGGTCCCTGAGGTCCTTGTGCTCCAGTAGCTCCAGTATTTCCCTTGTCACCTTTGGCTTGTCCTAATTTAATTCATGATTTTGGTGGATCATTCTTATCATAAGAAACAAACCAATATCCGTCTTCAATTTTCAATTGAGGCGTTATACCATCTTCACCGTCTTCTCCAGGAATGCCAGGAATGCCAGGTGCTCCAGTAGCTCCTGTTAAACCTTCAGCTAAAACTCTTTGTCCACTATCGTCAAATATTCATTCAGTTTTTTCATTAATAGATACTGTTCAATAATAATGATTATTAGATGTATCCTTTTTAATGCCGATAATAGGAGTATCTCCAGCGGGGCCTTTAAGATCACTTATTGAGGTTGAACTTGGAGGAGTATTACTTTCTTTTCAAGAAAGTATTCCGTTATTAATCTCTGGAACTCATACTTTTCCTGTAGGTCCTTCAACTCCCGCCATTACAAAAGCTCAGAAAAGATTTGGTTTAATACCAATAATCTTATCTTCTTCCCAAACTAATTCGGGCATATTTAAAGATGAAGATATATGACTCCTAGTACAAGATAATAGAGCTCCCTCAAATGCTACAAAATCTATAATATACTCATCATTAAAGTAATGTATATTAGTCATCCATTCTCCAGCCATTTTAAAGGAAGTTCCTTTATAGAAATCTCTTGAATTATAAGCTCCAGAATACTCTCTTGAATTTTGTAGATCTATAGTAGGTAATATATTATTTTTCTTCATAGCTTATTATTTTGACCCTAATATTAAAAATGGAACACTAATACTTGTTGTTGGTACTTTGCCATCTCCAGTTCTTACATCTAAAGAAGCCCCATTAATTCTGCCTCTTGCAGAACCATAAAACATTTTTAACAAAGCCTCATCTCATATAGGTTGTGAAATAGCTACAGTAGTTATTGATAGAGTTCTACCAGGATAAATACTTGTTAAATTTAAATTTGCAGCAAAATTTCCAGATTGACTCACAGTTAATACTAAGTCAGTTCTACACCTATAAAAAGAAGATAAAGATGGCACACCAGATGAATTAAAATAGACTTCTCCACATGCTAAAAACGAATCACTATTATAATCATCATAACTTCTATAATAAAGATCTGAACGTAGTGTTCCATTCTGCTTTCATGTTTTCAGCTCAAAATCTGATGTATTTTCTACCCAAATTGTTCCAACATAGTAGTTACTTACTATTGAGGATGGAACGAATTTAAATTCTACTACACCTCCTGCAGGAAGCAAAATTTGGGAAGCATTAAAAAGAATTGGTTTATCATAAGAGAATAATAGCCTACCATTGTAATATCCACAAATTTTAATAGATTCATCATCATGGCCATTATCAAATGGGTATACAAATAATTGTTTATCCGACTTGTTATAAATTGCACCAGAATATGAACCATCAATATTTAATTGATATTTAGAAGCATCTATTTTAAGTATTACATCTTCATGTATGGTTGGAGAATATACAATTTCTGAGTACAATGAATCTAATACATGTGGATCAGATGATTGAGTCAGTGTATATTGTTTAGTATTTTGAATAAGTGCATTATTAATTTTAATATTTGTTAAGTCAACACTTCCATCATCCCCAAATTTAATTTTTCCTGCAGCCATATGTCCAGCTCCAGTTCTAAAATTAAATAGTATATTTGGAGTAAATACACCTCCTGTAGGAGTTTCTGGATTAAAATTCTGGTATTGAGTAGATACTTGCCCACTAGAATCAATCCCTTGCTGACTAAACATATAGTTTCCATTAAATACAGCAGATCCAATAAGACCGTTAGCGATAATCCCAATTTTAGTATACAGCGCTTCAAATGCATCTAATTTAACTCAACTATTACTAGTATCAGTGCTAGGAGATTCATTACTGTGTAATGTTCCTTGCCAAGTTCCTACTATATTTAAAACGTAATAGCTAGCATCATTAGAATCATATACATAAGGAGTTTTATCTGCGGTTCCTTGATATACAGTATTAACATTATAAATACCTTCAGGATAAATTATTTGTCCTTTAGAACCATTCTCTCCATTTAATCCATTAGTTCCACTTAATTTAGTGGGAGTACTCCAGCTACCTTCAATTGTGCCAACTTTATCAGTATTACTTGTATAATTTACTCTGGCTTGAATAAACCAAATATAAGGAGTCTCTTCAGTAGGAGTTGGAACCGCTAAATTCCAACCTGTTGGTTGTCTTGTCGTTCCAGGAGTACTTGTTCCTCCATAAATTGTTGTAGTTCCTAAACAGTAACGAACTTCGATGCCAATTCCAGGTAATCCATCAACTCCGTCTTTACCTGCAGGACCAGGATCACCAGTAACACCAGGTTCTCCTTTTATTTTAGTCCATTTATAATCAGAAGGATCGTTACTATCGTTTATATTAAAATCTACATATACTCCAATTCAAGCGCCTGGATCTTCTCCATTATTGCTTGTAAAAGTTGTACCTCCATCATTAGAGTATTTAATATGTAGATAACTTGTTTTTCCGTCTTCTCCATTAGTACCAGGAATTCCTTGATCGCCCTTTTCTCCTTGAATACCTTCAAATCTTGCCCAAGTATAGTCAGAAGGATCTGTACTATCTGCTTGAGTAAAATCTACATAAGTTCCAATATATGTACTTGGAGTTTCAGTCATTTGACTTGAAGAAGTTGGATTAGCAACAGAAGAATATTTAATATGGAAATATGTGGTTCTTCCGTCTGCTCCTGGAGTTCCTGGAACTCCATCTGTTCCATTAGTTCCATTTTCTCCGCTTATAACAACTGGAGTAGTCCAGTTTGTATTTAAAGTATCGTCAGGATTAATAGTTGCTGTAGTCATCCAAAGATATCCATCTTTAGATTTTTCAGGAGGAACTACAGACCATCCTGAAGGAGTTCTTATTGTTGCATTTAATGTAGGAGGATTTGAATTGCTTGTATTCACTGCAAATCTAAATTCTGTAAATTTACCATCTTGAGCTTGGCCATCTCTACCATTAACTGGTATTACTTCTGACCATTCAGTTACAAGACCTGTCTCCCCATTAACTGTTCCAATACATTGTCACCAATTGCCACTAGTTGTAGGATAATCTTCCCATCCAGATGGACTAGGACTATTTCCTGTAGGCTTTGATGGTTTACTATCACTTAATTTATAAACGTATGTTTTCCAATTTGGTATTACTGCATCCTGTCCCTTTTCTCCTGTCATTTGAACAGGATCTGACCATTCTCCAACAAGAGTAGAATCTCTAAAAGATGCTGTGATTGACCATATAATTTCATAAGAAGTATGAATAGGAACAACTGTACTTCATACAGAACCAGGATTTGTATTTGTTTTATTTACAACTGGAGGAGTATTTACACTACTACTTTTTGCATACATCAACTTAATACTTAATCCATCTTCTCCATTAGAACCATCAGTTCCGTTTGTTCCATCCTTACCGTCTTTTCCGTCTTTTCCATCAGCTCCTTTAGGTAATCCAAAACTAAATTTGAATATATCTCTCTCTAAAACTACATTAGCATTAGCCTGAGTAGTTGAAGAGACATTTACTACTTCTGCATCAAAATTAGGAATTTCTCCGCCGCCAGAAATAGTTTTCCATTCAGTATCATAATCAGCATTAGACTTTTTAACTAAAGCTTGACCTGTAGTACCTCCAGGAACTACTCCTACTCCATCTGTTCCATTCTGACCTGGATTACCTGTTGCTTGTCCTATATCTTCTCATGTTTGTCCTTCATTCATTGAAAGCATTCAACGACCATTTTCTATTTTTAATTGAGGAGTAATACCGTTTTCTCCAGATGGACCTGTAGGCCCAATATCTCCAGGATCACCTTTTTCTCCTTTACCACTATTTCCCATGATAAAAGCTCAATAAGGATTTGGTTCTACTCCAATAATTATGTCGTTTTCATAGATCAACATAGGTTTATTTCATTCTGATGATAAATGACCTCTTAGACAATACAGTAAACTACCATTGTAAGATATAAAATCAACAATATGTTCATCATTAAAATAATGAGTATTAGGGGCTCAAGCACCTGCCATTTTGAAAGAGGTGCCTCTATAAAAGTCTCTAGAACTATACATATTGTAATATTCTTGTGAGCTTACTGCATCTTCTACGATTACATTAACATTAGATCTCTTCATAATATTGAATTATTTTAATTATTTCACTATTAGTTGGATTTCCGTGTTCAATATAATCAATTGCATTAACAATCTCATTCATTGTAAACAATGATTTCTTGTTAGGTAAATGTCCAATATTAATATTAATTAACTCTTGAACAAATATTTTATATAATTCATTATATAGAATTTCCACAACCACAACTATTATTTATATTACCCAATTCCTCTCCACATAAAGAATTACATGAAGATAAATTATCTAATATTCTTTGCGCTTCTGTAAAGTTCCCCATATCTTTTAGATAATCAAACACATACATAGCACTTAATAAGAAATCTCTTCGATCTCTTAAACTTTCATTTGTATTACATTTATCATAACTACATATCTTACTATTACTCAACAGTAATTGCCGTTGCAAATATACTAAACATCTTTGTAATTTACAAACACTAAACACATTTTTTATTGGACAATAGAAAGTTTGTGATGCTTTATTTTCCTGAACTAAATCGTATGCCACTTTGTAGTTAACAATAACTTCAGAATTTTTAATTACTTCGTCTAAAGTATGCCCATCCTGATTTGTAATATTAGACTTATATAATTTTCCTTTAAAGAAAAATAATTCATCCATTAGGTTAATATATTTATCAGGTTCGTCTTCATCTTGAAAATAACTTAATTGAGGAATTACTAATTTATAATAAGAATATGTACCATCAATATCTAACATAAACTCAGATGCAAATCTAGTTAAATATTGTCCTCTATTATGTAGTTCTTTTCTTATTTTAACTGATTTAGGAAGTAGATTCTTATCAGTATTATAAGATAGGAATTCTAACATTATATACTGATTTAAATCTACTCCTAAAGCTAAATAATCACTATTATCTACAGCAATTAATTTACAATCAGATCTAACAATTACATCAATATTTATTTTTTTATTCATATTATACAACTTGTTTTATTTTATCATTATAAGGATTAGTATCAACTGTTTCTGCAGCTTGAATTTGAACTTGTTGCTGTTTTGTTTCAATAAGTTTATCGTTATAATCCTTATCGTTTTTAACTTTTTCTCTTTCAATAGCTACTTTTTCAGCTTCAAGTTGTAGTCTAGCTTGACTATTTTGTTCAAGTTGATTTTGTGATTGACCTAATTCCCTTTGTAATTGTTCATTTTGTTTCTGTAACTGTTGCAGATTTTGTTCATATTGCTGAAGTTGTTGCTGCAACTGAGAAACACTATTATTTTCTTCCTTCTTAACAGCAGTAGCTTTAGCTACATAACGTTTAAGTTCGGACATACTATTGGCAGTTGCAATACTTACTGCCATATCGGGATCTGACATTCCAGCTTTAATTAATTCAATATTAAGAGCCTTTACAGTTTCCATATCTTTAAAAGACTTAGAACTATCCTCAATATGTAAATCAAAATCTGTAAGTGTATAATGTTCAGGAAGTGCAGTAAATATTCTTGAATATTTATTACCTAACACAATAGTACCAGTAATACCATTTGGATATACTAATTTAGCTAAATTAAGCATATCATAATTAGCTTCTTTATAAATGATATCCATGGTCTCAAAATATTGTTTAGTTAATAAACCTGACATTTTAACTCCAAGTTGAACATTAGAAACTGCATCTCTCTGTTCATATTGAGCTAATCTTTCAGGTAACACTCCTGTAATTGAAGAAGCTTGTTGTTCTACAGCTTGAATAGCTAATTGAATGCCTTGAATAGCTTGGGCTTTAACTGTGTCATCAAATCCATTAAAAATAGTATTTGGCATACCTTCGCTGCCTTCTTCTTTACTATTTATTAATGCTAGCCCATTTTTTTTATATGCTTGTCAAGATTTAACTCTGTCTGTTAAATCGTCTCCTAAAAATGATGGAATAAAAGACACGTCCATCCAATCTCCAACTCCTCCTGAAGAAGCAATAAGGTTGTCTCTACAGTAAATTAAGAGATCTAGCTTATCTTGTAGATCCATAGTATTAGTAACTAAAGAATATGGATCTCCATTCTTATCTAAGAAAAATATTCCATTGACAGATAATCTACATCTACTTGGACAATCGGCACTTCTTACGATATATTTTGACTCTCCACGAGTAATGTATACTTCTGAACCAATTTTTACTCCTTCGTGCCTCGTTAATTCTCCAGTTTTATAATCTACTTCAATTCACTCAACTTCATATACAGGAATAAGATAATTCTTTATAGGTTCTATTGAATCATAATCTCCAGGCCATCCTGAATGTGCTTCAAGTCCTGCAAGAATACCAGTATGTAAATTATCAGCTCGCAGATTAGGTTCTGCAGGTTTACCAACATATCTAACTAAATAAGTAGGAGACGTTGAATCTGCAGTTTGTTGCATATCTCTAATTTTTTTAGCTGCTTCTATAGTTAATTCTGATCTGAATGTGTTTAAGATATCTTCTTTTGACATTCATTTTCTAATAACAACCCTTTTTGAATCTGCAAGATAAGGAGAATTTGGATTACGTTCTACAAACGTATTAACAGGATTTAAAATTTCAATATTAACATTTGAATTACTTTCTGTAGGTTTAACTCTATAGTAACAAGTACCTGTAATAAGTAAATCTGTAAGTAATTCTGCCATTTTACGTTTTAAATCGATGTTTCTTGATTGTCTTAAATAATCAAGAATATTTTGTGCAGCAATTTCATATTCAGAAACAAAAGATTGATCTATATCTTGTTGAATTGAGGCGATCTCTTTTTCAACAAAAGGATCATTTACAATTTCTTTATTTTCAATAATAGCTGCAATAATATTATTCTTTAAATACTGTTGCAAATAATTAAATACTTCTGCACTAATTTTAAGTTGCTTTTCTCTCATTATATTTGAAACAGTCTTCTCATCCTTACAAGATACTTTTAAATCTTGATTTAAACCTAGATATTCTCCAACTAGTACATCAATATGTTTCTTAATCAATGGTGTAAAACTAACTGATGTAGGAGTCCCAATTCCATAATTTTCTTCTAGGTGTTTGAATTGATCAGCATCTCTATGACAATGATAGTATCCATAAGCTTTTCTCATGGCAACTTTATCATATACAAGATTACCTATCGCATCATTAATCTTCTTTACTTCATTCTCTATCACCATATTCTAATACTATATATTGATTTCCTTCACCTGGAGTAGTCATTTCTCCAGAATAATATTTTGTTCTATCCAGTTGCCTATTTCTAAGTTCTTTTTCAAGAAATTCAAAAAAACCTTCTTCATCACCTTCATAGACTAAGACTAACGGAGCTTTTCACTGATTTAAGTCTAAACTTAATTTTCATTGATTACCATCTATAGTTAATGTAAAGTCTCCAGTATAGTATGCACACATAGCCTTTTCAATTGTTTCGTATACTTTATCAACGAGTTCCATTTTTTTGTGATATTACTCCATATTCTTTATAGCCTTTTTCATTAGTGTATCACCCTATGTTTTTTCATTCTTTTGCTAATTTATCCTGAGCAGCAGGCCGTATATTCATTAATTCTTCATCTGCAATTTCTGCCATTTCCATAGCTGCAATAATATCGAACTTTCGTTTATTTTCTCAAGAATATTTTAACAATTGCTCAAGCATTTCATCAATATCAATTGAATAACAGTAATCATTAACAAAATTATTAATTAATTCAAGACCATGCTTGATAATAGCTTCTGTAGCTGGTACACCAATCATTTGTGAGTTGCCTCTTTTCATATCTCCAAGAGTTGAAGCAGGACGTTTCATAAATAGACTATCTTTCTTTTTTTCTTTAAAATATGTAACAATACTAATCTTAGTATGTTCAAGTAGTGCTTTACAATTATATCATACTAATAACTTCATTGCTACATCATACGCTTCTCGAATATCTCGAGGACGATCTTTATAGATCGCAACGTATTTAGCTTCTTGTAATCCATATATACGTTTCTTAATAACTATACAAAAATCAGATACATCTGTTGAAGTAGAAGAATCTCCAGAACCTTGGTCAATAGAGTCTATTCCCGCAACATATAGATTTTTTAATACAAGACCATCTTCGTCACGAAGTGGCCTTTCATATATAGCAATTTTACTATTTGGATTACTTATAACTTTTACTTTTGTTAAATCAGGAGTATCTCCAGAACGATCTCATAATAATGATACGTATTCTGGTTTTAATCCTGCTTTAAATATCCTAATTTGGGTTAATCTATCTGCAATTGCAATTGAATCAAAGATATTTTCACCCTGTTTATACAACGCTTCATTTGGAATAAAACAGTGCTCTGCACAATAATCAAGTAGATCTTTACCACTTAGCTTTTTACGTTCTTCCTCATAAAACTTTTTAAATTCTTCAGATTGTGTAACTCCTCTTGTATCTAAAAATTCTTCTCGTAAACTAAACTTATGAGCTGGAATAAAGAAAGCTGTTAATTGTGGCTTTCTATCTTCTGTATCATAGTTTTTATATGGAAGTACATTATACCCTTCTGGTTTTGCAAAAATGTTTGATAAACCTTCAAGTGCCATATCATCACCACCTGTACCTAAAGCAATACGTGTTCCAAAATGATAACCACCAAGCTCAACAAGAGCATTACCTTGAATCCAACTTTTAGTTAAATATTTATTAGATCCTGCTTCTTCATAGATTAATCTGTCGACACGATCACCACGAATTTTATCAGATGTATCAGCAATTACTGAATCAATTTCTGACATTCAACCATATTCAACTCCATCAGGAGTAACTTGAGATGCACGCTTAGTATCTGCATTATTAACTTTTTGTCGTAGGTGGCGCATACCTCCATTAGTATTCATGTCTAATCAGTTTAACTGTTTTCAACATTTAGTTTTTAAAGGAGTAAGTTTACCTTCTGCAGCACAAGTTAATAAAGAACGATAACCTCTATTAGTTATATAAGGCCTTACTGCTAAACAAGCAACAATCTCAGATAATCCAATACCACGAGCTTTTAATATAGCTACATCTTTATGTAGTCTTTCAGCCATTTCAACATAATGAAAGAATTCATATTGTTTAGCTAGAAATGTAGGAAACTTTTCATTACGACCTGCACCACCTCTAGCTCCTTCAGAAATAACTTCCATTCTATAGAAATTTAAAAAGAAATAATGATCTCCTGTAATTCTATATTTGCCAACTGTATAACCTTCAGTACAACGTTTATATTGTTCTCTTCAGAAATCATTATAAGGCTTTGAATCTGCAGGATATTCCGTATATGAACCAGTTCTATCATAAATTTGAGCTAGTTCATTAAAAGGAGTAGGATCAAAATCTAAACCTTGAGTTTCATTAATTGGTCGATATCCAGTTAACTCATATGATAGCTCTGGATCAAAGTAAAGTACATCTTCAGTGACCGCCACATCTCACAAACCATCTCTCTTTTTATAAAAATCAGTTGCAGTATACTCAAATTGTTCTGTAGTATCTTCTTTCTGATCTCCAAGCATTTCTTGTAATTGCTTTTTTAATTCTTCTTCGAATTTATCTGAAAAAGATTGAGGAGTTGGTTCAGGATCTTTTATTGATTCTCTAAGTTCTTTATATTTCTCTTTAGCTGTTTTCTTTCTTTTGACTTCTGATTCTTCTTTATTTTTTATCTGTTCAAGCATTTTTTTACGTGCTTGAGACATTGAAGATTTAATTGTCTTTACCATACTTAACTATCCATAAATCCAGGTTTTACATCACCTCTATTTTTAGCATTGGATTGCATTTGATCTTTTTTATAATTAAGCTCAAGTTCTTTTAATTTATCTGCCATAACTCCAATACTAGCAATATCAGCTAATACATCTTTTGCCTTAAAGATAGGTTTACTATTATTATCTCTCTCTTCAAGGTCTATATTATCTAAAGATACTCTCATTTTTTCAAGAGTTCGATACGCTGTTTTTATAAGGCTAAGTATTCTAGAAGAATCTTTGATTTCCATGTATTTTCTAACTGCTGCATGGAAGACTGGATCATCTCATTCTTCTTGAGTTAATCCAGAATCTTCCATAGCTGCATCATGCTTTTGTCTCTCTAAGTATTGTTGATATGGACTTTTTCAGTCACAAAACAACCATATATATTTAAATTCTCTTCAAGCTCTTAACCTCTTTGTTCCTTTTGGATCTTCTTTACATTTATTTCTTTCTATATCTCACAGCGCTGCAAACTCCTTTATTAATAGTATTTCGTATTCGTTAATCTTTAGATTACATGTTACATTATCATAAAGGAATAAATCTAGCATTACTTTTTATTTAATTTTTCTTTTTCCTCTTTTGTAGGTTTGTAATTATTGTCTTGAACCCTCTGAAGCGCATTTCCTGAAGGAGTATATACTCCAGAAGTACGATAATATAAGGTATCTCCAGGCATAGTTTGAGTACCTAAGTACGGATTTTCAAAAGTTGGAGCAATTACATGTCTACGAATAGAGTCGATTAATTGATTATTTGTTCCTGGAATCGTACCTGCAATAATCATTTCTCTATCTATTACACCTCTATCTGTTAGATTACCTACATTATTAACAACAGTGTCTCGTTTTATTTTAGGAATTATTTTTCCTTCAGCAAATTTTTGTGCTCCAAACTTTGATTGGAGTTCTTTATATCTATTACTTACAGGAGACGACCGTCTCAATCCTAAAAATCCAAGAATTCCAGAATCATCTATATTACTATCTACTCTACCTCCAATGCCATTGTGTATATAAAGAGTATCCTGTTTATTTGGAGATACTAATTCTGATGTTGTAATATTATTTCTAGTAATTTGTCTTAAACCAACACCGTTAGGTAATACAGTTTGATTAACTCCAGGTTTTAAACTTCTAGCAACTTGTGCTCCATTATGTACTCATTTATTAGGACCATATTCAAATAAATCTACTCCATGAAATTCCTTACGAGCTTTATCAGATTTTCTTTGAGAAGTTTTACCTCCTTCTTGGAAAAATGAACCAAGGTTTCTTGGATTGATGCGGTGTTCAATAGGAATAGATCCTAAAGTAGCATTATTTCCATAATTGACCGACATACTTCTAGGTCCTATATATCTACTATCAAACCTATTAGGATTACCTAAATTAGATGCCACTATATAATCACTATATAAAGGATTAGTTGCAACTAGTTCTTCGTTCATATTTGCTGGTCTAATTCCTTTAGCTGCAGACATTCCAGCTTCTTCTGCTCCAGAAATATTTCTTGATCCAAGATTAGATTGTGGAAGTTTTGGTTTCTTAGGAGCAGGTCTTGTTGGAGCTAATTGAGTTCCATATAATTTTCCATTTCAAGTAAAGCTAGTAAGTCCTGCACTTCTAGCTGCTGCAAAAGCTTGATTGAAATTACCTTGAGATAAATCAGGAGTAACATTAGTTTGTACATTTACTTTAGGAGTAATTCCAGTTTTCATAGATACTCCAAAAGATAAAGGTTGAGAAACAATTGAACCTTCAGTTTTTGTTACTTTAGGTTTAGAATTATCTCCTACAATATTTTTCATTGCAGCTGCTTTGACTTCTCTTCTACTTAATCCAAGATCTTGATCCTTAATAGCAGATTTCATATTTCTATATGCAGTGCGATTGAATTTAGAAGATTTCTTACCTTCTTTTACAACCTTCTTATTTTCTTTACGCTCATTCTTTGCAGATCCTCCATCTTTAAATTTATTAACAAGATAAGCAAGTTTGCCTCCTTGTTTAAACATTCCTGCAGATTGCTCTTGTTTAAATTGATTAATCAATCCAGAAATAGTATTCATACCATCTTCTGTTTGTGCTAATTCATTTAATTTTCCTACAATTTCTTCAGGGGTTTTATTTTGGAATTCTTCTACTTTAGATGGAAGTCATTGAACAAATTGCATTAATTCTTCTTGTTCCATTATGATATTGTTTTATTATTAATATCTGTTGTAGAGCAAGTAATTTCAAATTTATTATATTTAGGGTCTAAAGGTTGCGAAGGATAAATCCAAATAGGAGTAGTATTTGGAGTAGTTGTAATTGTATAATTCTGTCCTTCCAAAAACTCTTTAATTTCAGCTACAGTACCTTCTATTATTATACCATTACTTAAATAAGCTTTCATAGTTACTTGTTCTTATAAAATTTTAAATCTTTTGTTGAGAATACTGCTTCACGTAAAACCATATTCCTATCAAACCATCTACATTTAATACCTTTAAAGATATTAGTTATTTCATTACCATGTTTGTATGATTGTGTAATTTTTTCTACTACATACATAACAGGAGATATAAGTTCACCATGTTTTAAAGTGACTATATCTCCTGGGTTAAAAAACGTTTTTTCAATTTCGTTTATCATATTATTCTTTGTCCTTTTCAATTACTCGACATATAATGTTTTGTTCACTGATAGCGTAATAACCCATATTATTGAATGGAACGGGTGCTACAGAATTTCTGTAATATATATCCTCTCCAGGTTTTACGTATTTACATTCGGGTCCTGCAGAAATAACAGTACCACATGCAATGAATTGTTCGGCTCTCTCCATCTCACCAGTATCATCAGACTTATATGTATCTGCAAAAAGATCTCCTGGAAGAATTAAACCTGAAGCACTTGTCTTAATTTCTCTATAAGGATTTTTTTCAAATGGTTTTATAATAACAGTATATCCAGTTGCAGCTACCTTCATTTTAGATGCATCTTTAGTACCTTTATTTAATTCAAGTAATCTATTTGCTGTTAAAAGCTGTTCTTCCTCCATTTTTTTATTATGAGCAGCAATTTCCTCAGGAGTTAACTCCTTTGTTTCATGTTTAATATTTGCTCCCATAAGATGAACTCCCATTTCTTGCATGTGTGCATTTCCTAAAAGATTTTTTCCCATAATCATTTACATTTTTTAAATTTAACTTATTACCATTTATTGTTATAGCATTGTTCGTCTTCAACTCTTACTTTTGCATCTAATACGCATCCACAAAGATCACAAATATCTTGTCCACATAATTTTGTTTTATACGAGCAAGTGCTACAAATTGCCAGTCTTTTTTCTGCTAATTCAGATTTTTTATTAAATATTTTTCTATACCATCCAATAATTATATTCTTAACTTTCTTCATAATATGCTTTACAAAAAATTACCTGATCCAGTGTACTTGTCATTACTTAAATCTCCAGTATGCTTGTGTTTTCCTATATAATATCTGCCACTCGGAAATCCGCAAAGAAAATGTATTTTATAAATATAATATATTACCATTTCATTACTATACATTTTGCTGCAGGCAGTTTTGTTTTTCGATTAAGAGCACATCCGCATCCTTTTCTATATCCAATTTTTGGTCTATCTGAATAGTCTGTTTTATTATTTTCATTAATATATAATCTAGGATTACATATTGGACCCATTGGTGTTTCTTTGTATAATGGACATTCTTTACAAACCGCTAATCTTTTTTCAGATAAGTCTTCGTTTTTTCCAAGAGCTTCATCGACATGTCCACTAATAATATCTATCCATCCCATAATTAAAATACTATAGGTTTATCTAAATCCAACTCAGATTTAATCTTTATATCTCTTTTATAATGTTTCAACATTGTTTCTACATCTGATTTTAAATAATCACATTCATGTTCTGTAATATGATTATTATGGTCAATATGTATTAGTACTAAACGTTTAATATTAAAGTTTGGATTAATTTTCTGTAATAAATATGCATATAATGACAATTGTAATGTATAATGATAAAAATTACAGTCCATAATATTATTCATTGGGAATTTCATCATAGTTCTACTTTTAGTAGCTCTATTATAAAATGATTCTTTTTCTAATTTCTTATTAGTCTTGTAATCTGCAATTATGATATCGTTCCTATCTTTAATAAGTAAATCAAGTTGTCCTGCAATTCTTAATAAACCATCTTCTGATTTATAACTAATCATAAATTCAGGATAAACTCCTTTTTCTAAATCCAATTGATAATATCCCTTCTTACAAGTGAACTTTCCTCCAAGACCGAATTTCCTAAGATCTTGTTCTTCAGATTGATAATACATATTCTCAAATTGAGCATGTATTTTTGTTCCTCTTTCGCAAGATTTATTTCTTTCAGTTTCATATGATTGAAGGATCTCAGTACGTTTACTTTCAAATTCTTCTTTACTAATTTTTAATTTTTCAAGAAGTTTTGGATCTCATCTTTTAGTATTTAATAATGAAGTCTTTACGACTTTAAAAATTTCTGAATCAACTAAAGCTTCACAAGCTTTATAAGCAGATCAAAATGCCGAATCAAACTCATTAACATATTTATGTATTAGAGTAGTAACTGATACATAAGGCTTATTATCATATTTATCTAAGTATAGATGTTTTGCATCTGAATAAATAACATCTTCTGTCTCTTTATCTACTTGATAACCATTAACATATTTTTCTTTTACATTATCTAACTTTGGCATTATTTATAACATTTGATTTTATATATTGTTCTATTATTGCTCCGTATCTAATTAAATTCTCTTTAATAGTACTATCTTCATATCCTACTTCGTTTTCTTTTTCTCAAGTGAATCCTAAAATTCCTGTTGGAGTTCCAGTATCATCTTTTAGTAGAGTACATGCTAAATATTCTACATTATTTTTTCCAAATCGATCATACATTACATGATCTATTTGTTCTAAAGTAGTTAAGTTACCGATAAACTGATTATGTGTTTTTAAATAATCAGGAAGATTTAATCAACTAAGATGAAAATTATCATATTGTTCTTTGATTGAGTGTGCGTTTTCTCCACATAACTCAAATCGCATAGAACCATATAATCAATCAGAAATACCATTGTGATATTGTATTACTCATACTCTATCTGCACCTGACATATATAATAGTCTTGGAAGTAGATCTTTAACTTTCTTATCATCATCAATCCTATTTAACAATTCTTGTGAATGTTTCTGACTCATATATTCTGAATACTTATCAAATAAAAATGTTGGATCATAACATATTCTCAAAGTAATACTTAACATAAACATGATGATTAAGGCTTTAAAGATACTACATACTCCATAATCTCTAATATACTGTAGGATAGTCCCCAGTCATGAGAGTCCTGAGCTTAAATCGTGTTGTTTCTTAGCCATATCTAATTCTTTAAATTATTGTATAATTTTATTTGGATGATGCAAATATATAATAATTTTTTTGTATATCCAAATAAATCAGTAAAATGTTTGCATTTAAATAAATAAATAACTATATTTGCACAAATAATGTGCATATTCAATTATTAATATTATAATTATGAAATATAACGATGAAATTTTAAACAAAATTGCGCAGGCATATAGTAAACCTGCAGATGAAAAAGGTAATCTAGATAATATTATGTTAGGTTATCTTGAAATGATGAAGAATGGAAGTAAGATCCATATTAAACCAGAAAATAGAGGTAAATTTAATGCTACTAAAAAGAAGACAGGTAAAACTACTGAAGAATTAACACATAGTAAAAATCCTGTAACTAGAAAGCGTGCTATATTTGCTCAGAATGCTGCTAAGTGAAATAAGGGTAAAAAATAAAGGTATGATAAAACAATTTATCTTTCAAAACAAGAGGTGGGGTAAAAAAATAAATAAGTCTTATTTTTATTTTTATGGCCCAGATTATACAGTTCCAAAAATTACAGATTCAAATATTGACCCCTTACGCACGGCTAATTACTTATTTGGGGTTTCATTTAATTATCCTTTAGATTGTGATGATCAAGAACTATATTTTGAAATAACTGTAAATTTAACATTTACTTATTTGGGAGTTGATATTCCACTACCTGTAAACTATACTGTATCTGTGGGAACAATAGAAGATACAGGTATTGGTTTCGATCATAAGAATTTTGCTATACCTGTAAACTTATCGTTTCCAATATCTTCATTAGAACGTATGACGTTTAATTCTGCAACTATTGAAATATGTAACCCTAATCCAAAATACGATTATATAGCTCCCACAGGGTTTTCTACGTCAGGAGAATATATTGCAGTAAACACTAATCTTTATATGGATAATAGTCAGTTTGGAAGTTATCAAGGAATATTTAGAGCAGATTTATATAATTCAAGTACAGGAATATTATTAGTAAACAATCCTCTGACTTTAGAATTTAATGCAAATAGCAATCCATATATAAGTAAACTACAAACTAATTGAGCTAAACGTATAGATTTAGTTTCTAGTATGACAAGACCTCACCTTAATTTAAGATGTGTAGATAAAGATGGAATGGCTTCTAATATGTATATGGGAGTAAGTTATGCAATACTTTCTTATTATTTTGCAGGGGAAATAGATACTATACTTAGTGCAGTTGATCAGATAAGAATACCTATTATAACTGGACCATCTGCAGTAAATGGAGATATAAATTATATAGACGAAAGTCTGGTAGGAGATTATCTCATATATAATATTAACACATACCTTCAATAATGATAAATAATTTAGAAATATTAAAACCTATTCTTCACTTTGAAAAAGATTATTATGTAAGAGTAATAATTCTTTCAAGATTGAAAGATGGTCATTCTACTCAAAAAAGAATCTGTAAAGATTTATTTTTTGGTTCATTTGAATCATTAAAAGAAACTATGCCAGATATAATCAAAGTTGCAGAAGAATACTACGCTAGAGTATATATTGATACTGTTTCAAAAAGATTGTCCTCTGGATTTTTATCTCAGATAGAGTGAGAGCGGTTTAAAGTTTTTGGAATTAAACCTCAGCTAAAAGATATTATTATAAATGAAGATTTTTATGGTTTATATGATGCTGATGAATATTCTGAGAATGCAAACAAAATAGTGGCCTCTATATCTAAAGAACTTAACTTTACTCCTTTAATTATAAAATCTTCAAATAAAGGAGAGCATTGATTATATAAAATTTCAGAGCTTTATACAATGTTAGATAAAATTGAAGATAATTATATTAGAAATAAGATTTTTATAGGACATGCATGAGCATGCTTATATAATCCATGTACTAATTAATATGCAAGCAAATAAATATTTTCAAGTAAAAGAATTAGTATCATCTAAAATATACAATCAATATGGTGATGATGCTATAAAATTTCTAGATCCAAAAGCTCTTGAAGCTTTAGAGAATGTTAGAGAAATTCTAAATGTTCCTCTTATATGTAACAATTGATACGCAGGAGGATCTAGAAATTATAGTGGTTATAGAGAACCTGGATGTGGAGTTGGTACTCCTACAGGCTATCATTATAAAGGTCAAGCGTTTGATTTAATATCAACTAAATTAACTGCTAAAGAGATGCGAGAAATCCTCGAAAATAATCAAGATAAACTTAGGTATCCTATACGAGTAGAAAAATGAGACAATAAAGGTGAAATCTCTTGATTACACATTGATATTTCTCCAAATACACATGGGAAAAAACTATACTTTTTTAAAGCATAACATATGAAATGATATATTAAACTATTAAGATGGATCTGGGAGTTCCCTCAGTGTCTCCTAGGTCTCATCTTAACCAAACTCTATAATGTAGAGTATAAAGAAATATATAAAGGAATTCCAATTTATGCTGGTGACTTTCCTGGAGGTATTTCATTAGGATTATATATCCTAATGGGAGAATCTGCTAGAAAATATAATAGAAACAGCATTAAAGATCATGAATGAGGCCACACAAGACAGAGTATTAGATGAGGATGGCTTTATTTACCTGGCCCTGGTTTATGCAGTATTTGCTGAGTAGGTCTTAGAAGAATTAGTGCTAAACTTAGAGCTAAAAGTTATTATTCAGTTTGGCCAGAAAATCAAGCTGATAAGTTTGGAGGAGTTCCTAAACGGTAATAACTATGAATGATTTATTAGAAAATGCAAAAAGGAATTCCAAGATAACACTCGAAGAATTCTTTTTTGAGTTTTATAGTAAAATTCTTGAATTTGAACAAGAAACAAAAATAAAAGAAAATGAAAACATTTATATCACAAAATATAAACAAGATTAAATTAGCACCATTTCCTGAAAGTATAGTGTTAGTAGCTACCTGCACGTATCATAAGGGTAATGATGAGTTCCATGCCATATTACAATTAGCAAAACCTACAGATTTAGATTCTTCAGGAAATTATAATACATTAACTGCAGTTGCAGCACCTTATAATGTTAATGTTATAGAAGAGATTCAAAGAAGTTGCGGCATTTTTGGATATCCGATTGCTTTTAATATAATAGAATTTCCTGATTCTGAATTTAGAAATTTTCTTTTTACAGGAGACTCTGTTATACAAGAATTAGATACTCCTGTAGATTTATTTAATGGCACTAATGGCCTTAGTGGAAATCCAAAGAATTCTTCTTTAGCAGCATTTGCATCATTTACTTCGCTGGAAAATAAATATTCAGAAGGATGTGTTATAATGCCTGCAGATTGGGATCAATGAATAGGTGAGTCTAACCTAATGATAAGAGCAGGTTCTTCTACATGTCATTTTGTAATTAGTGGTGCAAGTTCTTACACATGTATACAGAACCTTATATATTATTCAAATAAAGGATTCTTTATGATATTTACAGAATCAGAAAATCTTGGAAATAATACTAAACTATTTGCACGAGATATAGCTACTCTTAATGATACTACAGTATATTCTGTTGGTGCTACATTTATTGCAACAACGTAGAGATTAATTTCGAAGTATTTAGTGTAGAAATGAGAACTTAAAACAAAAGGAACCCAATTGGGTTCCTTTTTTGTTTAATCTATTGGTCCTCTTCATTTAGCAGGTTCCATAGTTGCTTTATTTAAATCTAAGGATAAGAAGATTCCTTTATTTACAATTTCTTCTCCTAATTCTGCTCTAGGATAATCTGGGTAGTAATAAATATATTGGGTACCTCCAGGATATTTTGTATCTTCCCACATTAAAGCTTTTATTTGCTTAATCGAAATCATACTTTCTGGAGCCCACATAAACAGTAAAGTTTTTGCATCATCTGATAGATATTTAAATGGGGCCATCTCATCATTTTCTGTAGTCATAGTTATATCAGGCCATCTATTCTTTGTGCTTACACCTCCCCATAATGCTGTTGCAACATCCATTCATGTTTCATGTCCAAGATCATCCTTATACATTGGACAATCATCTATATTAAAACATACATAGTTTGAATACGGATTATGAGCATAAACATATGTACCATCATATGCTGGTAATGGATTAATTATTAAACATTTTGGAGATTTTCCAAATAATGCAATGGTTTTGTTCTGTAAACTCGTGGAACCTTTTGACATAGACCATGTAGCTATAGGACTGGTACCTTCTCCTTCACTATATCTTACACTTAAGCTTAAATCGGAAGCTAATGGGTATTTAGCTAACACACTAGTACTCATTGTTCGAGTTCCTGGAGTATATTCGTCATATCTAAGTGATATAATATTTGTAGGAAGTATAGTTCATATAAGTTCAATTGTTTTACATGAACCTGAATATATTCCTGCAAAAGACAACCCGCCATTAATACTATCTGCAGTAGCGTCTCCTATATATGTTCCATCTACATATACTTTAAAATAATATTTTCTAGGCATATCTAATGCAAGTTCACTACTTACAATATATAAAATAAAGCCTCAACCATTAGGATCATTAACATATCATGAAGGGAGTATAAGAGTATTTGTAGTTAATGCCCCAACCCATTGTTTAACTTTATATTGAGTGGTAGTACTTCCAACATAGAATTCTAATTCAGTTCCATATTTAACTGCTAAAATATTTCCTTGAAAATTAATTTTGAAGTTAACCCCCCCCCACTCGCAATATTCTGCGTTATAAACTGTTTAATCATTTTCTTTATAATATTTTGCACTAATTATAAAAGATACTAAACTCAGTAACGCATAGATTGGAGTTACTGAGTTTAGCGTACTTAAAAAGAATAATGTCATAAACATTAATCCTAATATGTAGAATATTTTATATATTTTCATTACTTATCTTTAAAATACTTATCATAAATATTTTTTGCATACCATCCACAGGCAGCTCCTACTACAAAGCTAGTTAAAGCCAGCAAAAGACTTCCAAAGCTCATAGCTGATACGATACCACAACCTGCTAATACTAAAGCAATTACGATTGCAGCAATAATTAATTTTGTTTTTCAAGTCATTGTTTTCATAATTATTTATATGTTAAGTTACTATAAGTTGTTCCATTTCCAGAAACAATATAGTTTTGTTGTTCTTTATATAATAAGTATATTATTGTCATTATTGAAATGATTATTATTACATTCATCAATAACATTACTATATCTTGAATTTCTCTAGCATTCTTATAAACTATAGCACTTACGACAGTTATAAATATGATTATCCCTATTCTTGATTTTTTACTATCAAGATTTATTTTATTGGTTATATTAACTACTAATTTTGTTAAAT
>ERZ780157.959-NODE-959-length-33293-cov-3.100517_pt1 | contig 33293 bp, 31 predicted proteins | sample MGYA00511169_ERZ780157 | MGnify/ENA primary metagenome ERZ780157 (study PRJEB29588, sample SAMEA1965149) | human gut metagenome | biome: human gut; feature: human-associated habitat; material: faeces | place: Denmark | collected 2008/2010 ...
GCATTCACCAATGTCATAGCCGATAGAATCAACGACTTCACAGCAAAAGTTGTAGGTTTTTTGATCGAATGCTACAATTATAGGTGGATAAGAATAGTTTGGATATGAAAAGTGAATCTGTTTTTTTCTTTTCCATCGCTTATAGCAATGATGCATGTTCACAATTTCGAGAGGCAGTTTTCCGTCATAGTTTCCGTGTCTTTGTGTGCGATTGAAACTCCATTCTGGAAGATTGTTTTTGAAATCTTCATATTTAACAAAAATCATTTCATCTATTGCATTTCGGGCTTCCTCTTCATTTTCTCCGAATTCGGCGTATTCTTCCCATTTTTCAGCATATATTAGTTGTTCATTGTCTTCACAATTCCAGCAATAATATGATGCCAGTTCATAAATCATTTCTGGAGTACCTATTGGTATCGGGCAGTATGATAGCATTTTCAGGATGTATTTTTGCAGACCAGGATATTGTTCATCGTATTTTTTTAATGCTTCTCCAAGAGGATAGTAATTATGAATAAATTCCGGGATCCCAAAAGAGATCATGGCATTTGTATTGGGGATATTGTGTTCTGAGAATCTGACTTCTTCCTGCCCGAAGATTTGCAGGGACATGTCGATTTTCGCATAGATGTTTGAGGGGAGAATGCTTTTTATCCAATTTTGAAAAGCTTCTTCTACAATATCTTTCGGGTGTTTTATTTTTTTGTTTTTGAATTTCAATGGGAATATCTTATTCAAAACAGTCAAGAGGTGACATATGAGTTCGATATCCCCATTGTCGATAATTCGTTCCTGAACAGAATCGAGTTCTGCAGGTATTATCAGATAATTGGGGGCAATATTTCTGGTTTTATGGTTACTGTTGGTGCGTTTTGTATTGCGCAAAACAGTCGTCTTGCACAATGTTGGCTTTCCTGAGGAAAGTCTTTGAGACGCAATGTTGTTTTCTTTTGTTTGAGAAAACGTTTTTCCAATGTTTGCCATGAGATTGCCCCTTTGGAGAGTTCAGCCATCTTTTCCCACTTTCAGCTCGACTTTGTAAGTTTGTTCTCCATTGGTACCGATGATCGGCCCTTTCAGTTGAGCATTCGTGAGTTCCGGATGGTTCAAAAGAGCATGGAACTCAAGGACTTTTTCCGGAGGCATTGACGGATCGGGATCTTCCAGTTTCAAGCCGTTAAAGTTGAAGTTGCGTTTGACGGGAGAGATTGTGGTTGTGTCGCTCATTTTGCTTAACCTTTCTTTTGGTGGGATTAAAAACCGAAATCAAGTTCGGGTTGCTCTTCCTTTTGGGTATTTGTATTTGATGTCGGGGTTGTTGATGCTGTTGTTTTGATATTCGGAATTGATGTATTGCTATTTTCTTTATTGCATTTTTCATCAAGGGTTGTCGACGGTATTTCCTGTTCATCAATGGCATTCAGTTGTGCTTCAATCCTTGCTGCTTTGAGTTTTTCGAGATAGTCAGGCAGTTTTGCTTCAAATTCAGCATCAACCATTTCTTTTGCGCCCTGGCAAATCAGAGGATGGTTTTTGCCATTACTGATTCCGAGTATGAAATCTCCATCCGGTTTCTTTTGGATTGCAATACGGATCGTTCCGCCTTGTGCGGCCAGCTGGTAGATTGTTTCATTCATTTGAAATTACCTTCTATTGATTGTTTTCTGTTCTGTCGGCACGGTCACTTTCCGTGCCGTGCCGACAAGAAGAAAGATTTTTCTCATAGTTCATTCCTCAATTGAATCAGTGGAGATTTGTTCCAGTTTTATTTTCAGCAACAATAGTATTTCCTGATACATTGTATTTATTTTAACAATCTTTTTTCGTTCTTCTCGCCAGACTTGTCGAAGCATTTTGCAGAGTTGGATTGATGAATTATTGTCTGCGGGAACCGAAAAAATATGAACTTGATCAAGGATTTGCCATTTACCGTTTATCGACAGACTGTTTTGTGCAAGTGATTTGTCAAAGCCGGGAAGATAGTTTCGTTGCCACATCAGATTTTGTTGGTCGTATGTAGATATTATTTTGTCCAATTTTTTCTTTTGCTGGAAAAAATTAGTCTGCATGGCCTTGAGCAACTGTATGTACATATATTTTATTGGGGTGTGGCATGAAGCAATATGCGAAGGTTGATTCAGCCAGGGATAAGGTTGGTCATCGTTGTAATGATTGTTCAGATATTTTAGCTCCTTGACTTTAAGTCTGTCTTTATCAGCCAATGAAATGTCTATAAAATACATTTCTGAATCTTCTGGTGTATAGGGAATTTGTTTGGTCAGCGAGCAAAGTTTGTTATTTTGGGGATCATAATGGATGAATAAAATTGTTCGCATCATTTTTTCACCTCATGCAGCTTGGGAAGTTGAATTTTGTGGTTGAACAGTTTTTTCTGGCACTGAAAAAGGTGGGAGGAGTCTCCAGAACCACATCAATACGGCTTGATCTTCCATATATTCAAGTTTGTGCAGGTAGTTTTCACGCACATATTCCCGGGCAAAACTGTCAGATTGTTGGAAAAAATTATGAATAATACATTCTTTGTCATGTCTGGAGCTGGAATGCCAGAATTCCAGTTTTCGTTTTGATAAGATTTGGTATATTTCTTTTTCTTTGCGTTTTTGTTCTTCTTCTGCTTTGAGGATTTCTTTTCGCCGTTGTTCTTCTTTTCGTCTGGCAATTTCAGCTTCTCCAACAGTGAGAGCGGTTGAGTTCCACATAAACATTGCCAGCCAATCTGCCCGATGTTTTTTGATTTTGTGTTCTTTGTCAAGTTCCAGAATTCCAATCCAGCGTGCTTCCAGTTCTTCTTGAGGCAATTTGTTCAGTTTTGCGCGAAACTCATCGTACATGATGATTTTTTCCAGTTCCATTGCCTTGTAGATTTCTTGTCGGGTCATACTGCCTCCTTCTCGTAAAATGGAAATTCCCCGGTTCACTAACGTGACCGGGGAATTTCAAGGAAATGGTTCTGGCGGAAACGCCAGTTGGGAAAATTATGATAGTGATTCAATGGAGAGTTGATTTTCCATCTTTCAAAAAGCGGTGTATAGGTTGTGCCAATTCCTTTTGTTTGGGTAAAGATAAGGAATGATACCAGTCTGTCAACTCTTGTGCAGATTGAAAAATTTGTATATTTGCATCTTGTAATTTCATCACAAATGCAGCGGCTTCAATTTCACTTGGCATGTCTGTCAGACGCATAATTTGATGAATTTCGATGTTATTATCAGGTTGAATGAATCTCAAGTATGCTGCGTATTTCTGATCATAGGGTTCGTTTTTGAATAATGCATCTCCCTCTGTAACCAGTTGCCTATATGATTCTTTTCCGCGACACAGCAAAAGACTTCTTAAAATCGGCCAGTATGTAGCTTGGTATTTTATATTGTATGTATCATGACAAATTTTCATCAGTTCAGTCGCTGATATTCTGATCAATATTTGCAGTTTTTCATTTTCAAACTCGACCATGATCACATTTTGTGCTGAATTTGGTTCTCGTAAAATCAGGATGACCTGTACGAGTAAGATCAGAATGGTTCCGTATGCGGAAGCCATCATGACAGTCAGTTTGGGTTCATTTGTCTGGCTCGGCTCCAACGCGATCAGGCAGCAGGTCGAGATGAAAAGCATAAGTACGGTGGCCGAGGCCAGTCCGATATTGATTTTCCCTTTTTCCATTTTATACGCTTCTTCCTTCCTTGGTTTGGGGCTTATGGGTAATTTCTTGTGGTTGCCGTGATTGTTCTTTTTGATGTGAGTGTTGTCGGTTAATTTTGTCTTTCCCTCTATTTTTTTCCTGCGGTTTCAGAGGTTCTTTTCTTTTGGGTTGTTCTGGAATTTTGAATTCAAGTTTGCTCAGTAACATCCTTTTTTCTTCAGCCTCAAAAGGAGTTTTAAATATTATTTTTTCTAAGCTAGTGCCATCGGGATTGAGGGTTTGGCTGCTTTTCGCTGTTAATAGGGCATGAGTCAAGGATAAAATTGTCGAGGTTTCATCTGCTTCATGTCGGATCGTCAGACAGTATGTCACCGGTGGCCTGCTGGTTTTCCCGGCGATAAAGCGTTCCCATGCTCCATGCATGGCATCCGCTTGGGTCAAAGAGGTAAATACAAATTCTTCTGAGAAACGTTCTTTTTCCGCATCGTATATAATTGAATTTTTCCATGAGGACTCTCGTTCGATCAAAGGCCCAAGATCACAATGATTTTTATAGTGTCTCAAGGTAAACGAATATGCCTGTACAGCTTTGGCAGGAGTTTCTTTGAAAGGAATTTTTTCCCCTATATTTCGTAGATGACGGAATTCCGGATAAAGAATACGTGCATAGTTGATACCAATGTCCCGTCCAATGGCTTCCATTCCACGGCGCAGGATTGCGGTAAACTCGTGACATTGTTCATAGAATCGTTCGTTTTCGAGATTTTGAATTGCGAGTTTGCAGCCGATTTCTGCCGATGCAAAAATGAATTCTGTTTTTATCTGTTCTTCTTTCCCAGGATTGTTTAAATAGTTTCGTCCGGATGTTTCATGCGGCAAAGGTTTGACTTTGATTTTATCGAGAATTTGGAGATGAAGCTCCCGCATTTGCCGGTCGAGAGTTGTATCTTTATTGATTTCCGTTTCCAGGTTCAATAATAATTTTTCCAGTGATGTCATAAAGGCTCCTTTAACGTTGCAGAATAAGTTCAGCGGCAATTTTACGATTGAATGCAGCCATGTCATAATCGGGAAAAATTTCTCGATAAACATCGCACTGTATTTTTTTGATCATTTGGCTTGCAGAATTTTTGTCTATTGGGAAAATTTCACTCAAAGTGATTCTTCCATTTGGATAGTAAGTTTCCTCAAAGGCGTAATTCTGATTGTTTTCAGCTTGGATTTTTTTCGTGAAGTATGGTTGGTTTGCCAGATGTCCCCATAAAATCATGACGGTTGGAAAAAGTTTTTGCCAGAAAAGTTCCGAACTTCGAATTGCAGCTTGAGCGTGCTTTTCCCGATATTCAGGTTTAGCTGTTAAAGACGCACGTCGGGCAAATATTTCCGTAAGGCGTATTTTGGCTCGTTTAAGAAAAAGGTCCTGATTGAAAAGTTCATCCCTTGGAATATCTTCGTTCAGGAGGATAATAAACATTTCCCGAATACAGTTCTGCAGCAGAGCATCATTTGTTTCCAGCAATTTTTGTTGCAATTGCTGGCGGATTACCGGGATACGTAGAAGCGGTGTATGGAAAGCTGCCCGTAACAGTTCAATCTTTTCCATGGTCAGTTTTATCATCTGCTGATATGCGTTTTTGTCCCATTCTGGAGTCAGCTCCAATTTCCAGGATTGCTTTAAACATTGCAAGGATGAGCAGAAAAAATTACCTTGAGCATACCAAAAATCTGCTTGCAAATCATCCCATTGTGTCTGGATTGTAAGAATTCCATTGAGCTGGTGGAGCTTGATGGTATCATTGGTATTTTGCCAAATGACTTCGATTGGCGGCATAATTGCATACAGCTCGTCAATCCGGTATGGGGATGCTGTAACGGCTTTTGCTTTCAACTCAAGCAAAAAAGCAGTAATGTCTTTATTCAGTTGGTAATCCTGCAGAAGAGAATGGATCATTGACATAAAATGACCTCCGGTGTTTCGGGTTCAGTATGTAGTTGAAATTTTGTTGGATTGTCTGTTTGAATGTTGAGCCACCCACGGATTCCCCCTGCCGGATGTCTGAGCAGCAGCTCGAAGATGAACTCTCTTATTTTTCGTTCAATATTGCTGCGTAGTTCTCGTGCCCCGTTTCGGGTATTGTCGATAGAACATAGGGTTTCTTCTATGACTTCTGGCGTGAAGCCATATATGTCAATATTGTGTGATTGTTTATAATGTGGGAGAAGTTGTTTGTAAAAGTTTCGGGCAATCAGCCGCAAGTGTTCTGGTTTCAATGGACGAAAGATCAGAATCTCGTGTCCGAATTTGCCAAATCGTGCTACAAATTCAGGGCTGAAACGCTCTTTCAGCTGTATTTCAAGAGTCTGTTGCAGTCGTCGTTCTGACAGATGCTTGATATTTTGGAATACTTGGGCACCGATGTTGGAAGTGGCAACAATGAAAAATTTGCTCAGGTCATAGGTTTTGTTGTTGCTGAGTGTGATTCTGGCAGCGTCAAGTTGCTGCAGCATAATCGTGAAAATTGCGGGATGAGATTTTTCTATCTCATCATACAGGATAACTCCTTCAGAACATTTTTCCAGAAATGCGCCCATGCGCCCAATACTTTTGCCTCCCGGAGTTCCGATCAGATTTGTCAGGGCTTCTTCTCCGGCCTGGCGGGAAAATTCTGACATATCCAATCGCAGAAAGTTTTTGTCCGCGCTGCCATACATGTATTCAACGGCGGCTCTGATGGATTCGGTTTTCCCCACTCCGGTGGGCCCGAGAAGAAAAAGAGTTCCTCTTGGTCGGTTTTGGGTACTCAGATTGCACCAGCCATATTTGAATGCGTTACTCAAATTCGCAACCAAAGAATCCTGGCCGATGATATGGTTTTTCAGATAGGTTTCCAAGCCTACGGCATGTTCCAGGAGTTTTGAGCTTGTTTCTGTTTGATTTGATTGAGCGTTTTCCATGTTTTCTCCTAAAAAAATCAAGAAATCTTTCATTTGAGACTTGACAAAGCATGAATGCTGCGCCAAATTATAAGTAAACGCGCAACGTTGCGCATATTCGTAATCTAATCCGATTTTTGGGTTATTTCAAGCCGATTTTTGAAAGGAGGCGTTAAATATCGGTAAAATTTAGGAAAATTCGCAACCTATAGGGAAGAAAGGAGAATGTATGAAAGTCGGAGAATTTTTGAAACAGAAAAAGTATGCCTGGGCATTGTTGGGGCTGATGGCTCTTCCTGCTAAGGTGCAGGCGGCTGTGCAGCAGGTGACGCTGGAATCTGGATTGGGATATGTCGGTTATTTCATTGTCGGAATGATCATGCTGACGTCTTTAATTCTGATTGGGGTCGGCGGATATCAGATGAGTCAGGATTCTGGCAAAGGGAAAATGACTGTGGCTGCAGGCGTGCTGATTCCGGTTTTTCTGGCGGTTGTTTACTACATCTTCAAAGAAGTTCTGAAGATCGATTTGACCTTCTCGCCTACACTGTGAAGGAGCTAACATGAACGATATAACAGCAATCAATATTACTCGCAACCCGGCACAGACGGTAGCTTCTGTTGTGAAACTTTTTGGGTTTCGCGTCCGTGGCAATACCATCTATGTTTTCTTTTCCGGGTTGGTCTTTGGAGTATTTGCCGCGATTGCGACGTATCCGGTTCATATACTGCTGGCAGGCGTGATGATGCTTTTACCGCCGTGTTTTTCCGTTGTGTTCATTCGGAAGTTCATTGCGGAAAAGCCGCGCTGTTTTTTCTGGTTTTATCTTGATGAAAAACAGCAGGGACGTTTTCTGCGGAAACCGAAGCGCAAAGGAGGAGCAAATGTTGCAACTCCCTGACGGATATATTGTTCAAACTGAAGATCCTTTGGATAGTTTCATTGTCTATGGGGAACTTTCTCCCAAAGGCTTTGTGTCCAAAGGATTCAGGCTTGAATTGCCCAATCTCGGGAATGCCGGCAATGGTTTAAAAAATGATCTTTTCCTTCGTCTTTCCGGATGGCTGGCTTCTCAGACTTTGGATAAACGCATTCAAATTCGTTACACCAGGGATGCGGATTATCGAGATATTATGACATCTTATACAGAGGCGACGCAAAATTCTGCGTCAGATGTCTGGAGCAAGTATATCCGTAATGAGATTTCGGAGGGAATACGGCAAAAGATTGGAATGCGTACTTTGCGGCGGGAATATATCGATATTTATTTCAGTCGCAAACTCAGTTTGTTTCTCCGAAATGGTTTTATTCCGGAATCTTCTGTTGAACGTGCTGCATTCGAAAGGGAGGTTGTTGCAGCTTTTGCCAATGACAGATCCGATTTGAGTGCATTTCTTGCGTTGCCGGTAAGAAGTCTAGGCGCTGTTGCTCTTTTCAAAGAATTTTATCGAGCCGTCAATAAGTCGGCAATGGATCTGGAAATTGATTATGAGGCGATGTTTGATTGTCGCTTATCGGAGATCTATTCCTGTGAATTTGCCGGGATATCATCGTGTGAACCTGGACATGCAGCATTTACCTCGGATGGTTATTTTCATAATATTTTTACACTGCATGATTTTCCTCGAACGGATCTTGTTCCGTTTTACGGGACGAGATTGTTGGACAATTCACTGCAGAATTTAACGATTGCGGTCAATATTGAGCCCCAAGACGTTGAAAAGACTATTGAGGAAAAGCAAAAGCATTGGAAACGAGTTCGAGCCGATTTGATCGAGGAAGAAAGTGAAGTCGCAGCTTCTGCCGGTTTGGATGCGCTGACGGAACATATTTATCGTCTGGGAAAGGGTGAAGATCTGCCTCTGAAGATTGAGTATGTTATTCATACCTGGAACCATGATCTTGCAGAGCTTCAAAGTGACTCCACAGTTCTGAAGCAAGCGGCAACTTCAATGTTCACCAGCCTTGATGCTTATGATTTGGGATTGCAGAGTTTACATAATTTTACCAAGACACTGCCGGGATATCTGTTTTATTCCCGTCGAGATGCGGTTCTTGATTGTATGCATCGGCCTTTGGCTGCGATTCTTCCTTTTTCAAGTTCTTTTACCGGAAAAGGTAAGGATGGCAATATCCTTTTTGAAGGAGATCATGGCAATCTGATGACTTTTTCTTTTTTTGATGGAAATACTCCTCAGCATACGCTATGTCTTGGTCAGACTGGTGCGGGGAAATCGGTGAACTTCGTATCCATTTTATCGCAATGTTACTATGAATTTGGGAAAGTGGTTATTATTGAGGAAGGAGGCAGTTATTTCAATTTGACCCGAATTTATGGAGATGAGGCACAGTATATTGTTATTGACCCCAGTGCAAATTTGACTCTGAACTACTTTGATACTGGCGGTTTGCCTTTAACACCAGCTCAAATCGAATTTTCCACGACTTTCTTAACAGCCATGTGTGGTGAAAGTTCTGATCTGGAAAAGATTCAGGATCGAGCCGCAATTATTACTCCCTATGTTATTGCGGTTTATACTGACGCTTACAGTGAGTGGCGTAATCGTCATCGGAAGGAGCTGGAACTGGCGGCTCGTATGAGTTTGACCATTGAGGCAATGATTCCTCGACTCCCTTTGGATCAAAATACTGCACTTGATGCGTATTTTGAACTTCGGGAAACGCTTTCCAAACCTGAAACTGATCTGGAAGGATTTGAGCAGGAAATTGCAACGCTTTATCATTCATGGTCACTCCAGCAAATCAATGATTGCATCATTGATGATCCAGAGATGCTGCGCAATGTTTCATATGCCTTCATGAGCAGTGGTGATATGCCATATCATTCTCAACTGGTGGAAGCGATTCGGGAAACTACACTTTCCAATCTGGAAAAATCTGAAACGGCCAGAATTGCATCCCGGCTGGCAGTTTATTCTGTTGAGTCCGGTAAAGGCTGCCTGTTTGACGGGGAAACTTCCATTGATTTATCCAAAAGATGGATTCACATTGAGCTAGGTAAAATGGCACAAGTAAATTTGATTTATTCAGAAAGGGATATCTTATTGCTTCCCATTCCGAAGATCGGAATCATTACCGTGGCTACTTTATTTATCTGGTTTGCCGGTTTTGCTTTTGATACCATGTGGGCATCTGTAGCTATTATTTTTGAATTTTGTTGGCATCTTGTGAGAAAAAAGCCGAGAAGAAAATGCAAAGTCATCAACAGGATTCCGCTGATCGTCATTACTTGGCTGTATTTGGGATTTTCCATTGCTCTTTCTGTTACCCTTCAAAGCTATATCTATGAACAGAAACCGCTTGGGCCTGTTATTGCATTGTGGCTGGCTGCAAGTATTGCTCACAGGTTATTCAAAAGTGCCGGAGGAAGGAAAATCCCTGTTGATTGATTTATTCTTTTTGGGGTTTACGATTTCGCGGTGTTGCCCCAAGTCGAACATCATCTGGCAAACAAAGGTATTTTTTGGTGCTATTCAGCGAATGTGCTTCCAGGTAACGCATCATTTCGTGTACAGACCAGTTGCCGTGGACAATATGATGATAACCAAAACATTTTCGAAGTGTCATTACTCCCAGTGGTTCATTTTCAGAGATAATTCCGCAATTAACTGCGGCTTTTTTCAATTCCACGGTAATGCGTTGAACAGTCAACGGGTTCGGAGTTTTGCTGACTGAGGGAGAACGGGATTGAAAGAGATAAATGTCATCTGGATTGTTTTGGCGTAATTTATCCAGAATTGTTATGCTTGACTGAGGTAAATAAATTTTTCGGAATGGTTTATTCCATTCTGTTTTACTCGGCACATTAAAATAGACCTTGGTTTGTTTTAAATGATTACCTTCCTCTTCTACTTTCAGATCTTCCCACTTCAATTGCTGAAGAATGGAGGGCAACATTCCTGTATCAAGCCCTAATCGAAAGTATGCGTGGATTTTTTGTGGGCCGTTTTTAGACAGTTCTTTTTCCCAGCGTCTAAGCTCCATTATTGTTTTGATTGGTTTTACATTGGGTTCTGATATTTTCATGTCTGCTGCCTCATTTGTTTTTTTCTTTGTTATCATTCGTGGAATTAGACTTCAATGTTTTCAAGTAAGTTCGATGATATAACAACAAAGAACTCCGATGATGACCAGGAAAGTTCGTGTAGTCTAAATCTTCGTTATCATGTTTTAGTGGATGTGCATTTATAAAATCTTCCCTTGCCAGTCGTTTGGCTGTTTGTTCGCAATGACCGTTTGCGAGATGTCCTGTATAATAAGTATGAAATTCCTCGCCCCATTTTATCTGCCGTTGCAGCGTATTTTCGTGTCGTGAATTTCTACGTCGGATTTCTGTTTTTGCAAGTTGCAGTGAGTCGCCTGCTGAAAGCAGTATCATATTTTTACCGCATAATGAATTTATCCAGTCCGCTTGAAGTTTGTAAAGCTGGAAGCCGATTTTTTCCGGTGTGGAATTCCAAAGTTTTTTGAATTGCTGAATGAATTTCTGTATCATTTGCAATTCTTCGGGCAATTCCTTAATGGGTTTAGGAAAGTGTTCCAGGCTTTGTTGAATTCTTTTGACATCATTATCGCATAGTTTTTGCATTTTATTGCACAGGTATAAATCTATGCAATCGGTGTTGAGTAAAAACTGGCGTATTGATTCAGAATATGCAGAAAATGCCGGCGAAACAGCATTTTGTTCGTCGGCATCATAATGACAGAGGCGTTGTACTTGGTAGAATATTAAATTCCGGCAAATTACAGCAATCAGCTTTCCCGGTGATATTTCAGCGTTCATGACTCGGGGAAAGATATTCAATCCTGTTCGGCTGAGTGTTACCGGAATTTGTTGCTGAGCAGATCTGACTTCTTGCTCGATACTTTTGCGTCTGCTTTTCATTCATAGGTAAATTCGTTACGTTTTTCATTTTCTCTTAATCTACCCCTTTTTTCTTTATTTTCAATCTGTCAAACCGATTTTTTCGGCATTTCTTCTGCGGCATCTATTGGAGAAGCATGTCCGCAACGGCTCTTGTAAAGCATTTCCAATATGTTGTCGGCTGAGATTCGGGAGGTTCTGGTGCCGAGTTTTATGATTTCAAGTTTTCCGCTTTTGACAAGATCATAAACCCCTTTGATGGTGATTTTCAGCATTTTTGCTGTTTCTGCAAGTGTATAGAGTTCCGGTATTTTTTCCGGTGTTTCATCCTTTTTCTTTTGCATTGTTATTGCAGGTTCATTTACACGTTGTAAAGCATCAATTTCTTCTTGGGTAAAGATGTTCAGTTTTACAAGCGGTTGCATTACCTCTGTAATTTTTTTAATTGTCTCTTCCTGTAACATATGAATACCTTTCTGTTATGGGTTGCTGGTATTCTTATTTTAGTGGAGAAACGATTATTTGCAACCTTTAAGGAGAATTGAACCTGATGGTTTTATAGAACTTCATCAGGTTGTTTTTTGATATTGATACTATCATTTTCTGAAACTGTAAGTTGCGGTCGACTCATGGAAAATTCATTTGTAAGCAATTTGTCCAGCAATACATTTAATTGTAATATTTGCATTTCTGATCCGCTTTGAGCAAATTCGGTAAGTCTGTTTCGGAGAAGATCACTGGTACTGTTCAGTTGCGGTTTTTCTGTTTGAGTGCCCGTAAGTAAACCTTGCATCATTGCAATACCTTTGCGTCTTGCTTCGCGGTCTGCATGATTTTGGTAATGTCTAGTCATTGCTGTTGTCATGTGTCCAACGATGCTTTGCACTACCGGCAATGGAACTCCTCGTAAGCCGGCATAATAACAAAAACAATGTCTCAGTGAATGGAAGTCTTTTACACTCTGTTTGCGTATTCGTCCAGGGATTTCACGTTGTTTCTCTATTCCAAGGGATGTTATGTAGCTCCTAATGCGGTTGCTCAAGATTCCTGAATGTCCAAGGTAGAGTGCTGCGGCTTCTGGCAGAACATATTCATTTTGATTGGATATAAGCCATTGCATTGACAAATAATCGGACAATTCCTTTTCTATTGGAATGTGCACCAAAGTTTTTGTTTTCCTGGTAACACGATGGATTTCTCCTCCCCAGAAGTTGGGTAATTCACCTGATTTCAGTTCCACTTCTATTTCTTTCCAGCGCAAAGTGGCAACGTCTCCTAAACGAAGTCCTGTACAGATTCCTATGGTGAAGAGTCCGCGCAATAATGGCGGTGGGTTGGCAAATAGCATGGTTAGTTCTTCTTCTGTAAAGATTTCTCTATCCACAGGTTCAAGTTTCAAGGGTTGTATGTGAAAAAATGGATTTTCTTCAATGGTATAGCCCAGATCACTGGATAGAAATGTGAAGACTGCTTTACAGACAGATTGGTAGCGGTTTAGAGTGGTATTACTGAGTTTGCCTCCGTATTCGTAATCTTTGAATTTTTTGCGTTCAGGACAGTTTTCTTTTACGTAACTGATTTTTCTATTCCAACGTCCATTCTGACGGATATATGCTATGTAAGCTTCACAATGTTCTTTTTCTACTGAATCCAGGGTTTCCAGGCCATAGTTGTCTTTAAGATAGGCTACAAAATCTGCCCAGTATCGTCGATTGACGTTTTCAATTTTTTTGGAAGCTATTCGTGTGTGCGGTTTCAGGAGATGCAAATCAAATGCATCTTCCAGTGAGATGCTTAATCGAGCTTTTAGCTTTTTAAGTTTTGCCCGTTTTTCAAGATATTCTTCACGAGTTTCAATTTCCAGAATCTTATGTTCCCGCAACAAAAACTCATGGGCTACAGCTTGGGCTTCGCGTTCTGTTTTGACTTTCTCTCCATCAGCATTGCGCAGCGTTATGCTTTTTCGTTCATGTGTCGCCGTTCGATATTGAAGATAGAATGTATCTTTGACTTTAAATACGTGACCATTACCTTTGCTTCGACGCTTCTTGGTTGCCATGGGATATCTCCTTTTGGTAATCTGATTGTTTTTCGTCAACATAGTTCTCTTGACGAAAAACACCAGAATAAGAACCTTTCAACCTGCTGAACTTGTCTAAGTTCAGCAGGTTGATTTGATAAGGATAGAAGATTGGCAAATAGAAACAGGTTTCAGGCTTTATTACTATACCAACCGGTGTGATTTTGTGCTCAATTTAAGAAATAATTTTTTATGTCTATTTTTGCTTTTCGTGTATTCTTACCGGAAGAGTTTGAGCGTAATGAGATTTTATCGTTTAAAACAATTTATAGGTTTTGAAAATTCTTAAAATGATATTATATTGTGCTTAAATATAGGTTGCGTATTTTCCTATACTCATAAGTTTTATGTCTATTGAGTAGTGATGATCGCAATCACGACGAGGAGCTCTATTATTGTGCTGGACAAATTAACGTCAGCATGGTATATTACGCATTATGCAAACGAAAAAACCAAAACAACGAACCGTAAGCAACGTCCAATCCCTGCCGGAATGCGGACGTGCTGTTATCCGCAAAAAGGTCTATGCGGCGTTCAAGTCCGGACAGACAAAATACGCAGCCGCCATGAAATGTCATGTTCATGAACGCACAGTCGGCAGATGGTATGCCAAGTTTGCCGAACACGGGATAGAGGCAATTCACGGCGGCAAGCGTGGTCCGAAACCTGGTGGCGAGAAGCACAAACTTTCCGATCTCCAGCTTGCGGAATTGAAAAGAATCATCACAGACAGAACACCGGATCAGCTGAAATTCAAGTTTGCCTTGTGGTCATCCAAGGCTGTCAAGGAGTTGGTCTCCCGCAAGTATGGAGCTCAAATCTGTCGCCGTACTGCGCGCAGATACATGCAGAAGCTTGGTTTCACCTACAAAACGCCGATCAGACTTGCCAGGGAGCAGAATCCCGCCAAAGTTGAGGCCTGGCTCAAAGAGGAATATCCTGCCATACGGAAAAAAGCCGCCGCAGAAAAGGGAACAATCTTCTGGGCAGACGAATCCTCTGTTCTCACGTGCGAGACAAAGGTGCGAGGTTATTCTCCGAAAGGGACGGCGCCGGTGCTGCGAACATCTGTGAATCGCTCAATTCGCTGCAATATGATTTCCGCCGTCAGCAACCGGGGAGACATGAGATTTATGATCTTCGAGGGAGCAATGAATGTCGATGTATTCAAGGATTTCCTCACGAGACTGAACAGGGAAATCAAAGGAAAGATTTTTCTTATCGTGGACAATCTGAAAGTCCATCATGCCAGATATCTTACAGAATGGCTGGAGAGCCGGAGCAGGATGCTGGAACTCTTTTATCTGCCCAGCTATTCTCCGGAACTGAATCCCGATGAATATCTGAACCGGGATCTGAAAGCAAGATTGGCGGAACAGAATCTTCCTACCTCAAAGGATGCCTTGAGACAAAGTGTTGAAATGCATATGAGAAAAAGACAGAGTGCCCCTGATTCCATCAAAAAATTCTTTGAAAAAGACGAGGTTCGTTATGCATCTGAAAATTACTGACATTTTCTATGGCCAGCACAATAACTGTTCATGTTTGTAGAAGGTTTTCAGCATAATCACCTGATCCAATCAATAAAAAACGTATCGCATATCGATATTATTGTTAATATAAGAGCCTGATTTGGAAAAGTCAATGAGATAAAAGGAAAAAAAAGGAATTTATTTGAAAGGACTGAACTGCTGGACGCGGCTCTGCCCCTGACACAGAATACTCTTCGCTACGGTTGGGATTCCGAAAGGGGGGCATCATTGAATGTGGTCAAATTGTTCTGCGTGACTTTATCACCGTCTTTGACACCTAAAGTTGTGCCGAGCATGTCGTTGAACAGGACTTTGTCATCCGCGAGAATCGGATTGCCGCCAGTCACGGCGGGTTCGTTGACATAGTTTGTGCTGTTGCGCTGGATGAGAGCAAGACCGTCCCACTGGAAGGTCTCTTTCTTTTCCGGGGTGACGGCTTCCGCAAGCTGACCGTCAATATGATAGGTAAAGGAGCTCAATTTTTGTCCGCCTTCCGTCACGGACTCGATTTTATCCAGACCAATATAATGATATTCCTTATCTCCCTCTTTTACAAGGCGTCCGGCGGCGTCATACTCATATTTCGTGACTTTTCCGTTGCATTCGCTGGATACAAGCTGATTCGCCTTATCGTATTTGTAAGTGGTCGTTTTCCCCTGAACTGTCTTCTTCAGGATATTTCCCGCCGGGTCGTAGACATACTCCTCAATCGCGTTTCCCTTATCATCATAGACTCCGAGAAGCTGGTATTTCTTGTCATATTTATAGTTCTGACGTGCTCCGTTGACCTCGCGTGCAACAATCATGCCCGGCCGGGAATAGAAATATTTCAGACTTGTCAGCGGATTCTTATCTTCCTCCGCGCCAAGAGTTTTGGCGCGCAGCTGACCATATTTCGTGTAGTAGTAAAACTCGGGAACGTTGTTGATCAGACGCTTTTCAAGCTGATTGAAGCTGTTGTAATAATAAATAACTTCGCTGCTGCCGGATTTGATTTTGGAGAGACGCCCGAATCTATCGTATGTTTTCTCCTCGGTCAGACGTAGCGCTCCGTTACGCAGCTCGCGCAGGGTGCGCTGATCCCACTGGTTGTAACGGTAGACCGTCACCACGGGATCGCCGCCGTTGACGGACTCGCTTTTGGCGGACATACGGTTGTAATAGTCGTATTGATAGGATGCGACGCGCTTTTCCCTGCCATCGTCCTTTGTGGCGCCGATCAGCTTGCCCCAGGAGTTGTAGCGGAAGGTCTCCACCTGTCTGCCGTTGTCGTAGGAGACCTTCACAATCCGGTCGAACTTGTCGTATTCATACGCGATGGAACGGTCTTTCCTCTTCCCCCCGCGGAACTTGGAATCCACATGTTTCAGCAGTCCGAATTTGTCGTAAACATAGTCCGTGAGCTGGTTTGCCGCCGTCACCTTCCTGTCCAGTCCGAAACGGTCCCAGCCGAACTTGATCTCGTGCCGGTTCTGATCCAGAACCTTCTCCAGCTGCCCGATGCCGTTGTAGGTATATTCCACACTCGTTTCATCGGGGAAAATCTCCTTCACGATCCGCCCGAAGGCATCGCGCTCAAACTTCTTCATATTTCCGTCCTGGTCCCGGTAGGAAACGGGCTGGCCGATGCCGTCGTAAGCCACCTCAAGCGAGCTCAGGAGTTCCTTGCCGTCCATGCGAGCAATCCGCATCACAAGCCCGCTCCGGTCGTAGGTGATCTTCGTGGCAACGCCGTAATGGTCCGTCGATTCCGTCAGGCGGTTGTATTTATCGTACACCCTTACATTTTTTCTGCCGAAGGTGTCGATGATCTGCAGCGGATAGCCGAAGGAATTATAGACGAGGCGCGTGGTGTTCTGCCCGTTGCCGACGCTCTGCGGCAGAGAATCCGGCGTATAGGTATATTTCACAGCGGAGTAGGTTTCCCCTTTACTGTTCAGGCGCATGATTTCAAGCGGCATTCCCTTGCCGTTGTATTTCATGCGGAGAACCGGCTCCGGACGGTCCTGATCCGCCGCGCGACGGGTGATCAGCGAAAGATCGCCGTTGGAGTTGTAGGCGAAATTGATGTCGTTTTCCGCCATGTCGCGCACGCGCACCAGATTCCCGGAGAGCTTGTCATAGCGGTAACTCGCGACAATCCGGTTCCTGCCGTCCAGAATCTGCCGGACCTTTCCCAGATACGCCACGTCATAACGCATGAAATAATAGATCGTGAACTCCCTGCCGGAAAATTCCTTCAGCTTGAAGACGCCGGTCTTCTGATTGAAATCATACTTCGCCGTCTGTCCGAGTTTGTTTTTGAGCGTCACATCCCCGGGTTCCGCGCCGCCGTAACGATACGTCAGAAATGAGTCCGCGAGCAGACGCCCGCGACTTTGCCCGTATGCTTCACGCCGCTCTTGTGATCCTGCGACTGAAGATTCCGCTGTCGTTCCGCCAGAGTTTCGGTCTCGACCTTGAACTCATCCGAAACCTCCCCCTGACGCAAGCCCGCAAGATAACCTTCCGCAGTATAGGAAAATTCAACAGCACTCAAGCTCTCCCTCTGCAGGGATACTAACATCGGACGCTCTGCCTGAATGAGTTTGCCCGAGATTATTTTAGGCAGGAACGTTATGTTTGTGTTCTTATAGTTTAATTTTGTGGAAATCCCGTTAATGCGAACAGCGGAAACATACATCATATTCCAGCTCAATCAGTGACAGGTTGTTCTGGGCAATGCCGACAAGTTTTCCCTTGGAATAAGAAAATTCAATGGCGCGTCCCGATGGAGCCTCGATTTTCTGCAGTTTTGCGTCCCGGTAAATGAATTTCCATCCCTGTTTGCCGCGCTTTCCGTTAAAAATCCAGGAACCTGATTTCGCAAAATCCCTCTCGGAACACAATGCTTCCCATTCGGAATAGGGAGAATAAAATCCCCTGCCTTTTTTGGCCTGCTCATACAGCTCTATCTTGAGTGTGTCTTTGGAGGCTTTCTCTTTTTTGGGAAAGAATTTGATCTGTTCTCCCCAGGGCGTCGTCCAGAGAACACCGTCTCTTTGAGGAACTGCAGAACTTTCGAGCTGGGGAGAACGCCAGGCATAACCGAAAATCCCCGTCTTCTCCGATGCGGAATTGTAGATCAACTGAATGGGGAAACGAAGGTCAGGAGAAAAATTTGCCGTACCAAGAAATTGCGGAAGAAAAAAACTGTTTTCCGTGAGAGAGGCTTTTCCGGCAGTCAACGGTTTTGAAAGAAAATTCACCTTTTCCACAGCGGCAAAAGTCGATATGGTAAACACCAAAAGCCAAATAGAAACCAGGCGTTTCATTGCAGACTCCCTCCTTTATTCAATATTCTTGGTTTTCAACAGCTATATTTAGATTATAAATGATTTTTTGACAACGTCAAGGGGGGATTGGTTTTATTTCTGTGATTTTATGAATATGTGATCCATTATTTGCGTAAACTATCACCAGGTCTCAATATTTTATCGCATCGAAACGGCAGTTCCTCATATCTTGGCTAATGTGTTCCTTTTATGATTGATGATAGTTTTTGGACAGCTATTTTTTCTTCTTTCGTTCCAATGCTTCATCGGCCATTCGCCCGAGTTCCTGAGGAGTTGAGTTCTTTAATATTTGCAGAAGACGTTCGCCTTCCGCATGTCTATTCCGGTTGTTTGAGTGAGTTTTCAATACGGCTTCTGAAGGGCGCGAAATATGAGATGAAGACGTTTCCTTTGCAAATGTCATCAGAAGCGCAGGTCTTTCATGCGGATCTGTCTTCCGTGAACGGACTTTGATAAAACGGGTGATGGTTGACCAGTGGACTTCCAGTCCGAACTGTTCCGCCAGCAACGTTTGTATTTCTCTGGCACTTTTACGGTCATCGAACCACCATGTGAAAATCTGATCCTTGTAAGGAATCAGACAACTCCGGAAAGCGCCCGGACTGTTTCGTTTATTTTGTGCTCCAGCCATATTTCCATCCATGCAGTTTGTTGCGTAATATAGCGTAATTTTGCATCATTGTCAAATGCATCCTAGAATTACGCAACAATACGCAACGAAAATTGCCGAAAACAAGCCTATCGGCCACGATAGGAAATTGCGTCTGCTATAAGCAGCTCCCAAAACAAATTTTTTTGAAAAAATTATTTTTTCTGCAAATCAGCATTGGACTTTTTCGCGATAGCGGATTATGGTATTGCCGGGGTGTGTGGAAAGGTATTTTGTTCACCGCGGCAAAGATCAAAGCCACACATGGCAAAGGTGCGGATTTCTATCGGCAGCACCTTGCCAATAATGACTATTACAGCGAGCACGACAGAGTCGAAGGACACTGGCGGGGCAGTCTTGCGTCCGTATTCGGACTTGAAAACGAATCGGTCACACAGGATGTTTTTTCGCTGTTTCAGCAGAATCTGAACCCATCCACGAAACAGAAACTGACTCCCCGGAACCATCCGAATTCCGTCCGTTTTTATGATTTTCAATGTTCAGCGCAGAAATCCGTTTCGGTGATGTCATTGTTCGATCAGCGCCTGATTGAAGCGCACCGGAAAGCGGTTGAAATCGGGATGCGGGAGCTGGAACGGTTTGCCGCAGTCCGCATCCGTAAAGGCGACAATTTCGCGACGAAAAACTTTGCCTATACGGGCAATATCGTGTATGCGCAGTATCATCATGACACAAGTCGTCTGCTTGATCCGCAGTTGCATACGCACAATGTGATCGTGAATGTAACGCAGGAAGAGAACGGTTCTTTCAAAGCTCTTGACGCCTCGGAAATGTATCGTGCGATCCGGTATGCCGGAAAGTCCTACCAGAACGCCTTGGCGCAGGAGTGCATCCGTCTTGGGTATGACATCGAAATGAAGCACTCCGACAAGGGCGAGATTGCCGGATTCGAGCTTAAGGGTGTTTCGGAAGATGTCCTGAAACGCTGTTCGCGCCGCCGGGAACAGATTGATAAGGAGATCGAGAAATTCGTGGCAACGAAAGGGCGTCAGCCGACGCCTGATGAAGTCAAGCTCATGACTCTGCTGACGCGCGGACGCAAGATGCTGGAAAAGACGACGGATCAAGTGACCGCGTTCAAGATGTCACTGTTCACCGAAGAGGAACGGAGCAATTTCCGGAGCATGGCAAGCGAGGCGGAACAGTTGAGTTTTCTGATGCCGCCGCGTCCGGGGCGCGAGACTCCGGAACAGCAGATTCGGAAGGTTGTCGAGCAGTTGTTCGAGCGGAATGGCGTATTGCGCTGGGATGTGATTCTTGCCGAGGTTCAGAATCAGAATCTCGGTGAAACCGATCTGGAAACCTTACATGCCGCAATTGAGCAAATTCCCGGTCTGGTGAATCTCGGCAAACCTGCAGTAAATCCGTATTTTACGACGGAGGAGAATATCGAACGGGAAAATTACTGCATCGACATCGTGAATAAGACCAAAGGAGTCTGCAATGATTTCGCGAGCGACTACATACCATTCAGCGAGGCGGAGGATACCTTCGACCATTCCGCGCAGATTGAGGTGATCAATCAAATTGTGCAGTCGAAAGATCCGTTCGCGATCTTTCGCGGCGTTGCCGGAGCGGGCAAGACCTCCACCTTGCAGGAGCTCTGCAAGTGCCTCAAAAAAGGCGGCGTGAACAATATCCATGTGGTTGCTCCAACCAATTCTGCTGTGGATGTGCTGCGCAGCGAGAATTTTGAATCGGCGCAGACGGTGGCAATGTTTTTACAGAACAAGGACAAGCTGCCTCCGAAAGGCTCGTATCTGATCATTGATGAATCCGGCTTGAACTCGCTCAGACAGGGAACGGAGATGATGAAACTTGCAATGGAGAACGAATACCGGGTGCTGTTTGTCGGCGACGAGCGCCAGCATTCCTCGGTGGAAGCAGGCGATTTCTTCCGTCTGCTGGAGGATCATTCCAACATCACGAAGACCTGTCTTTCGCAGATTCACCGTCAGCAGGTGCAGGAATACTGGAAAGGGATTGAGCTGATCTCGGCGGGAAGCGCTCTGGATGGTTTCGAGCATCTGGATGAGCATGGTTACATTCACGAGGACAAGGCTGCTTATCTGGAACGCGCCGCAGAGGATTTTGTGAAGCTGACCGACGACGGCAGACGCCCGCTGGACTGCATCGCGGTTTCGCCGACCAACAGGGAGTGTGATCTTTTGACGGATATGATCCGGCAGAAAATGAAAGCCGCCGGACGGATCGTGAACGATGAGGTCAATCCGGTGGAATCGTTCCGTTCCTGGGGCTGGACGAGGCCGCAGCTCGGCAACATCGAAAATTATCAGGTCGGCATGAAGATTTTCTTCAATACGAAAGTCAGGGCCGTCGCCAAACCGGGCGAGATGGCGGAGGTTGTGAAAATGGAAGATGGCAAGCTCGTTTTGAGCAACGGCAAAACGGTGAAGCCGTCTATAATCCGCAACAGTATTGATGCGGGGAACGCGGTTTCCCTGCCGGTCGGGAAAGGCGATATTGTCCGTTTTACGGTGAATCTGCGAACTTCGGAATACAAGATCAACAACGGCAGTCTGGCGATTGCGACGGGCAGCCGGAACGAATATCTTCTGCTGGATTCCAACCGGCGGGAACTGACCACGATCCGGCTTCCGGAGAATTTCCGGGGGCTGAAATACGGCTGGGTGATGACTTCCCATGCGTCGCAGGGAATGACCTCGAAAAATGTGGTTGTCGCGGCGGAAAAGATGTCGAATCAGGCGTTTTATGTCAGTTGTTCGCGCGGGAAGTTCAACCTTGCCCTGCATGTACCGGAAAAGGAGTATTTCAAAAAGAAGCTGATGGCGATCCGGACGGAGCGTCTTTCTGTTCATGACCTGCTCGCCTCAGGTGAAATTACGAAAATCCCGGTTCAAAAATCCGCGGAGCAGATCATGCAGGAGTGTCGTCCCGATCCACATCAGCTGGTGCGGAAATGCTGGCAGGACAAACTTCGGGATGTCCTGCGCAAAATTACGAAGAGAACTAGGGCGGCGCTTTCAAAGATGCTGTTGCTGAACGGTTCCTATCAGAATCGTCAGGCAATCGCCCGGCAGGAAGAAGAGGATTTGCAGATGCAGGATTTTCCGGCAGTCGTGCCGGAAAAGGCCGGTGTTCAAACGGAAAAAATCGACCCGAAAACAGATGCCGAATTACGCGAATTAGAAGAATTCGAGTGTCAATTTTATCAAAAATATGGAACGGAGGTAAGCAATGAAAACAGAAAACAGGAACGAACGGAACGGCAGCGCCGGAGCAAGTCCGGACACGGAATGGGATTTGATTGACAGGGAATTGGATTTGAGCGTCTGCTGGCAAAGGAGCGCCCATGTCCTGCCGCGTCTGCGGGTCGTGACGGAACTGGAGGAATTTCTGATCCCGTGGGTGCATGTGGCGCTGGTGAAATCCGACCGCTCTTTCCGGGTGATCGAGATTCATACTTCGCTTGGTGTCTCGTTCACAATCGCGGCGGCAGCTCCGCAGAAACAACTCTATGGCATGTTGCAGCTTGAGCGTGTCCGGTGTATTTATCCGGTCGAGGGCGTGAATATAAAGGTTGTCGCATCGCAAGAAGAATAAAATAAAAAATCCCGGCTATGAGGTGTGTCCCATAGCCGGGGGATGGTAACGCTTCAGGCGGCAGCCGGAGTCGGATCGTCCGGATGGAGATACGGTCCGGCGAAAGTTCCGGCTTCCTTGTTCTTCATGCCTTTGTAGATCATGCGCTTGATCTGCTCATTGCGGAGATTCTTGAAGGTCTCGCGCTTGACGCCGCGCAGGAATCCTTCCCGGACCAGTTCCAGAAAACACTTTTTCTGTCCCCAGGAGGCAAGCGGATCACCTTCTTTGGCTAGGATCTGGTCGATAATCTCCGAGGCTCGGCCTTTGGTGAGATTCTTCCAGTCTTCCGCAGAGAAACGTTTCCAGGAACCGTTCTTGATTGCGTGACCAATCGCGCGGCGCTGGCTGTCGGTCGCCTTGGAATCCGGATCGGTGATCGTGAACTTTCGGGCGGAATTGGCGTTGCTGGCATTGCGGACGTTGTTCTGTGTGTTGTTCATCTTTTTGATTCCTTTTTGTTGGTTTATTGGGGAATTCGGTTCTTTCGCAAAGAAGCCGCGCGGCGGATGAGACTTCATCCACCGGTCAAGCGGCCGGAAGAACTGAATTTTGTTTTTAACTTGAAATGTTGTTCGATAACCAGACTTTATACCGTATGGCGCAACTCCCGGATGATTTGATACGGGCATTTTGCACAGTCGAGATTGCAGGGTTCCTGACCTCGCAACTTACAAACGGATTGCAGAGCATCACGCTTGACCAGAATCGCGTCACTTTTCCTGATCCAGTATTCGCCGTTGTTCCAGGCTTTACGCAACTCGGCGGATGTAAAAAAATAATTAGTTTCCGCACCGCAGGTTTCACAGCGGAAGGCATATTGCTCCATCTGTTCGTTCCATGGGCAAAGACGCTTCAATACGGCGATATTTCCCATTGATTTGCAGGAACGGCACCAGAATGGCGTATCCGAATTATGGAACAGCGACAATTTCGCCGGATCGGGTTCATAGCGGGAAAGATTCTTGTTGAGATAATCCGAGGCATAGTATTGCAGAATTCCACAGGCTTCACCCATGGTTTTCATCGCGGCAAGATCGCGTTCCAGCGTCTTGATCGTGCCGAAATGGAGCCGTTGCGTATGTCCGGACTCATCCAAATAACCATTGAGCCAAGCGTCGATGTAGATGCCTTCCGAACCGCCGTAATCGACAGAAAAGATACAATTAAACTCATAATTGGAAATCGGCCGTTTATTTTTCTCCTCAAATTCACACGCGGAATCGTAGTCGATAATCCGGTCAAGTTCCTGCAAAGCGCCGGCATCGCGCGCCGTTTTCAGAATACTGTTGAACAGGTCGATGGCACTGTCCCGTTTGATGTTTTCTTTCATGTTCCGTCTCTCCTTTTTCAGTCTTTTTCGTAGTAAATTGCGTGAGTTGTATTGATGACAAGATAATAATGACCGTTGCCGCAGCCACGGTATTCTTCTGAATACCACGCCCGTTTGATTCCGTCGCCTTGCGTGTCATCGGGATAGGCTTTCCACATGGGCTTGCCGATTTGTCCGGCATTGTAGGAAAACGAAATATCGTAACTCCGTCCTACTACGCAGGTTTGGTATTCGTTCTCCGGTCCTGACATCGCATTTGCGATCGCATTCAGAGTAATCTCATTGCAGCGGGCGGCCTCTTCCTGCCCCGCATATCGCGGACGGAAGTCCATCTTCTTGACATTCCAGTGAAGGATATTGTAGGCAAGGTCGGAATTGAAAATCCTTGACGGACAGTCCTGTTTGCAGTAGTTTTCATAACCGAATTCCAGTAGTTCTTGGATTTCTTTGCGGACATTGCTCCAGAGTCCGGACTTTTCCAATAGTTCCATCAGTCGTTTCGCATTCCGCTCAAACTGTGCATTCCGGTCAACTTCCTGCGGTAAATCACAGGAAATAACGTAAACGCCCTGCAAATCGAAAAGATATCCGCGTTTCTTTTTGCGGGGCGCCAGATAGCCAATCCGATTGCCATTGACAAAAAGCCGTTTCTGCTCAATCCGACCGTCATCATAAACGACTTTGAATTTCTGGATTTCCTTGCCGTTGACCTCACGGATAAATTCTGCGACCTCCTGCGGAGAGGCGTTGCGAACGGTGATGGATCTGCTGTTTTTATTCATGATTATTTCATCTCCGTTGGCTTAAAATTCTTTTTCGAGGATTTCTACAAGCATTTCATAATCTCCGTATGAGATATAGCAGTCGTTTCCGAGACCGATGAAATCATCTTCGTTACCGCGAATTTCTCTTTTCCCATAGAGCCGGAATCCGTAAATCTTTGCGTATGCAGCCATTTGCCTTCTCCTTTTTTCATTTTGATTTTGAGTTTCAGGACAGCTTGTTCTTCGCAAGACAGCCGCGAGGCGTCCGGGATTCCGGGCGCCGGTCAAGCGGCACAAGAACAAGCGATAGCCGGCAAGGTTGGAGAATTTCGTCAGGCAAAAGGATGAACAATGAATCATCGCTCGATGATAAAACATTCTTTCTCGCAGTTAACTCTACCTGATTTGCGTAGAAATCTTGGATTTATTCTCTGAACGATCTTGTTCTTTCATTAACAAGAAATGAGACTCCGTTTGTCGTTCAACTACCAAAAGTGTGTTGTATTATCCCGACTTTATTAAGAAGATGCACTTGAATATTACAGGAAAAGCGGTATTTTATATTACTTATTGACAATAGCCGGGAGGAATTTGAATGTCCGGCAGAGACAATTGATAAATTCTAATCCAAGAAGATCAGATGAAAAAGATGATGATACAAAATGTTTCGTTTGTTCCGGAATTTTCCGGAGGATGTACTTTGCCGTCTTTTTCTGAACTGACAGCAAGCAAGCAAGCAAGCAAGCAAGCAAGCAAGCCTTTATTAAAAATAAAGGCTTGCTTTTACCGGAACAGATTGTTTCCGGTTCTTTTCTCTTTTTTCAAGTTATCCGCAACATTCAAAACAGGATGCTTGTGTACAGAGAAATATTGTTTCCCGACTTATCGCCGATCAAGGTATCTTTTTGCCTTGATTGGCTTTTTGTGTTTATTTGTTTTTATATGAAATGCAGACAGCCGCAAAACTCAGTTGAAAATTGAAGTTTGCGGCTGTTCGTGTTTATAACAGGTCGTAAGTTATTGCGTTTGGCAATAGCTTGCTTTATGTTGCCCGGATTTCTAAAAACCAGGAGTTCATTGTGCCGATTGAGGAGTTAAAAGATAAATATCTGCAGAAAATTCCTGATTTGTCCTGGTATTTGATTCGTACCATGCCGAAATCCGAGCAAAACGCTGAGGCGTTTTTGAAAATGAATTGCATCCCGTGTTATCTGCCGCGCTATAACCGGGTTTATATCAACTCTTTCACCGGAAAAAATGGAAAGAAGTATGCTTATAAGCGTCCTCCGGTATTGAGTCCGATGTTTCCCGGATATATTTTTGCGGCTCTTGATCTGGATACGATGAGTCAGGCAAGGAGAAGCCGGAGTATTGCGCAAGTCTGTCTGTACACGAATTATACAGAAGAGGAACTTGTAACGGATTTGCATAAAGTCCAGGATTTTGAATTTCTCGCTAAAAACAATCAAGTGGAAATCTGCCAGGACATTCAGGAAGGAAAGGTAATCGTGATTAAGCGCGGAATATTCAAAGGCTGGGAAGGAATTGTCGAACGACGGATTGACCGTAATTTTATTTTTGTCCGCATTAAAACTGTCGGAGTTTCCATTGGCGTGGAATGCGCGGCAGTCGACTGCGATGCCGTGGAATAATCGAATATATGAAGTTTACAGGCCCCCCTGCAATGGGCAGAAAGTCTCAGACAAAAGAAACAGATATGACATTTGGATTGCCTGATAAAAATAACAGAGTGTATATTGTCGGTGCCGACTCTTATCTTGGCATCCATTTTGCCAAATACTGGCTTGAAAGCGGCGCCGAAGTTCATGGATGCGGTTGCAAGGACAATCTGCCTGACGAGTTACGGGAAATAAAATACTCGAAATCTGATTATTCCGAATGGAAATTATGTGATTTGGATTACGATTGGATCATGGTATGCCTGGAACCGACGTGGAAAATGGATGCGTATTTATCCATAATTCAGAGTTTGTGTAACTACTTGGAGAGCAATAATATTTCCACGCATATCTGTTATCCGTCTTCATTCCGGGTCTGTGATTCCAGCTCCCAACACACAATTCTCGAAACTTCCCGGCTGATGCCGCGTTCCGAATACGAGATGAATATCGCCGCAGCAGAATTGTATTTGAAAATGCATTCTTTTCAGATGAATGGCAGATTGCCGATCCGTATTGTGCGCATGGGTGAAATCTACGGTCATGAATTTGAAGCCGATGGAGATCGCACATGTCCCGGACTGATTAATGAGAGCATACGTCAGGCATCTGTGGGAGAGCCGGTCGTTATGTATGGTCTGGGATTAAAGAAATGGAGTGTGACGCATATCTCCGACGCATGTCATTTTTCAATCAAATATATGAATCTTGATTTTGCTCCGGAAATCATCAATGTCCCGGGAGAAACCTTATGTGTGGCGGATGTTCTGACGAATATCGCTCGCCATTTTCATGTTGATTCCGTGCTGGCTTCCGCCAGTCAAAACAGTGTTTTCTGCAACAAATTCGCAGGAGATCAAGTTTTATCCGGCAAGTCGGCACGGCAACTGATTGCGTATGAACCACAATACAGATTCAGGCAATGGCTTGCATATACTGTACATTATGGAAATTGATCCAAAGGAATGTAAGTTCTGTAAGATTTGATCCTGTTTTCCGGCAGAGAATTGAAAATTATGGTATATGAAAGCGACATCATCCAAAACATTCATTTACTATGTGACCAGAGTGAATACCTATCTTAGCGATCACATGCTGAAGCATTTGTGGCATTGTTAATATGACAGTTTAAAATATAAAAATATAATTAGAGGAAAAATTATCATATGTTGAACGGAAAAGTAATTTTAGTTACCGGTGGAACCGGGTCTTTCGGAAAAAAATTCATCTCCAGGGTCCTCCGGGAATTTGATGTAAAAAAGATCGTCGTTTACAGCCGGGATGAATTGAAACAGTTCGAAATGCAGAATGCCGAACCTTTCAAAAGCAACCTCGGGAAACTGCGTTTCTTCATCGGCGATGTCAGGGATGCCGCCCGGCTTCAGCGCGCTATGGAGGGAATTGACGTTGTAGTCCACGCCGCCGCGCTAAAACAGGTTCCTGCCTGTGAATACAATCCTTTTGAAGCAATCAAAACCAACGTGATGGGAGCGCAGAACGTAATTGACGCAACACTCGCCTGCAATGTGAAAAATGTGGTCGCCCTGAGTACCGACAAGGCTGCAGCACCGATTAATCTTTATGGTGCGACAAAGTTGTGCAGCGATAAACTCTTTGTAGCTGCGAATAACTCCAAAGGTGCGCATGATATTAAATACAGTGTGGTTCGTTACGGCAACGTGATGGGGTCACGCGGTTCTGTCATTCCCTTCTTTCTGAAGAAAAAAGACGAAGGAGTGCTTCCGATTACAGACAAACGGATGACACGGTTCAATATTACCCTCGATGAAGGAGTGGATCTTGTTCTCTATGCGCTGACGCATCAGTGGGGCGGAGAAATTTTTGTTCCGAAGATTCCGTCCTATCGTATTGAGGATGTCGCGAAAGCGATTGCGCCGGAGGCTGAATTAAAATACGTTGGTATCCGCCCCGGAGAAAAGCTGCATGAGGAGATGATTACGGTTACAGATGCGCTGAACAGTGTGGAATTCGAAAAATACTTTGTGATTCTGCCGTCGCTCCCGCTGTGGGACGTGGAAAAATTCATTCAGACGAGTTCCGAAAAACCGGGCAAACACTGTGAAGCGGGATTTTCCTATAACAGCGGCACCAATCGGGTATTCCTCACTGTTGAGGAACTTCGCAGTCTGATTGCCAATAAAATGAACGCCTGAGCAGGAAAAATGATCGGTTACGGAAAACAAAGCATTTCGGATGCGGACATAGCCGCAGTCGTGGATGTTCTGCGTTCCCCCTATATGACGCAGGGTCCCCAAATTGCTGAATTTGAACAGAAGCTCTGTGCATACACGGGTGCGAAATATTGTGTTCTGGTCTCCAACGGCACGGCAGCGCTTCATATCGCGGTGGCCTCGCTGGGACTGGAGAAAGGAAGCGAGGGAATCACTACGCCGATAACCTTTACCGCATCGGCGAACTCCATGCTTTACTGCGGCATGACCTGCCGTTTTGCGGATATTGATCCGGATACCTTCTGTTTATCTCCGGTGGAGGCGGAGATAAAAATCACGCCTGACACCAGATTGCTTACGCCGGTCCATTTTGCCGGACGCGTCTGTGACATGGAAGCGTTTGCACAACTGGCACACAGGTACAAGCTGCGGGTCATTGAGGATGCGGCACATGCCATCGGCTCTCAGTACCCCTGCGGCGCGAAGGTGGGATCCTGCAAATATTCCGATCTGACGATTTTCTCCTTTCACCCGGTCAAGACAATCACCACGGGCGAAGGCGGCGCCGTTATGACAAACGACGAGGCTCTTTACCAGCGTCTGCTTCTGTTCCGCAGCCATGGAATCACAAAGGATCCCGCGCTTCTGACGCAACCCCCCGGTCCATGGTATTATGAGATGCAAGCACTGGGATTCAATTACCGTATGACCGATTTCCAGGCGGCGCTCGGCATCTCGCAGATGGAGCGTCTGGAACAGTTCAGACACCGCAGACTGGAAATCGTCAAAATCTACAATGATGCTTTTCGCGGCGTACCACATTTCCAGATTCCCTCGGAAAAAAATCTTGACGATCTCTGCTTCCATCTTTATGCGGCGCGCATCGACTATGCCGCCTGCGGGACGACGCGAGCGGAATTCATGCAGAAACTGCGGGAAAAAGGTGTCGGTTCCCAGGTGCATTACATTCCCGTGCATCTTCAACCCTACTACCGGGAGCATTTCGGATACAAGCCCGGCGATATGCCGAATGCAGAGGCGTTTTACGAACAGGAACTGAGTCTGCCTCTGTATCCGGATCTGACGGAGCAGGACATTCAGACCGTGATTGAATCGGTGAAGGAATGTATCAAATCGGTTTAAAACTCTGGTCGACCAATACGGATGCCTATCTGCGTGAAGCGGAACGCCTTTATGCAGACGGGATCTTTTCGTATATCGAACTGTATGTTGTTCCCGAAACTCTGGAATGTCTTCCCGCATGGAAAAAACTGCAAATACCATTCATCATTCATAATGCCCACTTCATGCAGCATTTCAATCTTGCGGACAGGGAGCGCGCAGAGAACAACCGGAGAATCTATGAGGAAACCCGGCGTTTCGCGGACACGCTGAAAGCCCCATGGATCATTTTTCATGGCGGCACCAATGGTACAATAGAGGAAACTGCACGTCAGCTGAAAACCTTTTCCGAACCGCGTGCGCTGATTGAGAACAAGCCTTACTGTGCGATGGTCGACAACGGAAATCTATGCAGGGGGGCGACTCCGGAAGAAATTCAATATGTCATGCGGGAAACCGGATGCGGATTCTGCTGCGATATATCCCATACCTTTTGTGCGGCGAACTATTTGCAGAAAGATTCCTTTTCATTTTTCTCTGAACTACTGAATTTTCAGCCAGTTATGTTTCATATCAGCGACAATGACAGCCATTCCAGGTTTGATTGCCACTATCATCTCGGCCAAGGGTCCCTGGATTTGAAACGTATTCTTTCCCTCTGTCCGGAGAATGCCCGGATTACAATAGAAACGCAGAAAGATTCGGCAGACAGTCTGCTGGATTTTCTTACGGATTGTGAATATTTGAATGGATTATTCTAAAACAGCTGTTATTCTGGGCGGTCAGCCGCTGAACACCGGTATCGTGGACCGTTATCACGAACATGGATTCCGTGTAATTGTCGTAGATTTTCGTGAAAAACTTACCCTGCCGTATGACCAGCACATCCTTGCGGATGCAAAATCTCCGGATGCCGGGAAAATCCTGCGGGAAAACAATATTCTTCAGGTCGATACCGTTTATACTTCTATGGATAATGCCGGTCTGGCGCAACGCTCGGTCTGTCTCGAATACGGATTGCTGTGTCCCAACAGTAAGGCACTGATTGCGGCGCATAACAAGAAGATCATGCATGAGCAATGGCAGAAAGCCGGACTCCTGAACAGGATCAGTGAGGCGTATCAGGATTATCCCGTATCCCAGATGAAGTTTTTGAATGATCAATTTGACTTGATCATCAAGCCGGCGGACGCATGTGCCTCCCGGGGGATTACCGTTGTAACACGTGGAAGTTCTGAAGCAGAACTGCGCACCGCTTTTATCCATGCAAAAGAAAACAGTGACAACAGCTTCGTGAATATTGAAGAATTCGTGTCCGGAACAGAATTTACGGTAGAAATGCTCGGTGATCAGTTCGGTAATGTTGCAGTTTACGGTGTATCACGGAAATATCATACAAAAAACACGGATCGGAATAAAATTGCTGTTAAGCTACATTACAACGCGCCTGATGTTTCCGATGAGTTGATGCAGAAGCTCGCGGAATATGGAATTCGCTGTTATCGGGCGCTCGGATTGAAGAATTCCATGGGACACCTTGAAATTCTTCTGAAGGAGGACGGGAGTTTTTCTCCGATAGAGATGGGAGCGCGCTCCAGTGGTTTTATTGCCAGCCATCTTGTCGATATTGTATCTGGAAAATCTTTTCTGATGGCCCTGCATGACGTGCAGCACGGAGCCCGGATTGAATCAGGGTTGATAAAGCAGACAGAGATGAGTTCTATGTACTTCTTTTATGATATTCCGCAGGACAGCCGTGCAGTCCGGACATTGTCGATTCTGCCTTTCCTGCGTCCGTTTGCCCGCACTCATTTTCATCTCAGAGAAAAATTGAAGGCAGGAGAATTTTTCCCGAAAATCAATGCAGATACCGACCGCTGGGGTCTTGAGGTGCTTTCCGGCAGAAGATCTGAAATGACCATTGAGGCGGTTTCCGCTGCGGAACAACAGTTTCTGTCGGAATTTCTCGGGAAAAATGAGGAACAGATTGATTGTTCCATTCCGATTTTTGACTCTATCACTCATCCGACGATCAATGGTAACTGGCTGAATGTGAGATTCAATGGTCTTGCCCATGTTGATGATCTGCTCTCGGAAATGAGACGCTGGAATATCGCCGGAGCCTTTGCGGTCGGCATGTCCGGTGTCGGAGCCTATTCTCCTGAAGATTATATTTCACATCTGCATTCCGCGGGGAATTTATATCCGGTCGCATTCTGGAATTTCAATGACCCGCTTCCTGAAATGGATCGTCTGAAACAGCTCGGTTTTCGCGGGATTAAAATTCACCCGCGTCTTTCGGAAATCTCCTGTGATGATCCCCGCATTCCGGAAGTGATTCGATATGCAAACAGACTCGGGCTGATTGTTCTTTTCTGTTCCTTTTCCGGTATTACCCCGTTTTTTGCATCTGCTGTCCGTTCCCTGCGGTTTGTTCTGCTTCACTCCGGATTTGAACATCTGAAGGAAGCGATTGCGCTCATTCTTCCACTGGATGGAGTTCTGCTTGATTTGTCGTATACGATCTGTCATAATCTTTCTGACAGGGAATTCATCCGTGAACTGTTAAGAAAATATCCAAGACGTTTCTGCGTTGGATCGGATCATCCGGAAGTTTCCTACCGGACGCTGAGAATTTGTCTGAATGAATTGCTGAAAGAGTTCCCCTCCGCAGATGTGAACGCGATATGTTATGACAATTTAAATAGTTTCTTTCACGAGGTGACTCATCCATGAAAAACAAAGATTTTCCGGACACGGACTCATTACTTGATGAAATCATTGAGACGATCCGCATTAATCGGATTTCAACGACGGAAATAGCTGATGTGCTGGGGAAAACCGGATTGATTGATATTCGGATAAAACCGCTGACAGCAAATAAATTTATAGTCGGGCGCATTTGGTATGTTCCGGCATTTAACGGCAGCAACTGGTATACGCATTTTTATCTGCAGACAATTCCGCGGCATTATATTGCATTTGTCGAACCTGTCAACTGCGGAGAAAAAGCCGTTTTCGGCGAGTTGGTTGCCAAGTATACTATTTTGTATCGGCAGGCGGCCGGGATGGTCGTTGCCGGATATGTCAGAGACATTCCCGATCTGCTGAAGGAGCAGTATCCGATCTGGTGTATCGGCGGAACTCCAATTGGCTGTGTCAACAAGGATACCGGTTTTGATCAGGATTATTTTGACCGGCGGACTTCGGAATTCAAGAATTCGATTCTTGTCGCAGATGATTCCGGCTGTGTCCTGATTCCGTCCGGGAAAATTTCCGAATCCTTTCTTTCCGATCTGCACAGGATCGAACAGCAGGAGGATCTCTGGTTTGATTCCATCGACCGCCTGAAATATTCCACATTTGAAACCGTCTGTTTGAGAAAATATGAGCAGAAGTAAACCTTTTGTGATTGCCGAAATGTCCGGCAATCACAATCATTCGCTGGAACTGGCGCTGAAAATTGTTGACGCAG
>ERZ780157.967-NODE-967-length-33179-cov-3.293111_pt1 | contig 33179 bp, 22 predicted proteins | sample MGYA00511169_ERZ780157 | MGnify/ENA primary metagenome ERZ780157 (study PRJEB29588, sample SAMEA1965149) | human gut metagenome | biome: human gut; feature: human-associated habitat; material: faeces | place: Denmark | collected 2008/2010 ...
TACGCCGCGGAAAAGACCGCCTTTAGGGTTGTTAGTGATAGCTAAATTAACCCTAACGTAATACAATACTACTTAATCTATATATTAGATAATTACGGACGAGTTTTGGCTCGTCCGTTTTTGTCGTTTGTTGCAAAATTCGACATACGTATGCAAAAATTGCTTACATTTTGCGGCTTTTCCTTGTGCAATCGGGCAACAATTGTTGCTGTAACGGTAGCATGAAAGGAGAAACTATGAAAAACATACTTTTTGCAGTCGCCGCATTAGTTGCGGTGGTTGCGCTTATTTGTCTTGTGCCTTGCAAGCAAGCAAACACCGAATACCTACGCATACATATACGCGCGGACAGCAATTCACAAGCCGATCAAACAGTCAAATACAAGGTAAAAGCCGCCGTGGTGGACTACCTCACACCCTACGTAGCTTATGCCGACACCAAGCAAAAAGCAATGGCTGTCGTCAAGGACAAATTGCAACAATTGGAGAGTGTTGCCGACAGCGTACTTGCTGCAGAGGGGTTTGCTTACAAATGCCGCGCACGCCTTGCAACGGAGCAATTTCCTGCACGTTCCTACAACGGATTTGCGTTGAGCGAGGGCGTGTACGACGCACTGATATTGGAGCTTGGCAGTGGTACGGGCGACAATTGGTGGTGCGTGGTATACCCGCCGTTGTGCTTTGTCGGCGGCGAAAGCAACGGTACAAACGGTATTGTGTATCGCTCGCTTATACGCAAAATTATCGACGACTTCGCCGCAAAGCATAGTGTCGACTAGCCGTATCTCCAACAAAACAAGCGCACAAGTATGTTTCGTTGCAACCCGATGTCAAACACGAGTATGTCGCTGATTTTTGTATACGTATACGATTTTTCATTACATTTTACAACGCGTTTAATCGATTTCACCCGATAAATACGATTAAATCACTGTCCACGCAAACCGACTATCGGTAAATGTGTGGATTTTTTATTGTTATCTGCATTTCGTCGGAATTATTTTTCCTTTTCTTCGCATACTATCGACAAAAAGGAGGTAATTACCTTGACAACTAATAGCAAAGTTCGGTTTGTTGCGCTTGTGCTTGCGGCACTTACGCTTGCGGCGTTGCTTGTTGCCTACGGTGTGTACGTCAATGCCGCCGTGGTCAAGACGGGTTCTCGCGGGCAAATCGTCAAGACCATACAAACCAAATTGAAACGTTGGGGTTACTACAACGGCAGTGTGGACGGCATATTCGGCACGCAAACCAAAAACGCCGTAATGTATTTCCAACGCAAAAACGGCTTGACGGTCGACGGCATTGTCGGCTCCGCCACGGCAAAGGCAATGGGCGTATCCCTCAGCGGAAGCACGGCAAGTAGCGGCACAACGACGGCAAACAAAGTAAGCAACAGCGATTTGTACCTACTAAGTTGTTGCATTTACGGCGAGGCGCGCGGCGAAAGTTACACCGGCAAGGTTGCCGTAGGCGCAGTTATACTCAATCGCGTGGCAAGTTCGTCCTTCCCCAATACCATCAGCGGTGTAATCTACCAAAACGGCGCATTCACCTGCGTGTCCGACGGACAAATTAATCTCGGCACCAACGACGAGTGCACGCGTGCGGCGCAGGACGCTCTCAATGGTTGGGATCCCAGCGGCGGCGCGTTGTACTACTTCAACCCTGCAACGGCAACCAGCAAATGGATTTGGTCGCGCAAGCAAATTGTCACAATCGGCAAACACATCTTTTGTATTTAGGAGGCGCGCGTGATAAAAACAAACAAGCAAGTCGGTACGTTTTGGACTATTTTCTTTGCGGTGATTGCCGTATTTGCCGTCGGTTTTGCGGTGTATCTCGGCATAATGACCTCGCAACGTGATTCTTACGTCAAGATGTCCACCGTCACCGACGAAAACGTGTACAAAATTTCTCGTGAAAACACCTACCGCCAAGCGCTTTATCTTGCGTGCGACGGCATGAAAAACATGGACGCCAACCTCGGCAAAGCGGTGGTATCGGATAGTCCGCAAACTCAAGCAAAGCTACTCACCAAGGTTGCCATATGCGCAAGCCAACTCAACGAGCAGTTCGGCACGCTTCCGGTCGAGGCTAGCGACAAGCTGATGCACTGTCAAAAGTTTGTCAACCAAACGGGCGACTATGCTCAATACCTTGTCGGCAAGCTTGCAAGTGGTGAAACTCTTTCCGCCGCCGACAAAGCCGCATTGGACAGTCTTGACGACGTGGCGACCAACATGTACGAATTTTTGCAAGCCTATGCCGAGGGCGACAGCGGTATGTTTATGACCAACGGCACGGGCATGGGCGGCGTGGGCAGTCTGTCCGACAATCTCAACGATGTAGACGACAAGGAGTTTGCCTACGAAAAGCTCATTTACGACGGACCTTTTTCCGACTCGGTGCAGAAAAAACGCATACGTATCGAAAAATCATTGACGGAAAAGCAACGCAAAGCCAAGCTTGTCGAGCTTTTCGGTGCGGCAACCTACGTCGGCGCAATCAACGGGGAAAACAAGCTTTTCGAGTACGAAGTGCCGCACGGCAGAGTGTCAGTAACTGCGGCAGGCGACGTTTGCGAGTATTTTGCCGACGATGGCGGTGAAGCTAATTCCATAACTGCCAAGCAAGCTATTGCCGCGGCGGAAGTGTTTTGCGCCAAGCTCGGCTACGATGTGCGAGGCATTTGGGTCAGCAAAAATGCCGACTACGCAACCTACGTCAATTGTGCGCCCGTTGTCGACGGAGCAATCGTTTATCCGCAGTTAGTCAAAGTGGCGGTAGGCGGTAACGGCAAGGTTATCGGCGTGGAAGCCAAGGCATACCTAGTCAATCGCGGCATATACTTGCCCGAGTTCGGCGCTCTTGCAGAATCCAAAGCAAAGGCAAAGCTTGCCGACGGCTTAGCGGTAACAAAAGCTACTCGTTGCATTGCGGAAAGCAATGGCAAGTTGTATGCGTGCTGGCAGTTCGAGTGCGAGCGTGACGGTAGGCAGTACTACGTGTTTATCGACAGTGCAAGCGGTGCGGAAGTCGACATCTTCAAGGTTATCAAAAACACCGAAGGTCATACTGTCATGTAGGTTGTGGCAAGGAAGATGTGTTTTCACAAATAAACGACGGTGGAAAAATAATGGCGCGGCGTATGTTTTGGACGTCGCGCCTTTTGATATATCGGCAAATTTTGACCGTCGGTTGCCGTTTTGGTATGTAATGTCGTGTTGCGAACGTGGCAGATATATCGGAGTGGTTGTGACGGAACCGCCGCAACAAGGTGGAGAAATGTTATCACGAGAAATCCACGGTTCTCGTTTTGCCTTGTTTGTCGGCTTGTCGGAACGCACTTACAGTCAAGCGACGGACGAAATTTACAGACACTTTCGTTTTTTTTGTGGATTTTTTACCTTTTAATCACAAAAATAGGGGCTTTTTGCTTGTGTTTAGACCTAACATGTATTTATTACTACAATAGACATTCTTTTTTTTCGGGCATTTTGCCAAAAAGTGTTGCATTTTTGTTGAACATCGGGTATAATTAAAGCCTATGTAGCAGTACATAAGGAGTAGTATAACAATGTTCAAAAATTCAACACAAAAAATTTCTGCAATTATTTTTGTCGCAGTTTGTATGTTGCTTGTCACCGTTTTGGGAGCATGCACGCCTACGGCGGCATTCAAACCGTTTAGCCTGCCTACCACTAACGACGTGGACGGAAACGGCGGTATCGCGGTTAGATACGGCGACTACATCTTGTACGTCAACGGTTACCAAAGCGACGCTACAGTAGCAAACTCTTATTCGGACGAAATCCGTGTGGGACAAGTTGTTTGCATGAAAGTTTCCGACATCGAGGAAATTTTTGTCAAGACCGCAAGCGACAACAAGTCTTCTTCCACGATTGCGAAGGAAATTGCCGAATACGTACGTAAAAATGCCAAAATAGTGGTGCCCAACGTGTATTACACCAACAACACCACAAATACCGCGCTCAACGGTATTTATGTTTTCGACGGCAGACTGTACTACCTCACCCCCAACGACGAACTGACCGCAGGCGGCAGCAAGCTTAACAGCCAATTAGTACTCAAGAGCGTGAAGCTTGACGGTAGCGAAGCCGAAGCTACACGCCATTACGTATTTACAAGCAACAGTGCGCAAGTACTTCTCAGCAAGGTGGGCAACGACGTGTATGCAACCTACGTGCAAGACAATCACTTGTTCTCCCTCAAAGTAGGCGACGAAAAGGCTACGGAGATGATCCTTGACAAGGACAAGGCTGCGGACGATGCCAAGAAGGACGATGAGAAGAAGACCGGCACGGTGCTGTCCAACGTCAACTTTGACAAAAACTCCGACGGCGAGGTGTGCGGTTTGTTCTTCACCGACGCCGACGGCGACATTTGCCACTTCAAACCCGGCGACAGCAAGATCGAAATCTATGTCACCAACCCCAAAAACGACGACGACAACAACAGCTTGTCCATCAACAGCGTCAACAACGGTTACGTGTACTTCACCAAGACCGTCGAAGGCACTTCCGACAGCAAGCTTTACTACGCAAACGGCGTTACGGAGCAAGGCAAAGAAACCGTCTACTGTGACACGACATTGACCTACTTCGGCTACGGTGACAGAATCATCTACACCAAGAGCGAAACGCAAAACGGCGAAACGTACTACAATATCTACAGTGCGACCAACGCTACCGAACCCGCCAAATTGCTTGTTGCCAACGAAAACGTGTACTCCATCACCATCAACAAGATCGAAGGCAAGTACCTGTACTACACGGCAAACAGCATCAACTACAAGCTCGACCTCGACGCGACAACCACCCAGACCACAGGCGAAGTGATCGGTAACAACCTGTCCACAACGGCTACGGGTTGGTCGGTGCCCGACAGCCTCACCTTCACAAGCGGCGAAAACACCTACACATACGTGTTTACCCTTGCAAGCGGCAGTGTGTCCGTTGTCAAGTTTGATGCAACCACCAATAAAAACTCTTCCTCTGCAACAATCACGTTGACCGCCGAAGAAAAAGAAAAGAAATAGTCTAAATACAAATATCGAGGCTTTCGCAAACGCGGAAGCCTTTTTTAGTATATTTTTTGTCGGACATCACTGAACACCCGAAGGATGTTTTTGTCGTTTTCGACGTGTTTACATTTGATGTGCCAATGGAAAACCTAACGTGAAAAAGGTTTGAAAATAAAAAAACTATTGTAATTTCTTCCGGCAAGTGATATAATACAAAGAATTTATTTGCAGTGTAAATACATACACAAGTGCTTTTACATTAGTTTTGTTTGTTACTTTTTTTCAGTTTAACAATTAGGGGAGGGGATATTTATGTCATCGAAAAGAAGAATAGTATTGTTGTCGGTAGCCGTATTTTTGTTGCTTACGGTTGTTTTTACCATGGCTTGCAACGAGGAGCAAAACGACGAAAACGTTGCTACAATTTACTTTGTCACCGACACGGACGAGCAAATTGCGCCCGTCAAGCGTACAATCGGCGGAAGAATGGGCGAACTACCCACTCTGCAAAGAGAAAACTACAAATTCGAGGGTTGGTACACGGACAAAAACGGCAAAAACGCCGTCAAGGAATACTCCGTTGTTACAGCCAAAACTACCACTCCACAACGGCGGTGCGACCAAGGTCGTGCCGCTTTTTTTGCTTTGCGGGAAGGGTGCTTAATCGCAAAACAATATACAAAATTTTTCATTATTTAACAATTGTTTGACATTATGTGATATACTGTATATGAAAACAAACAACGCAGCGGATATGTTGTCTATTGCATTTTGCGCGCGTCGGAGTGTTTATAAAATTCGGTTGTAAGGGTTTACCTTGACAGCTAACAGGGAGTATCCGATGGCAAACACACAAACGGTATCGGCGGAGGACAAACGGTTTAATCGCAACAAATGGTTGTTCGGCATTTCCGGGATAGGTCGTGACATGGCGTATCAACTAATAGGCTCATTTTTGCTGACGTACATACAATTCGGCGTAAGTATGACGGCGGAACAGTTTTTAACGATAAGCCTGCTTATCGGTGTAGTAGGGCGAATTTGGGACGCTGTCAACGATCCGATGATGGGCGCGATAATCGAAGGCACGCATATGAAGATGGGAAAATTCCGTCCGTGGATTCTCATCGGAGCGGTGTGTACGGGGGCATGTATTTTGGCGATGTTCAATTTGCCTGATACGCTCGGCGGTTGGGGATTTGTTGCAGTAATGGGCGTGTTGTATTTGTTGTGGGAAAGTTCCTTTACCATGAACGACATTGGCTACTGGTCCATGCTTGCAAGTCTGTCCAGCAAAAAGGAACAGCGCAATTCCGCCACAATGCTTACCGTTGTTTTTGCCGGCGTGGGTGCGTTTATTGCTCAAGGTTTGGTTACTTTTCTTGCACCGGGCAACGTCAGACAAGCCTATTCGCTCAACTCGGTAATCATTACTGCGGTGTTTGTCTTTATGCAGGTGGGCATGGCGTTGTTGATAAAGGAACGTCCGCGCGCGGAAATGGAAGTAAACGAAAAAATATCCTTAAAGCGCATGTGGCAAACTATCAAAAACAACGACCAAGTGTTGTGGATGACGCTCAGTATGTTGTTTTACAGTGTGGGTAGCGGTTTGTTGGTTGCGCTCGCATACAATTTGTACTACTTGGAAATCGGCTACAACGGAGATACCATTTTGTTCATAGTGGTGTTCGGCGTGGTCAACATTGCGGCGCAGGTGTTTTATCCCATGCTTGCCAAGAAACTCGGACGGCGTAGATTGCAAAAAATTTCGGTAATCGTTGCATGCGTCGGCTACTTGGGTGTGGCGTTGTTGGGCTGGACGGATATATTGCCTTTCAATTTGCTTACGCTGTCGCTGTTTGGCGTGTTGGTGTTTAGCGGGCAAGCGATATTCTACATGGCAAGCATAATCAATATGACTAACTGTGTGGAGTACAACGAGTACAAGCAGGGCGAACGTAACGAGGCTGTTGTGTCCACACTGCGCCCGTTTATGGCAAAGATGTCCGACGCATTAAAAATGGCGTTTACTACGGTGGTGTTGCTTGTGTCAGGGGTGTATTTACTGAGTCAAAACATTTCGGCGATGGAAGTGCAAAAGAAATTTTTTGACCAAGCCGACGTAGCAAACAAGGCTGTGTATGTGTCCACATTGCAAGGAATCTACAAGGAATATGCCGCCGAAATTGTCGGCAAGACGGACAGCGAAGTGCAAGCAATCAATGCCAAATACAACAAGGAATTGAAAGACGGCGTGCTTGCCAATTACCAAATAGAAGCGCAGTATATGCAGGCGATACTCGACATGTATGTGGATATCGACGGCGACGGCGTTGCGGAAGATTACACATTGGGCAATTTGAACGATACGGGACTACTTACCGCAAAAAGTACGGCGGTGATACGTGACAAAAATCACAATGTGGCGGACAATCACTTTTACGGCAATCGCGATCTCGGTATGCGGTTGTGGGTGCGCGCGGCAGTTTCCGTCGTGCCTGCCGCATTGATTGTCGTTGCACTCGTTATACAAAACAAAAAGTTTATTATCGACGAGGAGTACTACGACATGATGCTTGCGGAAATAGACAAGCGCAACGCAACTACGGCAACGCAAGAGGAAACGCAAGCCGAAGCTTGAATGTAAGCGTTTGCATGATGTCGCATACTGTAGTCATGTAGTAAAAATCTTAATACGTATTGACTTTTTTCGTCCGTTTTGCGGCATTCTGTATGCTTGCAAGGCGGACGTTTTCTTTGTTTGACACCGTAATTTCAACGTGTTTTGCGTAGTATTTTATGTCGATACGGCGCGTAAAAAAAAACACAAAATTTTTTGTAAAAAAGGTATTTATAAGTATTGTTTTACAGTGTAGGCTAAAAATATATAGGGTTTACATTTGCCGTCAAACTTGCAAAACCGATAAGTGATGACAACGAATAACATTGGTTTGATTTAGTCGTTATTACAAGCTTTACCTTGGCAAAAACGGAGAAAAACATGAGAAACATTGCAATAATAGAGGACGACGGCGTTGCGCAAAAAATGCTGTGCGACTACTTGAAGCGTTACGGCAGCGAGAAAAACGAACAATTTGCTTGCTTTACGTTCGGTTCCGCCGAGCAGTTCCTCACCGACTACCGCCCCGACTACGACGTTGTGTTTATGGACATCGAGTTGCCGGGGATGAATGGCATGGAAGCCTCGCGTAGGTTGCGAGAAATCGACGGCAACATCGTGCTGGTTTTCGTCACCAACATGGCGTAGTTTGCCGTTGGCGGTTACGAGGTGGGCGCATTCGACTTCATCCTAAAACCGCTGACGTACAGCAGCTTTTTCCTCAAATTCACCCGCATTATGCAACGTGTGCAAAGCACTGACGACACGCAAATCATCGTGCGCGGCAAGCAATACATCAAAAAGGTGTTCAGTTCCTGCATACTGTACGTGGAAATTGCCGATCACGACATTGTGTACCACACAAGCGACGGCAATGTGGAAAGTCGCGGATCTATGCGCGCCGTGGAAGAACAGTTGAAAAACCGAGATTTTGTGCTGTGCAACCAGTGTTACTTGGTCAATCTCAAATACGTTTCGGAAATTCGCGACAACTCCGTCAAGGTTGGCAACGATTGGCTGGCAATATCCCGCCCAAAGAAAAAGTCTTTTTTGCAAGCAGTTGCCGACTACTACGGCAAACACGAAACGGACAAAAATTTGAGGTGACGCCAATGAGCTTGACAGTCTACAAAGTCGTATTTATGGCGGAATTGCTCGTTGCCGAGTTTTTGTTTACCCTGCGGCTCAAACGTCGCAATAAATTTTTGTTGCGTTTTGCCGCAATGTGCGTGGTTGGGTTGTTGCTTGCGTGGCTGTTTCCGATAGTCACCTACAATGCGTTTTACTCCTCGGTAATGTTTCTTGCATTGTTTGCCGCAACCGTCGGCGGACTTATGCTGTGTTACAACGAAAGTTTTGTCAACATTGCTTACTGTGCCGTCGCCGCATACACAATGCGCCATATGTCTTTTCAGTTTTACAGTCTGTACGTAACCCTTGTCACCGACAGCGGCGCAACCGCCAACGCAATCTACGGCAGTTCGGCTACTACATTCACGCAAAATACAGCTGTGGCGGTGTTAGCGTACTTTTTGTGTTACTTCATTGTGTACACGCTGTGTTACACGTTTTTTGCACGGCGCATTGCCCAAGACGGCGAATTTGTGTTGCGCAAACCTACGTTGCTGATTTGGGTTGTGCTGATACTGTTTGTTGACATCGTGCTAAACGCCGTTGTGGTGTACAACTCCAACGAGCAAAACTTTCTCAACGCAAAAGTGCTATATGTCAACGTGATTACCACCTACGTGTACAATATTTTGTGCTGTTTCTTTATGCTGTTTATTCAGTTCATCATGATTGACGTGCAAAAGTTGAAGCGCGACTTGGAGGTAACCAACCACATTTGGCTTACCGAGCGCAAGCAGTATCAAATAAGCAAGGAAAATATCGACCTAATCAACCGCAAGTGCCACGACTTGAAGTATCAAATCGGACAAATCGTAGCCGAGGGCGGCGCAAACGGCAACACCGTCAAAGAAGTCGAATCCATGATTGACATCTACGACAGCATGCTCAAAACGGGCAACGAGGCTTTGGACGTAATATTTGCCGAAAAAAAAGTTTGCTTTGTCGTAAAAACGACATCAAACTCAACTGTATGATTGACGGCGCAAAGCTGTCGTTTATGGAAACGGCGGACATTTACGTGCTGTTTGGCAACCTTATGGACAACGCAATGGAAGCGGTGGGAAAAACTATCCGACGTGGACAAACGCATTGTGTCCGTCAACGTGTATGTCGAGCAAGGCTTGTTGCACATCGTAATGAGTAACTACTACACGGGCAATATCGAAATTCGTGCCGACGGCATGCCGCAAACAACCAAGGCGTATTACAGCGACGGCACCAGCAAAAACATAATGGGCTACACCGTCAGCAAAACCGACGCATTGACCGTTGACGACAAGGAAATTGTCATTACCTATCAGGAAAAGACAGCCGTTGTCAAAATTACCGTGACGGAAAAGGAGATTGAGCGCGAACTTGACATTACTTCCACGGAAACCAAGACTTATCGTGTGGAAGCGGAAGACGCATGGCTTGCCTCCGAAGCGGCAGGCAAGGACAAAACTCAATATCTCGAATACCATAGCGAAACTTAGGGCAATCCTAACACGAGCGGTGGTGTTTCATTGGGTAATCTTAACTACTCCGACAACCCTAACAATATCATTATGGTGCGTATTTGGAGCGAAGTTGAAGCTACGGTTTCTGTCAATATTTGTCTTGGCGCACCCGAGCAACCGCTTGATTTCGATGCTAATACGACTACGGAGTGGAACGACAAAACCGTTACAACCGGTTTTATGGTGGCTCACTCTGTTTCTCCGCAACACTATTGGTACGATTGGAACGAATATACTATCGAAGGTCTTAAACTTAATAAGGGACTCAACAAATTAGCTATCCACATGGACAACTTTATGCCCAACGTGGACTATTTCGACATTGTAGTCAACCCCGAAGCTCGCGAGCTGACGGATGTTAAAATTCAAAACTTTCCAAAAATTTCCTATACGGAAGGCGACGTGTTTGATCCAAGCAATATGGTTGTAATTGCAACATATTCTAATGGTCACAGCTACGGTGTAACAGGCTTTACTTACGACAAAACAGCGGCGTTGACGCCTGCCGATACCGAAGTAACGATTTCTTTCGGGGGCTTAACTGCGATTTTGCGTATTAAGGTCAAAAGTTTGTCCAATCCTTACCCGGGGCAGACCGAGGTTAACATTGACGAAACAATCAAGGTTGAAGCTGAAGATTGTGATGTTGTCAACATGGACGGAGAGAAAGTAAATATTGCTTCGCTTACCGAAGTCCACAACAATACGACGGGCAATCCTGACACAAGTAACCGAATGTCCATCGGTAAAATGAACAACAGTCAAAACACGGTTAAACTTATCTTTACCGCACTTGCCGACGGAACGGTTACGATAAGGTTGCGTGTTGCGCACTACGTTCGCTATGTATTTGACGAGAATACGTCTACTACAATCAATGGCGAAGCAATAGCTACAGGTATTGTTGTTAATCGTGACGAAAATACGCCGTATCCGTGGTTCGATTGGCACACATATGAAATTGCAAATGTTCCTGTCAGGGAAGGTGTAAACGTGTTTGCCGTAAAACTACTTGAAGAAAAAGAGTCAGTCAATTACGACTATTTTGAAGTGGTATTCTCGGCGAAAAAAGAGCCTACGCCTGAACCGATTGAAATGCCCGATGACGTGCGCATAGAAGCCGAAACATGCGACATCTACGGTCCGTCCGGCGACAAACTAAATACAGCCGATTACACCGAACAACACAGCGCGACGGAAGGTAACCCCACAACTAGTGGAGGCATTTCCGTTGGCAAAATGGGCAACAGCGGCAATACACTTCTGTTACGTTACAACAGTACGGTAACTGCAACGGTCCGATTGCTTGTTTGTATGTCCGTTACTGATGCGTACGTGTTTGACGACAACGTTGTTACCAAGGTAAATGGTGTTGTCGTAAAGACAGGGCTCAATCTGTTCCGCACTGCCGACTCCAAGTATGTTTGGTTTGATTGGCACGTGTACGAAAATGCAAATGTACAACTTGTAAAGGGTGACAATGAAATTCGTTTTGAGTTGATCGGAGGAGCCTCTCCTAACTACGATTACTTTGAAATCGTATTCCCCAAAACGGAGTTTGAAACAATCAAGGTTGAAGCCGAGGATTGTTCCGTCTACAAACCCGATGGCACGCTCACCGATACAAATCTTTATGTGGAAAATCACAGCGATACGGAGAATAATCCTAACACAAGCGGTGGACGTTCCATTGGTATATGGATGAATCAAAGTCAATTCACTATTACTGTGCGTATACACAGTGATGTCGCAGGCAAAGTGGTTGTAAAGATGTGCGCAGCCAAAAGCTCGCCTTATATTGTAGACGACAATACCGTTATCAAGTGGAATGACAATAAGGTTACGACCGGACTTACCATACAAAATGCCGATGGTGCGCAATATGTATGGCACGATTGGCACGTGTACACCCTTGGCGAATTTGAATTGAAAGAAGGTATAAACGAACTGACCATAACGTTGAATGAAGGTGCCGAGGCTATAAACCTTGACTACTTCGAGTTTGTTGCGGCGTAACAATTGACAACCTTTTAGACTTACACAAGGAGACAATGACTTTGAAAAAATCTCTAAAAATTATCAACACGGTGGCAATATTCATGTTGATTGCATTGTTTGTCGTACTGAACGGATTTGCAGTAAGATACAACAAACACATCACAAGCTATCTTTGCGGTTTTGGCGTTGATTACAGCTCATCCGAGTACCAACAAAAGAAACTCGAAGCCGAAGAACTTGCGCAGGAAATTGCCGGTGAAGGCATCGTAATGTTGAAAAACGACAACAACACTTTGCCCCTGTCTAATCCTGCGCTAAACGTGTTCGGCTGGGGCGGTTGCGACAACGGCTTTATCTACATGGGCTTCGGTAGCGGAACGGCGTCGACCTACGGTCAAGTGCCACTGTACGAAGGCTTGCGCAGTGCAGGCTTTGAGCTTAACGAAGATTTGTGCGACCTCTATAACGGCGTATTTTTTCGCAGAGATACAGGATGGGACTCGTCAAGTTGGAAACTGTACGAACCGCTTGACATATTGACCGATGAAGTAATGACAAATGCGGCGGAGTTTTCCGATACGGCGATGATTGTTTTTTCACGTTTCGGCATGGAAGGACATGACTTGCCAAAGTATCAAAACGACAAAAACGGCAACAATACCGACAACGGTCGCACTTATTTGCAACTTACGCCCGACGAAGAAACGCTTATTTCCAAAGTGACGGCGACATTTGACAACGTAATTGTCGTAATCAACAGTGCCAACAGTATGGAAATGGGTTTCCTTGACAACGAAAAGATTGGCGCAGCGTTGGACATTTACTTCCCGGGTAATACGGGCAGTTACTCGCTGGGTAAGATTTTGTCCGGAGAACTCACTCCGTCGGGGCGTACGGTGGATACGTTTGCTTACGACCACACAACTGCGGCAAGTTACGCCAACATGGCAAACGGACGTACACGCTATACCGTTGAGGGCGTTACCGCAGAGGATGACCGCCCGCTGTACACCGATTACGCCGAAAGTATCTACATTGGTTACTATTGGTATGAAACGGCAGATGCCGAAGGCTTCTGGAACAGCGACTTTGCCAAGGAAAAGTGGGGTATCAAGGACGGCTACAAAGATGTCGTGCAGTACCCGTTCGGATATGGACTTAGTTATACAACATTCGATTGGCGTGTAGAAAAGACCAATTTGCCGCTTTCTTCGGAGTTGTCTGACGACAGCATAATCGAAGTGTCGGTCACCGTTACTAACACAGGAGAGTGGAGCGGTAGCGATGTTGTGCAATTGTATTACAGTGCGCCTTATACGAAAGGCGGAATAGAAAAACCGATTGTTAAGCCTGGCGCATTTGCCAAGACCGTATTGCTTAAACCCGGACAAAGCGAAACGGTAAAACTTACGTTGTCTTTGCGCGATATGGCAAGCTATGACTGTTATGACGCCAACAACAACGGCTTTATGGGTTACGAGGCGGAAGTCGGACAATACACGCTTACACTGCGTAGCGACGCACATACCGTGGTTGATGTCGAAGGTACAAGCATGGGCGAGATGCCTTACTTTGTCAAGAACACAGTCAAATTTGACAAGGACGAAGTGACAGGCAATACCGTAGGTAATTTGTTTACTACCTACACAAACCCGACAAGCGGAGCGACAAGTACCAATACGGAAGAAGCGTTGTCGCAAAGTAACTTTGCCGCGTCTATCGATGGAAAAGACCGCGACCAAAATATTGTCTATATGACAAGAGCAAATTTCGCAGGAACATTCCCTGCGGAGTTTGTCAAACGTAGTATGTCTACGGACATGTACAGTAAGACATTTCAACAAAACGCTGTTAAAAACAACAACGACGATGTTGCGCCTAAACAAGGCTCTAACGCGACACATTACACACTTAAAGACATGTATGTGACGGATAGCGAAGGGAAAATTATCGGACTTGTCGACTACAACGACAGCAAATGGAATGATCTCGTATCGCAACTGACTGTCAAGGGAATGGCTGATTTGTGCGGCGACGGCGGTTTGCACACAAGGGAAATAGCTTCTATCGGCAAACCTGCATGCAAGGACTCCGACGGACCTAGCGGATTCAATACGACGATATTCGGTTCGGACAAATACGGCGGATACGCCGCAAGTTATCCGTGTGAAGTGATGGTGGCAAGCACGTGGAACTGGAAGATGACGTACATGATGGGACGTTCTGTCGGTGGCGAAGGATACGAAGCAAAAATTCAAGGTTGGTATGGTCCCGCATGTGACCTACACCGCGGTCCATACGGTGGACGTAACTACGAGTACTACAGTGAAGATCCGACGTTGTCGGGCGTGATGGTTGCGTATACGGTAAAGGGCGCAAAAGAAGTGGGATTGTATTCCTATGTCAAACACTTTGCCGTAAACGAAGGCGAAGGAACTCTCGAAGGTGGTTATACATGGCTTACCGAACAAACTGCACGTGAATTGTACTTTGCTCCGTTTGAAGACGCCGTTAAGGTTGGCGGCACATTGGGCATTATGTCGGCATACAACCGTATAGGCTCCACTCGCACAAGCGGCAGTTACAATTTGTTGACAAGTTTGCTTCGCGACGAATGGGGATTCAAGGGCTGCGTAATTAGCGACTACAACAACAATCCGCCTGTGCTTTGTCCGGATGAGGCAATCCGTGCAGGTAATGACCTGATGATGGAACAAAGCGGTGGTGCATTTATGTTTGAAGACAAGAGTAGCGCAACGGCAATCAAATCGTTGCACAACTCGTCTAAAAACATTTTGTATTGTTATGCGGCGGCGCAATACTCTCGTGCAACGTCTACCGAAATGAATCTCGACAGCATATTCAACAGCGGCACTACTGTATTTGCTTGGTGGGTGATCGTACTTGTTATTGTTGACATTGGCGTAGTCGCAGGTTGCGTGTTTTGGGCAATCAAGGTGTGGAAACCGACAAAAAGCAAAAAAGAGGAAACGGCATTAGCCGAATAACAATTAGACTGTTGCAAGGGCATGTTGCTTTTGCAACAGTCTTTTTTGCCGATGGTTTGCGTTGTGGGTTGCGTTTGCAATGTTGAAGCGGTTGAAATGCGTGCTTCTGTTTGTTTGTAATGGCAAAATGAAAAACTGTTTACGGTTGTTTTATTTGTTTGACAAAATCGGTTTTTTGTTGCATACTGTATGCAATGGACGGGAACAGACACAACAAGCCTACAACAGTAAACGTAGCCAAAATTTGCATACGTATGCGAAATTTGACGACGAATTGCTTGCTTTTTGATTATTTTTAGTCAAAAATGTTTGCTCGATTGCATACAACGTTGCGTTGCAATACAGCAACTATATTGTTGCGTTTTCAATGTGATTTGTAAACAACTTTTCCTCTACCCCATACATCTACCCAAAGTTTTTGAAGGGTAGGGGTGTGGGGAAGGGAAACTTTTTTCAAAAAGTTTCCCTTCCCCACAAAATCATCCCAAACACACTCACAAAAGGAGAAAAATATGATATTCAAGCTTAGACCTGCGCTGTAAAGCTACATTTGGGGCGGCACGAAATTAAAAACGGAGTGGCACAAACAAACCGACTTGGCAACGGTGTCGGAAAGTTGGGAGTTGTCATTTCACCCCGACGGTGAAGACACGATCGTCGGCGGAGAGTACGATGGAATGACGCTTTCCGAAGTGGTCACCAAGGAGCAATGGGGAAACAACTGCGCCGAGTTTGAGTTTTTCCCCGTGCTTAACAAGTTGATTGACGCCAAGACGGATTTGTCCGTACAAGTACACCCCAGCGACGAGTATGCATTGAAATACGAGCATCAATTCGGCAAAACGGAGATGTGGCACATTTTGGACAACGAACCGGGTGCAAAACTGTACATGGGGCTAAATCGCACGCTTACAGCCGAGGAGTTTGCCGCGGCAATCGACAACAAAACCATTTGCGAGTACCTGAACGCGGTGGAAGTGCACCCCGGGGAAACTTACTTTATCCCCAGTGGAACATTGCACGCAATCGGCGGCGGCATTACACTGTTTGAAATCCAGCAAAACAGCTCGCTTACCTACCGCGTGTACGACTACGACCGTCGCGATGCCAACGGCAACCCCCGTCAATTGCATGTGGAAAAGGCAAAAAAGGTTACCAATCTCAACAAGTACGATGTCCCCAACCCCGTGCGAAAAGACTTGCTTGGCAAGTGTAAATATTTTGCGGCGTATAGATATACGGGCAAAAAGGAGTTTTGCTTTGCCGACAGTTTTATGTCGTTGACGGTAACGGACGGCGAAATCTCGGCAAACGAAATGTCCCTTGCAAAAGGTGACACGATTTTCGTCACGGCAGGCGACAAAGTGTCGGTGTCGGGTAGCGGCACCTACATCCTCACCACAGTGGAAAAGTAACATCGGTATACGGAAAAAGTACCATCAATATACGTCAAAAGGCAGTCGATTGCGTCGACTGCCTTTTTGCGCTTTTGTCGGCTTTCTAATTACATATTGTCATTTTCCTTATCTGTTTTCAATTGGTCTGTACTCGCTTTATTGTATAAAACAAATTAGTGTATAAATATTAGGCGTTTAAGTATTGTTTTTTAGCAAGCACTTATGTTATAATATACCCAAGTGGTCGGCGACAGCGGTTGTCGACTTATCCGAAATACAAAAGATCGAGGACTTTCAATGATGGCGATAAACGAATTGCAAAAGCAAACAAACACAAACATACAGGAGAAAGCCAACCTTATTTGGGAAATTGCCACCCATCTTGTCGGCTTCTACAAACCGCACGAGTACGGCAAAGTAATACTGCCCATGACGGTACTAAAGCGTTTCGACGACGCCCTTGCCGCCACTCGCGAAAAGGTGTGGGCTGTCGACGAAAAACTGCGTGAGCGCGGAGGTGCAGGCGAAATTCGTGATGGTGCGCTGTGTCGTGCTTCGGGTTACTCATTCTACAACACCAGCAAATTCGACTTCGCACGCTTGCTTGCCGACCCCGACAACATCGAAAGCAACTTCGAGGACTACTTGCAAGGTTTTTCCGACAATATCAAGGATATTCTTGCAAACTTCAAGTTTGCCGACGAAGTCAAAAACATGGTCAAAGGCAACGTGCTGTACGTTGTGATACAGGAGTTCAACTCCAAGAAGGCGGACATGTCGCCCGACAAAATCACGTCGATGGACATGGGCTACATCTTCGAGGAGCTTATCCGCAAGTTTTCCGAAAGTTACAACGAGGAGGCCGGCGCGCACTTTACCAGTCGCGACATCATTTACCTCATGACCGAACTGCTCATCTCGCCCGAAAAAGACGAAATCCGCGCCAACGGTTGCTACAAAACCGCCTACGACATGACCATGGGTACAAGCCAAATGCTCGGTTGCCTTACGGAGCGCATAAAGGAAATCAACCCCGACGCCGACCTCACCTGTTTCGGACAGGAGTTCAACCCCGAAACCTACGCCATTGCCAAGGCGGACATGCTCATCAAGGGTGGTAACTCAAGTGGTATGAAGTTTGGCGACACCCTTTCCGAGGACGCCTACGCAGGGTTCGAGTTTGACTACATCATCTCCAATCCGCCATTCGGCATCGATTGGAAGCGCGAAAAATCCGCAGTGGAAAGCGAGGCAAAGCTTGGCTACGACGGGCGTTTCGGTCCCGGATTGCCATCCATATCCGACGGTCAAATGCTGTTTATGCTAAATGGCGTCAAAAAGCTTAAGGAAGGCAGCGGCAGAATGGCGATTATACAAAACGGCTCGTCGCTATTTACCGGTGATGCCGGTAGCGGTCCGTCGGAAATCCGTCGTTACCTCATCGAGCAAGACCTTGTGGAAGCAATCGTTCAATTGCCCACCGACTTGTTTTACAACACGGGCATTGCTACCTACATTTGGGTGGTCAGTAAGTGCAAAAGTGCGGAACGCCTAGGCAAAGTGCAACTTATCGACGCAAGCAAGTGCTTTGTCAAACGCCGCAAAAACATCGGCAACAAACGTGTGGACTTGGACGACAGCTGCATTGCGCTGATCATGCAAGCCTACAACCAATTTGCCGACAAACTGTACACCGACAACGGACTTGTTGTGGAAAGTAAAATCTTCGACAACAACTTTTTCGGCTACACCAAAGTGACGGTGGAAACCGCCCTTGCCGATGACAACGGCAAACCCATCCTCAAAAAGGGAAAGCCGCAACCCACCAAGGGCAAGACGGACAGTGAAATCGTACCGCTTGTCGATGACGTGGAGCAGTACTTCCGCAAAAATGTCCTGCCGTACAATCCGCTTGCTTTTGTGGACAGGAGTAAGGACAAAATCGGCTACGAAATACCTTTCACTCGCCTGTTTTACAAGTTTGTTGCGCCGCGTAGCTCCGACGAAATCTTTGCGGAGTTCAAAGCCTTGTCCGCCGAGGAAGCCGAACTAATGAAGGAGATTTTGGGGGAATGATAGATTTTAATGAAACTGCAATGACCTATACATGTCCGCATTGTGGTTGTAGACAAAGTTTCGCTCGAAGATACGATAAATTAAGTGCATTAAATGCGTTAAAGGAGTATATGAGTTATGGAGGGGAATGGCGACAAGAAGCATGCATTGATTTATATATCATTAGATGTATAAATAGTGATTGCGAAGAGGTAACAATACTGGCTTGGAATAACATTAAAAGAAAACAGTACGATATTTTTCCTCACGTGGATTGTAAGAGATTTCCCGATTATATTCCACTTCAAATAAGGCAGGATTATGAAGAGGGGTGTGCCATTATACAGGGTTCACCTAAGGCTGCTGCGACGTTGTTCAGAAGATGTTTGCAAGGAATGATACATGATTTTTGGGGTATTCGAGAAAAAAATCTCAATGCAGAAATATCATCGTTAAAGGATAGGGTTTCGCCGACTCAATGGAAAGCTTTAGATGGTATACGTAAGATAGGCAACATTGGCGCACACATGGAAAATGATGTGAATTTGATTATTGATATTGAGCCACTGGAAGCCGATAAACTTCGGAAAATGATTGAGATTCTTTTGAAACAGTGGTACGTCGATAGACACGAAGAGGAACAATTGTATATAGATATTGTGCAAGTTGCAGAGGATAAGGAGCAACAGCGGAATAATGAAAAATAGCGGAATAGAATGGATTGGACAAATACCCGATAGTTGGAAAATGATACCAAATAAGTATCTGTTTATAGATCATTCGTCAAAAGTCGGAAGTGATTGGTGTAAGTACAAGTTGTTGTCGTTAACAACAGCGGGAGTAAAAGAAAAGGACGTTAATTCTACAGGTGGAAAAGTTCCAGACTCGTATGAAAATTATCAAACGGTAGAACCCGGCGACATGGTTTTTTGCCTATTTGACTTGGATTGTTCTGCTGTATTTTCGGGGTTGTCTAGGTATTTTGGAATGATAACTTCGGCATATGATGTGTTAGCACCCAATAGCGCATTTCTGGATGCCCTATTTGCTGATTACTGGTTTCAGTATGTCTTTTCGGATAGATACTACAAGATGTATTCTAAAAATATTAGATATACTGTCACTACCGAAATGTTTGGTGCGACAAATACGCCTATTCCACCTATGCAAATTCAAAAAAGAATAGGTATAGCTTTGAAAAATAAATGCGCCGAGGTGGATAAACTCATTGAGGTGCAACAGGCGCAGATTGAAAAGTTGAAGGAGTACAAGCAGTCGGTAATTACCGAAGCCGTCACCAAAGGACTCAACCCCACCGCCCCTATGAAAGACAGCGGAGTCGAGTGGATTGGAAAGATACCAGAAGGTTGGGAAGTTAGACGTGGTAAAAGCATATTTAGACAACGTAATGAAAAAGGAAATGCTGTTTGTCTGCAATTGCTTTCTCCGACACAACGTTATGGGGTAATTCCGCAAGAATTATATGACAAAATTTCAGGAATGACTGCAGTTAAATTGAGTTTAAGTGTTGATTTGGCAACTATGAAAACTATTCATAAAGGTGATTATTGTATTAGTTTGCGTAGTTTCCAAGGTGGATTTGAATATTCCATGTATGAGGGAGTGGTGTCGCCTGCATATCAAGTATTCTATGCTTATGAGAAAATCAGCGATGGTTACTATAAGTACCTATTCAAAGAAAAAGGATTCATATCTGAAATGAACTCCTTTACACTAACAATACGTGATGGTAAGAACATATCATTTGGTGATTTTGCGGATTCAACGATTGTTTATCCGCCGATTAGTGTACAACAACAAATTGCTGATTATCTCGACGACAAGTGCGCCAAAATTGACAAACTAATTGCACTCAAACAATCAAAAATCGAAAAGCTGCAAGAGTACAAAAAATCATTGATTTACGAGTACGTTACAGGTAAAAAGGAAGTGATGTAATTGGCAAAAGAAAAATCCGCAAAATACATTGCAAATGTAAATGAAAGTGACGAAACTGTAAATGAAACTTTTGCCAATTTGCTTGCTCAGTTACCTAACGGAGGAAAACTATACAAATATAGAGCGCTTAAAACATTTCACGAGGACGAATTAGAAGAGCAATATCTTTGGTTTAGTTCTGCTGCTAATCTTAATGATAACAAAGATTGTTCTTTCAATGTGAATCTATTGGAGGAAAAAGAAAGACTTATTAAATTCTTTGAAAAACGCGAGAATTACAAGCGAATTGCTATCAATATGATTTATAACGAGATGCATGTTGCCAATGATTGGCTGACAAAAGAAATGATAGCAAAACTTTTTAGTGGCAAATCGATAGACACAAATGAATCATATAGGCGTGAAATTAGAACATTTTGTCTTAGATGTGGATTAGACAATCAACAATCCAAAAGTCTATTGAGTAAAATTATTCTGTATACGGCTGATGAGCAAAGAAAAGAAAATGTAAGAAATATGCTTGACGAATTGTCACAAAAAATAGAAAAAATACGGAAAAGTATGTTGGTTTGTTCGCTTACTACATCTTACAAGAAAGACAGTATGTGGGCTTATTATTGCAATAATAAGGGCATATGTATCGAATATGATTTTTCAAAAATTGAGTCGATGGATTTGAAAAAGATATTCCAAAAAACGAAAAAGGTTAAATATGGTAGAAAGCCAAAGTTCTCTTTTATAGATATACTTAAAGCGGAATTGTTTGGCGAGGAAGACGAAAAGAGTCAAGCTGAAAACGTAGTTTTTCGTCAATTGCTGACTAAAGATAAATCATGGTCTACCGAAGAAGAATGGAGAACTATTTTAGCGGGTAATAATAATCTCCTTGGCGTAAAAGCCTATATTAACTTTATCAGTGCGGTGTACATAGATTACTCTGTATTGCGATTGAAGAAAACTAGAAAAATCTTGAAGTTGGCTAATGAGAACGGATGGCAAATATATGTAAGGTATTTCGATACATTTGTTGCTGAATACAAATATGATACAATTGAAAAAGCTAGAAAAGCATTAAAAAGAATGAAAATGACTATAAACAGAGGATAACACAATGGACACTTCTGAAAAACGGTTTGAGCAAGACATAGAAAGCTTTCTCGTGAGCGAGGCAGGCGGATACGAGCAGTTTTCCTACCTCAATCCCGACGGACACAGAATACACAAGTATGCTTTCGACAAGGACAAGGGTATCTACCCCGAGGTCTTTGTCAATTTTGTCATGCGCACGCAACCCAAACAGTGGGCGCGTTACGTCAAGTACTACGGCGACGAGGCGCAGGACAAGCTGTACCGCCGTTTGGAAGACAGCATTGTCAAAAACGGATTGGTGTATGTACTCAAAAACGGATTTGAGGATATGGGTATCAAAATAAAGGTTTGCTACTTCAAGCCGGAGTCCGACCTCAACCAAAACGACACAGCACTGTACAACGAAAACATACTCGGCGTTACAAGGCAGTTTGGATACTCCAAGTTTAATTCCAACACGATAGATATGGTGCTGAGCATAAACGGTATCCCCGTTGTGGCGTTGGAGTTGAAAAACCAATACAAGGGACAAAACGTTGACAACGCCGTGGAGCAGTACAAAACCGACCGCGATCCGAAGGAATTTTGCTTCCGCTTCAACCACAGATTTTTGGTGTACTTTGCCGTTGACCTTTACGAAGCGCGCATGACCACTTGTTTGCAAGGTGCGGACACGCGGTTTATGCCCTTCAACCAAGGCTCCAACGGGGCGGGCAACACGGGCGGCACGGGCAATCCGCCAAACCCCGACGGCTACGCGACGGCGTACTTGTGGGAAGAGGTGTTGCAACGCGACAGCTTGCTTGACCTTGTACATCGGTTTATTGTGGACGTGCGAGAGAAAGAGGAAGTAACAAAAAACGGCGCAACACGAGTGGTGGAAAAGGAAAAGTTGATTTTCCCGAGGTACCACCAATACGATGTAGTAAAAAAGGTTGTTGCAGACGTCAAGGCAAACGGCGTGGGCAAAAGCTACCTTATCGAGCACTCGGCGGGCAGTGGCAAGTCTAACTCCATCGCTTGGATTGCGTACAGGTTGGCTTCATTGCACGACGAGGACAACAACCCGATATTCGATACGGTGATTGTTGTCACCAATCGTGTTGTGTTGGACAGCCAATTGCAAGACACGATAAACAGCTTTGATCACACCCCGGGATTGGTGGAAGCCATCGACGACAAAAAGCGTTCGAGGGGACTTGTCGAGGCAATAAACGACAAAAAGCGTATTATTATTTGCACGGTGCAAAAGTTTTTGTTTGCCTACAAGGACTTCGACAGTCTTGTCGGGCGCAAGTTTGCCATAATTGTGGACGAGGCGCACCAAGGACAATCGGGCGAGAGTGCAAAGACGTTGAGAAAGTCGCTGTTGGACATCGACAAAGCCGTCCAATCCTATGCCGAAGAGGAAGGCATTGACGAGGCTGACGTGGACTTGACGTCGGATATCGTGTGCGAGGTTTTGGCGCAAGGGCAACACGCAAATCAATCGTTTTTTGCCTTTACCGCAACGCCAAAAAACAAAACAATCGAGCTATTTGGCACATACGACACCATGGCGAAGAAAATGCGCCCGTTTCATATCTATTCCATGCGGCAAGCTATCGAAGAAGGCTTTATATTGGACGTGCTACAAAGCTACACGACCATTAAGGAAGCGTTTAAGCTGGTAAAGGTGTCGGCAGACAACCCCGAATTGGTGGAAGGCCCTGCCTTGCGTGCGTTGGTAAAGTACTACCGAGAACACGGACATACCATTGCCGAAAAGACGGAAATGATTATGGCAAACTTTCTGGAAAACGGACGGTTTGAAATTGGCGGCAAAGGCAAAGCAATGGTAGTTGCCGACAGTCGTGCAAATGCGGTCAGGTACTACTTTGCCATCAAGGAATATATGAAGGCGCACCCCAAGGAAAGCGTTGGGTGCGGCGTGATGGTGGCGTTCTCCGGTACGGTAAGGTTGGACGAGGTCGAGTACACGGAGGCAGGACTTAACGTTGACGAAAACGGACAACAGATAAACACTGACAAGAAATTTAGAAAGGCTTTTCGTAGCGACAAATACAACATTTTGGTGTTTCTTTTCTGCGTAAATATTCCCACCGGCAAATACAACATTTTGGTGGTAGCCAACAAGTATCAAACGGGGTTTGACGAACCGCTGTTGCAAAGTATGTATGTGGACAAAAAGTTGAAGGACGTCAGCGCTGTGCAGACGTTGTCGCGGCTAAACCGTATGTGCAAGGGCAAGACTTCTACATTTGTGTTGGACTTTGTCAACACTGACGAGGAAATAAAGGCAAGTTTTCAACCATACTACGAGGCGACATTGTTGGACGGGCGCACCGACTACAACAAAGTGTACGATATGCGCACGCAAATAAAGCCGTTTTTGTTGTACAACTACGTCGATGTGGAACGTTACTATGACTTTATGACCAAACATAAGGACACCAAACAGGGGGCAGCGGACCTTGGCAGACTGAGTAGTATATTGAAGCCTGTGATAGAACGTTACGAGGAGATAGGTACCGCGGAAGAACGGTTTAATTGCCGTATGGCGGTGCGAAGATTTGTCAAAAGCTATGCCTATGTGACGCAATTGGTGCGTTTGCACGATGAGGAGTTGTTTAAGGAGTATGTCTTTTTGGCGAATTTGTTGCACTTTTTGCCCGTGGACGGCGGCGGAAGTGTGGTATTGGATGAAAAAATAAAGTTGCAATACGCCACGCTGAAGGAAACCTTTAATGGTGCAATTGTGCTGGATAAGAAGGACACCGACTTGTTGCCGTCGACGGACAACAGCAAGGCAAAAACGGTGAAAAAGGACACGTTGCAAAACATCATCGACAAAGTAAACGAACGGTTTGAGGACGACTTGGATGTAGGCGACGTGAGAGTAGTGGAAAGCATTTACCGCATGTTTATGGCGGACAAAGACGTCAAAAAGTTTATGCGACATGCCAACGATAGCACGCCGGAAATGTTTGAGAAATCGCTATTCCCCGAAAAGTTTAAGGAAATTGCCACGCAGTGCTATCTCGAAAACGATGACTCATACAAAAAGTTGTTTACCGACACGGAGTTTTACCAAAAGGTAATGGAAGTAATGGCAAGAGAACTTTACAAGGCTTTGCGCCAAAACTGACAAGTACAGATTGCACCGTGAGTTGTAGATTGAACGTGTTGCGTGTCTCAAATTTTTGCATACGTATGCAAAATTTGCGTGCAAATAGTGGTGCGTTGAACATTGTTTCTGCCAAGCGAGTTACAAGAATTTGCCAAGTAATGGTTGTTTGTAAAAGAAAACGTGGTTGTCGCTTTTGCGACAGCCACGTTTTTCTTATTTTATTTGTGTCAATTTGTTTTTATGCAACTTCGGCTGTTACGATGTCGGACAGGACAAACGTGCCTGCGGCAATCATCGTATTGTCTGGTTCTACACCGAATTGGATAGATATGCTTGCTTTTCCTGCGGGCTCGGTATATGTCACACGGTTTTGAAAATTCGTCTATTTTTTGCGACGCTTAGGTTCTTTTTAAGGACTATTATTCGTTCTTGGTAGTAAAAAAACGATACGTATGTAAATTTTTTCAACAAAAGGGTTAAAAAGCAGTGTACGTAAAAAAAAGAACGTCGTTGTAAAGGAAAAATACGAAAAAAGTTGAAACGGATGAAGAAATACTAGTATTTAAGATTAAAAAGTCGGTATTGACCTTGACCGATTAGTTTGATATAATATTGGTGCGGTTTTGATTGGATTTGTTTGTTGATTTTTATATTCGATTGTTTGGTATTTAAGGATATTAGGATTTGAAACATAAAAATTCCGACAGACTGCCGATATGTATATCGACGCCGCTAAAAAAAAACTCTTCCCTAACGGAAAGAGCATCTGCGCCGCCAATGCGACAAGTGATTAGAACAAGTCTTTATTTGAACTCGCCTTGTTGTTTTGTGACTGTCTTAGAAAATTGTTGTTGAAAACTTAATACGTAGTAAAAAATTGCTTACATAAACCTACATTTTTAAGTAAATGTGGGCATTTTTTGTTGTGGAGAGAGTGGAAACGGGCAAAGGCGGTGCGAGATAAGAGTTTGTTTTACATATAAAAACGGCGAGGATTACATAACATATAAGTATGAAAAAATCTTCGCAAAACTTAGTCGGCGGCGCATTGGTGCTTAGCCTTGGCGGACTGCTGGCAAAAATACTCGGCGCATTGTACCGCATACCGCTGACAAACATCGTAGGCAGTTACGGCATGGGATTGTATCAGTTGGTTTTTCCGCCGTACATTTTGTTCCTCACGGTGGCGCAAGCAGGCGTACCCGTTGCGCTTAGCAAACTTATTGCCGAAAACAACCAACTAGGGCGGCGTGACAGCGGGCGCAAAGTGTTTGTGTATGCCTTTTGTTTGTTGACTGTGGTCGGGTTGGCTTCGGCTGTGCTCATGGCGTTGTTGTCGGGCGTTATTGCGCGCATGCAAGGCAATCCCGATACGGCCGCCGCGTTTGTAGTGGTTGCGCCTGCGTTGCTGTTTGTGCCCGTCACAAATGTGCTTAAAGGCTACTTCCAAGGAAACATGAACATGGTCCCCTCGGGCGTAACAAGCGTAATCGAGCAACTAGTCAAACTTGCCGTCGGCTTGACGTTGGCCTACCGCGGCATGCCCGACGTCAACAAAGCCGTGATGGGTGCCGTGTGGGCAATCACTGTCAGCGAGTTTGGCTCGCTTGTCATAATGTCGGTCGTGTATTTGGTGCACAAAAAACGCAACCGTATACAAAATTTGCAGTTAAAAAAGGACGATGCGACGGAGATTACCAAGCAAGTATTTGCACTTGCCGTACCCGTTGCGCTTGGCGGATTTGTAATGCAACTAAGTCAAGTCATTGACAGTGTGATGGTAGTCAATCTTCTTACTGTAGACAACGGAACTGAAATGTACGGACTGTGGACAGGTCCCGTCAATAGCATGTTAGGTTTGCCGATCGCATTGTCTAGCGGCGTTGCCGTTTCTGCGCTTCCCGACATCACAAAGTCCTACGTTTCGGGCGACAAGGAACGCCTTGCTCGCTCCTTCAACTCGGCAATCAAACTGACGTTGGTAATAGCGTTGCCTTGCGCATTTGGCATGATTGCGCTGTCTGCACCCATACTAAAACTGTTGTACAGCGGCTTGCCAGAACACGAAATCTTCGTTTCGTCCGTACTGTTGTCACTGTCGGGGTTGTCCATCGTGTTTTTGGCGTTGCTCGGCACGTGCGTTTCGGTGTGTCAAGCGGTAGGCAAACCGTACGCATCGGTGGTGATAGTCGCCCTTGCAATAGTGGTAAAAGCCGTCGTAAACCTGATTTTGTTGCCTAAACCCGAAGTAAATATCTACGGCGCGGCAATTTCCGAGACTTTGTGCTATCTTTTTGCTGCGAGTTGTGTTATAATATACCTAAATAAATCGGTCGGGTTGCGCGTCGACGGCTACACGTGCGTTGTCAAACCGCTTGCCGCAGGTATGTTGATGACGTTGGTGATCACCGTTGCGATAGGTTTTGCCAAGGACGTTTTTAGTGGTACGCTCGGTACGTTTGTGCTGATTGCACTGTGCGCAATCGTGTACTTGTCCACGTTGTGGCTGTTGAAGGTGTTTGACAAGTCGGAAATCGCATTACTAGGCAAACGCAACAAGGCTAACTTGCCTGCGCAAAACGTAGGCGAATAGAAGTTGTATAGTGATATATGACTTGGCATGTAATGTAAAAAAATGCGAAATTACAACTGCGCAACGCAAAAATTACAGTGCGCTAAGCAACGACGATGTAACCAAAAAATCAATACGTATCATGATTTTTGCGATTTTTGGTGGTAATTTTTGCGAAAATTAGGGCTAATTTAATCAAAAAACGTAGCATTTCGGCGTTGTGATTTCGCTTAACAAATGCAAATACTAAGGAAGGTGTACAAATGATTACGGTTGTAGGTATGGGACGAAAAAGCGGAGATTTGACTGCCGACGGGCGCAAAGCCATCGAAAAGGCGGATGTCGTAATTGTCAAATCTCGATTGACGCATGCGTGGAAAACAATTTTTGCAATGCGTCCGGATGCTCTCTCTTGTGACGAATATTACGAAAAAGCCGACGATTTCGACGCTATGAACGCCGAGATCGCCGCTTTTGTGCGTTCTTTCGGTGATAAAAACGTTGCATTTTGCGTTGTTGGCGAGGGTGGCGAAGATACCGTAGTACAACTACTCGACGAGGCCTGCGTTTGTCACGGCGTACCGCTTTACGCCGCCGCTGTCGGCAACAAAATCCCAAGCGGAACGACGCTGTATGTCGCCGAGGACTTGATTGCCGCCACGCATATATTGCCCCGTCCTACCGTGGTTGCGTGCGTGGACGACAAGTACGTTGCAAGCGAGGTGCAATTGCGTTTGACCGAAGCGTTTGACGGAGATACTGCCGTTACCGTTGCAAGCGGTGACGGAAAAACGGCAATATGCACGCTTGACGAACTTGTCAAGCAAAAATTCGACTACCGTACGTGTATTTTTGTTGCCCCCAAGCCGCTTGCCGAGCGGCGTATATTCGACTACTACGATTGTGCCGACATACTCACCCGTTTGCGCGCGCCCGACGGTTGTCCGTGGGATAGGGAGCAAACGCACAAATCCATTGTCAAAAACGTAATCGAGGAGGCTTACGAGCTTGCCAACGCTTTGGAAAACGACGATACGCCTAATGTCGTGGAGGAGCTTGGCGACCTGCTTATGCAAGCATTGTTCCACATAGAAATTGCCAAGGAACAGGGCGAGTTTGGCGCAACCGATGTATACAGCGCGTTGGCGTGCAAACTTGTGGATCGTCATCCGCACGTTTTCGGCGATGTGGAAGCCGCCGACGCCGAGGAGTCGTTGTCGGTGTGGGACAAACAAAAAATGAAGGAACACAAAATAAAGAACGTTGCGGAAAATGTCATCGACGTGCCGCGGTTTATGAGTACTCTGATGCGCTGTCAAAAAGTGCAGTCTCGTGCCGCAAAAGGAGGCTACGAGTTTTCTGACGTTAGTCAAATACTTGCCAAAGTGCGCGAGGAAACGGAGGAATTTTTGCAAGCCGACCAAGCCGATAAACAAATGGAAGGCGGAGATTTGCTGTTTGCCGTGGTCAATTTGTTGCGAAGTCTCGGCGTTGACAGCGAAACCGCATTGATGATGTCCACGGAAAAGTTTACAAACCGTGTTGTTGAGTGCGAACGCTTGCTTGCCGAACGCGGTCAAAAGTTGACCGATCTAAACATGCAACAGTTTGACGAGTTGTGGGCTGAGGTAAAGAAAAATGCCAACCGTTAGTGAAATTTTTGCACACGGCAGTGCAAAAACAATGCTTGCGCCAATGGCAGGATACACGGATTTTGCCTTCCGCAGTGTGTGTCGAGAGTACGGCGTTGCGCTGACCGTGACGGAGATGGTAAGTGCCAAAGCATTGGTGATGGGCAACCAACTGACCCAAACCATGCTTCACCGAGAGCCTAACGACACACCGTGCTTTTGCCAACTTTTCGGACACGAACCGGAAGTCCTTGCCGAAAGCGCAACTATGGTAGATGTTGCGGCGTTTGAGGGAATCGACATCAATATGGGTTGCCCTGTGCGCAAAATCGTCGGCAACGGTGACGGATCTGCGTTGATGGAAAACCCCAAGCTTGCTTCGCAGTGCATTGCCGCGGTAAAGCAAGCAATCGGCGACAAACCGCTGTCCGTCAAATTCCGTCTCGGCGTGTCCGACGACAGTCTTGCCGTGGACTTTGCCAAGATGTGTCGCGACAGCGGTGCGGATTTTGTCACTGTACACTTCCGTACGCGCAAGCAAATGTACGCGGGCAATGCGGATTTTACGCTGTTGCCGCAACTGGTTAATGTGGGTATACCCGTCGTTGCCAACGGCGACGTACGTACCAAGGCTCAATACGACGCTTTGATTGCAGGCGGTGCGTTTGCCGTTGCCGTAGGAAGAGGCGCGCTCGGCAATCCCCAATTGTTTGCCGAGCTTGCCGCTAAACCCTACCAAATAGACGTTTTACATACAATACGTCATCAAACCGCAATGCTTGCCGAGCTTTACCCCGACCGAGTCGTCGCCAACGAAATGAAAAAGCATATTTCCTTTTACCTAAAAGGTAAGCGCGGCGCAAAAGCGACAATAGTTGCTGTAAACGCCTGTAAGTGTACCGTTGAAATGCTTAAACTGGTACAAAACTACTTTTTGCAAGATGCAAACGAGGACTAAACAAAATGATAAACATAGTGTTGGTGGAACCGGAAATTCCTCAAAATACGGGTAACATAGTGCGTACTGCGGCGGCAACGGGCAGTACGGTGCATTTAGTGCGGCCGCTCGGTTTCGACACAAGCGACAAGATGCTGAAGCGTGCCGGACTTGACTACTGGAAGGATTGCCGCATCGAGTACTGGGACAGCTTTGCCGAGTTGCGTGCCGCCTACCCCGACGGCGAGTTTTACTTTTTCAGCACCAAGGCGCAACACGTCCACACACAACCGCATTACCCCGAGGACGTCTTTCTCGTGTTCGGACGTGAGTCGCGCGGTTTACCCGAGGAGCTGATTCACGACAACTACGATCATGCCGTGCGCATACCCATGATTGCCGACACTCGCTCGCTAAACCTAAGCAACAGCGTTGCGATTGCCGTGTACGAAGTTTTGCGCCAACGCGACTTTGCCGATTTCAACCTTGTCGGACACCTTCGCGAGTATGACGATTGACGGCAAACTTTGCGTATATTGCCAAAAAATACGGTAATTTGTTGAAAATTTGTCAAAGTTATGGTAAAATCAAGTAAACAATGGGTTTTGTGACACATCAAATACGGATTTTAGACAAAACAACGGTTGGCACGGTATTCCGAGGCGTTTTGTACGAAACTATTTTACAAACATCATGAAGTATATTCTTGCAAGCGGATCGCCGCGCCGAAAGGAGTTGCTGTCCAAAATCACAACTGAATTTACCGTAATTCCGTCCGAGGCAAACGAGGTTACTACCGCCGCCGAACCGAGGGATATGTGTAGGGAATTGGCTTGCCGCAAGGCGTTGGACATCTTCAACAAATTGCCCGTCGCCGACCGCACCGACAGCATTGTCATCGGTTGCGACACCGTCGTCGACCTCGACGGCAAAGTGCTTGGCAAACCTCACTCGGCGCAACAAGCAACGCAAATGTTGCAAGCGTTGTCCGCACGCACTCACAAGGTGCATACGGGCTACTGCATTGTGTCGACAAACAAAGTCGCTTGCGGTACGGAAAGTACTCTCGTCACATTCCGCACGCTGTCCAAGGCAGACATTGCCGCATATGTCGCAAGCGGCGCGCCCATGGACAAAGCCGGCGCATACGGCATACAGGAAACGGACTTCGTCGCCAACTACGACGGCAGTTTCGACAACGTGATGGGATTGCCCACCGAAACACTCGCAAAACTGCTGTAACGCACTAAAATTACTACTAAACGACGCTTTGCGCACTTAAACGCCATTTTGTGGCATATTACCAAGGAGAAATGTATTTATGGCAAACTACGAACTTATTTTCGATCTCGGCGCACAGTACATATCCGCCGCTCTCAAAAACGACGGCTTTTCCGACAAAATTCCCACCGTGGTTGCGTACGGCGGACAGGAAGGTCATCAAATAGTTGCCGTCGGCGTGGAAGCGATTCAGCTTGCCAACACACAAGGCGGCGTGCGTTTGTCGCGCCCCGTATTCGAAGGCTCGGTCATTGACAGCGACGGCGCAAAGGCGTTAATCACCGCATTGTTGGACCGTCTTGTCAGTCGCCGTCTTAATGCTTTTTCCAAGTACACGATTACCTGCATTTGCCCTTGCGGCATGATCAGTAGCGACAAAAAAACGGTGGAAGCAATTTTCCTCGGTTTGGGCGCAAAAGCGGTCGGTTTCATCGAAACCCCCATTGCCGACAGCGTACAGTTGTTTGACGAGTTCCGCGCGCGCCAAGGCATTGTGGTGGACATCGGTTGCGACTGCACCGACTTTGCTGTTGTCAGCGGCGGACAAATCATCAACGGTTGCACGATGTACTACGCAGGCAAACAGCTTACGGAGCTTATCATCGAGCGCATCAAGCAAAAGTACCAAATTCAGCTGTCCTTCGAGGCGGCGGAACATCTCAAGTGCCATTGTGCTAGCCTGTACCCCAACGATACCACCGTGGTGACGGTCGCCGGGCAAAACTTCCGCCACAACGTGCGCGAAACGGTCAACATCAGCTCGCGTGAGCTGTACGACACGCTGGTGGAGTTTGTCGGCAAGTACATCAAGGTGATACAAAGCCTGCTGTCCTCCGCGCCCGACAATTTGTCGTCGTTGCTCAAGACGGACGGCGTAATGCTGTGCGGCGGCGGTGCGTTCCTTGCAGGTTTGGACATCTACTTGCAAGGGGAACTCGGCGTGCCCGTGCGTGTGGCGGCTCGTCCCGACGAAGTGTCCGTCACGGGTATGCTGAAACGTAGGAGCTAATCGGTCAAACCAACGGCATAGCGGCGCAAAAGCGACGTCAAGACGGCGCAAGGGCTGTCAACGTGCGGTTAGCGTGTGGCGCGGGGCTTTTGGTTGTACACAGCGGATCCGTCACGTTCGGTTGTCAATTGAATATTTACACAAAGTTGTCGCGGCTTCTTGCTTCGGCAACTTTTTTTCGGCGGCATTTGCCGTAACGGAAGAGCCGCACGCAGCAAAACAAACCGACAAACTTGCCGCTTTTGCCGCCCGATAAGGTATTCTATTGAGCAAAAATGTAGAATTCTACAAAAATAGTCAATAAACTATTGCATTTTTAGTTCAAAGTTATTCTTTTGGAGCGTTTAATTGTGTTTTTTGCGGTAGAAAAACCGACAAAATGGTGAATAATGTAAAAAAAATCGTAAATTTTCGACTTTTTTCGACCTATCTGCTTGATTTTTGTACCCTACAAGACTATACTTGTATAGAATGTAACTAACAAATGTAGACGAAAGGGGAAGGGCAATGTCGACAAAGTGTTCGGTAATTGCAAACTGCATCGTTTGTTTAGCGCGCACGGAACAACGCGCGGTTTACGCACCCCTAGATGTTGCCAAGTCGGCTACAACAGTGGCAGTTTTGGCGGCAAATTGTACCAAACTAAATAGTAACATCGGCACTGTACAACGCTTGAAGTGACTTTACTTCACGTAATTGTACGGTGCTTTTTTGTTGCGTACCAATCGTACTTGGCGGTCAAGGCATTGTCCCACCGCGAACGTTTGATACTATATCGCCTCGGCAATGTCCCACGAAAAACGGTCTGATACCTCC
>ERZ780157.974-NODE-974-length-33003-cov-4.671634_pt1 | contig 33003 bp, 28 predicted proteins | sample MGYA00511169_ERZ780157 | MGnify/ENA primary metagenome ERZ780157 (study PRJEB29588, sample SAMEA1965149) | human gut metagenome | biome: human gut; feature: human-associated habitat; material: faeces | place: Denmark | collected 2008/2010 ...
ACAATAGTGAAGAAAAAATTAAAAGTAAAATAACGGTATTAACACCAATAACGATTAACAAAAGTTTTTTTACATATTCTTCTTTGCTTTTATATCTAATAAGTGCAAAAGTAGATTCATTATACTTTTTAATAATTAGAATTGTAGAAAAACAAATACTAAAAAGAATAAACAATGTGCAAGGAGACATCAAAATATCTAAGTTCCAAAAGAAAATACCAGAACCAACAAGACTATTCGAATTGTCAAAGATTAAAGCATATAACAAAGATATTATTATGAGCAAATATACAGTGTAATAATCTTTACTCTTTAAAAGACTAATAGTAAATTCTTTTGTATAACTATTATTTTTCACTGTCTATTATCACCTCTTCTTTATTTTTATAATACTTATAATTTATGTAACCGGTAATTCCCCATAAAAGCAAAGCAAGAAAGACCATTGCAGTAAGGCTTTTTACTCCATCATATGCATAAAAATTAAGCAGTGTTAACCAAGTAAAAACAGTAATTCCAAATAAATGATAAAAAATAGCATTTAAAAATACTTCAAAGAAAAAAGTAATTGCAAAAAATATTAAATAAGCACATATTATTGAAATTATTGGATTTTTAAATTTTTTTGCTGTAATAAGAGCAAGATTACTATAAAATAAACTATTAAGATAAATGTTAATTAACATTACAAGCAAATATATTGGAACTTTATTTCTAAATATTAAATCTATACTTGAAGTAGGATCTTTCCCAGTTATCATATCTTGTGACATTTGGAAACCAGTACTAATTGTATAAGAAAGTATATAAAGGACTACAAGCATCAAAGGTAATATAAGTCCTATTTTAAGAATTCGTTTGTAGTTCTTTTTTAAAAAGTTTTTATAACTCATTCTTGTCAGTTCATTTTTAAAATTTCCACTTTTTAAATTCTGATGAAACCAATAAGTTGTTACCATTATTATCAAAAGTGGACTAAATAGCTCTATTGAGAAAAATTTACCAAATCCTTCTAAAACTAAGATGTTAAAAAATACAGTAGTGGAATCAAGACTATATGGTCTTATCTTACAAGCAACATCTACAGAAGGACAATATTCTTTTTTTTCAGTCAAACACTGTTTAACTGCATCACAATACTTAGTGCCATTTAAAAGTTCTTTTTCATAAACATATCCATTAACTACAAGATATCCTAAAAAAATGATGGTTACAATAATAACCCAATTTTTCTTCAAAAAAAGTCTTACCATTTTCCCTCCTAAAGAAAAAAATCAAAAAAATGATTTTTTTCACAACAAATATACTATTTCATTCCATCTTCATTTAAAAACCAATAACCATAAAAATCAACTTTTGCAAAAGTACTTCTTTTCGCACGTAGTTGCATCTTATAATCAAATTCTGGTTGATGATTATCTTCAGTATGTTGTGGAATTTCCTTTGTACCATTAACAATAACTTCAGTCCAATTACTAACAACCAAATCAGCCAAAGAATAATTTAACAAACGAACTTCAACGGCTCTATCAGTTGCACCAGTAACACTATCAACAGCACTATAACACCTAATGTACTGTGGACTAGTTTGAGTCTTCTTATAGGCATTTGATGTATAAGTTTCCTTATACCTACCTAAAGTCACAGGTGTCCAACCTACAGCTTCAACTATTGTTAAAGAACATATTACCGCTAAAAAAGACAACAAAAGTGTTGCACGTAGCAACTTCATTATACTTCCTCCTTCCATAAAATATTCAGTTGCCAAATTCTACACTACTTTTCTAAACAAAGTATAACATACGAAAATACAAAATTCAACAAAATGTAAAAGCTTATATTTATTTGTAAACCTATTTATGTTAAAATGTTTCTAAAGGAAGTGAATATGTATGAAAAAAACAATTTTAACAGGTATAAGACCAACAGGTAGAATACATTTAGGGCATTATTTTGGGGCTGTTAGAAATTGGGCAACACTTCAAGATGATTATAATTCTTATTTTGAAATTGCAGATGTACAAGCATTAACAGATAATTTTGATAATCCTAAAAAAGTACGTGAAAATGTTAGAGAAATTGCAATAGACCTTCTAGCAGTAGGAATTGATCCTAAGAAATCAACAATATTCATCCAATCAATGATTCCTGAAATTGCTGAACTTACAGTTTTCTATTCTAATCTTGTCACAATGGCAAGACTTTATAGAAACCCAACAGTAAAAACAGAAATTGCACAGAAAAAAGCTATTTTTGGAAACACTGGTGAAAGTGTAACTTATGGTTTTGTTGGATACCCAGTTAGCCAAGCTGCAGATATAACTGCATTTAAAGGTGAACTTGTTCCAGTTGGAGAAGATCAGCTTCCCCTTTTAGAGCAGTGTCGTGAAATAGTTAGAAAATTTAACAACATTTACGGAGAAACTTTAAAAGAACCAGAAGCATACCTAAGTAAAGTATCAAGAATTAAAGGTCTTGATGGTAATGAAAAGATGGGAAAAAGTTTAGGAAACGCAATTTATCTAAGAGATGATGAAGATACTATTTCTAAAAAAATAATGAGTGCTGTTACAGATACTAACAAAATAAAAAAAGATGATCCAGCAGATCCAGAAAAATGCATGGTTTACTACTACCACAAGCTTATAGGTAGTGAAAATTTAGATACTATATGTTCTGAATGTAAACTTGGTAAACGTGGCTGTGTTGCATGCAAGAAAGAACTTATTAACAACATGAATAAATTCCTAGAACCATTTAGAGAAAAAGGAAAATACTACGAAGAACATCCTGAAGAAATTGATGAAATTCTTTTAAAAGGCTCTGAAAATGCAAGAAGCGTTGCAAAAGAAACAATGAAAGATGTTAAGAAAGCACTTATGATAAATTATTATGAAAAATAAAAAAAGACCTATAAAGTAACAAACTACTTTATAGGTTTTATTATTTTATTTTAAATATTACATCACTTAAATATTGATTTTCACTTAAGACTATTTTATTATTACACCTACGATTTTCACAGTCATCAATATGTTTATCCCAATTTGCAAAGAAGCCATCTATAAATTCTTTATCACTACCTCTTAAAATTGCTCTTTTTTTATAATCTTCTTTAAGTTCTCTTCTAGGATAAACCAAATAATATTCGATTTTTCTCTTATTTAATTCGTGAAGTACATCACCATATGTAGTAATAAATACATAATCATATTTTTCACTAAGCGCCAAAACACATTCAATATAAACATTTACCCAGTTATCAATCTTATTAAAATAACAAGTATCAAAATCAATATAATTTACATCTTTATAATTTTTAAGACTACTCTTTCCAATATTTGAAAAACCACTAACTATAATACCCAACCAAACCAACTTCTTTATATTTAATTAAGTTTTATTTTCCTTCTACCAAGCTAAGAGAAACTTTTTCTTTTTCCAAAGATATATCTGTGACATAGCAGTCCACTACATCCCCAACACTAACAACTTCACTTGGATGTTTAATATATCTATTAGTAAGTTTTGATATATGTGCAAGACCATCATTATGTAATCCAATATCTATAAATACACCAAAGTCTACAACATTTCTAACTGTACCTTGAAGTTTAGTACCAATTTTCAAATCTTCAATATGTAAAATATCTTTTCTTAATACTGGTCTTGGCATATCATCTCTTGGATCTCTATTTGGTTTTTGTAAATCATTAACTATATCAGTTAAAGTATACTTATCTATTTTTAATTCTTCACAATACTTATTTATATCAAAATCTTTTAAAGATTCTTTAAGTTTTTCTGTACCAATATCTTCTTTAGATAAATTCAAGCTTTTTAAAAGTGTTTCTGTTTCCTTGTAACTTTCTGGATGAATAGAAGTTTTATCAAGTGGATTTGTACCGTCAAGTACTCTAATGAATCCAATTGACTGCTCATATACTTTTGGTGTTACTCCCTTAATTTTCTTTATTTCTTCACGAGATGTTATCTTTCCATTTTTGTTTCTTTCTTCAAGAATAGCATCAATTGCTTTCTTATTCATACCAGAAACATAAGAAAGTAATGATGAAGAAGCTGTATTGATATTAACTCCTACACTGTTAACTGTTTTGGTTACTACAAACGAAAGCATATCATCAAGTTTCTTAGGAGTAACATCATGTTGATATAAACCAACACCAATACTCTTTGGATCAATTTTAACAAGTTCTGACAAAGCATCTTGTAATCTTCTACCAATACTTATTGCACTTCTTTTCTCTACTGTTAAATCAGGAAACTCCTTTATAGCAAGAGGTGATGCTGAATAAACACTAGCACCTGCTTCATTAACAATTACATACTCAACTTTTCTTCTAGCATCTTTTATAGTATCTGCAATAAATGCTTCAGATTCACGTGATGCCGTACCATTTCCTATAGCAATTATATCAATGTTATATTTATCAATTAAATCAAGTACAATTTTTTTACTTTCTTCTATTTTATTATGTGGTTCTGTTGGATATATAACACTTATATTTAAAGGTTTACCAGTTTCATCAATTACTGCAAGTTTACAGCCAGTTCTAAATGCTGGATCATATCCAAGTACAACATGTCCTTTTATAGGTGGTGTTAAAAGAAGATTTTCTACATTTTCTGCAAAGTTTTCAATTGCACTCTTTTCTCCATCTTCTGTTAACATAGCCCTAATTTCTCTTTCAATACTAGGTTTAATTAAACGTTTATAACTATCTTTAATTGCATCCTTAACAAGACGTGTACACTCATTATTACCTTTTAAAACCTTACCTTCAATATAATTAAGTATTTCTTCTTCATCAATATCAATCGATACACTTAAAACATTTTCATTTTCTCCGCGGTTTAAGGCAAGTATTCTATGAGGTTTAATTCTATTAACTTTCTCACTAAAATCATAATACATCTCATAAGTTTTTGAATCATCCTTAGCATTCTTCTTTAATTTTGATGTTACAATACCATCACGATAAGTCATTCTTCTAATTTCTTTTCTATATTCGGCATTATCACTTACATTTTCCGCAATTATATATTTAGCACCAGTTAAAGCATCTTCTGTCGTTTTTACTTTTTCATTCAAGTATTTTTCTGCTTCTTTATAAATATCAATATCACTAAATTCCATTATAGTTTTACTAAGTGGTTCAAGCCCATTGGCAATTGCTTCAGTAGCCTTAGTTTTCTTTTTTTCTTTATAGGGTCTATATAAGTCCTCAACATCAACAAGCTTAGTACAAGATAAGATTTGTTCTTTTAATTCATCTGTTAAAAGTCCTTTTTCATCAATAAGTCTTATAACATCTTCTTTCCTCTTCATAAGATTAACTTGATATGTATATACTTCATTTATACTTCTTATTACTTCTTCATCAAGTGCCCCAGTTGCTTCTTTTCTATATCTTGCAATAAAAGGTATAGTGTTACCTTCACTTAGAAGAGATAATACAACTTCCACCTGTTTTTCTTTAATATTTAAATTGTTTGCTATTTGTTTAATTATTAAATCGTTCATAACATCCTCCATACTTAATTTTAGCACAAACCAATTTTTATGTCTAAACAAAAAAGAAGGTTCCCCTTCTTAATAACCAAATCTTAGTATTTCACATTCGACATTATACTCAACGCCAAAATTTCTAGCAGTATCTTCGGATGCAAAAAGTAGGTCAAATAAAACTCTTCTATCTTTACCTATTGCTCCTCCTCTATCTAGCACTATCGCATATATTTCTTCACCAAAATAATTTAAATTCTTTAACTTAACAATAGTACCAAAAGGATAAGATCTGTCTCCTGCTACTATATGGACCATTCCATATTCTGGGTCATATTGATATATGTCGCCATTTCCTACATATTTACCAGATGCTGTATAACCTTGACATCCATCACTACAGTATGGAGTATATGAAGTAACTTTACCTGTTACAACCTCAAGAACCTCAGCATTTTCCTTTGGAGTAGATATCACACCTTTAGCATCAATTTCTTTCATTCTATTAGCATATGATAAGTTTGCAATTCTTTCTTTTTCAGCATTTATTTTTTCTCTTACAGAATTACACTTTTCAAGTAAAGAATTTTTAACATCTTCATATTTAATTGATTCTAACTTTTGAATTACTTCATTTAATGATGTTTCATTGTATTCTTTTTCAATGGTATCAAGTAAATTCATAAATTCATTTTTTATGTTTTCTTTTTCAATATCCACTTCAAGATTACTAATAAATATAGTAAGCTCTTCTTTTACTTCTTCTGTATCAACTTCACCAATTAGTTTCTTAGCTTCATTTATATCATCAGTACTTTTAGTACTTTTAGCTAATTCAACTTTTTCCTTAGCAACCGCTATTTTATTCTTTTCTATTTTGTAATTATAATCATTAACTATATAACATGTTAATCCCACTACAAGTGCTATAAAAGCTAAAAGCGAAACTACCATTATATACTTTTTTTTCATAAATACTCCTTTTTTTGGTGAATGCCCTTTATTCTAACACAAGAAGGCTATTTTTGCAAAAGTTATTATAAGAATATGAGATTCACAAAAAAAGAAGTACTTTTATACTTCTTTTAAATATTTTTTTGATAAGTTAATAACTTTGGATAATCTTTCTTTTAGATTATCAAAGTCTTTATTAACAAACTCTATATCATTTTCTTTACTTTTCATTTCATGTTCATAACTTTTTTCTGCTAAATCTTTAAATCCAAGGTATTTAGCATCGCTTTTAATTGAATGAACTAAAATCTTATAGTTTTCCATATCTTTGTTGTTTTTAAACTCTTCTAATTTTTTAACTTTTTTATCTATGTCTTTGATAAATTCTTTAAGTATATCATTATACATATCCATAGTACCTAAAAGTTCTAACGAAGTTTTTAAGTCTACTCCATTTTGAAGAAGAATGTTATCTTTAGAATTATTATCTTCGATAGTAACCTCCACATCGCTAGTGGAAGTACTTTCTACTTTGGTATTATCTGAAATAATTTCCTTAGTAGTTTGTTCAGTATTATCATCTTTTAAAGTTTTAACAGAATTACCCATCTCATTATTCATAAGTTTTCTTAGTACTATTTCAAGATCTACTTTATTTATTGGTTTAGATAAGTAATCAGTAAAACCTTGCTCCATATATTTTTCTCTCATTCCAGAAATTGCATTTGCAGTTAGTGCGATAACAGGTATATTAAAGCCTTCTATTTTTTTAAGTTCTTTAAAAGTTTCTACACCGCTTAATTTAGGCATCATATCATCAAGTAGAATTAAATCAAATTTTTCATTATTCTTAATTTTATCGATAGTCTTAAATCCGCTATCAGCAACTTCTATAGTAGGATTATATTTTTCAAGTACTTTACTTGCTACTTTTAAGTTCAAGTTGTTATCATCGACTACAAGAATCCTTTTACCTTTTAAGTCAATTTCTTTTTCTTGAGCTTCTATTTTTTCTTCTTTCTGCTCTACCTCTTCAACTCTCTGATCTAACACTATAGTAAACTTTGATCCTTTGCCATAAATACTTTGTACTATTATTTTGCCACCCATTAGTTCAACAATTTGTTTTGTAATTGCAAGTCCTAGTCCTGTTCCTTCTATTGTGGTATTTTTTTCATCTAGTCTTTCAAATTTATCAAATAACTTATCTATACTTTCTTTCTTAATACCTTTACCAGTATCTTCAACAGAAATAATTAGTCTACAGATGTTATCTTTAGTAATACAGTCAACTTTGTATTCTATTTTTCCTTCATCTGTATATTTAGCCGCATTAGTAAGTATATTTGTTACTACTTTTTTTAGATTAGCATAATCACCATACAACGTACTTGGTAAGTTTTTAGTAATTGATACTTCAAACTCAATATTTTTTTCTTCTATTCTTGGCCTAATTAGTTTAGCAAGACTTTCTAAAGTTTCTCTTGCATCGTATGCTGAATTAACTATCTCTAGTTTTCCTGACTCTATCTTTGAAATATCTAAAATTCCGTTAACTATATCTAAAAGTGTATTTGAAGCATCAACGATATCTTTAGCATTTTCTTTAGCTTCTTTAAGTGTTTTAGAAGTGGTTATCTCTTCGCTAAACCCAACAATTGCATTTAATGGTGTTCTTATCTCGTGTGACATACTTGATAGGAAATCTGTTTTAGCTTGATTAGCCTGTTCTGCTTGATTCTTAGCAAGTTCAAGCTCTTCAAGCATCTTAATATCAGGATTCTCTATTGTATGATACATAACTGATGTTATAAAAACTTCGAATGGTACAATTAAAAATACCTCTGGCATTAAAAATTGAATTACCATAAGTATACTGCCTATTAAAATAAACAATGACAACGGTATATATTTTCTATTGATGTGATGTATATTTTTAATACCAGAAATAGTCATAACAATAATTGCAAGAAGAGATGCAATATATAACGAAGTTTGAGAAGCACCAACACTATATATAAAAGAACCATTTTTTACATAAGTTAAATTAAGAAAAACTATTAAAAGTGCAAACAGAATCGTAGAAATCTTTAACACATTAGCTGCAATATTTTGCTTTTTTACAGCTATCGTTGAAGATATATATATAATATATAAAGTAAATAACGATATCCAAAGTAGCATTGCAATTAAAAATAATTTACCAAATATAGCTTTAAAAATATAATTTACATTAAAATATATACAATATGTTGAAACAAGACCAATAACAAGTTCCAATATTGATACTATAAGTAAACCTGAATATATTTTTGTTTCATGGCTATTAACACGCTTCTTAGAAAAAAAGCAAAATGCTATTAAAAATGTATATAACAATCCAGAAAAATTTAGATAGATAGTTCCATTCATAACTTCCACCTCACTACCGTACTATCATATACATCATATCATAACTTTTGCTTTTTTTTAATATTATTTAATTACTTTGTTCAAAGTTTTATCTTTTGTCATTTTTGATACTTCAATCCCAGAAACATTCATATTGTTCTCATTAACATTTACTTTATATCCATCACCATCTATTCCATTTACTTTGATATTGTGATAATCATTCTTTCCCATTGTATTTTTAGGTATATTATCAACAAATACCCACTGTCTTGGAATATCTCTAAAATTGGCTTGATAATTATCGTGACCGTTATTACTGATAAATAAGCTCTCAACAGTATTTTTTATATAAGATTCTTTATCAATATCAGAAAATTCATCAGCTAACTTAATATAAACTTTTGGCATTGAACCACTTTTTTCATCATCAAAGTAAGGAACAATAACACAATTTTCTACTTCATCTTGTGATAATAATAATCCTTCTATTTGCAAAGGATATACATTATAAGCATCAAATCTTGGAAACATTCTATCTTTTCGATCGATAAATTTTAATGTACCATCACTGGACATTTGAACAATATCTTGTGTAGGAATATATTTTTTGCCATCTAATTCAATTGTTTCTACAACAGTTCTTCCATCTAGAACACCAGAAGTCATATTTGGAGCTGAAATAAGTGCTTCACCTTCAATTGGATATTCTTTAGAATCTATTATTTTATTAGTAGAAATATCACGTATTTTTACATCAGTCAGTGGCATTGGTACCCCCATACTCTGAAGATGATTATATCCATCTATTGAATAAGTAGCACAACCACATAATTGAGATAGCCCGTATCCTTTATTTAAAATTGATTTGCTACCGTGTTTTAATAAAAATTCATTAATTTCCTCTTCTTGACTAACACTTGTTGGAGTTCCTCCACTTACAGCACATTCCAAAAATGACAAATCACAGTTTTTCAAATTCTCATCTTTTAAAAGACTTAACCAAGCTGGAGTATTTGCAAGTACAATATTTGGTTTGTATTTTAATAATAACTTTGAAAAATCTTCAGGACGGAAAAGTGGAATTTGTTGAAGTTCCATACCTTTACTTAAGCCAAGATGAGTTGTATTAACAGCCCCATATGCAGCAAAATACGGAATAAAATGAAGCATTTTCATACCAGGTGTAAAATCAAGTCCGACTAAATCATGTTGTTTTACCAAGGCATTACGATTATAGTCTGTTATTGGAATTGGTTTACCAATGCCTGTACTAGTACCAGAAGTATGCGTAATAAGTGACAGCTCATCGGAACCACTTTCAACTGGTTGTAATTGTGTATATCTACTATTTCTTATCACGTCATCTAATGTAACAACATTTCCAGAGAGCCTGTTTGTAACCCCATTAAACAATGAATAAGCTCTAACAAGTGGTGGCATAAAAGAATTCATAAATTTATCAGAACAGACTACTATATTTTTTATGCCAAACTTAGAATGTAACTCTTCTGTATCTTTTTTTAATGTTTTTGCATACAACAAGTCTAAAGAAACAATATCAGTTATTTTTTCATCTTCTATGTATCTTTTTATCTTATCAGTTGATGTTGTCGGATCAATAAAATCACACACAGCACCAGTCATATCTAATGCATAATCAATATCACAAGTTCGAGCTACATTTGGCATCATAACCAAAACTCTTGAATTATTTGCACTATCAATACCTAAAGATGCAAAAGCTTTAGCTACGGAATTCCAATTGCTAAACATTTCATCATAAGATATATTTTTTCCATCTTCGCTAATTGCTGTATTAGACGTTCTGTATTGGTTGTTGTCCTTTATAAGCTTCCAACTTCTTATAGCAGGAACTGTCAAATCTTTCCCTTTTAATACTTTTTTATAATAATCATGAATATTTATATTGTTCACTTTTTCCATATAAAATCCCCTTCTCGTTAAATGATATAATAACATCGACCCTAATAAAAGTCAAACTAGCATTATAAAAGTCAAAGTAAAATTACTATTTGTTAATAAATTTTTTAGTTTTGGTTTTAATTTTATCTTTTGCCAAAAAAGCATTATTTTTACCAAGTTCCAAATCATCAAGAAACGAAAACACCTCATCTGGTTCAGTAATAGTTTTATCATGAAAACATTCATCAAGAGCATCCTGAATTGTCAAACCATAACCAAAATTACAACGTTCAACAATTCTATTTTGAAAAGTATCCAAATAATTATTAGGAACATTATCACGAACTAATTGAGGCTGAGATTCAAATATCTCCCATTTTAACGTGGATAATTTGTCTCTTAAATCATCTGTTAATTCTTGAATAGAATATTCAGTATTGTTAGGGATACTATAGTTTTCTCCAATATTAAAGTAAAATTTATTATCATATTGTTCAACAGCAATTGGAACTATTTCTGCACCAGTTTCTTGTGCCATTCTAACAGCACCAGAAAAAAGTTTCATAACAACTAAATTGGGTGAAACGTTCCAAGCTCCTTCTGGAAATATAAGTAAATTACCATTATTGTTTAATAATTCAACAGATCTATTATATGCAATTTTTCGATCTTCACGATTTTTTGTTTCTAAAGGGATAACTCCATTTAATTTTAATGCTTGATATATTGGCATTCGATATATATACCCAGGATCACCTAACATCAAATAAGCTGGAGTACCTAATACTTGAAATGCTCTTTGCACATCGTTACCACCAATATGAATGCAAGCAAAAATTTTAGGAGTATCATTATCAACAGTATGTTTATCATTTAATATAACTATATTCTCTTTAGAAAGTAACTGATCCAACTTTAAAATACCTTCTATTAAGAAATGCATTTTTTTTCTAAGTTCTATTCCCTTTAAACTTTTACCACTATCATACTCGTACTTACGATACTCAGCATAATAATTAGCTAATTCATCGATAGCCATTCTACGTTTTTGAAACAAACTAAACTTATTAAAATCAGACATAAAAATACCCCCTAACAAAATAAACTAAGAATATTATACTAATTTAAGTTAAAAATTCTACAAAAATCATTTAATATTAAAATTTAATTTTATATCGAATAAAAAATAATTAAATTAACACCAAGTTTTTGTATGAAATTGTTAATTTAACCAAAATAAAAAACTCCGAAGAGTTTTCAATATTTTCTACCAACTTCCAGACCAGGTAGCACCAGCAACTGTAGAACGTTCATAATAAGAAGAGGCTGAAGAATCTGGAATAATTCCTCCACTACCATTAACTTGATATCTCATTGCAGTTGGTAAAAGTATAGCACTTTCAGCATGTAAATAATCACTATAAGCTCTTTGGTTAATAATTGTGGCGGTTGTATTTTTTTCTACATCGAAATAAAATCTTATTCTTAATGATGAAAGTGAACCGGAAGCCAACTTAAATGTTGCACCAACACCCGTTGAAAATGTTTGCATATAACTTGAAGTTGAAGTATAACAAGAGGAACCGGAACAATATTCTTGTTCAAAAACAGGATTACCATGAAGTTTAACAGTTGGTAAAAACCCAATTCCAATAATATCATAACTTCTTAAACTAGGCATTGACTTCCAAACAACCAAATTTTTGTATCTGTAATAGCTACCATTTGTAAGAATAGTCGAAGTAATATATCTGTAAGTAGTTTCAATAGTAGTTGCACCCATAATAGAACAACCACTATCACTTGCTAAATCATACTCTTCTTTTGATACTTCAAAAGTTTCACTTTGAACAGATGATAAATTTGAGTTTGCTAACGAATACTGTTCAAAAGTATTATAACGCGACACAGTTTTATAATACTTTGTTGTTTCAGACACCACTTCATATTTATCAGTATCTGCAAACACCAAGTATGGAATGCACAAAACCACAAAACACAAAGAATACAATATTTTTTTCATATTAAAATTAACTCCTCTTAAAAAATATATCACTACACTGAATTTCATTAAAATCATCAAGATATTCTATTCTAATATGCAAATCATCTAATTTAGGAATAATTTTTGTTGATACATATAGCAAAGAAAAGTCAGAAAAATAATCATAAACAGATATTTCATTTTCCAAATTATATTCTCTAGAATAAAATACTCGCTGACCAGACAAAAGACTTACTTTAATATAACCAGTAACAGGATTTTCTATAACACCAGGAGTATCAGTTATATAAACTATTTTATCTATAACCAATTGAAATTCCTTATCATTTTTAAAAATATATCCATAGACATCATATGTTCCAGAACCGTGTATATCTATTTTCTTCCATTCATAATGATTTCTAATAAGCATGAATGCTGAAATAAAAGTAACTACAATAGCTATAATTATAAAAATACTTGCTAGTATTCTTCTTCTAGCATTACCTGTGTATAAGTCGACCATGCATATAGAGATGCCCTCTCCTCCAAGGTATCTTTTTTCTAGCCCAACATCACTAGAATCAGAATCTTCATTTACCTCTGGACTTTTTTCTTCTTCCTCGACATTAAACACATTATCATTTTCTATAACTTTTTCTTCATTATCTAACTTTTCACCACGTAACAATTCATCAACTGTTACATTCAAAACATCAGCTATTGAAGTTAATAACGTAACATCTGGAGCAGTAATGCCCCTTTCCCACTTTGAAATTGTCTTTTCATTAACATCTAATATTTCACCAAAACTCTTTTGAGTATAGCCCCTCTTTTTTCTAATTTCTGCTATATTTCTTCCAAGCTTATAAATACTATTTTTAAAACCGTTCATAACTCACCACACTCTAATAAAACAAAAATATTTTATAGAAGTATCAAGAGAATTTAAATCTCATTATAATTATTAAAAATAATACTTATTAAGGGAAAAAACACAACATAAATCATGTTAAATTACTACATATACCACCTACACTTCAAAAGTATTATTTTGAAAATATCATGATACATCGTTAAAAAATATTTCTTGTATAAATAAAAATCTACATTTATTATACACCAAGATTATTTATGTTGAATAAATATTTCAAATAATACCTTATAAATAACAATAAAGTTAAATATTGGTTTCCGCTGTTCTTTGAAATCTATGAATATGTAAGCCACCCGTTTTATCAACGGCCTCATCGAAATCATATTTTGAAGTATCAATCATTGAAAAATCATGAACAATCTTAGTTCTTTCATTAACAATGTCCGTAGAAAGTGAAGTGATCTTTTTGATATTTTTCATTTCATTTAACATTGAAGCCACCTCCTCATTATAATATTTTTACTGCTTAACCTAAAATTTCAAGTTTTAATTTCAAGCACCATCCTTTCCTTCTCACATAACACCCTATACAACGTCATAGTAGCAAAAAAATGGCATAATTTACCACCCCTAAAACCGCTACCTCGGTAGCCAAACAAGTTTACTTTGCTTATTTTATAAGGATTAAAGCATAAAAAAAGATTAACAAAAGTTAATCCTTAAATGTCCAGTTTCTTACCTCTTCAATATCTATTCCATTTTCAACAATATAATGTTCATGAAGTGCTAACTTTTCTTTCATATCACGAACAATATCATCGCCAATAATACCAAGATTCAAATTATTAACTGCATCTATTACTAAATTAAATCTATCTATTTTATTTCTTACACGCATATCAAATGGTGTTGTTATAGTGCCTTCTTCATTATAACCATGAACATGAATATTACGATTATGTCTAAAATATGTTAACTCATGTATAAGAGTTGGATAACCATGATATGCAAAGATAATTGGTTTATCAAAAGTAAATAAACCATCATATGCTCCATCTGACAAAGCATGTGGATGTTTAGTTGTAGAGTCAAGTTTCATTAAATCTACAACATTTATAAATCTTATTCTAAGTGTTGGAACGTAGCTTTTAAGTATTTTAACTGCCGCTATCATTTCTAATGTTGGTGTATCACCTGCTGCAGCCATAACAATCTCAGGATTAGGATCATTACTTACAAAGTCCCAAGTACCAATTCCTTTAGCACAATGTTCACGAGCCATATCCATAGGAAGCCACTGCAAACTAGGATGTTTAGAAGCTACTATTACATTAACATAGTTTTCACTTCTTAAGCAGTGATCTAAACAAGAAAGCAAACAGTTAGCATCAGGTGGTAAATACATTCTAACAACATCAACTTTTTTATTAGCCAAATGATCTAAAAATCCAGGATCCTGATGTGTAAATCCATTATGATCTTGTTGCCATACATTAGAAGTTAATACAAAGTTAAGAGAAGATATTGGCTTTCTCCAAGAAAGTTCATTACAAACTTTAAGCCACTTAGCATGCTGTGCAGCCATAGAATCTACTATTCTAATAAAAGCTTCATAACTTGCAAAGAATCCATGTCTACCAGTTAGTAAATATCCTTCAAGCATTCCTTCACACATATGCTCAGAAAGATAAGAGTCCATAACTCTACCATCTCTTGCAAGATACTCATCATTTTTCTTTATTCCCATTTCCCAGGCCCTATTTGTATAATCAAAAACATCGTAAAGTCTATTAGACATAGTCTCGTCAGGGCCAAAAATTCTAAAATTTTCACTTGCTTCATTAAGTTTAAATATATCGCGTACAAAACTACTAAGTACAAGCATATCTTGTTTTTTAACAGTTCCTGGTTTAGTAAATTTAACACCATATTCAGTATAATCAGGAAGAATAAGCCCTCTTCTTAAAAGTCCACCATTCGCATTAGGATTTGCTCCCATTCTTCTATCACCTTTTGGACATAGCACTCTATATTCTTCTTTTAAAGTACCATTTTGATCAAAAAGTTCTTCAGGTTTATAACTTCTAAGCCAGTTTTCAAGTAATTTTAAATGCTCTTTTTTCTCCATTGAAATAGGAACTTGATGAGCTCTAAAAGAACCTTCGATAGTCTTACCATCAACCTCTTTGGGACCAGTCCACCCTTTTGGTGTCCTTAAAATAATCATCGGCCATCTAGGTAACTCTTTTGAGTTTGAATTCTTGATTTTCTTTATTTCTTCTACAACAGTGTCTAAAGTTTTCATCATCTTTTTATGCATATCCATTTGTTTATCGCCTTCTACTAAGTAAGGCTTATAACCACATCCATAAAAATAACTAGCTAAATCTTCATCACTCATCCTTGAGAATACAGTTGGATTACTAATTTTATAACCATTCAAATGAAGAATTGGTAATACAACTCCATCACGGTCTTTATTTATAAATTTATTACCATGCCAAGAAGTTGCCAAAGGTCCAGTTTCTGCTTCACCATCTCCAACAACACAAGCTACAATTAAACTAGGATTATCAAGGACAGCACCAAAAGCATGTGCAAGAGAATAACCAAGTTCCCCACCTTCATGAATAGAGCCCGGTGTCTCTGGTGCAACATGACTTGGAACACCACCTGGAAAAGAAAATCTTTTAAATAGTTTTTTTAGCCCTTCTTCATCCATTGTAATTTCCGGATAAATCTCACTATAACTTCCTTCGAGATAAGTGTTAGCTATCATAAAATTACCACCATGACCTGGTCCAGAAATATAAAGCATATTTAAGTCATACTTATTTATAATTCTATCTAAATGTGTATAAATAAAATTTTGACCAGGAACAGTTCCCCAGTGTCCTACAATCTTCTTCTTAATATCACTTTCTTTTAAAGGCCTTTTAAGAAGTGGATTATCAAGTAAATAAAGCTGACATGCTGATATATAATTAACTGCTCTAAAATATCCATCAATTCTCTCTAACTCTGTCATATTAACCTCTTTTCTATTCTGTAACAATTATATCACAACGAAAAGTGGCTATCAATTACAAATGTTTATCTTCTTGGTCTATTATTAAAACCGTTTCTTCCTACTATAACAGATATATCATCTATTTCAAAAGATGTATAATCTTCATCATTTATTTGAACCTTATAACTACCCTTTGCAAGTTTTTCAGAACTATATACAATTGATGAAAAATTCTTTGTTGGCTCGTAACTCATTACTTCTTCATCATTAGAGTTCAATATTTTAATCACAGAACCAGAACTATAAGTTTTAGAAAAGTTAATTAGTACTCCGTACCTTCTTTATTGCCATCATTATAACGAAATCTAAATCATTATACTTTTGCTCATTAGTCTTACCCATTCCAAACCACAAGGTTCCAATGTTTAATGATGTAAGATAAAGATCAAGTTGTTCTCAAATATAACCAATATTTTGAAGATAATTATCTTTCTTTTCACTATAAAACAAAATACAGTATTCTTCCCCTCTTTTACAATTAGTTTCTTCACCTTTTACTATTTTGATATTCACTTTTATAGATTTATCAAGAGGTTCAAAAAGAAAAAAATGTTTTTTAATACTTTCAAGTTCATTAGTGGCAATTTTTTCATCGCCTGTATTTCTAAATAAATGAAAAGATTTTCTCTTATAAATCATATCATACAAATTCATTATTCAAACTCCACGCTTAAAACTTCATATTCTAAGTCTTCAATTATACTCTTTATATTAGAAAATGATAATTCATCTTTGCTATAAATATGTACAGTTTTATTCTCTAAATCTATTTTTACTTTTTTGGCTCTACCAACGCCTATAAGAGCATTTTTACCCTTTGTACACAACCTTCACAAACCAACTTCACCTACTTTAATAGTATATTCATTCATTTTATTAAACATATTAACACCTCACCAATTAACTAAATCCAGATATATATTAGCATCTATTTTAAAAATATTTAAATTATTTTCATAGTTATTATCTTCTTATGTGCATAAATTATACAAAAAAACTGTTGATTAAAAATTTATCAACAGTTAAATATTGGAATGATTTTTATTTACTTGGCTCATAAACAGTGCCAGCGAACCATATTTCTCCACTTTCTTTATCTCTTATAAGAAACATAAATGGTTTATCAAAAGTTAAATCTATTGTTTCTACTGGTACATCAAATTCATAATCATAGAAAGAAAATCCTTCATCAATTGGATAAACATCTTTACTTATAACAGGAGCAATAAGTCCTTCGTTAGAAAATTCAATGCTTGCCTTATGATTTACAGAAGAAATACTAGCGTTTTCACTAGAAGTAAGTGAAGATAATTCTGCTTTTGTATTATCAAAAACATTTTCTATACCAAGTTTTTTCAAATCACCTGTCAAGTTTATTTGATAATCAAAGCTAAATATTGGAATATAAGCTTTTACTTCAGTTATTTTACCTTGAATAAAGTTTGCTGGTTTTATTTCTTTCATACCAGAAATAATTTTATTTAAACTATCTGCTGTACTATTAGCTACAAATTCCTTCAAGGTTTTACTAGTAGGCATTATACCAACATATTCTAATGCTACACCATTATATACGTCTAAATCCTTAGAAAAAGCCTTAACTTCAGTATCTGTATAGATTGAAAAGTCAGTTGATGATGAGTACTTTCCGTAATTTTGACTAAGTTCTTCTACAAAGTTATTTACAAATCCTTGAATATCTGATGCTGTTCCAGAAGATTGCATTTTAGATAACCAACTAGTATAATCAGCCTCTACTGTTTTAAATATATTGTCTCTACCTAGATCACTAATAATATCATAATTATTTATAACTGCACCCATTTCTAAAACTTTGGCATCAATACTATTATTGAATTTAATTGTCTTTGTAGGAACATTATGAATTGCTGGAACTTCAGTGCTATACTTCTCATGCTTAAAATCAGCTTTCCAAGCTTGTGATACAATATCACGAGCTATTTTATTATCATCAGGTTGAATTCTTTTTACCCAATTCATATCAATTCCTAAAGCATTTACAAGTGCAAAAGAAGAAGATTTCACATCAGTATCACTGATTATATTATCGATTTTATCGAGTATTTTTTCTTTTACAGAGCTATTTAATTTACTAGCACTCTCAAATGAGTCATATGCTAAACTCGCATCATATGTACTTAATTTAGTAACATAATCATCTTTAATACTATTTTTATAAGAATCTTTAGCAAACATAATATTTGCGAATGACATTCTATTACTATTTGCATATCTTTTTACTTCATAATTTCCTAAAACTGCATCTATTTGTCTTTTTGTATTTCCACTGGTGCTGTCACTAAGCATTTTTAATGCATATTTTACTGAAAGTGGACTATAAATTTTATTTATTTCCTTGTTTTCAAATTTTAAAAATTGTAAATCAAAGTTTTCTAATGAATTTCCATCCAACTCATAAGGTGAAGTATAATTGATAGGTTCATTTGGATTAGGATCGTTAGAATTATTACCATTATTGTTACTATTGTTATTAGACTTGCCATCACAGAAGAAAATAACCGCACAAACTACACTAGCTATAATTAAAAGTGCTATTGCAACTGCTATTATAACTTTTAACTTATTATCATTTTTCTTTTCAATAATAATCACTTCTTCACTCTTAGAAACTTCTTCTGGTTGCTTTTCTAACTTTTTTTCATTATCATTTTCCATAACCACACATACCTTCCTATTATTATTTAAACATAATGTACCTATTTTTGCAACTCATATAACTCTTTTTTATATACAAAAAAAGTAACCATGTATTTATAAGTCATGATTACTTTAATATATAAGTTTTAATTTTTAACTTTAGCCAAGTTTGTAGTATAAATATTACCTTGCGTATCTGCAACTTTAAAAAGTACATAATATTCTTTTTCTATATCTAAATCTTTAAATTCTATTGAAAAATCTTTATCCAGTTCTGTTTCAAATCCTGTTATAACTCCAGATGATTCCCAGTTTGTTGTGTAATTGCCATTTGCATCAAATATTTTATATCGCATATTCAAAAGTTGTAAAACTTTCCAATCTTTGAGCTCTATTGACGATTTAGGAGAAACATTAGTGTCAGAATCAGTAATTTCCTTAGCACCAGTTATTTTACCATTTGGGTTCTTAGAATCAACGACAAGTTCCAAATATATTGGAAGCATAGTAAAATCACTAATAAAGTCATCTCCCCAGTTTTGAAGTGTTCCTGGTATTAAATATTTCACATAATCAGTACCTTTGTCTCCTTCTAATGCTGTTACATATATCTCTTCACCATCACTACCAGTAGCTACTAAAGCTTTCTTTGTAATCGTAGTACTTAATGTGTTATTTTCAAGTTTTACATCAGTACCTTTGTATCTTGGCATGTAACATCCATCATCAAGTTTTTCAAATATAACATAACTAGCATCACTATAGTTTGCACTAAGCTCTTCAGGTATTGTAACACTTACAACACCACCTGCACTAGACTGAACTTCAGCATCATCAACATTTCCTGTAAAAATTCTCTTACCAGTAAGTGTTGCCGTGAAATTATCAATAAATTCAGTATAATCACTTGCAAAGTTAAACTTTTTATATAAGTAAATAATATCATTTATTCTTGTTTTATTTTCATAAGGAAAATAAATTGATAATCCATTAGTAGCCCAAATATCTGTCTTTTGATATACAATTAAATCATCTAAAGCGCTCTTAAGAGCATTAACTTTTGTATAGTATTCATCAGGTAATTTATCAATTAAATCATATAAGTCAACTAAATCATAATTTACGGCAGTAGCTTTACCAAATGTTTTTGTGCCACTTCTACTTCTAGATATTTTTGAATAATCTAATTTCAAATTTTGATCCATTATAGAAAACAAGTCATTGAGTCTTTCTTCAAATTGAGCCATTTTATTTAACTTAATCATAGATAATGAAATTCCTCGACCATCAATTTTTTTACTATAATAGTCACTATAAGAATCAATGATGTTTTTACCGATATCTGTAACATTACTATCTTTTTGTATCGTACCTAAAAACGAATAATTCCATCCATTTCCTGGTTCTACTTCTTGAGATGCAATTAAGTAATCTGCATAAGGTGATACTGTAAATGCTACTTCAGCTGATGCCATTAAACAAGCATCAAAGCCTAAAAATTCTAACTTTTTACCATCACTAAATGGACTATGTTCTAAAGCGTCCTTAAGTTCAATTAACGTTAAAGAATCAAGTTTGTTATATTCATCATAACCATAGCCATATATTGGTCCTCCACCATGATCCCAAAGAATTAAACTATATTTTTCTGCCTTATAATTTTTATAAGCATAATTTATAAAATCAACTAAAGTATTAGGATTTCCCATACTAGTTCTTGAATAAGATTCTAATTTTTCAAGACCAGTACTCTTTACTCTATATATAGCATTTTCTTCACTTGATATAACGTCAGTATGCCACTTTTTAGAACCACCTGTATAAATAAGTAAGTTGATATTTTCATCATCGAAATTTGAAGTAAGCATTTCATTTATGTCTGAACTTGCAGCATAATAATTGCTTTCAAGGTCAGATCCAACCATGTAAATCATTATAGTTCGCTTACCATCATATCTGTTGCTATTTAAAAAATATAAAACAACACCCATCACTAAAAGTAAGACACCAAATGCAAGAAAAGTTTTCCCTATTTTTGTTTTTTTACCATTTGCTTTAGGCTTAGGTTTTTCAATATTGGCTTTAATATTTTTAGAGTAAGCACTAAAAACATCTGCTTTTTTCTGCTCAAGCAGTAAAAAATTATCTTGATTTACTTTGGTACCACATTCAGGGCAAAATTTTATATTGTCATTTAATCTAGCACCACAATTATCGCAAAACATAAAATCACCGCCTACCGCTCTATTTTCACTTTAATAATAACACAAAAGAAAAAAAGTGTACACTTGAAAATGAACACTTTTATAAAACTAAGTAAACTTTAACTAACTTTTTTATAATAATGTCTAGTAATAATAAGTCCTAGTATTGATATACCAAATATTGATATTAACTTAATAATATTATCACCAGTACTTGGGTTAGGTGGTATATCATTTTTAGTGTTTATAATAATAATTGTTCCATCATCATCTATCTTTATTTCTTTTGTATATGATTCAAGTTCATCTATTTCATCAACTGTATATTCATAAATACCTTCTAGATTATCCCATGTATAAGTCCAATTATTTTCTTTAGACAAAGTTATAATTTCTTCTTCTACTTTCTCATTATTCTTATAAAGTTGAACTCTTATACTATCTGGAATTGAATCTGTATTTTTCCATATCTTTTTTACAGTTACAGAAACAGGTTTCTTCTGATTATAAAAAGTTGCTATCATAACTTTCTCATCATTTATTATCCCTTTTTCACCATCCATAGTAACGATATAATCACTAGATTCCTCTTCTGATATAAGATATTCAGTATCTACTGGTAAATCATATATAATAATTTTTTCATTATGTTTAAGATTCAACTCTGAAGTACCATTTTTAAAAGTAAGTGTGCTTGTTTCTAAGTAGTTATCACCTAGATATTTATCTATTTTATAATCACCATCATTTACTAACGCTGTTATTTTAAAACTAAATGCTTTGTTATCTTCACCAAAGGTAACAATTTTTTTAATTTCTAGATTGCCTGTTTTAATATCATTTTTAAAAATATAATTATTATTTTCATCATGTGGAATACTAGTAGTTATATTTCCATAATTAACAGATAACGAATATTTTTTATCATCAAGTTTATAATGTAAAGGTGATTCTATTTCCTCAATTATGTACTTATGCCCTGATGGAATGTTTTCAAAAGATACAATACCTGTTAAAGTTGATGTTGAATAAAATTCATTTATATTTGCAAACTTTCTTTCATTATGACATTCACAAGTATCATCATGATAAAGTTTGAATTTAGCAAGTGATAAATTTTTTCCAGTATAACTAGAGATTTTAGTAAATTTAAAATCTGCTAAATATCCAAGAATACTTGGTACTGGAAATTCTATTTCTCTATTTTCAGATAACACATCATTTTCTCTAACTACATATGTAAGTGTTGTCTTGCCATTTGTGTCATATTCTTTTTGTTTTTCAAATCCAATATTTTCATTTTGAAGTCTCACACGATATTTAAGCGTATAACTAAAGAATTCATATTCACCATTTTTAATAGTTGTATATTTTGATTTCTTTAAATCCCATAATATTTTATTATTACTATGACTTGCAGTATTTGTATCATTGTTTAAATATGACAAAGACTCTACAAGATCAGCATCATCATTATATAAACCAACAAACTCGATGTTCTTAATTTTTTCTGAAATATTTATCGGATCTTCAACTACCCAAGTTGCCTCAATTGATTGTTCAAGTTTACTTTTCATTTTTGTAAAAATTTCTTTATATGCATTAAATAATGCTTCTTGATCATTAGTATCATAATAATATCCAGAACCAATTTTATCTTTTAGCCAAGTTTTAAATTCTTCACCACTGTTACCTATTTCATAACCGCCATTTTTATTATACTTATCTAAATTAACATCTATATATGGATCTTTATTGGCATCAATAATTTTTTGATCTGACACACCAATGCCAACCGAAAAAATATTGATACCAGATTCTTTAATTCTGTTTGCAACAGTTTTGGCACGCCTTGCCGCCTCATCGCTGTAGTTAGTTCCTTCACTACACGAATTACCACGAAGTTCATTATAAAAATTTCCAATACTTGAGTTTTTACTATTTGGACTGTAAGGGTCATATCCATTATAACCAGAACCATTTAAATATGTAGTAGGAAATCCATCTGTTAAAAATATTATATATTTGTTTTTAACATTTGAATTTTTAAGCATATCTTCAGCTCTTTTTAACCCTGCTTCCATATTGGTAAATCTTGAATGAGAACTTCCATAACCATTTTCGTACACAATTGAATTAGTCTTGTTTTTCATTTCATTAACAAGCATTAACGCTTTTTGGTCATCATTACACTCTTGAAGTGAAAATATTTCTTGTGAATCAGTATTAAAAGAAACAAACCCAATTTCTCTTTTAGCATTTACACCTTTAGAAAATTCCGCAAAATTTTTAATGAATTTTTCTCCTGAATCTTGTGCAGCTTTTATTCTTACTTCACCACTAGATAGGTTATTAGTAGCCATGGTGTTAGATATATCCATAACTATTACAATAGCAAGATCGGCATCTTTTATAACATCTTCTATTTTGGCTCTCGTTTTTACATTAAGAGTTATATCAAAATAGTTTTCTATACCAGATTCTTCTATCGTCTTACTAACAAATACTCCATCATTTACATTAGCATTTTCTCCACCAACATTTACAACCTGATTATACCCACTTGCTGCTACTGTTATAATGCTCAAATATACTGCCATAATAGTGAAAATTATCCTTTTCAAAATATGTCCCTCCTTAAGGATTAAATAAAATGTTTCTTTAAAAGATTCTTATACATTCTACTAAAGAAATCTTAAGTTTTTTGTAGATAAATGTATTAAAGAAAACACTTTCCATAAAGTATATTCGACACATTATTTAATAATTAAAAAAGATACTAACAACTAGCTAGTATCTACTACATATAAATGCTATATTCTCGAGACTGTAATAGTCTTTTACAACTATGATTAAATCACTTTTTATGTCTATTAACTTATCTATGTCTGAAGCATTTTTTATTTTATCTATTTTATATTTAACTACTTCTCCTAACATATTAGTAAACTCTACTGTATCATCTATGCACAAGTCTTTATACATAGGTATACTATTTTTCTCATTTGTACCAATTATTATAAATGGTTCATGAGAATAACTACATGTTGACTGAATTTTAAGATAAGAGGATAAGCAATCACTCTGAACTGGTAAAGTTAAATTTCCTATTTTAACAATTCCTATGTAATCGTTATCATTTATCTCTAAAGTTGGTAATGATAATTCGTTATCTACTAAATAAATATCATTTGGAATTACATCTTTAATTTTTTCTACTATTTTTGTATTTTCGTTTTCCTTCAAACTTGCATACACATTTATACCAATGAAGGTTATTAAGCATAAAGACAATATTATAGCTGAAGAGAAAAGAAAGACTTTTCTAATTTTCATTTGAGTTTTTCTTATCCTTCAAAACTAGACCTATACTTAATAATACAAGTCCAGAAAGTGATGCTACAAACAAGTACATATATAAGTTAATATTATCACCTGTCCTAGGATTATCTGGTTCATCGCTATTAACTACTGTAAATTTATAATTATTTTCTCTTATTGATACTGTATAGCCTTTTGGAACATTTCTTTCAACAACCTTCCAACTACTTCCATCTTCAAGTGCTACCCAACTATAACTCCAATTGTTATCACTTGATAAAGTTACTTTTTCAATAAATTGACCATCTTTATAAATTTCTATATCTACATTATTTGGTCTATTCCACTTTTTATCTTTCCACACTTTTACAACTGAATAACGAACTTCTTCATATATTGGTTCATAACTTTCAGCTTTTGGGAAAGCTTTTACTTCGTAATTCCAAGTACCATCTTCGTACAACTCTGGTACACTGATAAGTACATTTTCAAATCTTAAAATGTATTTATCTGACGTTATAACAGGTACCTTTACATAATATAAACCTGGAGTCAAATCAGTAAATGAAACTGAATTGTTACTTATAGATTTAATATCATCAGAATCTATTGCATCAGCTTCAATATAAGAATCTAGAGTTTCTTTAACGCTATTCCACTCCTCATCAGTTTTTAAACCATTAAGTTTAATTTTATAACTAGCAAAATTAGAAGTCATTTCAAATTGATAATCTTCTGTAAAATTTGCAATATGGTATAGTTTCACTTCGATATTATTAAACTTTAAGTCATCATAAACAAAGTTTAATGCAAGTGTACCAGTTCTGCTAGTATCTATTTTCTCTTTAGCCTCTGTGGTATTTAAAGCATTTATTTTTACTGGAAACAATAATATTGTAATGATTAACAGTAAAAACATCATTTTCTTTTTCATACTAGATTCCTCCTTTTTTGTTTCCTGAAGGTTTAAACACAACATATATGATTAAACCAAGCAAGATTGGTAAAGCTATCGCTATCGTTACTATAAATCTATCTACTTTATAGGCTTCATATGTAACATATAGTTTCTTCTTATTTACATTTTCTATTCTTTTACCTCTTACCAAAAGCCTATGTGTATTTATACCGTATGGCGTACAAGTAAGAAGTGTAACATAGTCTTCACCTTCAATTATTTCAAGTGATTTGACCTCTTTTGGTTCTATAACTTCAATTTTATCAACTTGATAAGTTAAAGTCTGATTTAATACAGTTATCGTAAATGTATCACCAAGTTCCATCTTGTCCAAATCTGTAAAAAGTCTAGAAGAAGGAAGTCCTCTGTGCGCTGAGATTATACTATGTGTACTTTCTCCTCCAACTGGAAGACTACTTCCTTCCATGTGACCTGCTGCAACATTTAAAACTGCAGAACTTGTTCCATGATAAATTGGTAATTCTACTTTTATTTTTTCAATAGAAACATACCCTATCATTCCATTATCGTTTAAATTAAGAATATCATTATATCCAGTTAATATATTATATTGAGCAAGTGGATAGTCAAGTTTCAATAGTTCTTCATTATATTTTTTAGCTTCTTCAAACATCTTTTTATAGTCATCACTACTAATATTAGAAAATTTCTTCTCATAGTCATCAATAGCTTTCGACTGAACTTTAGAATTCAAATATTGACTAACCATCGGATATAAAAGAATGGATAATCCTACAAAAAATATAATAAGTAAAACTAAAGTAACTTTTTTTCCCCTCATATTACTTCTCCTATGAATTTAAGCAAATACTATATTTCTTCGCTAGCCATTCTCTTATTTGTTACTAGAACAATTGCTGTTCCCATAACTAGTAGTGAACCTAACACTACAAATAATGTAGTACCCATTCCACCAGTTGTTGGTAATTGTGTTCCTGAATTATTTTCAACAGAAACGTTATGATCAACACCTGCTTCTACTAATTGATTATTTTCATTGTAACCAACTTTAATTTCAACTGGCTCAGTAAGTTTATTGTATCCTTCTGGTGCTTCAGTTTCTACTAAATAGTATGTACCATTTTTCATACCATTGAATACTGCATTACCATTTGCGTCTGTAACTAATACTGTAGCATTAGCTATATCCTCAACCCATTCAACTACTTCTACATTACTTGCTACAGAAACTAAAGTTGTATCAGTAGAAGTAATGAAGTTTCCATCTTTATTGATTGCTCTGTAGTATAAAGTTTTGTTACCTTCATTTTTAGTTAATACGAATTTTGCACCACTAAGTAGTGTTTCATTGTTATTAGCATCAATTTTCTTAACTGTAACTTTTGAACTATATACTGGTACTTCAATAGGTGGTGTTGGTACCATTTCTTCAGCATTTTTAGGATTATTACTATATTCTAGTGTAAGTCTATTCTTAGTAGTAGTACTCTTAATAGCTTCTTCTGTTACTTTTGCTTGATAAGTAACTATAACATCTTTTCCAACATATGCTTGGAATTTAGTCATATCAAATTCTAGTACAAATCCATTATTAGCAATTGCTAATGAATATCTACTTGGATCAATTTCATTTCCATCAATAACTACTTTTAGGTTAGCTAGGTTTTCATTAAATAGTAATCCGGCACTCATTGTATCCTTAAGAACATATCTATATTTTATATATCCTTTTGTATTTGGAACTGTTCCTGTTACTGTAAATGTAACGATTTCTCCAACGTCTACATTTGTTTTATCAGCAACTTTATCAATAGTTGGATAACCAGCTTTTACGTTAACTTCTGCAGTTGGAACTGTTGAAGTTAATGAACAAATTGAAGCATTTCCATCTAAAATTTCAGTAGCTCCCTTTGGATAAACTAGGTAGTAACCTAAATCAAGGCCATCAAAAACTAATTTTCCATCTCTAGTGCCTTCTTTAGAATCATCTGCTGCAATATTGTTTCTACTAGCATATTCTAGTGCTGCTTGAGCAAACTCAGCAACGTTTGTTTCAGTAACGTTAATATACTTAACGCTTCCATTAACAATGATTGAACTTAAATTACCTGAATTTGTATCAGTGATGTAACTTTCTCCAAGTCCACCAGTTGCAAAGAATGCTGTCCAATCTGTATCGATTGTATAAGCGACTTTGGCACTGGCCCCTGATCCAGATAATGTCAAATCAAATATCTTGTAAATTTCATAAGTTTTACCTTCTGTTGTTCCGTTTACTGTAATAGTACCATTACCAGCAGCATTAACTGTTAAAGTAAGCATAACTGTTACAATAGCGAATAACATTAGTGACATTATTTTCTTTAAAGTCTTCATTTTCTTTCCTCCATTATTTTATTTATCAGACATGTTTTAACTAATATTTAAAGATCCTAGCTTTCTTTTTTCTTTAGTTTATAAACACATCCTACTACAAACGAAAGTAGCATCATGCTTGCTCCCGTTAGTATATAATTTTCAGAACCCCTTCCGCCAGTTTCTGGCAACACAACTGTTAAAGTGTTTACATTAGTAATTATCCAGTAATTTTCTTCTGCATTACTCTTTTGCACTTTCTTATAGAAATACTGTGGTACTTCAACTTCATCTACAGTGTATTGATATCTACCATCAAGACCTATCCAAGTATATGTCCAATTGTTTACACTTGATAAAGAAACCATTTGATAAGGTACACCATTTCTATAAAGTTGTACTTTTATTTCTCCCGGAATATTTATACTTCCCATGTTTTCCCATCTTTTTTCAACTTTAACATCTACTGGTTTTGTTCTATTTCTAAACAATATATCAGTAATACATGCATTACTTCCTTCAGCATAATACTCAACACTAGCTTTATAATCATTATCTTTAGTAACATTTACTATAACTTTATATACTGTATCATCATAAATAATGTTACCTTGATCTGTTGGTATTACTTCTTTTACAAAGTAAATATATTGTCCTTCTTTATCAAAAACTATTTCGTCAAATAATATATCTTTACCAGAATTAGTTTTAGTTTGAATGATATTGCCATTTTCATCAGTCAAAATGAAAGTAAATATTTGACTAGGAGTGTCACCGTCCATTGTTTTTATGGCTTTAAAACTTACTTTTACTGGTTCTGGTTTCTTTTGGTTATAGAATATTACACTAGATGTTTCATTCTTTTTGATTGCTCCTGTACTATTTGAACTTGTAGTTATATAATCACTTTCTTCTTTTTCCGTTACTTTGTATCTAACATCTGATGGCAATTTTCTAATTACTAGACGTTCATTATGTTTCAACTTAAATTGTGTTTTTTTGTTTTCAAAGTGTACAGTGCCTTCAAAAGACTGATCTAAAGCATCATTTATATATCTTTCCGCTTCATAATTACCATCAATTACATCAGCTTCAATTTCAAAATCAAAGTCTTTGTTTTTATCTCCCCAAGTAACATTTTTTTCTATTTCAATGTCACCAGTTTCAATAGTATTATAAATTTTATTATTCTCTGGAAGGTTTGATATTGTCTCTCCATATGTAACAGTAACGTTATATTCATCATCGCTCTTAATATAGCCACTAGGAGCTTCAATTTCTCTTAAGATATATTTGTGTCCAGATGGTATTTTATCAAAGTTTACAATTCCATTTTCATCAGATATTGCTTCAAGTCTAATCGTTTTTGGATATTTTCTTGAATCGTGAAGATTACAGTTTTCATCATGAACAAGTTCAAATTTTGCTCCACTTAAAGGTCCATTTGTATAATTAGACATTTTATTAAATGACAAGTTCCCTAAATAACCTACTACACTAGGTATTGGAAAATCTATGTATTTATTATCTGATAATACTTCGTTATTTCTTACGACATAAGTAAGTCTAGTTACACCATTTGTTTTGTATATTTTGTTTATATCAAAATCTTCAAGTTCATTTTGTAGTCTTATACGATAATTAAGTTCATATTTATAATAAGTAACATTTCCTTCTTTTCTAGTTGTATAACCAGATTTTTTCAAATCCCAAGTTATTCTGTCGCCACTTTCATCATAACTTGCTGTATTTTGAAAACCTTCTTCTTGATTAATAGAAGGATAGAAATTTGTTTTATCATCATTATATATTCCAACAAACTGTATATTTTTATTGTTGCCAGAAGTATTCATTGGATCTTCTGCAACCCATGTTGCTTCTGAAGATTTCATAATATCTTCAAATATTTTATTGAAAGCATCATTTAATCCAGAAAAATTTGTACTATCATAATAATATCCTGAACCTATACTATTTTTTAGCCAGTTTTTATAACTATTTGCAGAATCTGCACTTCCTATTTCATATGATGTTGAATATCTATCAACAACCGACCATTTTTTCCCCTGAGTTTGATCAACATACTGTTTTATCGTTTGACCACCTATATCAATACCTACAGAATATATTTTAACATTTCCACCACTCTTAATATCAGAAGCCATTTTTCTAGCTCTAATAGCAGCTTCATCACTATAACTTACACCATAAGAACAAGGTCTGTTAGGATCAGTTACACGATCTTTAAATCTAGTACCGCTAGGATCATAAGTATCATAACCAGTATAATCACTCTTTATATAAGTTGTTGGGAATCCATCTGATAAGAATATGATGTATTTGTTTTTAGCACTTGATCCATTTAACATATCTCTTGCCATTTTTAAGCCAGCTTCAATATTAGTAAATCTATCATGTGAATCTGCATAACCATCTGTATTTACAATTTCGTTGGTTTCACTTACCATTTTATTTTTCAAATTATCTCTAGAATTGTTATCAGCAATAGGAGTTAAACCGAAGATGTTATGTGCATTAGTGTTAAATGCAACAAAACCAATTTTTCTAGTTGCATTAACACCTATTGAATTAGCTGCAAATTTATCAAGGAAATTCTTACCTGCTTCCTGTGCTGCAAGTAATCTTGTTTTATCGCCAAATGCATAAGTCATAGTGTTTGAAACATCCATTACAAGTACTACAGATAAATCTGGTTGAGCAAGCATTTCATTTGTTTCTACTGTTAGTTTAATATCAAAGTAGTTTTCAAATTCTGTTTCAGTAATTGTTTTGCTTACTTTAACACCATCTTTTTCTCCAACTGTATTTGTGTCATTTTCTCCACCTTGTTCAACTACTTGTTTAAGTCCTTCTATAACAGATGTGTTAATAGAAGCATATGTTGTAAGTATTGAAGATGCACACGTTAAAATAACCAATATAATAGCAAAAAACTTTTTAAATATCTTCTTCATCCAAAATCCTCCCCAAAAAATTGTTACTTAACTAAGCCAAAGCGACCTACAGGCCAAACTTTGAAAACGACTTTCCCCACTATATCTTCTTGTTTGATACATCCTATTTCTTTATTTCTAGAGTCAACCATTATTTCTCTTTGATCACTAAGGACAAAGTAGGAATCACTAGGAACTTGAAAAGGATACTCTATATCACCTTGAACAGTTTTACCATAAGTATAAGACTCATCAAGTAATACATTATTAACATAGATTTTTCCATCTTCATCTATATTTACCCAATCTTGAGGTGTTGCTATAACTCTTTTAACAAGTATTCTGTTATTATAGTAAAAAGCAACAACATCTGAAGATTTAAATTTATTTTTTTTAACAGCAATCACTATATCTCCATTATTAACAACAGGTGACATTGAAGTACCATATATCTTTAATACTGGAAATACAAGTGTTGCAACAATTGCAGAAATTGCTACTACAATCAAAAGGATGTACACAGTGCTCTTCAAAATCTTTTTATATCTTGATTTATACTTTTCGTTATGTAATTCAGCTTCCAACTCTTTAGTAGAAGGAATTATTATTTCTTCTTTACTTTTCTTATCCGCCATTTTCCAAAACTTCCTTTAATATCTTTATTTTTTTTCTTTCTTTGATTTTGATTTTGTAAGCTTTGCTTTTTCTTTCTCTAATTTTTGAAGAAGTTTTTCTTCTTTTATCTTCATTGCTTCAATACTTTTCAAATAGTCATCAGCACTATCTTGAGCTATTTTAAAAATATCATTAAGTCTAAGAGAGGCTTCAGCAATTGAGCCAGATTCTTTTAGTAATATCTTTCTATCACTAATTATCTTGTCTTTTTTAGCAAGTTCTTCTTCTAAGAAATCTATCTTCCTACTTTGTAAAACCAAAACCTCTAAAAGCTCTTTTCTCGACATTTTTCGCACATTTTTTTGTTCAACCATTACAACCCCCGCCTAACCGTTAACAAATTTCATCTACTTTAGTTTTAGCAAATATTCTCCCTAATAAATAAGAAAGGCTTCTATTATAAATAAAAATTTAAAAAAGTCAATCGTTTTTAAATTTTTTAAGAGAAAAAAGAGAACTTATTCAAAATTCTCTTATTTACACATATATTCTCGATTAAATTTTTTCAAACAAAATTTTCTTTTTTTTTCATAGATATTTTAGAAACTTTATAACCATATTCAGATAATTCTTTTTTATATGTTAAAAATGAATGATCTATACTAAATCCAAGTATTTTTTCAATATCTGCATAAGTTAATACATATTCTTTTTCATTTTTCTCTTTTATATGTTTCCATAACAAATCATACTTACTCATTTAAAACCTCTATTTTTTTAAATCAATTTTAATTTCCTCTATAATATGACCAATATTTCCCTCACCAGCATACCTCGACATGTCAAAAAAATTGTCATTAGAAGAAACCCATGCAAGCTTATTAACTTCTTCTTTCAATGTAACATTTTTATTCAAAATACCATAATATACTTCTAATTCTTTATCCCATTTAATGTAAGATAAATTCATAAAATATACTAACCATACATCATTTTTACTAATTCCAGTTTCTTCAAAAAGTTCACGATAAGCCTCATTAAGACCATCACCATCTTTTTCTATTTTTCCACCGACTAAATTATACATATTTTTATATGGTTCCTTTGTTCTTTTACACATCAAAGTACGTTTCATATCTTTATCAAAGATTACAATTATATTCATCCTTTTCAAACTACATCACCAAGTAAATTATAACAACGATA
>ERZ780157.980-NODE-980-length-32922-cov-3.511577_pt1 | contig 32922 bp, 43 predicted proteins | sample MGYA00511169_ERZ780157 | MGnify/ENA primary metagenome ERZ780157 (study PRJEB29588, sample SAMEA1965149) | human gut metagenome | biome: human gut; feature: human-associated habitat; material: faeces | place: Denmark | collected 2008/2010 ...
GGAAGAGAAGCCAGTAACCCAAGACTCAGAGAGCGATGAAGAGAAGCCCCCTACAGAGAGCGAACGGGAATCACCCGACGAGAAGAACGAGGCCACAACACCAACACGCTCTCCGGAGGAGGAAACACCTCAGAACCCATCCGATGATGAGCTTCCGCAAGAGAAACCATCTGAATTCAACGCGCCTTCGCTCCCGCCCGTTCCCGCCACATTCACTGTGACCAACGCCTCGCCTCTCTTTCCCGCCATCCTTCGCTCCCTTCTCGCCGCCGTCGACGCCAACGCCTGCTGGTCCGACACGCTCTCCGTGGTCCGAGCGGCATCCCAACTCTTCCACCACGACGTGAGTGTGATGTGCGTGGTGGCCACCCACATTCTCGCGCTCGTCGCCACCACCACACTGGACGACGAGTCTCACGTGCTCGCGTGTTTGAAGGAGCTGACGGCAGACAACCTGGTGCTAGCGCGCGGCGTGAGCGATACCTGCGTGAACGCTGTTATATCCGCAGTGAAGGAGAAGAATGGCATGTGCTGTGGACAGTGTGTCGATGTCGTGCAAGCGCTATATCAGGACTGGGGCGACGACTCGTTCGTTGCCGATTTGGCCGCTGTTTACCTCCATGCCTTCTCCAGTGAAACTCCAACGAAACCCCTGTCTGAAGAGAACAAAGTGTTCGATCAAACGCTGTTGAAGAAATCCGTGGCCAGTGTCGGCTGTCTCCAGCCGCGCCACCGACGCGTGTTCGTGGGCACGACGGGTCTGAATGTGGCGATGGTCGTTGCGCAGCTGGAGCCAGAGACGGAAGAAGACGTGGCGACGGCGGTGAGTGTGGTTGCGCTGTTGTATGACAACGGAGAGAAGGAGAAGATGGTGGACGTGGCTGTGCACGTGTGTGCGGCTCTCAGAAAGCAGGCGAGCGGCGAGGGCGTGGAGAGGATGAAGACGCTGGTGCTCGCCGTGGCGACGGAGCAGGCGAAGGAGATGAAGAGCGTGCTGTCGAGGATGAAGAAGAGTGAGGTGAAGTTTGTTCAGGAGCTGCTGAGGAAGGCGATTGAGGAGAAGAAGAGCGAGGCGAAGAAGAGCAAGCGGAGAGCGGCGCACACACCCATCCGACTGGACGCGAATCGCTTCAAGTGATCTCTTTGTTGAACACAGGGTTGAACTATTTGCGGCTTGTTGAACAAACACGGACTAGAAACTACCCTTGTACTGCTCCAGCGCCTTCGCATAGTCGCAAATGGGCTGTCGGTTCTCCTTCTTCACCTCCTTCAAGTGCTCCAAAAAGTCCGTGTACACGTCCTTGTTGATCACGTTATGCACTCGCCAGCTCTCCTCGTACTCGTCCGCGTACACCGATCTACGCCTCACGCACTCCCCACACCCCCACGGCTTGTGCGGGATGTCGAAGCCGAAGCCCACCGTCAGCACCGCGAACACGTAGCCTCGGTGCTCTAACTCGTCAATAAACTGCACCTTGTTGTATCCATAGTTGATGAAGTGCTCGCTGTACATCGGACTGCTCGCCGTGCGACGCATCACCACGTACGGTTCCATGATCGCGTACGGAATGCAGAGAAGGGTTTGCACGGGGCGTTGCTCGCGCCACCACGCCGCGTCGACGAAACGCTTCGAGTGAGCAAGATCTCCCGCCACTTACGTGCGTCGGCAGGAACGCGTTGGCGATCTGACAGACCTGCTTGTGCATGCACGCTAACAACTCCGTTTTCGACGACGGTAACTCCCCTTTTAACTGAGCGAAGCAGTCGGGCTGCGTCTTGCAGATCTCGCGCACTTTCGGCGTGAACTGAAAGGCGGGAAGCACGAAGGCGACGCGGTCGGCGTTGGCGGTGGCGGTGTCGATGCGCTGGAGACCCTCGTACAACCGGACTAGCCATGAGAGTTGGCGGGAAAAGGGACAGGAGGGCCAGAGGTCCATATCGAGATTGACGAAGTGAGATGTGCAGATGTTGTTGATGGCGAGGCGGCGAAGGGTGTTGATAGGGTAGATGGGGTTTTTGAGCGGGTCGCACTCGGTCACATTACGATTCAATTCCGAGTGCTATGTTATGAAATGGGAGGAACGCGTACCCAGTGGGGCTTGTACACACAGTTGTCCTTCGGGGAGAGCGGGCTGCGGTCGTCCACGAGGTAGAGCACAATGCGGATGCCATGGCCATCGAGAGAAGAAAGGAATGCTTCGACGGACGGAATCTCGGACCACAGCGTGAAAATGGATATCGAAATCGGACTACGCGTGACTCACAGACGCATCCCACACCCCGTCCATCGCTGGCGCATCTGAGGGAAGAAATGAAGCCGGTTCACTCTGTGCATAAAACCAAACAGCAAGCAATCACGAAGTGTGCGTCGTAATCGAGTAATCAGGAGTGCCCTCGTGAAGGACTAGGTTGGACTGAACAAAAACGCGTACACTCCGTCGCCTTGTATTCCGAGAATTGCTTCGTCTCGGAATCCCAGGCAATCTCGTAATGCTGCTGGCAGTACTCGTACAGCGCCGGATTCGGATTGCATTCACGGAAAACAGCAGGGTGATCCTTGATGTACTGCACGAGGGCTATCCATTGAGGAGGGACAGCGCGACTCACGTGAAGCATCCTTCTCCTCTTTCCGCAACGACTGCGTCTGCTGCACGTCGCTTTCCACTTCTGCTCATCAGTTACCGCGATAAACGGCATACCGCTCGTGTTACTGAAGTACGCAATATTCACAGTCCTCCCTTCGCTCGAAATGCTTCGGATCGTGCCCAAAAGATAGTTGGTTGAGAATATTGCAAAAAGGCAGAGAGAGCTACACTTTGACAACCCCGCCTGACTCCTACAAAAACAATACCGATTTGAACCCCGGAACAGCCATTGAGCGGAAAGCGTAAATGACAAAGCGAAGGATAAACACGAATGAAATGCGAACAAACACAACCGTCATCTATAGGGCAATTCCCTTGTTCTCCATCTCGTATAGAATCGAGTGCGCCGGGTGCCACATCTCCAGCAAGCAATCCTCCCCCACCGAAGCCAAGCTCCATTCGTCCTATCCATCAAACCAACATTTCCCTCCCACATTCGGATTCCACGTGACGTCGTTCACCGCCGCCTTGTGGCCTCCATGGATGAACAGCAGCTCCTCCGGAGCGTCGGGGTCTTCATCCTGCGTTCTCGTCGCTCCCACCTAATCATGACCCTTCCCTCGAAAACGCGTTCCTTGCTCAAATCCCATATGTAGACACGACGGTCCACACTGTGAGACTCCAACACGCACGCACTGAACGGATTCCAACTCAATCCCGTGACGGAGTCCAAATGACCCATCAGTGAATGCAACGGCTTTCCCGGATTTCGCTGATCCCAGAGCGCAATCGTGTGGTCCTTCGACGCTGTGGCGAACAAGTACCGCTCCACGGGGTTGAACGATATGGCGTTCACTTCTCGCGAGTGCGCTTGGAAAAAGAAGGCGCTGTGCGCCTCGCGGAGGTCGTAGAAGAACACATTGCAATCATCACCGCAGGCGGCGAGCGTGTTGCTGTCGTGGGGGTGCCATGCAACGCCCTATCCATGAGAAAGGATAGGAAACAGCAACATTCACATTTCCTTTCTGTTCTGCGAATTCTCGCGTGGGCTGCACATTCGAAGGCGTTGTCGCCGACATGATGTCCCACACACAGACGGAGCGATCGTTACTGCCCGATGCAAGATACTCCTTGCGGATCATCGACCAATCGAGAGCGTGGCAGACGGCCTTGTGCGAGCGAAGCGTGTATTGCGGATGCGCGTCCGTGTTAAACGGAGACGATGGGTGTCGTGCGAGATCAAACAGAAACACACTGCCCGTGGCGTCAGTCGTCGCGATCAGATCGGAGACTTGAGGACAGGAACGCATTCTACTGTTGAGAAGATGGGCAACGCGAACTTCACAATCTCTCCAGGACTGTACACGCGATACACTGTGCTAAACCGCCCATCCACGCCATTTGTTTTGGTCTTGGCTACATGCTCATTTCAGCACAGATAACGCTACTCAGTCCCTCTTCGTCAAAGTTCTTCAAATCGACCTCGACGCGGGGATCGGGCACCTGCATGGACATTTGAATGATACAGTCATTTTGACAGTTTGGAGAAGTAGAGGACACGTAGAACCGCTCAATCGAGTAATCCTTCTTTGCTTCCCTATTTTCAACCGTATTTGGAGAGTACTACCGTTGGGTTCCAGCAATCCACTGAACGTTCCTGCAGTTGTACTCCAACTCTCGCAATTGCAGATAATCATAGCTATGATTCATGCAGAGCGTGCAACCCCTAACAGATAAGGAGAATACTGAATCCATTCTGCGTAATCCTGTTTGACCTTATCCACAGGAGGCAGAGTCTGATCAAGCAACCCGATTACTAACAGTCATGGAAGGGTTAATGTGAATACCTTGCTCAATCTCGGCCATCCCTTCTTGCTCGCGAGATAAATGAGGAGCGTACCGATAACGATATGCGCCCTTGTCCGTATTCATTTCATTCTCATTTTCTTGACCCATGAAGGGGATTTCGATGCTATGGAATTCACTATTGAACTGGCTGCAATAGGGTATTCACACAACTCTGTTTGCATGACTTCGTGTTTGATGACCACTCGCTTGCGATAACGAATCCACAATCGGATAGTACAGACAGCAAAAACTCATTTCCCTGACTATGAACTCCATTCCCACAAAACCCCGATTAACCCTCCCATTCATCCTATCATCTCTCCGTCCTTTAATCTCGCCAAATTCACTCCCTTTCCATCATTCCCTGCGACCCCACAATCCCAACTATTCCGGCATCACGGCATTCCTTTGTCAACTCGTATTTCATTCTCTTCCCACGCAAGGAGCATTCTGACTCTGGTTTGAGATAAGACTAGGATGAAGTTGGATGAGCTGCGTAATAACAAAGTCGTGGAGGATGAGACAACCCGTTTCATCCGAAACGCTCTTGAATGCAAGTTGCGTGTATCTCGCTCTTTTTCTATGCGTTTGATGGCTTAGGGTGACAAGGAGGCCTATGACATCATAAAGAAGCTGCTGACGAATCCTCAGGACACGGAAGCAGTGATATCGATGTCTGCGAGTATCGGCCATTGCATTAACCTGATTTGCAACAACGTCGAGCAGTTCTTCGATCTGGTGTCGATCGTTTTGCACATCCCCTTTCACGGCAATTACGAAATCGCGGTTGCTCTCACCGACTTTTCAAAGGCGCTTGCCTCCATCAGCAGTAGCTTCAACAAGCTGATTTTCAACATGCTGTTTCGAGAGATGATGGAGCTGGCTGTTCCAAATCACCCCGTGGAAGCGGAAAAGGTGCTAGGTGAGACAGTGGCGAGTGTGCTCACGATTAGATGAGCAGCTGCGATCCAAGTTGCTCCAGCTCATCCACGCAACGATCCAAGCCATTCTCCGCATTTCGCCGCTGAGCGGTCAGGTGTGTTTGACATGCTACAAGGAAAACTTCCCGTTCATCACGAAAGAGACCTATTTGCACAGACACGCCGTTTCGCAGTTGCTCCGCCTTCTTTCGTACGCGCCCGTGCTTCGGGAGCGCGGATTGACTCTCCTCGTGGAGAAGCTCATTTCCATCGACGTACTTCCATTAGTCTCGCTGTAACCATCAGGTTGAAATCCTTGTGGACGACAACGACGACGATAGCACTGGCGATGCGCAATCTGAGGTACGCCTCGTCGTCTGTTGTGAAGGATAGGACGGACTGTCGGAAAAGCTCGACGAACTCCTGCTCCTCGTGTTCGAGTACATCGACACGCAGATTCAGGAGAATGCGGACAATGCGAAGATCCTCTTCCGCATTCTCCAGAAGGTGTTCGAGAAGAGCATCATGCTCACGCACCGCAGCAAATACACGCAATTCCTCCTTTTCTACATCTGCCATTTCGATCCCTCCTTCGTCGAGCGGTACCTCTTTGCCACTCCATTCACCCTAGTTTCGTTGGCAGACTGGTCGACTGGTACTGCTCCGAAGAGGCGCCGACCATCACGCGTCAGACCTGTTCGGCGTACTGCGCGTCCTTCATCTGCCGCGCCAACTTCGTGAGCGTCGACATCATTCGCAGCGTGCTGTACTTCTCTCTCACCTGGATCAACAAGTACATCGACATGTACGTTCAGTGATCCATGATCATAATCATAGCTACGAGACGCAAGAAAACCCGCTGAACCCCGGCGACCCGGGTCACATTGTGTTCTACTCGCATATGCAGGCAGTGTGTTACATTCTGTGCTTCACCAGCAAACGCTTCGAGGACAGCAACAGCGTGGGGTTCCTGCGCAAGTGGGACTGGACGCGCATTCTGAACAGCCCGCTGGACCCGCTGCGCGTGGGCGACGAGGGCGGTGATCATGACTAGTACTGTATCCGGTCGATCGCGAGCGAGTTCATGCGAGTGTGTCGACGCCTGTGTCTGCTGAACGTGAGCGTGCTGAACAGTGATTATGCGCAATACCTGATCACTGCACAGATGAGTGAGCATGCCGACCACGGTGGAATCTGGGTGGGAGTGTGATGGGTAGATGGTGCGCACCGGTTTGAGATCGGGAGCGGATACAACCCGCTGGATTCGTTCTTCCCCTTCGACCCGTACCTGCTGCAGGCGAGCTCCAAGTATATCACGCCGCTGTACGTGAACTGGTCGGATGTAGTATGCGAGGAGGAGGAGAGCGAGGATGAGGATGAAGATGATGATTCCGACGAATTGGAGCTTTCGGATTCCGCGTCCTCGCTGAGCATGTCGATCGAGTCGCACGGCTCGTTGGAGTCGTCCACGCCCATCACAGTGCCCAAGAAACCGCGGGAAAAGAAGGGTGGCAAGGAGGAGGCCCACAGGCAGCGAGCGCTGTCCGTGTCGATGTTTTACGAGGAGGGGTCGATCGAGGTGCAGGAGACGCACGCTTTTGAGAGCAATCCGTTGTCGTACAATGATACTGAGGAGGAGGACGACAAGGACTTCCAGAAGCTGAGCTTTACGAGGACGAGAAAGATGAGTGACGCGGGTGGCTGGTAACTTTATTCCTTTCGTTTGTTTGTTGGGACCCCCTCTTTTGGTGTTGTCGTCTATTCAAATCGTTCCCATTCAAACTTGAGGAGAATGGGCAGGCATTCATCCATTTCTAGAAATACATGCTTGAAGAAGATGCTCGAGTATTACTGCTTCAAGCGCGAGCGAGACTATGTGAAAGGTGGCGCCCGGGTCTTTCGATATGACGTCTAGTCGTACTGGAAACGCTAGAGAAACTGAGTCTAGTCGTTCGGGAAGATACAACGGAGTGGACGCGTTTGGAGTTCTTTTCGGCATACACGGGAGTACTCGTTGTTGTTCGACAGTCACTCTATAGGTTGCATCGATCCTTGACGCTACGAATCCAAATCCGGCTGTGAGGGCTTTTCAGGAAATCGTGATGCTTCTCGTTTGCTTTTATCGTAGAAAAAGCACATAGAGAACGACGACTCCTTTGAGGAGTATAGCGCAATGGTTAACGTGTTGAGACTGGTGAGTCTGATCAGGAACAACCAATGCAGCTACGCGATGCGGCTACTCGTAGACGCGCTTCCGCCTTCCCGTTTCCTTTGGTAACGTGTGTGATGTGTAGAATTCACTTCCTTGGCTCTGAACGACATAATCGATAAACTCAAAGACTGCTTCGACGACGACGACAACTACGTTGACGCCCACATCTCCCTTCTCTTGAAATCGCCCAGCGTCCTTTCCCTCATCACCACCGTGTGCTCCTTCATCACAAAAACGGAAGTCTCTCTCCTCGGAGTCCCAACCCTCACCGATCCTACACATCCCGTGATGAACGATGAAACTCCCGCGCTCACCAACGAAACCACCCTTTTGCCCTCCGAAACCTCTCTGACCTTCAACGAGTCGAGCATCGCTGACGAACCATCGAATCTGAACGAGCCGAAGGCGCCCGTGAGCATTACCAACATCACCCGAGCGCTCACCCGACGAAAGCTGAACGAGGCGCACGAGAGCGCGAAGGAGGTGGCTGGCGGGAAAGCGTGTTGAGGAGTAGATTTCGTTCTCTTCGGATTCTGAGTCTGACGACGGCGAGAAGGAGCGAGACGCGATTCGAGAGGCGGCAAGGAAGTGAAGATTGTTGTGGGAGTTTAGAGTTAGGAGAGAGACGATTGCGATTAAGGTGAAGAAGACGAAGCAGCAGACGCGCCGCCGCTGGACGTTGGAGGAGGACGAGCTTTTGATTTATGGAGTGCAGAAGTGGGGCGTGGGCAACTGGAGCCAGATTCGTAGCAGCATGCACATCACTGGACGGAGTAATGTGAACCTGAAGGACCGATGGAGAACGCTGAAGAACCAGGGTCGTGTGACGGACTAATGCACTTGTTTCACTAGACGGAGTAATGCACTTGTTTCACTACAAACACGCAATGTAAACAGCTTCACAATCAGGAGACCTACCGCCACGATAACGAAAATGAGGACCATGTCCATGCAGAACTTGTCTCCGCCTCGGGTCTTCTGCAGCGTGGAGTGCATTTTCTGCTGCACCTTCTGCATGTGCTCGTTTGTCCGATCCACCGTCGTTTCGACTTCGTCCAACATATTATTTTGCTTCGCGATTTCGTCGCCCATGCCCTCGGCCATTCCCTGCAAATCATCAATTCCAGAACTGATCATCTCCAGAATCTGGTCCACCTCCTGCTGGTTCTTTTCAATCTGCACCAGGCCCTGCTGCTGGGACTCCGTCAGGTCCGGACCTCCTCCCACAGCCATTTCCACTTCGCCGAACAGCTCCTTCTTCTTCTCCTGCGTGCCCTGCTCGGCCTCAGGCTTCTTAACCTCAAACGAGGTTGTTTCGGCAAAACCAATTGTCGTGTCGAGCGTCATCGCCTTCTGTCCCTCCTCGCTCTTTTCCTGCACCTGCTTAATCTGGGCCTGGATGGCCGCAAGCGCGTCCAAGCGATCTTTCAGCTCTTCAGGGGACAGCTTTCTCTACGACCATTAGGCTTCAACGCACAAAAGCGGTCCTACGATGCGCTTTTTTTTGTCCTTTTCATATTTCTCCTTCAGCTTCTCGTAGTTGCCAGCGATATCCTTCAACTTCTTAAACACAGACGCGTTCACCTCGATCACCTTCCTGCGATTCGCACCACGCTCGGTCAGCTCATTTCGCTTTTCGATCAGCTACGACATCAGACTCCAAGCCGTTTTCCGCCCTACGTCCTTCACTTCAGAAATCTGATTCAAAATCTTCGACTGCAGCGCCTGGAATCCCTTTTCGTCTTCTTCAACAGTCACGCCCTCGGGAATGTCCAAATGGAGGTCTTCTTGCATAAATCGCAATCGGTCGAGCAGGGTTCCAACTTCCTTTTCCATTGCACTCTATCGGTTATGCCGTTTTTGCCTATGATGCTGTCCAAGATTTGTCGGTTCCCGCGGGAATTCTCCAATGTGAGAGTGCTCACGGAAACGAGGCGAGAAGAGAGTATGAGAATGTGGAGGAGTGTATAAGGGCTAAGGTGATACAATTTGGCTTCGACTTGATGATTGCGAGTCTTCGGAGCATCGTGGTGGGCATAACGATTTGTGTTTTCTCTTGCTGTGGGACCAGTGTTCAAACGAAGTATGACTCCCGATGTGGTTAAGGAACAAAGAGGGGAACGAGGTTTAGAAAGCAACTGTCGGAGACAATCAGAGACATCTACTCGTGAGAGAAGGAGGGAGGGAACACTGTTCATTGTAACGTCATCCTTGTAGACGAACGCGAGCATCATATCCACATTGACAAGGTTGGGAATATCTATTCATCACATTACGCTTCTCTACTATTACTCTCAACAACGATGTGATGCGGGTCAATGAACGCACCCAGCGCCCCATTCGTGAGTGAAGTGAGTTTGGGCAGATCTACTCAATCACGTTATCCAACAAGAAACACTCCGCATGATCAGCGTGCTTTCGTCATGGTCTTTGAAGGAGAATGCAGCGTAGTCCAGTCCAATGGATTCCAACTCCGGCAAGTCTATTCAATCACCCACACGAATCGCCCTCACTCTCAAACACAACGCGAGTGCAGCAGGAGAACGCACAGGCACCAAACTTCAGACACTTGAGCGAAGGCAGGTCTGTTCATCATCCAAGAAGCCACACAACAACTCCTCAACTCCAGCGACGCGAAAAAGAAGCTGTTGCAGCCCTCCATCACGCCTCTAATATCAATTACCTCCAACGCCTCCACGTCTTCGATCTCACACATAGAAAACTCCTTGAAGGAACCACTTCCGACCCTCCACTCTCTCAACCTCCGACAGTGCTTCAAATAGAACTCACCTCCACTCATCCCACTCACGAAGCTATCAGAGCCCACCAACACACTCACCAACTCCTCCAACCCAGTCAACCTCAATACAGTCACATGCCGAAAGCACCCGTTTCCAACGACAACCGATCGGAGAAGCGGCATCACACTCAGATCCAGTACGCCCCACTCCTCTCCATTGCAGCAGGCATCGCTAACTACCCACTCCTCAATGTGGTTGTGAAGCGGCTCCACTTCCGAACTCATCACAACTCGCGTCTCCAACTGCCTGTCATCCAGCCACTTGCCCCTGTACACCACATCTCCCTTTCGGTCATACTGAACACCGCGGCCCCATCTGGACCCATCACACCAGCATCCTTCATACTCAATTTGGGATATATCACTGTAGTAATGGACTCCATAGCACACATTCAGTTCCCCAACCCGAAAGCCCTCATACACCTTCTGGTTATTTCTGTCGTACAGTACACCCCAACCACACGGTTTGTTCTTCAGTACAGTACCTTCCCAACGATCTCCTTCACTACTCAAATCTACAATCTGATTGTACTCTCATCCACTTAGATCCACTCCTTCCACCTCCAGCAACTCTCTTCTATCAACAGCCACCGCTATCAAGCCACTCACGCCTTTCTCTATCAATATGTTATTCCCCTTATCCTCTAGACCATTCTTGTAGGCAAGTTTACCCTTCTCGCTCTTCACTAGCAATAGCGCTTTCCTTTCGTCAAAATCCATGCTATTTGCGCTACTCATTCATCAGCTATTCGAATCGTATAAGAGTTCCAACAAACAAATCAAACACTGTAAAACGCGTCACGAAACGCCACATACTTACACAAATCATCCTTCTTCAACGATGGCTTCACTGTCTTCAGCGCCCTCAACACCACTTCCTCTCTCACTCCACCACTCTCTCTCACTCCATCACTCTCTCTCACTCCACTCTCTCTCACTCCACCACTCTCTCTCACTCCACCACTCTCCTCTCTCAAACACATATACACACTCTCTCGACACACATTCTCGATATCCGCGCCAGAGAAACCATCACTCAACTCACTCCACCTCAATACATCGCCCTCCAATCCATACTTCTTCTTGTACACACTGAATATCGACTCGCGACCCTTCGCGTCGGGCGGCGGAATGTAACTAACTCTCAACACTCACAACATCACTCACATCAACTTGTCGAAACGACCAGGACGCAACAAAGCGTCGTCAATCATCTCGGGACGGTTCGTCGCCCCAACCACCAACACACCCCCAACACACTCCACGCCATCCATCTCCGTCAGAAACGTCGCCATCACACGCGACTGTACCACGTCGTCGCCTCCACTCACACTTCGCTTACACACCAACGCGTCGATCTCGTCCAGAAACACGATCGACGGTGCCGCCGCTCGAGCACGCGCGAACAGTGACCGAATTCGGTACTATTTCTCAACACACACAACCACACACACCTCAGACTCGCCCACGTACGGCGAGAAGATCTGCGACGTGTTCATCGTCCAGAACGACGTGTGCGCCTCACTCGCCAACGCGCGCGCCAACGTCGTCTTCGCACAACCCGGCGGACCGTACAACAGAATCCCGTGGGGAGCCCCCAACCCGAAACGACGGAACTCACTCTCGTACTTCATCGGCCACTCCACACAACGCCTCAACTCGCTCTTCACCTCTTCCATCCCTCCAATCTCATCCCAACTTATCCCACTCACACTCTCTTCGCTCTTCATCACGGTCGGCGTCACGCTCTCCAACACACCCAACACATCCCTCACACACAACTCGCCCTTCACACGCTCACTCGCACACTTCCACACAAACAACTCCAAATCAGCGCCACTGAATCCACGCGTCAAATACGACAACGCCTCCACACACAACCCATCATCCAATCCACACACACGCCAGTAGTAACGCAGGATCGCCATTCGCTCAACACGCGTCGGCGCTCGCAACTCGAACTCCTTGTCGAAACGACCCGCGCGACGCAACGCCTCGTCCAACAGGTACGAATGCACTGACGTCGCGATCACCAACACGCGAGTCGTCTTACGAAGTCCATCCATGCTCGTCAACAACTGTGACACCACCTCGCTGTTCTCACGATCCACCTCGTCGCGCTTCGCACACATCTCGTCCACACTCTCCAACACGATCACAGACACGTGTAACGCCGACGTCTCTGCGAACTCGCTCGCGCGCGCGAACACCTCTTCACATCACACGCAACACTCACCCAACACCACTCAACTTCTTCGCGCGATTCTCGCCCTGCAGCGACGTCGCACACACGCGCTGTGTCAACAGGTGAATGTACGGCGCACACGCACTCACAGCCAGGTCGATCTAACTCACAACTCCACCACAACACTCACCACGCGCGTCTTACCAACACCATGGTCGCCACACAACAGAATCCCGCGGAACACGCCCACGTCGAACGAACGCATCGTCTCCTCGAACTTGCGGTGGTACAGGATCGACGTCACGATCGCGTGGAAGCACGTCTCCAGACCAGGCAGTGGACAGCGGATCGAGTGGAGGTTGGCGGGAAGGGGTTTCAGTTCGCCAGTCGGCGCGTCGCTCGTCTCCACCGTCTGTAACAGAAGGGTGGTGTCGACAGTGCACATGACGACAGACGCGTGGGGCGAGGATCTGTGAGTGAGAGGAGAGAGCGAGGGAGACGAGACGAGGCGGTAGGAGTGTGAGGCGAGGAGGAATGAACCGTCGAGGAGGAGAGGACATCCGTGGAGGAACTGGGCGAGACGTCTGTTGAAGAGAGGCGAGTGTTGGTTGAGAGTGGTTTGTAGAGAGAGTCGAAGTGCGACTGGGGGATTGGTGAGAGGGGTGATGGAGACAGAGATGAAGTGTTGTGAAGGGAAGGAATGGTCGTCGTTGTAGAAGGAGGAGGGATAGAGGAGGAGGGAGTGTGACTGTGAATTGGATTCCCAGAGTACAGCGACGAAGGTGTTGTTCTAGAATGGAGATGGGTGTATAGAGATACTTGTTGTCGAAAGAGCGCAGGCGTTCCGTTATTGAGTTGTCGTTGTTTCATGATATGAGAGGGAACGAAGCACTTTCCGAAAGTGTGAATGGAAGCGTGTTTGAAGAGTTGGGCGTTGTAGAGGCTGGTATCGTCGTTCTGTTCCATGCGTGAATTGTATGGGAGTTATAGGTCACGATGGAGAGAAATGCGGAAACAAACAAGCAATCACTGACAGATTTCCCTGTAGAGATTGATATAGTTCTGAACATCCGTCGAAATGGAAAAATCCGTGGTCAGTCGCAGCGGAGGATCACTCATCCCGCTGCTCAGACATCTCCGCCGTGCCACCTCCCAGTTCACTGTCTGCTCCACCTCCCACTCTCCAGCGACCAACGTCTTGCACATATCGAAGAACAGCATCCTCGTAACGTACGCATCAGTCGCGGCGTAGTACCTTTGTCCGTCCGTTAGGGGCCTTGCATCCCAAATGGAGCACTGCTCTCGTTTGTCCAACGGCCTTCCGTCATAGAGCTCCACGTACAATGACAATCGCAATGGCGCGCTGCAGCCCAGCGCCTCCGCGAGAACATCAATATCAACCACGTTCGTTATGGATCGAAGTGCGGGCAGTGTGGGGAAGGCGACAGCCATTTCGCTCGCATCGCCTGATACGCTCTTGAACACGTGGATGATGTGTCGGTTGTGGACGATGGACTCCCACAAGGAATTCAGCTCGGCGGCAATGGACTCGTTCTTCATCCACTCGGGGTAGATTAGCCAGCTAGAGGGTACTCCCAGCCACTCAACAATACGCCTTTTCATCCGTAGCAAGCTGGATTAGGGACAAGTTTCGGAAGTAATTGAAGCCGCTCGCTTCTGTGTCCCACCCCAACGCGCGCACGTTTTTCAATTCCTTGACCATGGCTTTGAACTCGTCCAGATTCGACACGACGGTGATGGGGAACCCATCAGGGAGTTGAAACGCGTTCGGAGGCGCTTGCAGCTCTTTATCCCTCTTCTGGCGATTCGACAACTGATCACGCGTGGGTTGGCATTCCTTGAACAGATGAGTCGAGAAGGTGGAATCGAACCGCTTCACCAACTATCCATGAAATGAGAATTCAATGCGCACTTCGTAGTCGCTTCCGTACATATGAGCCAAGTCGGCACCCACTGTCTTTGCTTCGCTCTCCGACATGGGCAAATCCGTCAATCGAGCGAAGAAGGAGTCAGAATTCATCTTCAGTGAATCCTGCTTCAGGTGCGACATCACATAATCAATGAACACAGTGTGGAGCTGCTTGTAGACGGGAGAGTCGGGAGAGAGAGCGAGATACTCCTCTACTGATCATTCGCTTCGAGAAGAATGAACCCTTCGTTATTGCCTTCTTGTGGAGATACTTCTTGCACAGATACTCCACTTTGGCGTCGATATAGTTGTGGACACGCAGCAAGGATCGTTCAACAGAAGGACTCTACGCCTCACCGTTGGGTGCATGGAATACGTCGTTTGCTCCACAGAAACGCGCGATCAGGTCAAAGTGAACACTTGACAGGAGAGCGTTGTCTTTCAGATATTGAATGGCGCAATCAACGCCGCCCTTGTTGCGAAGGGAAGAATACGAAATCATCCCGTGGAGATACTCCGTGGGGTGCTCCTTGATCCATTCCGGCGTTCCGACCACACCGTACGGATGCGTATACCTGCAGTTATACCCATCGGCGCAAAAACCCTTGGTAAACCTACAGGGTGAGTAGATGTCACGAGCACCACAGTGAACACGTGGATATAGTTTGCCGCCGACGCCTGGGTTCTCTTCGACGCTCCATAATAAATAGTGAGGCGAAGCCCCACTGAAAGCGCGTTCAGTAGTCCCTCCGCTCTTGCTGTTTGGCGTTCACGTGAGCCGGAATAGTAGAAAGGAAAAGAGGAGGTCACTCGTCCTGAATGATGCGAGTCCTCTGTCCGTCCTCTCGCCCACCAAGTACTCCACCACGTGCATTTCTTCCATTGAGTCGAATCGGAGTGAGAGAATGGAAGACGGATTCTCCGCTCTTCATAACGATGAACCACTGAACGTTTCGTCGTTCCAGAAAACGTAGGTTCTTTTGCTTCTGGCTGATTCTCCAGAAGTCGGTAATAAAGAAATGTCTGCTGAAGGTGAAATTGCTGTTGAGACCGAGAAGAAGGAGGTAGTTGCTGAAGCTCAGCCCGAGAAGAAGGTGGAGGGTATCTTGTTGCGCAGCACGAATAACGGGTAGAGCCTGCTTCCGGATTGCACAAGCTCCAGTCTGCTTGGTCCTTCTGGTAATCGTTTTGGTTGGCTGTGAGCGCGTAGGTATGATAAGAAACTCCCTCGTGGTCAGCAAGTGTATTGTGGTTTATCGTGCTGGTTGACGACGTAGCGTGAACTACACCGAGAACCTTAAGAGAATTGGTACATTTGACACGGTTGAAGATTTCTGGAGGTAGATTCGCTCCCGCCGCGCCGTCTCACGCCGTAGATATTACATTCACATGAAGCGTCCCTCTGCTCTGGACAAGGACTGCAACTACTATATGTTCAGAGAGCAGCTGGTTCCTGCCTGGGAGGTAGTGGAATCGTGCTTCGCTAACGGTGCAGACGTTCCCTAACGGTGGATGCTGGATTCTGAAGGTGAAGAGGACTTCGGGCGTGTTGGGCAAGCTGTGGCAGGATCTTGTTCGTGTCGTGACTCTTCGTGACGCGTAGGTGTTCGCTGCTATCGGCGAGGCCTTCGAGGACCCGAACGTGGTGGGCGTGATGATGGCGCGCCGCAACAAGGAGGACATGATCAGCGTGTGGAACAGCGCGAACAGCTCGTTCTCCAGCATCGGTGACAAGCTGCGCGAGATCCTCGGACTGGACCCCTCGACCATTGTGGAATACAAGATGCACAAGCAGAGTCTTGTCGACGGTTCCACTTTCCGCAACGCGCAGGCTTACGTGTTCGCCGCCAAACCTGAAGAGACTGCTCCCGTGACTGAAGAGAAGAAGGAGAGCGCATAAAGAATTGTATTTGGTTTGTTTGTTCTGGAAGGAAGCTTTCTTTCTGTAGGTGCTTGCACTCGCATCCACAGCGCTGTGGCGTTCCGTTCTTCATCCGCCCTCCCATCCCAAGAATTGGAACGCACGGCATGCTGCGTCATTTCTTGTAATCGAGATGACCCGAGTGATTCCCAACAAGCCCTTCTACACCGCAATCGCGTGCCTGATCCTGTGGGTTCTTTCTTCCCTGTTCGTGGTGATTCCAGTTCATGTGTCGAACACGCTCTTGTCCGTAACTCTCGTCTATATCGGCTCTTATATTTCCGTGTTTACAAAGAAGGTGGCGAGTGAGAGGGTCTGCATCACGGTGTAGGAGGACCAAATGAACAAGAACGACGCGGCCATGTTCCCTGTCATGGCGTCTGGTGCTCTCTTTTCGCTGTATATCGCGTTCAAGTACTTCAATGAGAATGTCGTCAAGGAGCTGATCTTCATCTACCTCGTGGTCGTTGCTGCGGCTGCCATGGCGGGAGTGATCAACATGGTCTTGGAGAACTATTGGGCGGAAGTGGTCTTTTCGTACTCGCTGACGAAGCCGTTCAAGCTGAGCATCACTGTCCGCAAGTGCGATCTCATCTCCTATCCCCTCGCTTTTGGATTCGCCGCGTGCTACTACTTCAAGGGTTTCTGGGTTGGAAACAACATTCTGGGCATTTGCATCACGATCTTCGTACGTGTTGGCGTTCCTCGTGAGTCGTAGAGCCTCGCCTCCGAGTCCATTGGCTCCTTCAAGACCGGTTGCATTCTTCTCGTTCTTCTATTCGCTGCGCATTACGCATAGGCGGGCCTCTTCATCTACGACATCTTCTGGGTGTTCGGCACGGAGGTTATGGTGAAGGTCGCCACGGGCGTGAAGGGCCCCATCAAGTTCGTGTTCCCGAAGCAGCTTCCCGCTCCCGCCGAATACACGCGCGAGTTCTTCAGCATGCTCGGACTGGGCGATGTGGTGGTTCCCGGGTTCTTCATCGCGTTCCTTCTGTCCTTCGACGCGTACAACGCCCGCAAGGAGGGAGTGAACACGAGCGAGTCGGCGGAGTGGAAGAAGCCGTATTTCAACACGGCTTGCGTGATGTACGCATTGTCGCTGATTGTGACGGTGATCGTGATGCTGTACTTCAAGCATGCTCAGGTGAGTGAGGACATGCGAGTCGTGATGTGTAGCCCGCGCTGCTCTACATCGTGCCTGCCATGTACATTGCTTCCTTTGGAGCCGCCATCTGGAAGAAGCAGGTGAAGGAGTTGTGGAACTACTCCGAGGAGGAGATCAAGACCAAGTATTCCGTGAAGAAGAATGACTGGTGCGTTTGTTCCACAAACAGTCCAAGTTACAATTGGTACATCACACGGTTCAAAAGCTCGGGCGACTGTCTTCCAGGTCCATTTCCATGTCGCAGTAACGGAGGATGTGGTCGCAGATCTCGGTGTAGTCGGGATTGCCCGTGCTGGCAATCTCGGTGATGCGGTCCACACCTCCCAGATCGTTGAACTTCACAAAGAACTGGTTCTCCTGGGTTTTACACTTCTTCTGGATGTGCTTTCCGACCTACGCGTGAATCGCCCCAACCACATCAACCTTCAGGATGCGGTTAATCGAAATCAGAATGCTCTTCTTGAGAAGCGGCTTCGGGTCCTGCTGGAGCATGTGGATGAAGGGACGAAGAATGTCCAATTCGACAATGAACCTGATCTACGAGTCATTGCACTCCTTCAGATTCACCTGCTCCACGTTCCCTCCATTAATCGCATTGCAAATCACAAAAAACGCGTCGTTTTGCAAATAGCTGGAGTTGCCGTTAATCTCGTTCATTGCAAGATTAATGAACCCCATCTTCATCACCATGTTAATCTGCTTCGGCGTTCCCGCCGTCACGTTGCTAATAATCCAGAGAATCTCCTTCTTCCACGATTCAGAGGCTCTCGGGTAAATCTCCGCAATCACGTTCAGCAGTCCGGCGTCCAGCATTCGCTGCGTGTCGTTCTCGTCTCCAGACACGATGTTGCCGGCAATGCGCAATGCCGGGTACTGGATCGAAGGCTTGTTGCACCGGATCAGCATCATCAATTTGTTTGCGTCAATGTACTCGATGACAGTCTTCTTCTGCTCCGGATTGGAATTCGTTAGGAAGGCAAACGCCCAGCAGATGTCTGGCAGGACATTCACGTTGTCCCATTTGAACAGATTCTGAAGGAAGAGGAGATGAGGCTGGATGTAGTCAAACAGCCCGGGAATGCGGTTCTGATTCCGGCACAGATTCGAGAGACACCAAATGCAGTTCTTGAGCACGCTCAGCTTATCGGGGTTTCGCTCCATGACCGCGATGATTTGTGAAAAACCGTCCTGCTCCAGAATCATCTTCCTGTACTCATCAATATCGCCAGCAATGTTTGCCAAAGCCCATACGGCTTGCTCCGCCACTTCAAAGCTGTTGGATTTGAGAAGATGAAGAAGAGGAGGTATAGCGCCACAACGAACCACAAGAGCAGTCTACGGAATGACCAGAAATGCCACAACGAAACGTGTTCCTCCGTTCCAGAAGAAATGTTAGTCAACACCCAAACGGACTCGCCCTGCAATTCAGGAAACGAATCAAACGACAGATATTCTACGAAACGAGGGACAATTCCCGTGTTCACGACCATATCAATAAAGGCGCCGTTATCTTTGTCTAAAGGCACATGCATTAAGCCTACCTTGCGACAGTAGCCGTCTGATTTGCTTGGTACCCATCAGGGCCTTTTCCTTGTCGTTCGAGCAAACGGCCTGAACATACTCGCCGAGCTACACACTAATTGATTCACACGGAACAACTACTTCTGAAATGGCAGCCGTGGATGAGGGAACGGTTGCTTCCCGAGGAGAGCCGGGGTCCACCTTCTATTCATCAGTTTCCGAGCGCAATCTCCACTATCCTCTTCTTGTTGTTGAACTCTTCTCTTCTCCGGCGATTGTTCTCTCTCGCATTTGCTGCCTGGTGCAAGGATATGGGAACCCGCGCTCCGCTCATCTTGATACCATCGTTGATGCTCCCTGCATTCATCTTACGGGATAGTAGAAGAAACAATGAACAGAGTGGCTTATGGAGGGAACATGGTGCTGCAAGGAGGAGCACGTCTTTCCTCATTGTGTGCGATAAGGAGAGGGAATAACGGATCTGATTCAGTTCACTCCGAAAAGGTAGAATCGGACTATAGGAATGGGAATACTACGGTTTTCGGTGTTGAAGAGTGCGAATGGATGGAAATGCACATGGTTAGGTGATCTTTCCTTGGATTGTGGGAGTGTGTTCTCTATGCGAAGCGTCATCTATTCCGATGGATAGCTCTTTGAAAAGCCCTGAGGATGCTGTTCAGTTATCGCTGCCCATCTTGCTAATCAACAATCACTGGTCGTCTCATCTCTTTTGCTTTTTGCGCACAAACAGGCACAGTTTCATGACAGATCCTTCTCCGTCCGATTCGAGGAGCGGATACATATCTGCCATCCTTTCGCAGAGGATCCATGAGCTTCTGACGAGATTATCGTCCGATTCTTCCGATTTTTCTGCAACGGAATTGGAAACTGTCGCTGTAGCACTGTTCTGCTTGATGGAGTAGATTATGGACCAATATGGAGTGATGACAACTGTATTTGTGCTTCACGAAGTCCTTTCGTTGTTACTCTCGGGAAAGGACAAGACAGCATGCAAAGCAGACAAGATGCAACCATTCGTATCAAGCGTTTTCAAAAGGGTGCTGATTATGGTGGATAGCGAATATGTCTTAAAGACGGTAGTGTCTCCTTCCCCTAGTTATGACGTAGGCATTCGAGAAAGTGGAGAAGATGGACAGTCCTCCCTCATACTGTTCATTTCTCGCAAGCATACAGTTGGACGAGCCGTCGAACTGCGCACTTTCTCTGCTTTTGATGAAGGTGCCATGCCAACCCTTTGGAAGCGTTTGTGCAATGGTTTGTTGTTAGTTGTAGGAGATTGCAGAGTACTTGAAGGACGCCATTCCATCTGTCATAACGGAAGGCGACAGCGAGATTCTCAGCGTCTATTTCTGCGATCTCATCGACTTTGTCAAATCGAACGCAGTTCTTCCTCCTTCCTTCTTTCATCTGTAGTCGTTGTGGGACAAGGCAAAGCAGAGCTCTCTCTTGAGGGACCTGCTGGAGCGGGGTCTTCAGAATCATCAGTCGATGGCGAGCGCCTCTTTGCTGTACAACGAAGGCATATCCGATCGTTACACACCGTACAACTTCCCATGGAGTGTGAAACGTAGCGTTCAACCCACATCGCTCCCCATCCGTGATCACTGCAATCTCACGCTTCTCACCGATCTGGGCTGCGTCATCTCCATCAACGAGTCCGTCATGACCTCCGTCCTCCGCTACGTCGTCAAGGACCAGCCCCTCACCACGAAGGGTGTTATGCGCGTGTTGGTGAGAATGGCAAATACCGAGCCGATTTCGGACATCTCTTCCCAACTCCTGCTGTAGCGGTCTTCCGTGCCTCTCACCCGTAGCACGAAGGACATGTTCGACCAGCTCCACATCACCCTCCCCGACGAGTTGCTGATCCAGTCGTGGAACGCGGGCGTGGTGGTGAAGGCGCTTCACGCTGTGGGCTTCGACTTCGCAGGCGTGTTCGATGCGCTCGATGACGATGAGGTCCAAATCGGGGGACCCCACGCGATCTCGTTTCTGAACACGGTGTGGCGCGAGAGCGGGTCGAAGGGCAGTCTCCTTTCTCTGTGCAGCAAGCAGTGGAAGAACTCAGGCAGCGGTCGTGTGAGGGCGTGATGAATAGACGCCCAACTGGCCTTCCTTCGTGCCGTGGTGGAGTGCAAGGAGCTCACGCAGACGCCGTTCAAGCAGTTTGCCTTTGTTGTGCGGGTTGGAATGGAATGTCAGAAATAGGCCGAGAATCCGTCATTCCACATTCCGGCAGAGTGTGTGATCTGGACCTCGGAGGAGGTGGTGGAGGGCGTGTTTCTGCTGATGGAGTCCACACACTTCGACGAGATGAAGACGCTGCTGGCGCCGCTCCTGACGCAGCAGCCCGTGTTCCTGTTGCTGTTGCTACTCTCCTCGTCTTCCTTCTCCTACATGAAACAGTTCGTGACGGAGCAGCTGATCCTTCGCGTGATGTGCGCGCCCATTCCGCAAGACCTGATTCCGCCGCTGAAGTCCGCGGTCGCCGCGCACATGGAGGCGGTGCTGGTGGTGCTGGAGCTGTTCCTGAAGAGTCACGAGACGGTGCCCAACTCGCTCCTGATCAACATCAACCAGTTCGGTCTGCAGGACAGCCTTCTCCATGTACCCCACGACCGTGTGAGTAACCTCTAGAGTCAGGACGCTCTCGTGTTCCACCACGTGTTCGTGAAGAACTACCTCGCCAACTCGCCCGACGCCGCGCGGTTCAGGACGGTCCTCAAGGAGCGTGTGAGCGTGCTGGGGAAGGGCGTGCTAACGAACATGTGCGCGTTCATCCTGGAGAACGGCGAGCTGTTCGAGAAGTCGGGCGACGCGCTGTTCGGGCTGATCCAGCTGATCGACGAGGTGGACAAAGAAGTGGCGATTTCTGGAGAGAAGTCGCGTCAGAACATGAACAAGGTGTTGGAGGACATACTGGCGAAGTACCCCGCAATGCAGACCAGTTGGGACAGCCGGATCACGAAGCAGGCGAGCGACATGGTCGAGGCCGCCATCAAGAATCAGTTGAACGAGGACACCTTCTGCGAGAACGTGCAGACACTTCGCACCAGCACCAACCTGGTGGACGGGTACGTGTTCTCCGCCTTCCTCAAGAAGCTGCTCGCTGTCTTCTCCTCGTACCTGGCGGGCACGAAGACCGACACCTCCGTGGTGCTGAAGTGTTCCGACATCATCGGCATTCTGGTCAAGCACCGCCTTCTCCAGGAGCGCGAGCAGGAGTTCCTCGCCAGTCTGGTGAGCGTCGTGGCCTCCGCGCCCTACGCGGCGCTTGCCATCGTGCTGCCTGCACTCCACAACCAGATCGGCGGCGTGCTGCAGGACTACCCCACGCTGAGCAAGGACTTCTACAGCAACGCCACCGTGCGCGCCGTTCTCGCGAAGTACTCCACCCTGTCCACGCCGGTCATCCAGCCCTCGCTCTCCGACTCCTATCTCTCCAGCTCGCTGCGCGGCGCGAAGAGCGTCGGCGCGTACTCCGAGGTGGGCGGCATCACGCCCTCGCTCTCGCACTTCACCATCAACGTCTCGTACGACGACGCGCTGTCGCCGCTGCTGGCGGACTGTCCTCCGCTGAGCGAGACGCAGTGCGCGGCGGTGAAACGCCTGCTGAACCGCATGGGCGGGAACAACGTGGACACGGTCAGCGAGAAGTTGTTCTCTCTGTTCACGCCGACGCAGATCCCCTCCTTCGTGCAGTTCTTCGTGCAGGACTACGTGTGCTTCCAGAGCATTCACATGGAGACGTATTTGAATCTCGTGCTGATGCGAAACGATGAATCGTTCGTGAGTCTCGTGCTCGATGCGTCGATTCTTTCGGCGCTGCGGCTTCTGAAGGACGATTCGGAGAGCACGCGCAACTCGCTTCGCGCCGTCGGCTCCTTCATCGGCTCCATCACGCTGGCGCGGAACCGCGTGCTACCGCTGCGCAAGCTGAACCTGAGCGCGCTGGTGGAGAAGAGTCGCGAGGAGGGCGCGGTGCACAACACGATCGTGCTGGTGACGTCGATTCTCCTCCAAGCGGACAACAGCATCGTCTTCAGGTCCGTCCGCCAGCCCTGGCTGCGCAGCGTGCTGCGTGTGCTGTGCGTGCTGCACGAGGACCCGAACATCCCCGTGACGGAGAAGAAGCAGTACGTGCCGTGGCTGCTGAGCAAGCTGAACGTGTCGGACGAGGAGTGCGAGGAGCTGAAGGCGGAGGCGCTCAACTCGCTCCACGCGCGCGTCACGCCCGCTCTCTACTCCACGCTCTCCACACCTCTCCCGTCGGAGCGCGTGTTCCCGTCGCCGCAGCTGCAGCGCTCTCTGCCCTCGTCGAGCACGCCTCGCATGCCCGCGTACTACCCGCAGAGCCCCATGCCGCCCAGCAAGGATGACTTCATCTCCTTCCTGTACCAACAGCTCCCCGAGATCCAGCTGAAGCCTGAGTACCACCCGTACGTGCTGCGTCTGAACGAGGTGCTGCCGCGGTACATCCAGGAGTACACGGCGCTCCTCTCTCAGCTCCCGCTCAACGACCCCTACGCGCCGCAAGGAGCGCGGCTAGACCTGTTTCTGCAGCAGGCGCGCGACCAGCTGGAGAAGAGCTGCAGCGAGCTGTCGGCGATCCTGAAGAACTGCGAGGAGAAGGCGGAGTGCAAGGAGCAGTGCGAGAAGGACCACAAGTACCTGATGGAGGTGGAGCGCCTGCTGCACGACTGCACGGTGCACTCCGTGAAGGAGTACGAGAAGGAGCTGAAGACGGTGCAGGGCCGCGTCGCCGCGTACGGGTCGAGTCTGGCGCGCACGGTGCAGCGCAAGCGCAAGAACCACTGCGTGTACTGCGGCATCTGGCGCGACGGGCGCATGACGGGGCTGTTCGACTGCTACAGCGAGAGCAACGTGAAGCTGTTCAAGAGCGAGTACCGCGACGGGTACAAGAACGGCGAGTGCACGACGTACTACCCGTCGGGCGCGGTGAAGGCGGTGATGCACTACGAGCAGGACGTGCTGCAGGGACCCTTCGTGGGCTACCACGAGAACGGGCAGTACTCGGAGATCTGCAAGTACGAGAACGGCGCGCGCGAGGGCTACCACGCGGTGTTCTGGGAGAACGGACAGATCGCGAAGGAGGAGATGGTCGAGAAGGGCAAGCACGTGTACGCGCTGGCGTTCCACCCGAACGGCAACATCAAGGAGTACCACCTCTTCACGAAGAAGGGCTATCTGAAGAGCAGCGTGCAGTTCACGCCGGCGGGCGAGCTGTACTACTGGGGCGCCTTCAAGAACGGCAAGTTCGACGGCAGGTCGCTGCTCTTCTTCCACACGCAGTTCTTTGCGTGCGTAACGTTCGAGGAGGGCAAGCTGGTGGTGGACGGCGAGGTGGTGCCGGCGAAGGAATACAGCATGCGCGAGCTGGAGAAGCAGTTCGCGGCGTCGGGCACGCTGAAGCGCGATCGCATCCACTGGCACCCGATCATCACCAACACGTGTCTGATGCCGCAGCGCAAGCAGGTGGTCGCGTCGTACCACGGCACGAACCACGTGCTGCACTCGGTGGACTTCGAGACGGACTTCGACAAGGTGCGCGAGAGCAGCGGCGACGCGGTGCGCTGGGTGGAGGAGGGCAACGTGGTGGAGCTGTCGGAGCGCGACGTGCAGCGCCGCTCGCTGTACATGTCGTCGATCGAGAACGGCGTGGTGAAGGACTTCACGCTGTTCGGCGACATGGTGGAGATGCGCGAGGTGTCGTACGTGCCGGTGAAGAAGGTCCTGTGCACGACGTACTACCCGTCGGGCCGCAGCGAGGTGCTGCTGAACGACCCTGACAAGTGCCGCAAGAAGAGCGAGGGCGAGATCGTGGACAAGAAGAGAGCGGGACACTGGGTGAAGTACTACAACAACGGAATGAAGATGATGGAGGGCGACATCGTGGACGGGAAGTGGGAGAACGTGGTGAAGTACTTCAATTCGGGAAAGAGAATGGCTGCAAGTGATAGTTGTTGTATTGTTTGTTTCACCATGGTGGGAGTTGTTCTGTGCACGCGTCACCTTCTAGAACCGCAACGAAATGCTGCAGATTTCCGGTCTGAGGTCGGATGGACGCAAGCCGGACGAGATTCGCCGAATCTCCACGGGGCTCGGCACCTTTGACGACTGCGACGGCTCCGCCTATCTGGAGATGGGAAACACGAAGGTGCAGGCTGTGGTGTACTTTCCGTGAGTGGGAGGTATTACGGGTAGATATGGTCCCAGAAACTCTTCGAAGCCGCGCGCAATGAAGCGCACAGACGCAACGGTGTCGTCCACGGTCACCATCTCGCCTTTCGCGACGGTGGAGAGACGGATGGTTTCTCGAAACAGCAAGACAACCGCGGAGTTCTCGCTCGCCATTTCGCGCTGCTTCGAGAACGTCATCATCACTTCCCTGTATCCCCAGTCCGAGATTGCCATTCACTGCACCATTCTCAGCGCCGATGGCGGGGAGTTGTCGTGCTGTCTCAACGCGGCTCTTCTTGCCGTGATTGATGCGGGTATCGCGGTGATCGACTTCCAAGTGTCGATCGAGGTGGGCTACATGGACAACACGGTTATATATGGTTTGGGCGTGTCGCTTCGTTGACTCGTAGATATGAACAAGAACGAGTCAAAACTGAACGGAATCGTGTTCACCATCGCCTATCTTCCGAAGCTGGACCGGTACACGCTGGTGACCATGGACAACAACATCCCCGTCGACTTGTTCGAGGTGACGGTTGGAGTGGTGCATAATGCGTAGGAGATTCTGAAGTCGGGAAAGGAGGGCTGCAAGCGGCTGTACGCCATTCTGAGCGAGGCTGTTCTCGAGAATGCCAAGAGTTTGTATTTTAAAGCGAATGCGTTGTGTGTTTGTTATGTGTGCTTTTCCTGTGGTTTCCACTGATTGGGGATGATCCTGTCCCGTCTTGTTTCTGTTGTGTGCTTTTGATTCTGGCGAAGCATTCCATTCGATCGGTGGATGGATTCACTTCCTCCTTCCCCTCCCCTTTGTGTTCAAATGTGAGGGGTAACCCACCGCGATTCCTCGTGTAGGAATCCCGAAACGCAAATGCGATTCAACTCGTGTTGTGACGTGAAGCGGTGGGAGAGCACGGAAGTGGGTGGATGTTTCGTGTAGTTTCCTCATTCGCTGAGTTTCCTCTGCGTTTGACGATACCACGCGTGTTTGTCTCGTCCATCCTTGTTGCTTCGATTGCCGCAGAGAACCATGGGACTTAGGGAGAGACGACCATCTCGTTGTTGATGGAGTATTCAGATGGTTGGGATGGGATATGGAATGTGCTGCATGGGAAGATTGTGCTGGAGCGGAATCGGGGATGTTGTTGTTGATGAATGGGTGTGTTTTGTATCTCCGTTTTGAACATTAGGGAGGATGGAGTGCTGAGATTCGGGAGGAGTGTGACTTTGGGTGATGCCTATTGCTGAATGGGAATGGATGCGAGCGTACTTGACGGTTTCAAGAGTCGTATTAGGAAGGGGAGTTGTATTGCGTTATGGTGCTGCTTCACGATGAAAGAAGCGGCATTGAGGATCATTCCGGTTATCCATTTCCGAAGCTGTTTTCTGTGAATCCAGGATTGTTATGAGTTGTTGTAATGGAGAAGAGTCTCGTATCGTTGGATTGGAGAGAGATGTGAAGATGGAGGGAATTGTCATGTTCCACTTTTCATTGTTCTGTTGGAGAGAATGGCGAGAATGAGAAGTGGAGCGACTATCGATGCAGTTTGAAGGGGGTGGCAGAAGGGGGAATCCACGTCGCTGGGAGAGTTCGTGTTCCCCCTGATATGTTGTGTTTCCCCGTGGTGAGACGGTTGCTCCAAATCCTGGCGATTTCGGACTCACCAGTCATTTCTTTTTTGAAGTGTGTGCTCGTTGTGGTGATGGAAGTGTGAATGTTCTCATCATTAGTGTGGAAGCGGTTCTAGTGAACGAGCCCTTCCACTGTCATTGCAGAAGGGATAAGTCAGTGAACTCACCGCTACTGTGTGATGATATTGGTGATGAAGTTTGGTTTTGCGAGCCAGAGAGCGTTCTACTCCCTCAACCGGGAGGGAGCTTCTTCTCCAATATCAGTGGATATCTCCTTTTCTGTTGAAATGCAACAAGGGTGTTGCGTTCTTGTACGACTCCAAAGCCTTCGTGGTTTTGAAGGCGACTTTAAAGGTGTTGTTTTCATCACTACGCATTACGATACAACACCAACACTTACTCTTCATCGAAAGAGAAAGCCTCGCAGGCTCTCACAACCTCCTCCTCAATCGCTATTGCAGCGGCGACGAGGATACAGAGGATAATAGACAAAAGCACGAGCAAGAACTCCATTTCCATATCAACCTCCTGTAAGTATCATCTATTGATATCACTGTGTAGAAAGAAGCATATGGTGATGAAGTCAATTCATGATTCAAGGCGTGACAAACAAACAGAGAGCAAGGCGTTTCACGGAATAGAAGGGACTCTCGTTTGGGGCTGAGAAGTGCTGGAGATGTTGGCAGCAGCTATTCCTTCATGAGGGAGACGGCACATGGAAGACCTGAAGAGTAAGAGTGACTGATGGGAACTCATACGGTTAGGAATCACACTGAAGCGGTATACGAAAGCATAACGTTAACTGCCTGCGTGGGGGACGCAGACGGTTGTCAGAATGCGTGTAGCGTTTCGATATGCTCTTCTGTTGGTAGTTGTCGTACTACATTACTGTTTTTTGAACCACTCTCTCTTGTCAACTCAGGAGGCGAAGCCATTCCTTTCAAATTGACAGGGTGGAGTCATGAGATGAGCTCGTTGAACTCTTGCTTCACGTGTATCAATAAGACAACTCGAATATCCATCTAGGGAGGGACTTCTGATGGCATTACCCATCACTCGTTTCTGACAACAAAAAAGTCAACAACGAAACACTCTCAATCTCACCTCATTCAAAACACTCCAATCACGCCCTTCTCGCAACCCATAATGAATGATTCCTCTCAGAATTCGCCCCTTAAATAATATAGCCCAGCGAAACTGCCGTGTACGTTGAGCCGAGAGAAGGTTAGCATCTCCCTCGATAAGGACGAGAAAAGGGATTATCCCTTCCATTCACATGAGGTTAACGTTTTGTTCTTCGGAACATATAACCATTTTTTAACCAAACAACCCCTAACGCACAAAAGTCTTTATTCCTCCGCATAGCCCATGAACACGCGCGATATCTCCTTTTTCCGCGCATCGTACGAGAACTTGTTCTCCTTGAACAGCGGACTGTCGAGGAAGGACGTCACGCCCGAAATGCCCATCTGCTGCACCTTCTCCTCCAGCTCGCGAACCGGAATCGTGATCGTGATCGTGCCCTGGTAGTCCTCCGTGCTGTTCAGCTGCAGCGCCAGCATCTTCTCCCTCACGAGCTCCGTCAGCTGGTACAGGATCAGGCCGAAGTTGTCCTCGGGACGCACGATGTACGACCGGAAGGTCTTCCGCAGCGCCATCTTCACGGCGTGCTTCTGCGAGTTGATGAAGCTCTCCAGCATGGTGGCGATCGCCACGTCCACATCGTCGTCATTCACGTGGTCCCTACACATCACGCGCTCTCCCACCCATCACCGCAAGTGCATGCGCGCGTGCGCCTCCGCCATACGGATGATGCTCTCGATGTGTCTCACCGCCACCGGAATGCCGCCCGCGTGAAGACTCTCGCGACGCAGGTCCGCGTAGCTACTTGTCACACCACACCCACACACTCACATCTTGGCGATCTTGTCCTCGTCCACGTTGTCCAGAATCGGGTGGCAGTTCAGCTTCGCGTACAGAATGTACTTCTTCAGCAGGTCCTGGTTGATCAGCTGGATCGTCGGGTACTCCGGCGAAAACTCCACCGTGTGCGCCGTCTTCACCTCCTCCAGACGGTGCTCCATCTGCTTCGGGTTGCACGCCACGTGGTTCGCCACCACGAACTCTACTAGTCAAAAACACCCCCGATTTCCACTGGCGAGACGCTCGTCCTCCACCGGGTCGACGCGGTCCTGCAGCACGCACAGAATGTCAAATCGCTGGATGATGGGGTCCGTCAGCTCCACGTTCTCCGCAAAGGTTTTCGTCGCGTCGTATCTGCCCGTGCGAGGGTTGGCGGCGGCGATCACGGCACAGCGCGCCTGCAGCGTCGTCACGATGCCCGCTTTGCTGATGGAGATCGACTGCTGCTCCATCGCCTCGTGGATCGACACGCGGTCCGCGTCGTTCATCTTGTCAAACTCATCAATCATGCACACGCCGCGATCCGCCAGCACCAGCGCGCCGCCCTCCAGCGTCCACTCCGACGTCACAGGGTCACGGTGGACGGCAGCGGTCAGACCGACAGCAGATGCACCCTTGCCCGTGGTGTATCTGCACTTCACACACGACGACGAAGCCTACACAGCGCGAGGCGACGTGCGCTCGGCGTACTTGAGGAACTGGGACTTCGCCGTACCGGGGTCTCCCATCAACAGCACGTTGATGTCTCCACGAATGCGATGCTTCGCGTTCACCTTCTCTCTACGCGTCACGACAACACATTGCACCTACTGTCCGCCGAACAGCGACATCGCGATTGCCATCTTCACGTCGTCGTGTCCGAAGATGAACGGCGCGATCGAGCACATCAGACGACGGTCGAAGTTGCGGTCCGCCGCCAGACGACGAATCTGCCCATCACACGCCGCACACACTCCCACCTCGTCGATGTCCTCTTGCGAGAGCACCTGGTTCCCCATCACGTCCTTGCGCAGCGTCATGTTGTTCGCCTCGATCACCGTCGAGAACACAGGGAAGCCGTTCGTCGCGTTCAGCACCGTGTCGTAGTTGCTCGTGTAGCGACCCGTCAGGTCCACCTCGTCGCCGGGACGCGCGCAGTCGATCAGATCCGCCGTCAGAATCACCTCCTACACCTCAATCACCATCCCTTCCCCCACCTTGCTGCGTGGAATGCGACCCGCTGGCACCGTGCCGGGTGACTCCTGGATCGTCATCTTCTGGTAGTTGCGGTACACCGTGCGCTCGCTGTAGAACTGCAGCCCGTCCTTGCGCTGGCAGAACACGCACATCTCCGGCTTCACCTCGCGGTCGCCCGTCTGCTTGATGCCGTCCGTGATCTGGTTGCAGTAGCGGCACTTGAACGCGAGGTACACCATCTGCGGGAACACGCCCGTGCGTCGCGTGACCACGCCCTGCGTGCGAATCATCTTGCCGAGGTTGGTGCTGCGCAGGTCGCGGATCTTGTCGAGGATGGACACGTCACGCAGACGCACGTAAATGTCGGAGTGGATTTGGTTGTACGACGGAAACTCCTCCAGCACGACGATCTTCGCTGCCTAGGGCTGAGCGGGAGCAGGGGGGGGGCACCTCGTTGAAGTACTCGCAGATGATCTCCGGCTTCTTCATCAGCCAGTCACTGATTTGCGACAAGGAGCCGCCGTATCCAGCGAGATGCAGGAAGCTCACCTCGAAGCTCTGCTCGTTGTTGTTGCACATCATGCGGATCGCGTTCAAGTAGATTGGAGTGCGAGAATCGTCTTCCTGAGCGATTCCCGTGTATGTGCGAAGGAAGGAAGCCAATCTGAGGGTGATCCCGCTCTATCGAACGTACTGGGAAACAATTTCGTTGTGAACCGTCGTTCCATGAAGCGCCTCGCCCAGTTCCTCATCAGGGGCTTGGCCGATCGCTCCCTCCTCCTCCATATTGTCCAAACGGCCTCGCGCAGCCATTTCACCCGCCTGGTTCTCCAAATCCATGTCATCCTCTACGCCATCACCAAATCGGAAACCAGAGTCGAACCGTCCTCGTCCATTTCGTTCCTGAATCGGCGACCTCTCAAGCCGCGATCGCGCTCGTCCATTTCGCGTTCTGCTTCCAAACGCGTTTGCTGGTCCATTCCTTCGGCCTCCTCGTCTTCGTCCGCCAAATCGGCTCTTTCGTACTGGTCCAGCTCAGGAATATTGCGGTAATCGCTAAAAGAGTGAATGGAGTGCTAAAACACGAACTCTTCAATGTTCTCCATAATATCCTCACCTTCCGAGTCCTCTCCCTCCGAAAAGGAGGCAGCAGGAGGGATGTGAACGGTTCCATCCTCATCTCTCGACAAGAAATCGTCGTGTCTTCCGCGCTTTGGCTAGAGAGTGAGAATAGGAAAGGAAGCGTCTCACCATCTCGAATCGCGATTTGGTTTGAAAAAGGCGTGCTTCAAACGGAATTCCGGAAGAGAAGGGTGTTTGGGGTGTGGGATCCCAAGAAGTGGATGTGAGTGGTGGGGTGCTGGAATGGGCTCTCCCAAGGGAGAACGAGAAACGGAAGCGATTGATTTGATAGTGGTGTTGTGGAAGCGTGATGTTGCTATTGGGCAGGGAATATGAGCTGTGTGGAGATGTGAATAGAGATGAAAGGATGAGGGTTGTGCTGCGATTCTTGGTGTCATTTTTGAAATTGATGGCGATTGGGTTGGTTTGAAGGGAGGAATTTGGGGAGGAGAAGTGGTGATTATCTGAGGGTGTGGTTGGATTGGAAAGGATGGAATTGATAAGAATTTGGATGAAGGCGTTGACATGGTGGTAATGAAGGGTTTCGTGTTGAGAGAGGAATGGATGGCTTCTGGCATCATCATGAGTACAATGATTGATTTAATGGAATGAAAGGAGGAAGAATGATAGATGAATTGGCTGTAAGGGTGGAAGTGTGATATTTCTCTTTCTTTTGATGTGGAATGGATAACAGTGAATGGAGAGGCGCTAAAGCCCTATGAGTATAGTATGAGCAGAAAGATCAGTTTCGTTATTGCATTGAGCTCTCCATTCCATTGTGAATGATTAGAGGAGTGGAAAACGTGTATCTACCGTTTTGACAGAAACCGCCCTGTGACGAGCTCAGTTTATACTTCATTCAGAACTCCTTCCTGGTTTTTGTGAATTCATAATCTCAGTTCGCTGAGTTGTGTTGCACCTGCATTGGCATATAAGAGGAGCGTAAAGTGGATAATGGAAATCATGGTTCTGGCTCTTAACTATCTGGTGAGGGTGAAACTCCACTGCTAATTGGTATGCGTGCTCAATAATCGATTGTTGAGTTGGCATGAAGAGTTATTTCCTTTCTCTTTTGTTGCTTTGCGTTGTTCTCAGTGAATCGACGTCTTCTTCTTCGAACTGCGAAGACGGCTTCATGGAGGTTCATTTCTCCAAGGTTTCTGGCGACGCAGTGTGTCAGGTGCGTCTGAGCGATGAATCCATGAAGACTGATGGCCTGGTGCTCGTGGACAAGTTCTGGGCGACTCCCATGGCGTACTGCCTGAATCCTGGTTATTATTACATCGGCTGCAACGCCGCTGCGACTGTGAACGTGAAGTACCTCACCTACAACAAGGATCACGATCTCACTTCATCTCCCTATTATAAGGTGCTCAAGCTCGATATGGTGACCGAGAAGTGGACGACCGTTCCTTCTGGCCACAAGGAGCCCACCTTCGACAAGAGCAAGCCCATCACCGGCAAGCCCGCTTACCCCAAGGACCCCACCACCAAGGGATCTGACTTCACCTGCGATCAGGCTGGTTACCTCAGCTACCTGAACAAGTGGAGTGCGGAGAAGAAGTGCACGTCTCGCGATGTGACCACCGAGGAGTTCAAGCAGCGTCTGGACTACTTCATCGACTCGTGCGAGAAGATCCACGACTGGAACATGCGTGACAAGTACAGAATGGAGTTCACCTTCTACGCCGACTGGCATCCCGACGAGTTCGAGGAGATCACCACCACCAAGCAGAGATACTCTGGTATTCAGACCCCTG
>ERZ780157.981-NODE-981-length-32919-cov-35.654698_pt1 | contig 32919 bp, 34 predicted proteins | sample MGYA00511169_ERZ780157 | MGnify/ENA primary metagenome ERZ780157 (study PRJEB29588, sample SAMEA1965149) | human gut metagenome | biome: human gut; feature: human-associated habitat; material: faeces | place: Denmark | collected 2008/2010 ...
ATCTCTACATCCTCCGCTCTTATCATCACGACTCTAATATAACACATTTAAACGCGATGTTCAATCATTAATTTTCACAAGGAGAGGAAAAAATAAGACATAAAAAAAACCTCCGTTTTTCAGAGGCTTTTAGAAATGAAAAATATTATGCACGATGATAGGGATGATGACTGATAATAGTTTGTACCCGGTAAATCTGCTCGGCCAAAACAGCGCGCATGAGCATATGCGGCAAAGTCAGCTTTCCGAACGAAAGAAGCAAATCAGCCTTATCCCGGGTTGACGGCAAATGCCCGTCCGCCCCGCCGATAAGAAAACAGACTTCGGAACAACCGTTAAGCATCCACCCCTCTATTTTTGCCGCCAAATCAAGACTGCTCATATTAGCACCGCGCTCATCCAAAACAATCACCTTTGCCGCCGGAGGAATATTATCCTGCAAAAAACGCGCCTCATCTTCCTGATTGGCATTGTCTTTTTCCTTAATCATTACATCCCAGGAAGAACGTTTGACATACTCTCCGATAATCTCCGCTTCGGGAGAACCGCGCTTACATTTGCCGATGGCCAGAATTGTTGCTTTCATGACTTTACCCTTTCTCTCCGAATGTAAAATTTAGCTGTTATTTTGTCAAGACTATTGACTCTGCCGCCTGATACGCTCATAATCACAATAATTACTTACAATTATAAAATTAATATTATGAAAACAAATTATTACGCACTCATTCAGGAATATTTGCAAAAATGCGAAGAACGCCGCCGCGAAGGAAAAGACATTCCCAAACTGGAACTGACCTATCCGCTTGAAGAAGCCGACGGTTTCGTAACCCCGGAACAAGTTATCCAAGCGCTTTCAGAAATCACCCAAAGTGAAGTCAAAGCAAAAGACATTGTAGACGAGTCAATCCCAATCATGACTAACTTCAGTTTTGATTATCAGCCTTCTCCGGTTCTTTACGTAACATTTTTCAAATACCAAAGCACACAGGGATTTTTCAGAATCCGCAAAGGCAATAACATCATCTGCTTTTATTCGCCTCAGTATCAAAACAGCCCGCACATCGTTGCCGAACGGCGTTCCGTAAAAAACATCATTATCGGCACCCTGATTTTATTCATTCTGGCTGTCTTGTTCCTTGCTGTCGAACGCTTCCTGTTTTAAAAATCAAAAGAACGGAATCCCTGCAAAGATTCCGTTCTTTTTTATTAAATGTTTAGTTGCCGGCTGACCTGATTTGCGCAACCGTGCTCCACATTTTTTCAATATTGTAGAACTCGCGCACTTCCGGCTTAAAAATATGAACAATCACGTCAAAAGCGTCAATCAAAACCCAGTCGGCTTTCGTTTCGCCTTCCATTGTCGACTTATAACCGGCCGCTTTCAGATTTTCATAAATCTTGTCCGCCAGTGAAGCCACATGACGCTGTGACGTACCGCTGGCAATCACCATAAAATTGGCAATGGACGTTTTGCCGCGCAAATCCATAACCACAATATCTTCGGCCTTATTGTCATCTAAAGTCTTACTGACGATATCCAAAATCTTTTCATCATCATTCATTATTTCTGCTTGTTTAACAGCTGCCTTTGCCACAATACCAACTCCTTTAATCCAAAGGTGACCACGTTTTTTTAACCTCAATTTCCTGTTGAGGCTGTTCTTCTTCAAGTTTCTTTCTGTCCCGGGTAACATATTTGCTCACCTCGCGAAGTGCCGGCAGCAACCCGGTTTGCGCAACCGCCGAAATGGCAAAAACTTTTTTCCCGGAAGCTTTTTCCAAAGCCTTAACCTTATCTGCGGTTTCTGCCGCAGTCAGGGTGTCAATCTTGTTCAAAACCACGACTTCCGGCTTCTCCGCCATTTTTTCGCTGTACAAATCAAGCTCCCGGCGAATTGACTTATAAACGGCAACTACATCCTCGGCATTGGCGTCAATCAAATGCAGCAAAGCCGCGCAACGCTCAACATGCTTCAGAAAACGGTCGCCAAGACCGACACCCTCATGCGCCCCTTCAATCAGTCCCGGAATATCAGCAATAACCAGTTCATAATTGTCAACCCACGCTACACCCAAATTCGGATGCAGGGTCGTAAAAGGATAATCAGCGATTTTCGGGCGCGCTTTGGTAACCACGGAAAGAAAAGTCGACTTTCCCGCATTCGGCAAACCAACCAAGCCAACATCGGCAATAACCTTCAATCGCAGCCAGACCCACATTTCCTGTCCCGGCCATCCCGGTTCAGCATAACGCGGTGCCTGATTGACCGCATTTTTAAACTGCATATTTCCCCGGCCGCCGTCGCCGCCTTTGGCAATCATAAACTTCTGCCCCGGTTCCACCATGTCGGCAATAACCGTTTCGCCGTCTTCCGCCACGATTTCCGTTCCGACCGGAACCTTAATGACAATATCCGCTCCCTTGGCGCCGGTCATCTGCGACCCCATGCCGTTCTGCCCCTTCGGCGCTTTAAAATGCTGCTGATAGCGAAAGTCGATTAAGGTATTGAGATTCTCAACGGCTTCAAAATAAACGCTGCCGCCTTTGCCGCCGTCACCACCGTTCGGACCGCCAAATTCAATATACTTTTCCCGGCGAAACGAAACGCAGCCTGCGCCGCCGTCACCGGACTTTATAAATATTTTCGCCTGATCCAGAAATTTCATCTTTTTACCTTAACTTTTGCAAATTGCGGATATTCATCCGGCCTCTTCTGATATAATCACTTTTTACAATAGAAAAAGGGGGTTTTAAAACAGCCCCCTCCTTCCGATTTCATAACGAAAAACTAATTTTCAGAAACAACTGAAACAACAGTCTTGTCACCGGCTTTTTTGCTGAACTCGACTTTGCCTTCGGCTGTTGCAAAAATCGTGTGGTCTTTGCCCATTCCGACATTTTCACCCGGGTGGTACTTTGTACCGCGCTGACGAATAATGATATTTCCCGGAATAACAGCCTGACCGCCGGATTTCTTCAAACCTAAACGGCGTCCGATAGAGTCGCGTCCGTTGTTAGAGCTACCGCCTGATTTCTTATGTGCCATAACTAAATTCTCCTCAAAACCTGATTACTTGCCACAAATATCGGTAATTTTTACCAGCGTAATCTGCTGTCTGTGGCCGTTTTTACGACGATAGTTCTGTCTTCTCTTCTTCTTAAAGACAATAACTTTAGCATCTTTAGCCTGTTTCAGAACAGTGGCCTTAACGGAAGCGCCGCCAACCAGCGGAGTACCGATAACGTCATCCAAAGCCAGAACTTCGTTAAAAATAACTTCTTTACCTTCTTCACCGGCGATTTTTTCAATCTTAACAACATCACCAGATGTCACTTTATATTGTTTTCCGCCTGTTTTAATTACTGCGTACATTTTTATCCATCCAATTATTTTAGATTAAACATAAATCCTTTGTTTGCAATATACATAAGAAATCAGCGCTGTCAACAAGAATCTCTATAAAAAATTCATTAATTTTGCATTTTTTGTATTTTTTTAGTCGTTTAAGCGGCGCCATAATTCCGGTTTCATAAATTTTCCCTGCCAGATTCCCCGTCGCTGTTTTTTGGCTTCTTTTTCCGCGCCGACATAGTCATCAGAGTAGCGGTCATAAGCCACGGCCCAGCCGGCTGATACCATTTCGCGGTTAAGATCCCGCCCGCCGGCGTAACAAACCGATACCTGTCTTTTATAACGGTCGACGCTCAGTTTTTTGCAGTTGACTTTTTTCCCGGCCGTCAACCGGAGCAGATAGTCGCGCGCCTTGATGCCGCAGCGGTAGCCTTTTTTGTCCGCATCATAACAAACCTGATGATACTCAGGCGCGTCAATCCCTTCCAGGCGCATTTCCACGCCGTTGACCACAATGCTGTCCCCGTCAATAACTTTCACCTTCTGCGCTGCCGAAGCGGCACCCGCGGCAAGAAACAAAACCCCGGCGGCAAAAACCCATACTTTATACATACACAAATCTCCCTGCGCCGGATTTTACGCCCAGGCATTTAAAATGTGCTTAATAACCTGAAAAAAAACTTTGTCGTTTTGAAAAGTTTGTCTTATGATAACCACAGTTTATAAACGCATTAAGCAGATAAAAGGAAGTTAAAGTGTCTGTCAGTCTTATGAAAAAATTGCTGTTCGGCGCAGCTGTCGTCGCGCTTTCCGGATGCGGCCTGAGAACCCGCAGCCTACAGGATTTTCTGCGCGACCCCTTTTTGCAGGAAACCCAGGTTGAAAACGCGCACCTGAGACACCCCAGTTCCGTCATCGTCTGCCGTACAAAACAATGTGCCCCGGCCAAGCTGTCCATGAGCCGCGAGTATATCCATAACAGCTTGCTTCATCTGCTGCAAAACAACAACCGCCAAACCGGCATGGTCTGCGAAGCAGATCCTGGCAGCCACACCTGCACGGAAAATTATATTCAGTTGCCGATTACCATCGGCATCGTCCCGGGATATTTCTACATAGATTCCTTTAAATTGACTGATGTCAGCGTTGCCAAAGACAACACCCAGATAAATCTGGTTATCAATTACAACGTCACTTACAACGGCCAAACGCCGGACTGCCTGCCTGCGCAAACCGTTCTTTTTGCCAAAAGCACCTCCAACATCATCATGGAAGACCCGGGCTATATGTGCAAAATGAACGCCATCGGCCAGACATCAATAAAAACAGTTTTCTCCATTGACTATATTGATTTGGACTACGGCTATATCGGCGGCTATTATTCCATCGGCCTTTCCGGCCCGTCTTACGGCGGCGGCACCGGTTATATGCTGCTGCGCCTGCCCAAAGACGCCTATCCGCTGGCGCCGAATATCCGCAGTCCGCGCAAGACGAAAACGCCGAGCAAAGCATTTGACATTCTTGAACAGGAAAACCCCGTTGCCAACAACGTTTATCCCAACACCAACGTCAGCGTCTTCCCGCTTAAGAAATAACCTTTTTCTCCTGATTAAAATCCCGGAAATATCCGGGATTTTTTTTACTATCTGCGGTACTTACGAACATAGCGCGTAAAACTCTTGATATTTTCAATATTTTTTACTACTATCCTATTCTATAAAAAGTTCATTTTTTTATCATTAATAACATAAGTATGGAAACATGGCACAAGCACCGCTTATCTCAATAGTTACCCCGGTCTACAATACAGAAAAATACCTTTCCGAATGCTTGGATAGTATCTTTACTCAGACAATGCCGGATATTGAATTAATCTGCGTTGACGACGGCTCAACGGACAACAGCCTCAACATTCTGAAAGATTATCAGAAAAAACACAAAAACCTCAAAGTAATCAGTCAGAAAAACGGCGGTCCCGGTGTTGCCAGAAACACCGGTATTGATAATGCCACGGGAAAATACATCTGTTTTTGGGACAGCGACGACATATTTGAACCGGACGCCCTTGAAAAACTGTACAACCAGGCGGAAAAGACCAAAGCGGATATCACAATCTGCCGCATGCAGATGTTCAACACCCAGACCGGGCAGATAATTCCGATTCCTCTGAGCATTCGTTCTGACCTGCTTAACGGCAAAAGCATCTTCTCTTACCGGGATGTTCCGCAGCACATTTTCCAGATAAGTGTCGGCTGGGCCGAGGACAAACTCTTCTTAAACAAATTCGTCAAACAACACAATCTGCGCTTTCCGCCGTTTAAATCATCCGAAGACACGGCGTTTACGCTCTCGGCCATTATCAAAGCCGAACGAATTACCTACATTGACGACATTCTCATCAGCTACCGGGTCAAAAATGCCCAGTCGGTTTCAAACAACCGCCACAAATCAAGTTCGGCCTTTTATGAATCTCTGAAAATCATCCGGGATGAAGCGCAAAAAGACGGCATATACAATTTGATAGAACAAAGCTTCATCAACCTTGCGCTCCATTTCTCCCTGTGGCATGTCAACAGCATGCGCGACAAAAAAGTTAAAAAGCAGCTGGCGCATAACCTGAAGCACCAATACTTCATTGAATTCGGCATAAACAAACATTCCAAATCATATTTTTACAATCAGGACGAATATAAGGAATACCTGTTCAAATATCATCCGCACGCCTTCGGCAGGCGCATAAAGCACAATATTCGGAGCTGTGCGGATTTCCTTAAATCGTATTTATTGTTCCCCTGGTACACTTTTAAAATTTATCAGGAAATAGCTAAAAGGAAATAAGCATGTCCAAACAAGCGAAAGTCTCAATTCTCGTCCCTATCTACAATGTTGAAAAATATCTGCATGAATGCATTGACAGTATTCTTAACCAGACATTGCAGGACATTGAAATCATCCTGATAAACGACGGCTCGACGGACAACTCTCCGGCAATCTGTGAAGAATACGCCAAAAAAGACAAGCGCGTCAAAGTCATCAACAAAGCCAATTCCGGCTACGGACACTCAATGAACATGGGGCTGGATACGGCAAGCGGCGAATATATCGGCATTGTGGAATCTGACGACTATATCCGCCCTGATATGTACGAAAAACAATATAAACTGGCAAAAAAACTGAATTTAGATATCCTCAAGGCTGACTTTCGCAAATTCTACGGCGACGGAAACGAGCGAACCTTTGAATATATGCCGGTCGCTGCGCCGCAGTTCTACAACCGCGTCTTAAAAGCCTCAGATGATGTTACCGTTTTCAAGCAGACCAACAATGTCATCTGGACAGGATTGTACAATGCCCGTTTTCTCAAAGAGAACAATATCCGTTTCAACGAAACGCCGGGTGCCTCTTATCAGGACAACGGCTTCTTCTTCCAGACTTATGCCCTGGCCCAAAGAATGTATTTCATTAATGAAGACTTTTACCAACTGCGCCGCGACAATCCCAATTCATCGGTCAAGTCAAAAGCCAAAGTTTTCTGCATGTGTGACGAATACGCTTTTATTCGCCGCTTCATTGACCAAAACAATTTGCACGAATTCGTCGGCATCTACTATGTCCTGATGTATCTGAATTATATGTTCACCTACTACCGCGTGGCCGATGAGTTTAAGCCGATGTTTCTGGAACGCTTCCGTGAAGATTTTCTTTTCGGCCAAAAAACAAAGAACTTGATAAAACGCTTTTCTCCAAAAAAGAATGGGAAAACGTCCGACTTTTATTGAAAAGCACCGAAAGTTTTCACAACAAATATGCTGGCAGCAACGCCCTTGTTGATAAAAAGCCTTCATTATGGAAAAGGCTCAAAAATACCGTAAAGCAGGCTTTTTCAAAAGGAAACGCCGCATCCGACTCAAAAAAAAAGTACTCTAAGGAGGAAATAGAGCGCCTGTATAATTACTATGCCGGCCTCCGCCGGGAGGAATATCCCCAAGCCCTGGCCGCCTGGTATAAAGAACTGTCCGGCAAAGACTTAAATCTTGACGCGCCGGTAACATTTAACGAAAAAATCCAATGGCTGAAACTATACGATTCGACGCCTCTCAAAACCCGTCTTGCCGACAAATACCAGGTCAGAGAATGGATTAAGGAAAAAATCGGCGAAAAATATCTCATTCCGCTTTTGGGCGTCTATGACTCTTTTGATAAAATAGATTTTAGCAAACTGCCTCAACAATTTGTCATCAAATGCAACCACGGTTCCGGCTGGAATATCATTGTCCGGGACAAAAACAAGCTCAATCTCGCCAAAGCCAAAAGAAAAATAGATAATTGGCTGAAAACAGATTATGCCTTTGTCGCCGGGTTTGAATTGCATTATCACAACATCGCGCCCAAAATCATCATTGAAGAATTTGTCACCAACGACAATCAGGCTCTATACGATTACAAATTCTGGTGTTTTAACGGCGAAGTCAAATACATGCAGTTCCGCGATGACTATTCCGCTAACCTGAAAATGGCATTTTATGATTTGGATTGGAAAAAACAAAATTTCTGTTACGACCACCCCTTATATACAAAGGATTTGCCCAAACCGGAAAACTTTGATGACATGGTAAAAATTGCCGCACAGCTCTGCCGGGGATTTGCTTTTGTCTGTGTTGACCTGTACCGCCTCAACAACGGCGATATCAAATTTGGCGAAATGACCTTCACCCGCACATCAGGATTGGGACAATGGAACGACGAAAACATAAACCTGAAGCTCGGAGAGATGATAACACTCCCCGCTCCATCACCCATTCCTTAACTCTTCTTGCTTTTTAACCTCAAAACAAAGCTCCAAAATGATTTGGAGCTTTGTTACTGTCAAGACTTATAACTAAAATATTCCGCTTCCTGATAAATCACAATACGCGCACAGCCGCGGAATAACAACTGCTTATTTCCATAGGCGATAATGCCGTCCGGCTGGGGCAGTTTACCGTTGCGCAGCTGATATTCGCGAATATCAGCCATGCTCATCACTAAACCGTTGTCAAATCTGACGCTCCAGCCATAAGCGGACTTACCGATTTTCAAATAAATCGAGTTACGTTCCGGCGTTGCTTCAAACTCGCCGCCCAAACTTGCCGCACTGTATCGGCCGTAATTGTCAGCCAGGCTTCCGCTGTATCTCTTGGCAATACGTTTCAGATTGTCTTGTAGATTTTTTTTGACGCTCTGCGCTGCCGGAATCACAATTTTAACCACCCCGGCAAAATACAGCAGCGCGCCGTCCGGCCCCGTCAGCAAACCGGAACGCGACCGGTTGAAGTTCAACTCCCGACCATCAAAATTCTGCAAACGCTGCACGGTAAAATCATTTATCATAAGCGCTTTATCACTGTTCAAACCGGAAATAATCTTGCCATCTGCCATGCTCAGCGCATTACCGGGCGTTTCAAAACCGAAATTTTCCTGATCATACAGCCTGAGCGGCAGCATCCCCTGCTGAATAACCTCAGCCACCCGGAAAGACGCCTGCTTCATCGGAACCGTAATTTCCTTAGTATCACGGGGAACTTCCTGCCAAGTGTTTTCAATAAACAGCAAATTCCAGTTTTTCAGCTCGTTTTTCTCATAATCCAAATCATTAAGAACAATAACCCCGTTACGCTCTTCCGCCACAAATTTTTGGATACCGCTCTGCCGGTTAAAATTATATATTTTCTCACCGGCTCCCGGCGATTGCAACGCTTCCTCCGCCGGAACGGAAACCGCCGCGGCAACAGACTGCGCTGCGGCCTGCGAAACAGAAGGTGCTGGCATTTCCTCCGGCACAACCGGAGCTGTCGTTGTTTCCTCTTGCGAAGGAACTGCCGGTACCGTGACATCGGGCACACCCCTCGCCGCTTCCGGCTCATCTTGCGGAACACCTGACACTTCCGGCTCTTCCGCCAAAACTGCCACAGCTTCTTCCGCCACCGGCTGCCATTGCGTTTCAGGTTCAGGCTCAAGCTCAGGTTCTGTTTCCGCTTCCGGCTCAACAACCGGCTCCGCAATCGAAGATACATCTTCCGGTGCTTCACTGCTCTCCGGCGGCAAAACTTCTCCCGCCACACCGTCGGCGCTGACAACAGTTGCCTCGCCTTCCGTCAGCAAATCGTCATCTTGCCACAATCCGGAAAGTTCCTCCGCCTGCGGTTCTTCAGAAATGTCCGGAATTATTTCCGTCGGCAGTTCTGTTATATCTTCCGCCGCAACAACACTCTCAACAAGGGGCACAGTTTCTTCCCGCATTTCCGGCATATCGCCCGCCTCTTCCTCCGGCACTGTTTCCGGCACAAAATCATCGCTGACAAAACGTTCTAATGGCGATTCGTCATCGTCAACATCCAGGCTCACATCATCAACCGCAAGCTCCTCGCCGGTATCTTCCATATCCAAAACTTTTCCCAACAGAGCCTCCGGCGTTTCGTCATCATCATCAGACCAGCCATGCAGAAAACTGGGCGTTTCTTCCTCAGCCGCAACCGGCTCATCCTCTGCCGCAGCTTCCGACGTCACACTTTCCGCAACGCTTTCTTCTGCCGGTTCTGGCAAAGGCACACGCACCGCTTCCGCGGCTGTTTCTGGCATCGGCTCTTCCGGCGCAGCCTCTTCTGTTTCAACATCTTCCGCAACGGCAGCCATATACGGTCCTGCCGTTTCTTCGGCAACTACTGCCGTAACGTCAACCGCCGACGCGGCATTTTCTTCTTCCGGAAGCGCTTCTTCCGTTTGTCCCGCCGCCGGTATATTGTCAACATCCGTAATCACAACGGCCGCCGCATCTATTTCGCCGTTACCGTTATCCTCGCCGAAATTTTCATTCAACACATCTACGCCGACTCCTTGCGGCTTGACATACAGCGGCTTAATTTCCAGCTCGGCATTGCGATGCCCGACAGCCTGCGGCGGAATAGTCAACGCAACACCGTCCGCATCGGCCTGTGCTTCCTCAAACACCAGCTCGGGCAAATCCGGCTTTACAAAAACTTCCGCTTCCGGCGCCGTTTTTTTCTCCTCAATCACAGGAGGGTCATAAACAATCTTCTGCGGAACGGACAACTCAACTTCTCCGGGATTAAGTGCATAATCCGCGGTAACTTCTTCTTTTCCCATCATATCAGCATACTGCTGCGCAGACTGTTCATTTTGGGGCGCCGAGCCCCCTTGTTGCTGATAGTCATCCATTGAGCAATACTCCAAAACGATAATACCTTAAAACAATTATAAGGACACTTTATTAATATGCTTTTAACAAAATCCCGGCTTCGGGCAGAAACCGGGATTTTTATCAAAATAACGAAAAGCGGCGTATAACCGTGCTATAAGGGAATACTGATGAGTACCCTCAAGCCTCCCATCTCGCTGTCCTGCAATTCGATTTTTCCGCCGTGAGATGTAATAACATCCTTGGCAATAGATAACCCCAGACCGACGCCGCCGGTTTCCTTGTTGCGGGAACCTTCCAGACGGTAAAACGCTTTAAACACTTCCTCACGCTTTTCTTTCGGAATACCCGGGCCGTCATCGTCGATTGTCACCTGTAAATTGTTATTGTTGCTTTCCAGCGCCACGGCCACCGTTTTGCCGTAATCAAACGCATTGGAAATAACATTGGTCAAAGCGCGTTTCAAAGCCTGTTCCCGCCCCTGAATGGCGCTCACCTGGTCATTGGTCGAGTAACGGATAAGCGCGTTTTTGTTGCGGAATTTGTTCAGAATACTCAAAATCAACTCATTCATATCAATGAAGATAGATTTTTCCCCGCCTTCACCGCTGACAAAATCAAGATAACCGTCAAGCATTTTCTCCATCTCGGTAATATCCTGAATAAAGTCGTTTTTATCCTCTCCGGCCGGCATCATTTCCGCCTGCAGTTTCATCCGTGTCAGCGGCGTGCGCAAATCATGCGAAACACCTGCCAGCATCTGCGTCCGTTCGCTGATTTGGCGCTGGATTCTCTCTTTCATTTTAATAAACGCCAAACCGGCTTTGCGTACCTCGGAAGACCCATACGGTTTAAAGTCTTTGTTGTCGATACCCTTTCCGAAATCCTCGGAAAAACGCGCCAAATCGGCAATGGAACGAACCTGAATTCTCAGGAACAAAACCGCCACCAGGAACAGCAAAATTGACGTTCCGACCATCCAGGCCAAAAAGCTGAACATCGCCGTGCTGAAAATATTCTTTCCGGCGGTCGTAAACTGATACATTCCTTCCGGCGTATCCACAAAAATCCACAATAAATCGCGCTTGGGACTCATATAAACATTAGTCGCATACTCAGGAAAAGTCTTCTGCAAAGATTCTTCCAAAAATCCGGTAATCATTTTGTTGTTTTTGTTCGCTTTGCTCAAAACAACGTTTTTCTCGTCATTGGAATAATATTTAACCGTTAAATCCCAGTTTTTATAAGCAAGGTTTTCCAGTTCCTTCACCCGGACAGGATCATCTTTTGTACTCTGAATAATAAAGGCCATGTCCGACGTCAGGTTATCGGAAAGCTTTTTGCCCATTCTGGCCCAGTTACCGTCAAAAAAAGCCACAATCAAAACAACCTGTACCACAATCAGCGGTATAAAAATCAACAGCATTGTCCGAAAGAACAACGTCTTCGGCAAAAGCTTCAGCTTCAAATACCTTAAAGTGCTGTCCACTTTTTTTGGAAATTTAACATGCATTATCGTTTCTCCTCTGAATTAACTGCCTTGATAGTAGAATCAAATCAAAATAAATTCCAGTAAAATAAACTAACAAAAGATTACAAAATATTTTCATCTTTTGCGTTTCTCCAAAAATCCCTTTACATTTCCTCGCGCCTCAGCTACAGTAACAAATGCAGACAGGCGTTCTGTCTGTGGTGTCTCAAAACACCTCAACATAAAAATATCCACCTCGGGTGGAGTGTCCCCAATATATTGAATAAGGACGACTGTATGTTGACAGTTTTGAGCTCCACCGCCATAAGGATTTCCCTCTGGCGGTTTTGTTTCATTCAAACAAGGAGCTTTAGAAAAATGAAAAAGAATAAAACCGATTTCTTCAAAAGTCTGGGACTAAAATTGCGCGACTGCCGCCGCAACCGTAATTTTATCTTTGAGGATATGCCAAACATTACCGACCAGTCCCCCTTAAAAGTCATGCTTCTCGAAAGCGGCAAAAAAGAGCTTTATAACTGGTCTGTTTCCGAACTCTGGACTTACCTTGATAAAATGGGATACAACCTCGCTATCGACGCCCTCCCCAAAGAACAAACACCATAACAAACAAGGCTCGCAAACGCGAGCCTTTTCAAACTAATTAGCAATGGGTGGGACAAAGGGCTGTGCTGCACCATAACTTCTGCACATCCCTCCGAACTTTTGAAAGTTTTATTCGGGCAACAACATATACCCCTTCCCCCTGACCGTCTGTAAAAACCGGGGATTTTTGGAATCTTTTTCAATTTTCTTGCGCAGACGGGTTATTTGCACGTCTATGGAGCGCGGACTTTGACCGGCGCCGAGGATTTCCGCCAGTTTCTCGCGGGAAAAGACCTGGCCGTATTTCTGCCCCAAAACGGAGAGGAGCGATTGCTCGACCGGCGTAATATGAATAACCTGTCCTTGTTTGCTTGTCAGTTCTTTGGTCGAAAGATTATAAATGCAAAGCCCGAGATTAAGAATCTCCACAGCTTGCGTTGCCGCTTTCGGCGCCCGCTTCAAAATACTTTTAATCCGTAAAACCAGTTCTTTCGGCTCAAACGGTTTCGGCAGATAATCATCCGCACCGCTTTCCAGCCCGGCAATCCGGTCGCTGGTTTCACCCATTGCCGTCAAGAGAATAACCGGTACGTCATTTTCTTCGCGCAGCTTGCTTAAAAATTCCAGCCCGCTCTCATTCGGCATCATAATATCGACAACCAGCAAATCAAAATCATATTCTTCCAAACGCCGCCGCGCCTCCGCGGCATCTTTCGCCGCTGATACCATAAAGCCACTCTCCCGCAAAAATCTTTGCAGGAGAGAACGCAGTCTGGTATCGTCATCAACGACCAGGAGATGAGATTTTTCTTTTTCCATAAACCCTCGGCACGACTATTTTTTCACGGCCTTTTTAGCAGCTTTGGGAGCGGAAGCCGGCTTTTCGGCCTTTGCGGCTGCTTTTGCAGAAGCGTGTTTTTTCGCCGCCTTTTTCGTCTTTTCCTTAACCGCTTCCTTGACTTTAACCGCGGCATCAATAACCTTGCGGGTCGCGGCTTTCACCTCTGCCTTAATGGCTTTTTCGCCCTCAATGCCTTTAACATAAGCCAAACCGCGGTCAAAATACTGATACCCGGTAATAAATGTCAATACACCGGCAACCCACAGCAAAACTTCTCCGCCGACGGCAAAAACATCACTGGTGCGTCCGAGCAAAATTAAAGACAAAGCCGTCATCTGAAAAGCGGTTTTCCACTTGGCCAAACGCGTCACCGGCATCCCGACATTAACTTCCGCCAAAAATTCCCGCAAACCGGAAACCAAAACCTCGCGGCACAAAATAATCACCACCGGGATATAGCTGATTTTGTGAACCATGCCGTTGGCGACAATAATCAGCAAAGCGGCAACCACCAGCAGCTTGTCGGCAATCGGGTCCAGCAAACGCCCGAAAGCGGAGGTTTCGTTGCGGCTGCGCGCCAGATAACCGTCAAGATAATCGGTAATGGCGGCAATAATAAACAGCACGGCCGTCAAAACCGACCAGGTAATCGAGTTGATATAAATAGATAAAAAGATAACCGGAATCACCACGATTCTGGAAATCGTCAAAATATTAGGAAGATTATACACGAGTTACGCTCCATTTAATAATGTCACTTTTGGTGACATTATATTGCAGATTTTCTAAGTATGGAAGTAATTATAAATTTTTTCCGCCGTTTTTTTGCTGATACCGGCCACCTTTTCAATATCTTTGACGCTTGCCTGAGAAATCTCCTCCACCGAACCGAAAAAGTTCAGCAAATCGCGCTTCCTTCCGGCGCCAATTCCCTCAATCTCGTCCAAGCGCGATTTATAAATGGATTTGCCGCGCCGTTTGCGGTGTGTCCCGATGGCAAAACGGTGCGATTCGTCGCGCAGATTCTGCATATAAAACGCAATCGGCGACTGAAACGGCAGCGAAAAACTCTCCTGCCCCAACTGATGATAAAATTCCTTACCGGCGTTACGGTCCGGCCCCTTGGAAATGGCGATAATATGAATACCGCTCAAATCATAGCCTTTCAAAGCCTCATGCACGGCATGCAGCTGCCCCAAACCGCCGTCCAGCAAAATCACGTCCGGGCGGTTTTCTGCCGTCATCTTGTCAAACCGCCGCGTCAAAACCTCTTTCATCATCGCAAAGTCATCATTGGTGATAGCCGGATTTTTGATGTTAAACGTCCGGTACTGTTTCTTGTCAAAACCCTCCGGCGTTGCCACCACCATGGCGCCGATAGCATAACTTCCCTGAATATGCGAGTTGTCATAAATTTCGATTCGCTGCGGCAGACGTTCCAAACCGAAAATACGCGCCATTTCTTCAAGATTGGCATTGACCGACGCATCCATCGCCAGCTTGCGTTCAATCGACGCCAGCGCGTTCTCAACAGCATTAAGCATCAGTTTGTGCTTGTTACCGCGCTGATAGGTATTAATCCGGCAATGCAGTGCTTCTTCCAAAAACTCCCGATTGGGCAGCGGCTCGGAAACCACAATCTCCCGCGGCGGAATATGGTTGTTATAAAAGCTGCTGAGAAAAGCCTCTAAAATCTCTCCGTCTTCCGCGCCTTCCGCCTGTTTGGGAAAATACGGCACATTACCGCAGTTCTGCCCGCCGCGGATAAAAAAGACCTGAATGCAGACCATGTCGCCTTTGCGCGCCAACGCCACAATATCCGTTGATTTAATATCGGCATACTCAACCATGTTTCCGGCCTGAACATTTGTCAACGCGCGGATTCTGTCGCGATAAACCATTGCCAGCTCATAATCCATATTGTCGCTGGCTCCTTTCATCAGTTTGGAAAGCTCGTCCTGAATTTTGGTGTTTTTGCCCTCCAGAAAATCAACCGCCTCGCACACCAAAGCCCGGTAATCTTCTTTTGAAATCCGTCCGACGCACGGCGCCGAACACCGTTTGATTTGATAAAGCAGACAGGGACGGTCGCGATTGTTAAAAACGCTGTCCCGGCAGGAACGCAGCAAAAAAGCTTTCTGAATAATGTCGAGTACGCTGTTTACCGCACCGATACTGGCAAAGGGGCCGAAATATTTGCTTTTGTCATTGCGTTTGCCGCGATATTTCCGCAGCGACGGATACTCGGATTCGACATCTATCACCAAATGCGGAAAAGTCTTGTCATCTTTCAGCAGAATATTATATTTCGGTTCCAGCTGCTTAATCAGCTCATTTTCCATCAGCAGCGCCTTGGCCTCATTCTCGACGATGATAAACTCCATCCGCCTGATTTCGGACACCATACGCTGCAGCCGGAGCGGCAGCCGGTTGATATGGGAATAATTGACGATTCGCTTTTTGATATTCTTGGCCTTGCCGACATACAAAACCTTGTCGTCAGCGCCCAGCATCCGATAAACGCCCGGTTTTTCCGGCGCAATCTCAATATGCTTCTTTAAAATCTCCAATCCCTGCTTAATATCAAACAATGTCTTATCCCGATTCTGTAAAAACTCTGCTTAATATAATCTGTCCTTTAAATTTTTGCACCACAAATAAAAAGCTCGCCCGTCTTTTTTTACCTTGTCATCAACAGCCTCCTTCGGCTTCAAAACCTTGCCGGCAATCTGACAAACTTCCGCCGAAAGCGCCTTTTCAACATCTTTTCTCATACCGTACAACCTCAAAAACTTATGATAAAAACTTTTTTCCAGCTTGGCTGCCGTACTGTCAAAATCAAACGCATAGCCTTGAAAATCATCATAATAATTATCAACCGACGTCCAAGCCTCAAAGGTATAAAACATATCCTTCCAAGCTTTGTAATTTTTAACGTTATCCTGTACCGCCCGCGCCATCTGCGCCATGCCGTCTTTGTCTTTATCAAGCTTCAGCGCCGTATAACGCCGAAACATCAAATTGACGGCATCCAGCAGCGGAACACCGTGTTCGTCTTTCTCGGCGATTCTTGCCAACACCTCGCTCCGCCGTGCCTCATGCACATAATTCCGGGCAACAAAATTCACCAGCGGATGACGTTGGACATAGAGCGCCATATCGGCAAGCTTCATAAAATCACTCTCGGAAAAGGCTTTGTCATCCGCCTGTTCCTGCCGCAAATCCACACCGTGCGCCAACTCATGATTGAGAATTTTCTCATAATCATGCCTCTCATTCAAATAGGCGTTGTTCAATCCCATAACCAACCCATAGTCATAACCATATTGCAAATAAGCCAGCTCCCTTGTACTCTCTTTGGAATTTGATGGCGCATTATCCGCCGTCTGGTTAAACACGACAATTCCGTTCTTCAGACCGAAATACAACTCACGCCCCGATTCAAACCCGACCTCGCCGCGCGCCTGTTTTTCAAAATTCCGCAACAAATCCCCTGCCCAGAAAAACGCGTCAGGATGCCGCAGCTGCTTAAATACCTGCATCGCAAAACTTTTTTTCAACACGGCCGTAACCTCTGCCTGCTCAATATAATGCCCCGCATTATTGCAGAAAGCCAAATCCCTGAACGGATATTTTTCCCGTAACCAGACAGAAGCTTCATTAACATACTCACTTTCCATCAGCCGCCCGTTGCCTCTGTCAACTTCAGTTTCCAGCGTTGAAAAATAAAGGGAAACAGGCTTCCGCGCCGCCAGTTTTTCCCGCTCGCTTTTCAAAAAAGCATAAATCTTCCGCCGTTCGGGCGAATGCCGCCGCTTCTCATTCGCAACAAACGTCTTTCCCAGAAAAGCCGCCTCCTGCTGCAAAACCTCATCCGGCAAGTCATCGCGAAAATAATGATAATCCATCGCCTGACCGATTTGATTTGTCCCTTCCAGAAAATCTCTTTCCACATCCGCCACCAATTCATTATCAAAATACGTCTTAAAAAAACGCTCCGTCAAAGCGGCGTCTTCTGCCTGCACCAAAAGCGCCAACACGCTGTTGCGGCGATAGGGATAAGGATAAACCTCATTGGAATAAAGCGTCATCTCCGTAGCCGTCGGAAAATTTTTGCGCAAGATGTCAAACCTTTTCTCCTGCACAATCTCCCGGGCAATCTGCTCGTCAAATTTCTGTTTTTCCGCCGTCCATTCCATTTTTTCACATTTCTCCGTCAAAAAACACACCAAAGCTTAGCATAAGACAATAAATATGTCCACTGTTTCGTCTAAAAAAATTTAGTGATAAATTAAAGATTTTATGCTATACTGAATTGGTAATTAAGGAGAAAAAATATGTCTGATTTAGGTGCAATCAGTTCTTATGCGCTTGCCGTGCAAAATATGCAGATGTCCCTGATAAAAAATCAGGTTGAAATGCAGCAGCAGGCTCTTGAGATTCTTCTGGATCCGGAACGCAGCGTCCCGGCCTCCTCAAGCCTCGGACAAAACGTCGACATCTCATTATAAAAAGCGGAAGCCTCAACCTCCCGCTTTTTTATTTACATACTTTTCTAAATTCCCAAAATTAAAAAGCTAGCACCGGACGAACATAGTAGTCGTAGTAGTGCTTACCGTAGCTATCCAGGCGGTCACAAGCGTAGCACCAAGCCCACGCGCTGCCGCTATTGTACTCGGACGACGACCAGTTCCAATGGTCATGAACAGACATGCCGGGTAATGATTCGCCGCCGGCTTTTGACAACCCGGAATTTATTGCGGAATAGTTGTTCATCATTGAACGAGCGACTCCCGCTGCAGGCAAACACCACTTACCTTTTGTTGCCGGAACAGAACTTGGCGCATAATTCACCGCAGCCCAGGCTGCCGGATATCTGCTGCTGTTACCAAATTTGATAATTTTCTGTGTATTTCCGCAACTGTCAAAATCCTGTTCTGCGGCTGAAACGCTTGTGTAATTCGGTAAATCCGGAATATCTGTACCGTAACCACCCCATTCCATATTTCCAAAATCTTTCAGTGCCAGAGCCTGACCGCAATTATCACCGCCGATATAGACAACAACACCTATCGGCGTCTTGCCCGATTCCTTATTTGTCGTACAAGTTCCGTCACTATTTAAGATATCACCGATTTTGCAGTTTTTAGCATAGCCGATGCATTCACCGAGAACAGCCTTTTCTTCAACCTTTGGGCAAGCCCAATATTCGCCGAACGGGCATTTTAAGCCATTGTCGCATTTCTGGAGAGAGGTATAACCTAGTTGCAGACAGTCGGTAACCGCGCATTGCGCATAAGTTATATTCGGAATTAAGGACAGACTTGTCCCTATAAGTAAAAATTTAAGATTAATATTCATGTTAAAAACATCCTTGCTTTAAGTTAAAACAAAACCCGCTTCATGAAGAAGGCGGGCGGATGTTCATAACCATATAGTAGCCAATGGCTCAGCGCTTTCGTGCAAAGCCTTATAACGCCGACATCCGCCTCCTAGCACATATCCAGGCAGATATCAGCATATCCTTATTTAAAGTCGCAACTATGCTTGACGACTACTACTAAAAGGGTTATGACGCCCTTGGCGGCAAACTCCGCCGCCTGATTGTAATTTTAACATGTTGAAATTGAAGTTGCAATCTTTTTATAAAGCAAAATACAACACAAAAAAGCGGAAGCCTCAACCTCCCGCTTTTTTATTTTTTCATATGATATAATATGCTGTTCCCCCCACTGATACCACAAAAAAAACAAATGATATCCAAACATCCCATATAAAATTGCATATCCAATATTCTTGCGTTCGGTCATGTTTTCCCCAAAAATAATTTCCCCCAACAGCAAACACGGTAGCAAATACATAAAACCTCATACTTTTCAACAACAAATAAAAATTTTCTTTTTCAAGATATTTCCCTAATAATATTCCCAAGCAAATACCACAAAAAAACATCAGATAGTAAACAGGTTTACGACCGGCACTTACAGCAAAAAAATGGAATAAAGGATGAAAAACAAAATTAACCAAAAAATCCATTTATTTCTTTCCAATAAAACTTCTTCTTTCATCAAAAAAAGATAAAGAAAACAAAAGACGCAGCGCAAAAAACTGAAATCAAAAACATCGCGGCAGAGCCCAGCGCATTTTGCAGCATAGTCAAATAATCCAGCCCCTCGCCGCCGTCATGATAACGTTTCTGAAATCCGAAATTGTATAAAACCGCCCACATTGCCGCCAACAGATAAAAATGCCAGTCTTTATACAAAGCAAACACCTTGGCCATATCCACCGCTGCGGCCATAAAAATACCAAAAGCAATCCCCGACAAAACCATAGGATTAAGAATTAACCCGCTCTTGAACAACGCTGCCAAACCTCTGAACATCAGAACCTTTCAACAGTAAACCGATAACACACTCAAAACTTTCCCCTTAGCCGCTGTAAAAGTTTGGAGAGTGCGTTAGATAGAGTGATTTTAACGGCAGAAAAAGCGGAGTTTACATAGTAGTAAATGAGCATTTCTCTGACCGGGGGAAAATCGCTCTAGATAACGTGCTATACGAACTTTTACTATTTTTCGCGTCCCCACACCCGACGTGTCAAAACCCGGCTGCCGCTTTCTTCCAGCCCTCTCGGCCAGACAAAACGCTGACGGTTTGGCGTTGACACCAGATTGCCGCTCTTAATCACCGTCGCTGCAATCATCGACATATCTCCGCGCCGCACTGCCGGAGAAGCCTTATATTTGGACCAGTCATAATTTTCTTTGAGAATGTTATTCATACCGAACTCCTTAAATATTGTCAGTATTTTTCACAAGATACAGCATATCGTATCAAAGTAAACAAAAAATTAACAATATATTAAACCCTGACTACTGTTTCTTGACACTCAAAACCGTGTTAATGATTTCTGCGCTCAGCGCTTGAACTTGAGCCTCATTCTTGCCGCCGACCCAAATTCTGACCAAAGGCTCTGTTCCCGACGGTCTGAAAACAACCCGTCCCTGCCCTTCAATTGCCTTTTTCGCTTTTTCGACCACAGTCTTAACCTGTTCATCGGCCACAACCTCCCGAACAGCTTCATTATTGCTGAAACGAATATTTTCAAAAACAAACGGGTCAAATGCAAAAACCGGGAATAACGCACTCATCCTCTTGCCGCTTTTAACCAGACCCAAACACAAAAACAGCCCAACAACCAATGCGTCCCCGGTCTTGGAGTAATCGCCGAGAACAATATGCCCGGATTCCTCACCGCCGACCGCGCCGCCGGTTTCCTGCATTTTTTCAATGATATAGCGCTCGCCGACCTTGGTCGCATAATAATCCACGCCCAAACCGGCCACAAAACTGTCCAGCCCGGTGTTAGAAAGGATGGTGGAAACAACCGGCCGCCCCTTAAGCATGCCGTTTTCTTTCATATAACGCGCCAAAAAGGCTATCAGCTGCTCGCTGGGAATTTTACTGCCGTTTTCATCGCAAACAATAATACGGTCACCGTCACCGTCACAGGCAATGCCGATATGCGCATGTGCCCCCCTGACGGTTTCCAGCATCTTTTCCACATGCTGCGAACCGCAGTCTTTATTAATGTTATACCCGTTCGGCTCATGCGCCAGTGAAATAACCCCGGCACCAAGACTCATAAACAGCTGCGGCATAATTTTTGAAAAAGCGCCGTTCGCACAGTCAACAACCATTTTCAGACCTTTAAGCGGCTGTTCCGCACCATTGCAAATTGACTTGACCAGTGCCAGATAACAGTCCAACGCCTCGTCATTTTGCAAAACCCGGCCGATAGTGTCAGGATTACCGGAAAATTCGCCTTTCATAATCAAATCTTCAACTTCTGCCGTCACTTTGTCTGAAAATTTGTTTCCCTTGGCATCAATTAATTTAATGCCGTTATCGTGAAAAGGGTTATGCGACGCCGTAATCATCACGGCCATGTCCACACCCAAACTGTCGGTCACTGTTGTCAATGCCGGCGTCGGCAAAATGCCGAGCTTCAAAACGTCAACGCCCTGAGCCGTAAAACCGGCAGTCAACGCTGCCTCCAGCATATCTCCGGAGATACGGGTATCTTTGGCAATAGCCACTTTCTTTTTGTCCTTGCAAACTAAAACCGCGCAAGCCTGAGCCAAATTCATGGCAAATTTAATCGTCATCGGATATTGGTTGGCCACGCCGCGTACACCGTCTGTCCCAAAAAGTTTGTTTCCCATATTTCAAATCTCCAGAAATTAAACCTATGTGTTGATTGTAAACAAAAACCTGCAAAACGCAACCCCAAACTCCGCCTGTCCACTCAAACCTTGTGTCACAATATTTCATACTGCCCTCCACTTCAAAAAAATCCTCTTTACATTTTCAGACCTCTTCGTTACACTAAAAAATGCAGACAGGCGTTCTGTCTGTGGTGTCGAAAACACCTCTCAATGAAAGCATCCACTCTTGGAGTGGAGTGACTCTGAATACATTGAATAAGAGCAACTGTATTGAGACAGTTTTTCGGCTCCACTCTCCTTTGTTTTGTTAACACAGGGGAGTTTGTTTTAATCAAAACAAAGGAGCTTGATGATGAAACTTAAATTTTTACTGATAGGAACAAACTTGTTCCTAATTCCAAGTATAACTTATGCGCAATGTTCGCCGGCTCAAAGCTGTGCCAAACTTGGTTATAAAGAAACGACCAACAAAGGCGGCTGCTTGAAGTGTCCTTTTGGCAACGGCTGGTATTGCCCTGCACCCGAAGAAGAAAAAACAGTTCTCGGTGAATGTACCGGCTATGCCAAAAACTGCACTATCGGGCAGATATTGAACAGTGACGGAACTTGCACAACAGATAAGGTCAGCGGCAAGACGCCGATTGGAGTTGTTGTCTATATCGGCAGCGATAATTGCGGTCAGGCTCTGGCCTTGAAAGATTTAGGAAATATGGAATGGGGTGGTTATGGTACAGATATTCCGGACTTACCGAATTATAGCAGTTCTTCAGCCGCAGAACAGGATTTTGACAGTTGTGGCAACACACAAAAGATTATAAAACAGGGGAACGCTAGTAAATATCCGGCGGCATGGGCTGCTGTGAATTATGCGCCAAGTTCTGTCCCTGCGACTAAAGGAAAATGGTGTTTGCCTGCAGGGGGAGTCGCTCGTTCAATGATCAACAACTATTCCGCAATAAATTCCGGCTTGTCAAAAGCCGGCGGCGAATCGTTACCAACAAAATCAAACGACGATCACTGGAACTGGTCGTCGTCCGAGGGAAATAGCTACTACGTGTGGTATTGGTGCTACGCTTATGACTACCTGCATAACTACGGTAAGAGCCTCAACTTCAATGTTCGCCCGGTGCTGGCTTTTTAATTTTTCATCCTTACATCAAAAAAGCAGTTCGTTTAAGAACTGCTTTTTCATTTTCTACACCTCGGGAACAGAAGACTTGGTCCGTTTTTCTTCCGGCACCGGCGCTTCTTTGTTCACGTCGATTTTTTCGCCTTTGATAACAGTCTGAATATCTTCCCCGGTCAGGGTTTCATACTCCATCAAAGCCTGTGCCAGCAGCTCCCATTCCTTGCTTTTTTCCCTAAGCAGGGCAACGGCCTTGTCATGGCCTTCCGTTACCAGACGCTTGATTTCCGCATCAACCAGACGGGCAGTTTCCTCGCTCATATTCTTGTTCTGTGTCACTGATTTGCCGAGAAAAACCTCACCGGAATTTTCAGCATACAAAACCGGGCCGAGCGTATCGCTCATTCCCCATTCCGTCACCATTGACCGCGCCAGATTCGTCGCCGCGGCAATGTCGGAAGACGCGCCCGACGTCACCTCATCATGGCCGAACTTAATTTCCTCGGCAGCACGGCCGCCCATAACCGAAACCAGCCGGGCCAGCATTTGCTGACGGGTAAAGGAATAACGGTCTTTTTCCGGCAGATACTGCACCATACCCAAAGCCCGCCCGCGCGGAATAATCGTCGCTTTGTGAATCGGGTCGGCACCGTCGGTAAACAAACCGCAAATTGCATGCCCCGCCTCATGATAAGCCGTCAGCATTTTTTCCTTTTCATCCATCGCCATGGATTTGCGCTCATTGCCCATCAGTACCTTATCTTTTGCCTCGTCAAAATCTTTTGACGTGACTTTGCGCTTGTTCTTGCGGGCAGCCAGCAGCGCGGCTTCATTAACCAGATTGGCTAAATCTGCACCGGAAAAGCCGGGCGTACCGCGGGCAATAACCGACAAATTGACATCCTTGGCCAGCGGAACTTTTTTAACATGAACCTTTAAGATTTCCTCGCGTCCTTTAATATCCGGATTGGATACCGTCACCTGGCGGTCAAAACGCCCCGGACGCAACAAAGCCGGATCAAGAACATCGGGACGGTTAGTTGCCGCAATAAGAATAACGTTTTCATTGGCATCAAAACCATCCATCTCCACCAACAGCTGGTTCAATGTCTGCTCACGTTCATCATTGCCGCCGCCCAAACCGGCACCACGATGGCGGCCGACGGCATCAATCTCGTCAATAAACAAAATGCACGGCGAATTTTTCTTGGCCTGAGCAAACATATCTCTGACACGCGATGCACCGACGCCGACAAACATCTCCACAAAATCCGAACCGGAAATGGAAAAGAAAGGGACGTCAGCTTCGCCGGCAACCGCCTTGGCCAGCAGCGTTTTACCTGTTCCCGGAGGGCCGACCAGCAACACGCCCTTCGGAATTTTTCCGCCCAAACGCTGAAATTTTGACGGGTCTTTCAAAAAGTCAATAACTTCTTCCAACTCCTGTTTGGATTCGTCACACCCGGCCACATCGGCAAAAGTAACCTTCTTATTGTTTTCAATCAACCTGGCGCGGGATTTTCCGAAACTCATCGCCTTGTTGTTGCCGGAGTTAGCCTGGCGCATAAAATAAATCCACACACCGATAAGCAAAATCATCGGAAACCAGGAAACGACAACACCCCAGAATGTCGAAGAAGAAGTGTCTTCCGGACGCGCCTCCACCTTCACGCCGTTTTTGCGCAGCGTTTCGACCATTGACGGATCATAAGGCGAATAGGTATAGAATTTTTTACCGTCCGTCAGCGTCCCGGTAATATCGGCGCCCTCAATCAAAACCTCGCTTACCTTTTGCGTTTCCGCCATATTCATAAAATCGGAAAAGGCCAATGTTTCGCCGTTCCCTTTCGGGTTTCCGGCGCCCATTCCACCAACCAGCACAAACAGCAACAACGCTGCGGCTATCCAGTACATCACCTTTGACTGCTGCATGACGATTCCTTCAAAAAAATAATTACTTCTTCCTATATATAGGGGCAATCCCCGTAAAACTCAAGCCCGATTTCCGCATTCTTCTCCGACCAACAGACATTTCAGCTTATAAGGCAGCCTCAAACGCCCGTATTGCGGATGAGCCGCCACATAATCATCCCACTCCCGGCGACTGATTTTCCGGGCTTTTCTGCCCTCCCGGACAATCCAAAGCCTGCCGTAACGCAAAATAACCGCACATCCCCCCAGCGTACAGCCTTTAAAGCTGCCGCTGCGGACCAATCCGGCCACCCGCAAAACTTCTCCGGCCTCAGGCGCATAAACCTTTTCCCCGACTTGTCTGAAAAGCTGCGTCAAAACCCGGTATTGCAATTCTTCATGAAGCATCAAAAACACGCTTTCGGCAAACGAACAACCGCATTTTTCCCAAAAACGGCAATGATTTTTAACAAACTTCGCTACTTCGCAGTCCAGAAACGAACGCGTTTTTTCCAAAATGCCGGCCGTCGCCGCCAGACGTTCTTCCGTCAACCCCAGCTCCGCCGACAAAACGGGAAGATAATTTCTGATTTTCACCCGCAGAAAATCCTCGTTCCGGTTTGACGGATCCTCAACCCAGGCAACGCCGCACTGCTCCAGATAAGCCTTCAAATCATCAGGCGCGTCAAACAGCTGCGGACGGATAATCATCAGCCCCAAACGCTCGCTCACCGGCAAAATTCCGCTCAACCCGCTGACGCCGCTGCCGCGGATAAGACGCAGCAAAAAGGTTTCGGCCTGGTCACGGCGATGATGCCCCGTTGCCAGAACCCGCACGCCGGCTTCCCGGCACCAGGCGGCAATCAGGGCATAACGTGCTTCCCGCGCCGCTTCTTCAATCCCATGAACCGGCTTTTCACCTTCCCAACGCAAAATATGGTGTTCGATTCCAAAACGCTGCATCACTTCGGCAACATAAGCCGCCTCCGCCGCCGCTTCGGAACGCAGGCCGTGGTCAACCGTCAGTGCTACAATCTTCTTACCGTTGGCATCGCCCCATTCTTTCAGGCGCAGAACCAAAGCCAGCGAGTCTGCCCCGCCGGACACACCCGCTGCAATAACCTTGTCCGCAACCGGATATTTGTCGAAAAAAGACCGCATAAAAACGCTTTATTTACACTTCAGCTTCTTGGCTGCGGCCGCAGCCTTATCTTTAACAGCTTTTTCAGCTTTCGGAAATTCAGTCGGCAAGCTCTTATATGCGGCGCAGGCCTCTGCGTTTTTATTCATTTTTTGCATAGTCATGCCCAACTTGTAAATGCTGTCGGCGCCTTTATTGCCATCCTTGTAATTTTTGTAAGCCTTGCCGAAAGCAACGGCCGCCTTAGGATACTCCGCCCGGGCATAAAACACTTCGCCCAGCCAGTACTGCGCGTTTCCGGCCAACGCATCTTTCGGATAATCTTTCAAAACCTGATTAAACTTCTTTTCGGCTTCCCCATATTTGGAAGCGTTAAAATTATCCAGCCCCTGCTGATAAATCTCCTTAACGCCCTGCTTGGAAACTGTCGGCTTCGCTGCCTCCGTTTTTTTAGGCAAAACCAGCGGCGCCAGTTCTTCACCGCTTACGCTTTCTCCGGCAATTGCCTTCGGCGCACCTTTGGCAACCGGCGCATCATACTTCTTCGCCGTTGGCGCGGACGTGCCCAATCCGGTGTTATTAATCGGTTTTCCTTCCAGCATTTTAAAACGAACGTCAATATCCTGATTCATAACTTTAAAACGCTCGTCAATCTGCTTAAGCTTATAATCAAACTCATCCATCCGGCCGACCAAGTCGCGAACCTGTTCTTCAAACTGGCTTAAACACACCTGAACGCTGGAAGATGTCGCCGTCGGCATATCATTAGAAGAATTTTCGCGATAAATCTTGCGCTGCAAAATCTGCAGTTCCTCACGCATTTCATCCACCTCACGGCTCAAAGACTGCACCGTCTGCGCCTGAACCGGCATTCCCCATGCCGCAACAATCAAAGCCAATGCCGAAATTTTCAACTTATTCATAACCAACCTCTTCTGATAACCGTTAATTATGCCTTAGATTAAAGCAAAAGAATCATGGACACAAGCACAAACTTCCATCTGTCTACATCGTAAAAAAAAGCGCACTTCCCTTAGGAAATGCGCTCTCAATTCATGCTCTGCCGCTAAAATTAGTTAGCTTTAACAACAGTGATAGCACGACGGTTCTGAGCCCAAGCGGCTTCGTTGCTGCCCAGTACTGCCGGTCTTTCTTTACCATAAGAAATGGTAGAAATTCTGTTGGCAGAAATGCCCTGGGAAATCAGGTACTGCTTAACAGCATTGGCGCGGCGTTCACCCAAAGCCAAGTTGTATTCTCTTGTACCTCTTTCATCGCAGTAACCCTGAACGATGACATCAACTTTGTCATTCTTCTTCAGCCATTTAACCTGTGTCTGCAAAGCTTCAACGGCATTGTTGGACAAGGAAGAGCTGTCATAAGCAAAGAACACTCTGTCTTCGGCATTGGACATGAAGTCACGGGCTTCTCTGGACTCGCATTCGCTGCCGCCGAACAGGCCGCCGTTAGAATCAAAAGCAGAACAACCTGCCATAAATGCAATTGCACAGAACAAACTCAAAAGTTTTTTCATATTATTATCTCCATATGGTTTTTATCATTCTTAATTGCAAAACAACTAATACAGAAGTTAACTTAAGCAATATTGTTTAAATTTTCAATAAGAAAACACATAAGAAAACAATTTTTTTTCATTTTCGCCCAAATCCCCGCCCTTAAAGCGCAAAAAAAGAAGCGCGAAATTTTTCGCGCTTCTTTTCTCAGGCAACAACGGTATAATTCCCGTTACTGTCCGTCTTCTTAATCATGATAAAATTCGTCATGATACAATTTTTTCTGGAAACATCGGCAACCGCCTCCAGCTGCTTGTCATTCAACACCCACATTTTGCCGGAATTCATCGAAATAGCAAAATGCGCCTTAACACCTTTGGCATCAACATAAGTCTGAATTCTCACGGCTTTCAAATGCGGATTCATTCCTTTGTCCAAATGCAGAATACATTCAAACATTCCCATCTCGGTCAAAGGCTTCAAACGCAAAGCTTTATCCAACACATGGCTGTTATGAAATTTCACAATCTTGTCAACCGCCTGCGTACATTTGTCAAGCTTCAGCCACTCGCGGTTTCCCAAGAGCTGTTCCGCCGCATATGATTTTCCCCGCCGGACAATCATATAAGTCCGCGATTCGAGAACCCTTTTGGCAAAACGTTGATAAGAACCGCTGTTCTTTGATTCCTGATAAGTCGCCACATAATTGAAACAGCCGCTTTCATCGCCGAGCGCAACAAAAATATCATCTATCATATTGGGCTTGCGTTTTGAAAAATCATATCCCAAATCCACGACATAAACATTTTTCTCACTCGGATTCTGCAACTGAAACAACTGCCCTTCCCGCAATTTCCGCGTTTCGGCAAAAGCCTGCATATTAAACTCGGAGTCTAACAGCTTGGTGACTTTTTTCTCAAAACACGGCGCTTTGGGATAATAGTTTTTTGACTTAGCCTGTACTTCTGCCGGAGATACCATATCGATTTCAGGTACGTTTCCGTAAAAATCATTATTCATACTCATAATTATAATATTTAAAAAATTTAACATAAAAATACTTAACACATATCTTGAATAGCATATTTTCGACATTTTGTCAAATATTAATATATATCCCTAAGGCTAAAATTTAAAAACAAAAAGGGGCCGGTTATTACAACCGACACCTTTCTTTTTTTAATTGCGAGAAAAAATACCGCTTCCAAGATAACGGAAGAAATTGAATTTTGTCTTCAAGATGCCGTACTCGGGAACATTTTTAACCTGAGTTTCAAAGCTTCCGAACGGACAATCACTCATCTTGCCGTTGTCAAAGTTAACAAAAATTTCTCTCTTTGCATCCCCATCAGTACATACGGTCTTCCAATATTTTGCCGCACCGTTTTCAACAACTACGGGTTTTGAAATAACTGTATAGCCTTTCAAATCCGCATAAGCCTCAACCGCTGCCGCAACTTTGTTTCTGGAAAGCTGGTCTTCATCGTTCAAAACTCTGAAAGCCGCCCAGCGTCCGGTCTGCGTTTTCCAAACAAAATAAGTTTCCGCATGGAAAATTTCTTTTTCGCCAATACTCGGCTTGGTAATAAATCTCTTTGCTTTGAAATTTTTATCCCCCTCGCCGTCTCGGTTAATCAAGAAATCACAGATATAATTTCCGTCTTTGTCGATTGGATATGCTCCGTTCTCTCGGGATACTGCAATCTGAATTAAAGAACCGGTTTCGGGAAGGACATTAAAATCGCAAAACATTCCCAATTCATAAGAACGGATAAATTTCGCAATTTTGTCAGTGCTTCTGTTAGAAGTTCTTTTTCCCGTACCTCTCTTTGTTCCGTAATCGATTGAAAGCTGTGTACCGAAAGTCAAATCTATTGCTGCCATAATTGTATGTATTTAATTGTTTATAATTATATTTTATCTTTTACAGAATAGCATTTTAAACCATTTGGGTCAATATTTATTAGACTGCCGTTCCAAATTTAACAAAACTGCAACAATCTCCGGATACAAAAAAGGGAACGAAATCTCCAGATTTCATTCCCTTATCCGATTTTAGCGGCGAATTATCTTCTTTGCATAACAAGATAACCGCAGCGGTTTTTGACTGTCAATATAGAGCCGCACAAAACTCGTCCATAAAGAACCGCCACTCAGCAAAACCACTTTTTCGGCTTTAATATCCGCAACATCAGCCAATAAAACAGCCCCGTTATTAATGTCGCAAATCAACCTCTTTTCCAAGCCTGCCGACACACTGAAAGCCAAACTGCATAAACGCCCGCTTGTCAGTTCAACCGTCTTGCACAGCAGTTGTCTGCCCAAAGGCACTGTACAGTCCCAATGCTGCCATAGAACACTGAATGCCCGGCTGACTTTGTTTTCATCCTGCCAGTCATTGTTGTCCAACAGCAAGGAAGCTTGCTCGCCCTGCACAACGTAAGTTCGCGAAAAGAGCAAACGTTTTGCCCGTTTTTGCCACTCCTGAGCCAGCCAGAAAGGCGTGTCGCAAACATAAAATTGTTTACGCTGATAATCCCGGCTGCGAATAACTTTTATCCCCTCAACAACAATCGGTTCTTCCGCGTCATCGCAAACCAGCGTCACAGCATCAGCCAAATCAGCAGGAACGGCAATTTGAATAACTTCGCCATCCTGCACATTTTGTTTTTGACAATAAAGTGCAAACTGCGGACTGCTGACAAATTGATCAATACGCTCGCCGTAAGATAAAGGCGCAACTGTATCATCATCACTCTTTTTAGCTTTCAGGCCTTTCAGCTTTTCACAACTGTAAGAAATTGTCGGTCTGACAATACGGCTTCTTATATTTCTTCCCATAATTATATAAAATATTTAGTAAAACAAAATGATAATTAAAACAGCTATACCCTAACACAGGCAAATCATTTTGTCAAATTGCAAGATTTGCCGCTCTCAAATGCAGCTAGCGCCCTGCTGAAGCCTGAGCCTGTGCCGCTTGCTGCGCTGCTGCATTCTGCTGTCCGTCTGCCTGTTGAGACTTCTGCTTCCCTCTCGTTTCGGCAGATGTTTCTTTCACCTGCTTCTCCAAATTTTCAATCCCGCGAAGTTTTTGTATCTGCTCCTGAAGTTCCTTCCCGGGGTAATCCAAAGCCATCTGCCGCATTTCGTCCTTCTGCCACAAACTGACAAATTCTCCCTTATTTTCAGCATGATTAAAATCATCTATAACGCTTCCCCAGTAATTGCCGCCCTGCACAACTCCTTCTCGCAACATTTTGTCCTTCAACAATCCCAGATAATCCGGCTTTTCTTCGTTTCTTTTATTCTGACGCGCCTGTTGTAACTGCCGTTCTTCTTTTTTCTTTTCCTGAACATCTTGTTTCAGTAATTTCTCAACGCGTTTGAAAAACTTTTTACGTTCTAAAAATTTTTTATATTCCTCGCCGTTTTTATTTGCCGGTTCCCGTTTCTCGAAAATTTTATTAACCGAAGTCATCATGGCTGCAAATGCCTCGATATCTTCCGAAGTAAAATCTTTTATATTCTTTAGCAGTTTTTTCTTGTGATTTGACGGCATTTTTAAGCTGCCGGGTTTATCCAGCCCCTCGTTGCGCGCAATAAAATACACCGCAATCCGATGTAAGCTCTCCCTTTCCAGCTTTTTCAACCAGAATTCAAGTTCCTCTTCCGTTTCCACCGGCAGCCCCGAGGCAATCAAAGCCCTCAGAAGATTGGCAATCTCCTGATTTGACAATTCCGATAACTTCCGCTCCAGCTTCTCCAAAAAACTTATGGCATACTTCCTGCGTGCCTCATCGCTCTTAGCCTGCGCCGACAACGAAACTTCTAAAACACCATCCCCGCGGCCCATTGCTGCATATTCTTCCTTATTGTAAACAATCGCGGCAATTTCTTGTTCTTCTGCGACATCATATGTCTCATTATCATTTTTCATAATGATATCCCCGGAATAAAACATAACCTGCCATAAGGATACTCTGCCACCCCTTAAAAAAAGAATAAAACATTTTCAAACAAACATTTGCAGAAACTTGTCAAATATTAAACAAAACACGCTTAATAAGGCTGTGGCAAAATCGGAATTTCATCAATATCCATATCCGGATACCCCTCTAAAGTCAGCAAATCTCTCATCTCCTTTTCGCTGAGAATCTCCATTACGGATTTTTTATCATAAACTTTTTTAAACCCGTTGGCGACATTTGTGCCGTGAATAACCTGCAAACCGCCGGTTCCTTCCAAAAACAAAGTCCGGTAATGATACGGAACCAAACGATGATTGCCGCAATTCATAATATTTTCACCATCTGTTGACAGATAAGCCAAACCAATGGCATTAGCAGCAAAAATAGAATGATCCGTCTGATACTTATCGGCAGAAATATGGGCTATCTTGCGAATTCTGGGAATTGTCAAAGCGACATTATCATAAAACTCCCCCTCTTGCCGATAAATAGTCATCAGCTTGTCAATAAAATCAGTCGGCACGCCGTCATCATTATCAATCCTGAAAGTCAAGAGGCGCCGTTGCCGCAAATCATCCGGAATTTCCATCTTGGCTCCGGAAATAAAAACATTGTGCATAAAAGAAAATTCTTTAGCCAAATTCATAAAAATAGCTTTCTTATCATCAGGCATATTCACAGAATGATATACCAGCAAAACAAAACTCTTATTTGTCTGTTGGGCAAAGCTTCTCAGAGTTATAGCTTTAAACATCGCCAGGCGCTCTGTAAAATAAGGTTCTTCCCATAACTTAAAACATTTATCCGGATGATCTTTAGCAAAAGCAGCATCAACAGAATACCTGACCATACCAATTACGTTCATCCTAATCCCTTTCGATGTTACAAAAGTTTCATATTTTTTTATTTGTTACAGCAATGAATATATGGTATTATATAAATGTAAAAAGAATATAATTATGAACAATAAAAAAACTACAATTATGGAAACAAAGAAATTAGTATTAAGCGTAGAGTGGGAAAATGGTATTGCATCCAACGAAATTCAGGCTGGAGTAAAACCCAAACACATCATCCTGAAAAACGGAGAAAGAATGTTGCTAGAACCGTTTACTTCAGTTCTTCCCCGAGAAGACGGAAGAGAAAGTAACGTCATTGGGCTTCTTTATCTCAAAGACGGAAAGCCAACACTTTTTAGCCAAGAGATGATTGCCGATAATATGAAAGAGATTAACCAAACACTTATCGGTTTAGGACTGTGTCAAAGCGAACGGGCTTCATGGTTTTGGAGGGAACATTCCAAAGCTGAAGCATGGAACTTTAACACGCAGTTAAGCGGAACAAGACCTGTTTTATCACTCGGTTCTCTTTTAGACTAGAGCTAAAGAAACCATAAAAAAGTCTGAACTCAAAAGGTTCAGACTTTTTTATTACATGTTTGACAAACACTCAAACAAACCTGAAACTAAATGCTAAGATGTTGGAACAACACCGTTCCTCCCCTCGTTCCCCCTACTTTTTGCGCAAGTTTTCGCTATTTTTCTAAAAGGAGGGACGGCG